>Ga0075430_100005705_pt1 | contig 10502 bp, 12 predicted proteins | sample RhiMetdeltSRZDD4_FD_75294 | JGI IMG/M metagenome (GOLD analysis project Ga0075430, IMG submission 75294) | Populus rhizosphere microbial communities from Tennessee, USA - Rhizosphere MetaG P. deltoides SRZDD4 | ecosystem: Host-associated > Plants > Roots > Rhizosphere > Soil | place: USA... | reverse complement strand
CGACCGCAACGGGTTCCTCTATCACGGGCGGGTCAAGGCTGTCGCTGACGCGGCCCGCGAAGCAGGGTTGGAGTTCTGATGGCACTGATGAACCGCTTACGCGAGAAGGTTGACGCGTCGCAGCTCGAGATCAAGGACACCGTGGTCTCGATTAATCGCGTGACGAAGGTCGTCAAGGGTGGCAAGAACCTGAGCTTCAGCGCGCTTGTGGTCGTCGGTGACGGACACGGCGTGGTGGGGTTCGGGATCGGCAAGGCGAAGGAAGTGCCGTCGGCGATCAAGAAGGGCATCGAGTCAGCCAAGAAGAACCTGATTCGCGTCCCGCTCCGCGGAACGACGATTCCCCACCAGGTGGTGGGTCGTTTCGGATCGGGCAGCGTCCTCCTGAAGCCTGCGCCGGACGGCACCGGCCTCATCGCCGGAGGCGCGGTTCGCGCGGTGGTGGAATCGTGCGGTATCCAGAATGTCCTGACCAAGTCGCTTGGATCCGCCAATCCGCATAACGTGGTTCGCGCCACGTTTGCCGGACTGATGGGACTGAAGGATCCGGCGATGGTTGCGCGGATGCGGGGCAAGGAACTGACCGATCTCATCGGCGCCTGACGCGAGAGCGTACACGCGGTATAGACACATGGCGAAGAAGAAGACTCAGAACGGAAAGCGCCTGAAGGTAACGCTCGTAAAGAGCACCATCGGCTTCAACAAGACCCAGGCGAAGACGGTCGAGGGCATGGGGCTGCGTCGCATTCGTCACAGCGTGGAGCTGATGGACACGCCGGAAACCCGGGGCATGATCCACAAAGTTCGTCACCTGGTGACGGTGGTGGAATAGGTAGGTCTGACAATGGATCTCAGCAAACTGCAACCGTCGGCCGGATCGAAGCACTCGAAGAAGCGCGTTGGTCGCGGACACGGCACCGGACAGGGTACCCAGGCTGGACGTGGACACAAGGGTGCGCAGTCGCGGTCGGGCTACAAGTTCAAGCGCGGTTTCGAGGGCGGCCAGATGCCGCTGCACCGGCGCGTCCCGAAGCGTGGATTTCACAATCCGTTTCGGGTCGAGTACGCCGTCGTCAACCTCGATACGCTGGCCGAGCGATTTGACGCCGGCACCGTGGTGACGCCTGAGCTGCTGCGGACCAGCGGTCTGGTGCACGGCGCGCGACAGCCGATCAAGGTGCTGGCGCGCGGAGACATTTCAAAGAAGCTGACCGTGCGTGTGCACAAGTTCAGTGGAAAGGCCGCAGAGAAGATCGCGGCCGCCGGTGGCGCGGCTGAGGTCCTCGAGGCCACCGCGTAGGAATCGCGTAGAGATAGTGAGAGACGTCCTCCGATTTCGGAGTGGCAGAGATGGATAACAACCCGCTCAAAAACCTGTTCGCCATCGCCGACCTGCGCAATCGCGTGCTGTTCACGCTCGCGCTGCTCGGCGTCTATCGTGTCGGCAATCACATTCCGACGCCCGGCGTGAATCAGGATGCGCTGCTGTTGCTCGCCGAACAGGCGCGCAACACGATGTTCGGGCTGTACGACATGTTCTCGGGTGGGAACCTGTCGCGGGTGACGATCTTCGCGCTGGGCATCATGCCGTACATCAGCTCGTCGATCATCCTGCAGTTACTGACGGTGGTCTGGCCGTATCTTGAGCGGCTCTCGAAGGAGGGCGAGCTCGGTCGGCGGAAGATCACGCAGTACACGCGGTACCTGACAGTGGTGCTTGCCGTGGTGCAGGCACTCAGTATTGCGGTATTCCTCGAGAGGAACACTAACATCGCGGGCGGGCTGCCCCTCGTGTACGAACCTGGTTGGGGCTTCCGCTTCATGTGCGTGCTGACGCTCACGACGGGCACGGCATTCATCATGTGGCTGGGCGAACAGATCACCGAGCGGGGTATTGGTAACGGGATGTCGTTGCTGATCTTTGCGGGGATTGTGGTCAACTTTCCGCGCGCAATCATCACGACGTTCAGCCAGATGAACGCGGGTCAGATCAGCCTGATCCGAATCTTGTTCCTCATCATCATGATGGTCCTGGTCGTTGGCGCCATCATCTTCGTGGAACGCGGACACCGTCGGATCACCGTGCAGTATGCCAAGCGCGTCGTGGGCCGGCGGCAGTATGGCGGCTCGAGTACGCACATTCCGCTGAAGGTGAACACGGGCGGTGTCATCCCGGTGATCTTCGCCTCGTCGATCCTTGCGTTCCCCGCCACGCTGGGAACGATGTTCCAGGGTGGATGGGGTCGGGCAATCGTTGACCAACTGGCTTACGGGATGCCGCTGTACAACCTGCTGTACATCGTTGGCATCGTGTTCTTCGCGTATTTTTACACGGCGATCATCTTCAATCCCGATGACGTTGCGGACAATATGCGGAAGTACGGGGGCTTCGTTCCCGGCATCCGCCCTGGCAAGCGCACAGCGGAGTACATCGATACGATTCTGGCGCGCATCACGCTCGTCGGAGCGCTGTATCTGGCGGCTGTCGCAATTCTGCCGGAGTTCCTGATCACCGGGTTCAAGGTCGCACCGATTCCGTTCATCGGTGAGCAGTTGGATGCGGTGTTGCCGCAGTGGTTCACGCAGGGTCTGGGCGTGTCGTTTTTCTTCGGCGGAACGACGCTGTTGATCGTGGTTGGCGTGGCAATGGACACCGTGCAGCAGGTGGAGTCTCAGCTCATCATGCGGCACTACGATGGGTTTATGAAGAAGACACGCATCCGTGGCCGACGCGGGTAGCCATGGGCCTGCACGTCATCATGTTGGGGCCTCCTGGCGCCGGCAAGGGTACGCAGGGAGCGCGGCTTGCTCGTGAGCGGGGGCTGGTCAGGATTTCGACAGGCGACATCCTGCGGGACGCGATTCTTGCGCAGACGCCGATCGGCCTGAAAGTGAAGGCGATCATGGAGCGGGGTGAACTGGTCGACGACGAAACGATGATCGCGATTATCCGGGAGCGACTGATGCAGCCGGATGCGAAGGCGGGATTCCTGCTCGACGGGTTCCCTCGCACCGTTCGGCAGGCCGAGGCACTGGATCGCTTCATGAGCGAGGGCCCAAACGCACCGCTGCTCGTGCTTGATGTGAGGGTCCCGTTTCACGAGCTGGTGCGCCGGTTGGGGAGTCGAAAGATTTGTGCCTCGTGCGGGTCGAACGCGGAGCCGTTTGCGTCGATGTCGAGCGCGTGCGGCGTTTGCGGTGGGGACCTCGTGCAACGAAGCGATGACAATCGTGAGGTTGTGGGCGAACGCCTGCGGGTCTACGAGAGTCAGACGTTTCCGCTCGTGAAGTACTACCAGGATCGGCCGACGTTTCGTGTCGTGAACGGGGCGCAGTCTCCGGAAAAGGTCGCCTTCGAGATGGACGCGTTGCTCGATGACGCGGTGTCGATGGGCACGGCGGTGGAAGAGAGCCGGTCATGATCGTTTGTCGATCTCACGTGGAGATCGAGAAACTTCGGCGGGTGAATCAACTAGTGGCGGCGGTGCTTGCCGAGTTACGCGGCATGGCGCTTCCTGGTGTGACGACGGAGGAGATCGATCGGCGGGCGGAAGGGCGCGTGCGCGAGGCGGGAGCTGAGCCTGCGTTCAAGGGGTATCACGGGTATCCCGCGACCGTCTGTGCGTCGGTGAACAGTCAAGTGGTCCATGGGATTCCCTCGGACCGACCGCTTGTGTCGGGCGACATTCTGTCGATCGACATGGGCGCGAAGCTCGATGGGTATTTCGGTGACTCGGCTGTGACGGTACCGGTTGGAGAGGTGTCCGTTGAGGCCACGACGCTCCTGCGAGTGACCGAGGAGAGTCTGTTTCACGGGATCGAGGCCGTTCGACCTGGTGGCCGGGTATCGGACATCGGCGCCGCCGTGCAGCGGCACGTCGAGGCTCGAGGCTTTTCGGTGGTGCGTGAGTTTGTGGGTCACGGAATCGGGACCGCGCTGCACGAGGAACCGCAGATTGCCAACTACGGTCCAGGCGGCAAGGGCCCTCGACTTGCTGAAGGCATGGTTTTGGCGATCGAGCCGATGGTGAATGCGGGCAAGCCGGGTGTGAAGGTACTGGCGGATCGCTGGACCGCGGTGACCGAGGATGGAAGCCTGTCGGCGCATTTTGAGCACACGGTGGTGGTAACGGCCGACGGATGCGAAATCCTGACGCTGCTGCCCGCCGAAGCTGACCGGACACGGCAACTAACGGGGGCACCGGTTCGCACCTAGAAGTGGAACACTCGGTTGAAGGGATCGTGACGGCGCAGTTGCCGAGCGGGCTCTACACCGTGGAGGTCGAAGGGCCGCGTTACGTGACGGCCCACGCGGGGGCCGGAGCCGAGCGGAATTTCGTGAGGGTAGTGGTTGGGGCGCGAGTGGAAGTGCGGATCACGCAACGCGACACAACGCGCGGGCGCATCGTAAGGATAGTGGACGGTAGACAGTAGGCAGTAGACAGAGGGCAGTACGCAGTCAGCAACGCATAAGGGCAGTTCCTGACTGCCGACCGCCTACTGCCTACTACAAGGATTTAGCTATGAAGGTTCGAGCGTCAGTGAAGCGGATTTGCGACAAGTGCAAGGTCGTGCGGCGCCGCGGAGTGGTGCGCGTGATCTGTGCGAATGCAAAGCACAAACAGAGGCAGGGGTAGACCGGTATGGCACGCATCGCAGGCGTCGATCTTCCGCGCACCAAGCGGATTGAGATTGGCCTCACCTACATCTACGGCATCGGCCGGAAGCGCTCGAACGATGTGCTCGGCGCCGCGGGAGTCAGTCCCGATATTCGGGTCAAGGACCTTTCGGAAGACGACGTCCGGAAGATCAGCCGGGTGCTCGAGGAGGTCGGTGGTGTCGAGGGCGATCTGCGTAAGGAGATCTCGCTCAACATCAAGCGGCTCATGGAGATCGGTTGCTACCGCGGTCTCCGTCATCGTCGCAACCTCCCCGTGCGCGGACAGCGGACGAAAACTAACGCTCGAACGCGGAAGGGTCCGCGCAAGGGAGCTGTCGCCAAGAAGAAGACGGTGTAGTGAGATATGGCTAAGACTGAAGCGGCTGCCGGCGAGAAGAAGGAAGGCGGGAAGAAGACTTCCCGCAAGACGTTCAAGAAGCGCGGCGAGAAGCGCGTGGTGCACCATGGTTTCGTGCACATTCACGCCTCGTTCAATAACACCCACATCACGATCACGGACACCGAGGGAAACGTGATCGCGTGGTCGAGCGCGGGTGGCATTGGCTTCAAGGGTTCCCGCAAGGGCACTCCCTTCGCGGCCACGCAGGCCGCCATCAACGCGGGCAACGCGGCCAAGACTTATGGGCTGCGCAGCGTTGAGGTCAAAGTGAAGGGACCAGGTTCCGGTCGTGAGTCGGCGATTCGCGCCTTGCAGACGATCGGTATCGACGTGAAGTCGATTCGCGACGTGACGCCGATCCCGCACAACGGGTGCCGGCCCACGAAGCGCAGACGCGTGTAGCCGATGGTCGCTCGGCTGATAACTAAGTCGTACATTCAAGGATCGTATTGATGGCTCGTTACACAGGACCTGTCTGCCGTCTCTGCCGCCGCGAGGGCATGAAGCTCTTTCTCAAGGGTGAGCGCTGCTACATGGAGAAGTGCGCAATCGAGAAGCGTAACTTCGCGCCAGGGCAGCATGGCAAAACCCGCAAGCAGAAGCTCGCCGGCTACGGCGTGCAGTTGCGCGAGAAGCAGAAGGTCAAACGTATTTACGGGGTGCTCGAGGATCAGTTCCGGCGCTACTTCGAGCAGGCGGAGCGGACCCGTGGGATCACGGGTGAGACGTTGCTCCAATTGCTCGAACGCAGGCTCGACAACGTGGCCTACCGCATGGGTCTGGCCACGTCGCGACCGCAGGCGCGGCAGTTGGTCCGGCACGGTCACTTCCTGATCAACGGCAAGAAGGTCGATATCCCCTCGTTCTCGGTGAAGCCGGGCGATGTGGTGTCCGTCCGCCAGACCAGTCGGACGCACGCGTCGATCCTCCACGCGATGGAAGAGGTCAAGGGACGCGGAGTGCCCGAGTGGCTCCAGTTCGATTCTGCTGGGATGTCCGGGAAGATTGGCTCAGTGCCAACGCGTGAGCAGATCAATCTGCCGGTGCAGGAGCAGTTGATCGTCGAGTTGTACTCGAAGTAGGGGACTAGGGACCAGGGATTGGGACTAGCCCCTAGTCCCCAACCCCTAGTCGTTCGCACCCACCAGCCCGCAGCTTGTCAGGTCTGCGGCGGGAGGCTGGTGGTGATAACACGCAGACCTGGAGGCCGGAGCTGCCGGCCCATAGCGAAAGGAAACGAGCGATGTTGTGGAAAGGTTTTCAGAGACCCAAGCGGCTGGAGTTCGAACGCGAGACGCTGACCGATCGGTTTGGCCGGTTTCACGCCCAGCCTTTCGAGCGCGGATTCGGCACGACCATTGGTAACGCCATGCGGCGCGTCCTCCTCTCTTCGATTGAGGGCGCGGCCATTACGGCGGTAAAAATCGACGGCGTGCTCCATGAGTTCTCGCCAATCCAGGGCGTCGTCGAGGATGCGACCGACATCATCCTCAATCTCAAGCAGATTCCGCTGAAGCTGCACGTCGATCACGCCAAGACGCTCTACCTGAAGGTGGACAAGCCCGGTATCGTGAGGGCCAAGGACATCGAAGCGGATGCCGATCTCGAAATCCTCGAACCGGAAGCACACATTGCCACGGTGTCGGAGGGCGGCAAGCTTCACATGGAACTGCGTATGAAGCGCGGTCGCGGATATGTCTCGGCGGATAAGAACTTCGACGAGGATCTTGGCATCGGCTGGATCCCGGTTGACTCGGTCCATTCGCCTGTCAAGAAGGTGAACTACCTCGTCGAGGCGGCTCGCCTCGGACAGACGACCGACTACGACAAGCTGACGATCGACGTTTGGACCAACGGTTCGGTCACGGCAAGCGATGCGGTGTCGCTGGCGGCGAAGCTGGTTCGCGATCATCTGAACATCTTCATCAATGTGGAAGACGCGGATGATCTGCAGGAGGCGCAGGCCGATCAGCCGCGCGGCGGAGCGCTCAACGAGAATCTCGACAAGAGCGTTGAGGAGCTCGAGCTGTCCGTCCGGTCGTACAACTGTCTGAAGAACGCAAATATCCGCACCATTCGCGAGCTCGTGCAGAAGACCGAGGCCGAAATGCTGAAGACGAAGAACTTCGGCAGGAAGTCCTTGAACGAGATCAAGGAAATCCTCCACTCGATGGGGCTAAGCCTCGGCATGCGTCTCGATCAGCCGGTGGCGGACTAGAGCGCAGTGGGCACTGGCTGCAGGCCGAAGGCAGAACTGTCTACTGCCTGCCGCCTGCTGTCGGCTGTCTACAACAAGGATCAGTCATGAGACACAACGTTGCACACCGGAAGCTGGGCCGAGTCACCGAGCATCGACTGGCACTGCTCCGGAACCAGGCCATCGCGCTGCTTCGTCACGAGCGTATCCAGACGACGATTCCGAAGGCCAAGGAGCTCCGGCCTTTCGTCGAGCGTCTGATCACGCTCGCAAAGCGCGGGGTGGCGGCCGGCGAACCTGCCGGCAAGACGCTGCATGCCCGACGCATGGTGCTCGCGGAGATACCTGACACGGCGGTCGTGGGTAAGCTCTTCGACACCTTGGCACCACGCTTCGCGGAGCGCCCGGGAGGGTACACCCGTATTCTCCGAGTGGGTTTTCGTCGGGGTGACAGTGCCGAAGTGGCCCAGATCGAGCTGGTCGGCAGTGAGTACGACCCGAAGGCGGTGCAAGAGGCCGCCGAGAAGGAAGCGGCCAAGCCGAAGAGTAAGGGTATCGGTGAGCGTCTGAAAGAAACTGCCAAGCGCATGCGCGGCGGCAAGGGCGATCAGGGCGGCTCCAAGGCGCAGGCAAAGGGCCAGACCAAGGGCGGCTCCCGGCAAACTAGCACGCCTCGCAAAGCGGGCGGCGCCTAGATATTCCCGGCAGGAAATCCCTGCTACTCACTTTCCGACGATGAGCCTAGCCATTGTCGGAGAGTGACGTATCGCCCAGTACGGCGAAACGGGGACCCAGGTCAGCCTGGGTCCCCGTTTTTTTTTCAGACCGATCGTTGGTTACGGGAGGGTGATGCCGTAATAGACGAACAGCGCGTTGTTCCTGTAGTCCGGATTGCCATCCCCGGTAAGTTCGTTGTAGCCGATGCTATATCCGATATTCAGCAGGCCGTTGTGCGGTAGCACCGCTGAAATGCCGGGTGTGAGATAGCCCCAGAAATTGTTTCCGCTCAAGAAGTCGGCGACGACGCTGACCTTGCCGGTAATAGGCTGCTCGTAGCCGAGGATCACGCCACCTTTGTCCTCGAACTCTGAAGAGATCGCACCAAAGCCACCAACATGGAATCGCGGGCCATCCCCGATCTTCTTGCTGACTACGCCGTAGATCTGCCCGAACTTATCGCCGTCAGCGTTCGGGAAATAGCCAATGATGCCGGCGGCTACCGCCAGCCCTTTGTCGTCAGCAAACAGCTTGAACTTGGCGTTCGGCTGGAAGAACTTGGCGGTCCCGTCGACGTCCGCCACCTTGGTAAACGAGTAATTGAAACCGACCTCCAGCATCGGCGTCACCCCGACAACGATGCGTGGGACGAATGTCTGGAACTGATTCTCGTCCGGCTTCGGCACCTGCACCAGATAATCGAATTCGAAGTATCCCTTTTTCGGCGACACCGTGTCGGTAGTCGGGATGTTGAAGATCGTCGACTGCGCTGCCGCCGGCTGGGCGGCGATCACCGCAATGCCAAGAACCAAGCCGCCAACGAGCTGCGATTTCCACCCACGTCGTCTATTCGTCACACAATCCTCCTCGGAACTTGTCGGGTTGCCCGGTCTGCCGCGACCCGCTGCCGCCCATATGCTGCAGCGACCGCAGAGCACTTCCAGGTTCGTGCCCACCCATCGTCGGCCGGCGCGCCATGCGCCGACTCCCTCCCGACGTTGCCTTACATTCGTGCAAGACGAACGCCATGCGCGTCGTGCCGTCGATACACCAGGTTTCCTCGCAAAACACCGGTGATCGTGCGTAGAGTCGATCGCACTGCGCCGACCCGTGAGCGACATTTAAGTGGTAGTAGTGATGCCATACAGACATTAACGTACTACTTTGCGCGCGGCGGACCGGGCGACTCCGCGGATGGACACTCAGTGCGACGACAAACCGAACCGCGCCTCGGCTCGACCCTCCATGTGTCGACATTTATGTATTAGTAGTTGCGTCTGACCGCACTATTGTTGTGTCTGGTACGCAAAGCGGCCGACGTGCCCTAGACTTCCTCGACCGCCTCGTGGCCCCGTTCTGCTTTGGACGTCGCAATAATCCTGGCCTGGGCCTGGTGAGGCACCTCGTCGTAGTGTGAGTATTCCATGTGATAGCTGCCTCGCCCCCCGGTGGCCGAGGTCAGGTGCTGTTCGTAGGTCAGCATTTCCGCCATCGGAACTTGTGCGCGAATCACGGTCATCGTCCCTCGCGTATCCATTCCTCCGATCCGCCCCCGGCGCCCATTGAGATCGCCCATGAGGTCTCCGGCAAAGTCGCTCGGCGCGTATATTTCGACGTGCATGATCGGTTCAAGGATCGTGGGCCTCGCACGACTCATCGCGTCTTTGAAGGCGAGCGATCCCGCCATCTTGAACGACAGTTCGTTCGAGTCAACGGCGTGGAAGGATCCGTCGAAGACCGTGGCTCGGAAGTCCACCATCGGAAACCCGGCCAGGTACCCGCGCATGCGCGCGTCCTGAATTCCCTTTTCAATCGCCGGGATGTACTGCCGCGGAATTGAGCCTCCGAAGATGTCATCCACGAACTGGAAGTCGCTGCCACGAGGGAGCGGTTCGACCTTGATCTTGCAATCGCCGAACTGCCCGTGCCCACCCGTCTGCTTCTTATGGCGGCCGTGGGCCTCCGTCGCGGTGGTAATCGTTTCCCGATAGGGAATCCGTGGCGGCTTGAGGTTCACCTCCACGCCGAAGCGTCGTTTGAGCTTGGCGACCGTCACTTCGATGTGGAGTTGCCCTTGTCCGGCAAGCAGCAGCTCGTGTGTTTGCGGGTCCCGTGCATAGCTGATGGCCGGATCCTCTTCCCGTAACCGTTGCATGGCGGTGCTGATCTTGTCCTCGTCTCCGTGCGTTTTTGGTTCGATCGCATAGGCAAGAACCGCTTCCGGGAAAGTGATGGGTGGGACCCGCAACGTCGTGGTTTTCTCCGAGAGGACGTCGTTCGTGTGCGTGTCCTTGAGCTTCGCCACGGCGCCCAGGTCTCCGGCCCTGAGCTCGGGTACCGCCGTCTGGGTCTTGCCCTGCAGGACGAGCAGGTGGCCAAGCCGCTCCGGTCCTTCGCGCGTGCGGTTGTGCACGGTGGTGTCGGACTTGAGCGTCCCCGTGACGATGCGGAGCATCGTGATGCGGCCGGCGAACGGATCGGCGATGGTCTTCCAGACGAACGCGGCGTGGGGCGCGCCGTCGGTCGCC
>Ga0075430_100005704_pt1 | contig 10503 bp, 9 predicted proteins | sample RhiMetdeltSRZDD4_FD_75294 | JGI IMG/M metagenome (GOLD analysis project Ga0075430, IMG submission 75294) | Populus rhizosphere microbial communities from Tennessee, USA - Rhizosphere MetaG P. deltoides SRZDD4 | ecosystem: Host-associated > Plants > Roots > Rhizosphere > Soil | place: USA... | reverse complement strand
CCCTCGTGGCCGAGCTCAAGCCTGCCTACCTCGTCTGCGGAGACGACGACGCCAAGATCGACGCCTGGCGCGCGCGGGTCCGCAAGCGCGCCGACGACGAGCGCGGGCCGGGTGGGCTCGAGAGCTTCGACGCCCGGCAGAGCTCCCCGGATGAGCTCGCCGGCTCGCTCGCCACGCTCAGCTTCGACCCCGGCACCCGCTACCTGCTCGTCGACGACGCGGGCTCCTGGAAGGCCGCCCAGCTCGAGCCGCTCACGGCCGCGCTCGAGGCTCTGCCGCCCGACACCGTGCTCGTGCTGATCGTGCGGGGCAACCCGCAGAAGCCGCTCGCGAAGGCCATCGAGGGCGCCGGCGGTGAGGTCCGCGAGTACGCCGCCCCGAAGCCGTGGGAGCTGCCCAAGTGGTGCGTCGCGCACGCCCGCGAGCTGGGGCTGCAGCTCGACCCGGAGGCGGCCAAGCAGCTCGTGTCGCAGGTGGGCTCGAGCCAGCAGCAGCTCGCGCGCGAGCTCGAGAAGATCGCGCTCGCTCTCCATCCGCGGGTGAGCGTCTCGGCGGCCGACGTCGAGGAGCTGGCCGCGGCCGACAGCGCGCCGCGCGTCTACGACCTCGCCGACGCGCTGGTGTCCGGCGACCTGCGCGCGACGCTCGCACTCGCCGAGGAGCTCGAGGCCCACGGCGAGCGTCCCGGCGGCATGGCATTCCCGATCGTGCGGCGGCTGCGCGAGGTGCACCGCGCGGCGGCGCTGCTCGAGGCGGGGATGCCCGACCAGAAGGTGGTCGAAGCGCTCAAGGCGCCGCCCTGGCTCGCCAAGAAGACCGTTGCCCGCGCGAAGAAGGCCGACACGATGACGCTCGAGCGGGCGCTGTGCGTGTTCGCCGACCTCGAGGTCGAGACCCGCGGTGGCGGCGAGGTCCAGGTGGACGAGTCGGCGGCCTTCTCGCTTGCGCTCGCGCGCGCCGCGGGCGGGGCCTGACCGCGCGCCTAGGCTCCCGCGCCGGACGGCGGCGCGTCGTCGCCCGCCCCGTACGGATACCACCACTCCTTGGGGGCGATCTTGGTCTCGATGTGCACGTGCTTGGTCTCCTGGAAGGCCTCGAGCCCCTCCTGCCCGAGCTCGCGCCCGAAGCCCGACTGCTTGAAGCCGCCGAACGGTCCGGCGTCGTTGTCGGTGAGCGGGTCGTTGATCCAGACCGTGCCGGCGCGGATCTCGCGCAGGCAGCGCACGGCGGTCTCGAGGTCGCGGGTGTACACGTTCGCGCCGAGCCCAAAGCGGGTGCCGTTGGCAAGCGCGATCGCCTCGTCGAGGGAGCCCACCGGCACGATCGGCGCCACCGGCCCGAAGGTCTCTTCGCGCAGGAGGTCCGTCTCCGAGGGCAGCCCGGTGACCACCGCGGGCGCGAAGTAGTGGCCGCGCTCGAGCCCGGCGCGGCCGCCACCGACCACGAGCTCGGCGCCGGCGGACACGGCCGCCTCGACCTGCGCCTCGACCTTGGCGCGCTGCGCCGCCGAGACCATCGGGCCGAGGTCGACCTCGCCGGACAGGGGGTCGCCCACGCGCAGGGTGCGGGTGTGATCGACGAAGGCGGACACGAAGTCGTCGTAGATCTCGCTGGCGACATAGAAGCGCTCGGCCGACGTGCACACCTGGCCGGCGTTCAGGTATGCCGCCCAGGCGCCGCCGCGCGCGGCCACCTCGACGTCGGCCGCCACGTCGGCGCAGACGATGAACGGGTCCTTGCCGCCCATCTCGAGGTTCATGCGCGCCACGCGCTGCGCGCAGACGCCCGCCACCTTCTTGCCGGTGTCGACCGAGCCGGTGAAGGCCACACCGCCGACGCGCTCGTCGGCCACGAGCGCGGCGCCCACGTCGCCGGCGCCCGCCACGATGTTCACCACGCCGGCCGGCAGGTCGGCGAAGCAGTCGGCCAGCATCAGCGTCGAGAGCGGGGTGAGCTCGGACGGCTTGGCCACGACCGTATTGCCGGCGGCCAGCGCGGGGGCGACCTTCCACGACAGGAGCAGGAGCGGGTAGTTCCAGGGCACGATGCAGCCCCAGACCCCGATCGGCTCCTTGACGACCATCGCGAGCTGCGTCGACTCGATCGAGGGAATGACCCGTCCGGCGAAGTTGCGGCCCATCTCGGCGTAGTAGTCGAAGGCGGCCGCGGTCCATCCCACCTCGTCCGAGTTCTCGAGCAGCGGCTTGCCGCCCTCGAGGGTCATCACGCGGGCCAGCTCCTCGGTGTTCGCGCGGATGCGCGCGGCCACCTCGTGAAGCAGCTCGGCCCGCTCGACGGCCGGCGTGGCCGCCCAGCCGCCGAACGCCTCCGAGGCGCCGGCGATGGCCGCCTCGAGCTGGATCTCTGACGGGCCCCGCAGCTCGGCGAGCGTCTCCTCGGACGCCGGGTTCTCCACGGCCAGCGGCGTGCCCGCTCCCGCGACCTGCTCGCCGCGGATCAGCAGTCTGGTTTCCATGGGGGCCGGCGGCTTACGACAGGCCGGAGCGGATGCGCGAGGCGCGAGCCTTCTTGCGCGCGCCGTTGTTGCGATGGAGCGCACCGGACTTCACGGCCTTGTCGATCCGCGACACCACGCCGCGCAGCTCATCGTCCGCCTTCGTCGAGTCGCCGTCGCCGACGGCGTTCTCGAGGCGCCGGAACCAGGTCTTGACCTGGGACGTGCGCCGGCGGTTCTCGAGCCGCTCGCGCTCCGCCCGGTGGATCCGCTTTTCTTGTGATGCGATGTTGGCCATAGACGAGATGACGCCGCGCTCGGCGATTCCGGCGCGGCGGGGGCCAAGTGTAGCGCGCGGCGGGCGATGAGCACCGAAGCTCCCGAGCGCGGCGAGCACGCGCGGCGCCTCGCGCGCAACACCGCGTTCTTCTCCTTTGCCACCGGTCTGTCGCGCGTCCTCGGCCTCGTGCGCGAGGTGGTGGCGGCGAGCTACTTCGGCGTGACCGGCGCCATGTCCGCCTTCACGATCGCCTTTCAGGTGCCGAACCTCGTGCGCGCGCTGTTCGCCGACTCGGCCCTCCAGGGCGCGTTCGTCCCGGTGTTCACCGAGCTGCTCGAGAAGGGCGAGCGGCGCGAGGCGTTCCGCGTCGCTTCCACGCTGTTCTTCCTGATCTGCCTCGTGCTTGGGGCGGTCACCGCCCTGTTCATCCTGTTCGCCCAGCCGATCATGGGCCTCTTCACGCCCGGCTTCGACGCCCAGCTCGAGAGCCTCACGGTCAACCTGGCCAAGATCATGTTCCCGATCGTCGGGCTGCTCGCGTTGTCGGGCCTGACGGTGGGGATGCTCAACTCCTTCGACCACTTCGCGGTGCCCGCGCTGGCCCCGGTGGCCTGGAACATCGTGATCATCCTCGCGCTCGTCGGGCTGGTGCCGGTGTTCCCGGAGGACGACGAGATCTACGCGTACGCGATCGGGATCCTCGCCGGCACGGTGGTCCAGTTCCTGCTGCCGCTGCCCTGGCTGCGCGGGCGCGGCGGCCGCCTCACGTTCACGATCGACTGGCGCAACGCGCGCGTCTGGCGCGTGCTCGCGCTGATGCTGCCGGTCACGATCGCGCTCGGCCTGATCAACCTCAGCCTGGCGGTGAACGTGGCGATCGCGACGCTCGTGTCCGACGAGGCGCCGGCCGCGATCGACAAGGCCTTCCGGATCTACCAGCTGCCGCAGGGCCTGTTCTCGATCTCGATCGCCACGATCCTGTTCCCGACCCTGGCCCGCTTCGCCGCCCGCGGCGCCCGCGACGACATGCGCCGGACGATGGCCGGCGGCGTGCGCCAGATCGCCCTGCTGCTGATCCCGAGCGCGGTGCTGATGGCCGTGCTGGCGGAGCCCGTCACGCGGCTCGTGTACCAGCGCGGGGCGTTCGGCGCCGAGGCCACCGACCTCACCTCGACGGCGCTCTTCTGGTGGTCGCTGTCCCTTCCCTTCCAGGGCGCCAGCCTGCTCTTCTCGCGCACGTTCTTCTCGCTGCAGCGGCCCTGGGCAACCACGGCGCTGGCGGGCGTGAACCTGGTCCTGAACGTCGTGCTCGCGCTGGCGCTCTACGGCCGGTTCGAGATCGCGGGCATCGTGCTGGCCACGGTGGTCGGCACCATCGTGATGTGCGTGGCGCAGGCCTGGATCCTGCGCGGCGCGCTGGGCGGCGTCGAGGGCAGCAGGCTCCTCGACACCGTGGTGCGTATGCTCGTCGCGGCGGCGCTCCTGGGCGCCGTGGCCTACGGGGTCTGGTACGGGGCGGACCAGGCGCTCGGCGACTCGTTCATCGCGCAGGTGCTCGCCGTGAGCGCCGCGCTGGCCGCCGGCCTCGCGGTCTACGTGGCCGCCGTCTGGGCGCTTCGGGTGCCCGAGGCGCGCGAGTTCCGCGAGTTGCTCGTTAGCCGACGGCGGGCGCCGGGGTAAGGGGAGCGGCATGTCACCTGACGAGCGCATGGACGTCGAGGAGCAGATCGCCTGCCTGAACACCGCGCTGCGCCTGCAGCACCGCTCGGTGCTGAACTACTCACTGGTCGCGGGCAGCGTGATCGGGCTCGAGTACCAGGCGCACGCGGAGAAGATGCGCGACCACGCGCGCTCCGAGCTCGAGGACGCCACGCGGCTCGTCGAGAAGATCTCCGCGCTCGGCGGCCAGCCCACGACCGACGTCGCGCCGCTGGGCTTCGAGGCCGATCCGGCGAGGGCGCTGGACGAGCTGATCGACTGCGAGGCCGAGACGCTCGAGGCGCTCCAGGCGGCGATCGAGCCCACCGGGCGGGAGGCCGCATCGGAGGCCGTGGAGCACCGGCTCGAGCACATGATCATGCGCAAGCAGGAGCAGGTCGACTACCTGCTGCGGGCCCGCCGGCGCCCGTAGATCGCCCTCCCGGGCGCTCGGGCACCTCATCGCCATACTCAGAGCGCCGATGGCCGCTCCCGCCGCCAACATCCGCAACTTCTCGATCATCGCCCACATCGACCATGGGAAGTCGACCCTGGCCGACCGCATCCTCGAGATCACCGGCACGGTCGACCCGCGCGACCACCGCCCGCAGTTGCTCGATTCGATGGATCTGGAGCGCGAGCGCGGGATCACGATCAAGGCCCAGGCGGTCCGGGTCGAGTACACGGCGCGCGACGGACAGCTGTACCGCCTGCACCTGATCGACACGCCCGGCCACGTGGACTTCACCTACGAGGTCTCGCGCTCGCTCGCCGCCTGCGACGGGGCGCTGCTGATCGTGGACGCCGCGCAGGGCGTGGAGGCGCAGACGGTGGCGAACACCTACCTGGCCGTGGAGTCCGGGCTCGAGCTGATCCCTGCGATGAACAAGCTCGACCTGCCCGGCGCCGAGCCGCAGCGGGTGGCCGCCGAGATCGGAGAGCTGCTGGGCGACGACGACGTGCTGCGGATCTCGGCCAAGACGGGGGAGGGGGTGCCGGAGTTGCTCGAGGCGCTCGTGACCCGCGTGCCGCCGCCCTCGGGGGACGCAGACGGCAGCCCACGGGCGCTGATCTTCGACTCGGAGTTCGACCAGTACCGCGGCGTGGTCGCGTACATCCGCGTGGTGGACGGCGAGCTGCGCACGGGAGCGGCCATCCGCGCGATGCAGACCAGCACCGAGGCCGACGTCGACGAGATCGGCTTCTTCGGGCCCGAGATGCGGTCGGTCGACGTGCTCCGCGCCGGCGAGGTCGGCTATCTGATCACCGGCATCAAGGACGTGTCGCAGCTGCGCGTAGGCGACACGCTTACCACCAAGGCGGGCGGAGCGACCGAGCCGCTCCCCGGCTACCGCGAGATCAAGCCGATGGTGTTCTGCGGGCTGTTCCCGGTGGAGACGAACCAGTTCCCCGACCTGCGCGACGCGCTCGAGAAGCTGGCGCTGAACGACGCCGCGCTCACCTGGGAGCCCGAGACGAGCGAGGCGCTCGGCTTCGGCTTCCGCTGCGGCTTCCTCGGGCTCCTCCACATGGACATCGTTCGCGAGCGCCTCGAGCGCGAATACGACCTGGCGCTGCTCGCCACGGCCCCGAACGTGGAATACGACGTCTTCCTCACCGACGGGACGGAGGTGGTGGTGCACTCGCCGGCGGACATGCCCGACAGGGCCGTGATCGACTCGATCGAGGAGCCCTACATCCGCGCCACGATCCTCTGTCCCAAGGAGTTCGTGGGCGCGGTGATGGAGCTGTGCCAGGAGCGGCGAGGGACTCACGTGGACATGACCTTCCTGTCCCAGCAGCGGGTGCAGCTCCACTACGACCTGCCGCTGGCCGAGATCGTGCTCGACTTCTTCGACCAGCTGAAGTCGCGGACGAAGGGCTACGCGTCGCTCGACTACGACATGCTCGGCATGCGCGAGGGCGACCTCGTGAAGCTCGACATCCTCCTGGCCGGCGACAAGGTCGACGCGCTGTCGATGGTCGTCCATCGCGACAAGGCCTATTTCGCCGGGCGCGGGCTCGCCGAACGGCTGCGAAAGCAGATCCCGCGCCAGCAGTTCGAGGTCGCGATCCAGGCGGCGATCGGCTCGAAGATCATCGCGCGCGAGTCGGTCAAGCCGGTGCGCAAGGACGTGATCGCCAAGTGCTACGGCGGCGACATCACGCGCAAGCGCAAGCTGCTCGAGCGCCAGAAGGAAGGCAAGAAGCGCATGAAGCAGGTCGGGCGGATCGAGATCCCCCAGGAGGCCTTCCTGGCGGTGCTCGAGCTTTCCGGCGACGGCAACGGCAAGAGCTAGCTGAGGCCGACCAATGAACGTCCCGGACTAGCCGCCAGAGCCCTCAGTCCGGGACGTTCATCGCGGAGCGTGAAACGCGTCTTGCAGCAGATTTAAGGAGTCCTTAGGACGCGGCCGTAGCTTGGCCGCGTGACAATGGAGACCCTTAGCCCCGCTGCCCCCGATCCCACCCTCGACTCCCTCCAGCAGTTCCTCGACGGGATCGCCAAGACCCCCCTCCTGACCGCCGAGGAGGAGATCCGGCTCGCCAAGCGGATCGAGCGCGGTGACCTTGAGGCGAAGGATCACATGACGCGGGCGAACCTGCGGCTCGTGGTCTCGATCGCCAAGCGCTACCGCAACCAGGGCCTCCCGTTCCTCGATCTCATCCAGGAGGGCACGATCGGCCTGGTGCGCGCGGTCGAGAAGTTCGACCACCGTAAGGGCTTCAAGTTCTCCACCTACGCCACCTGGTGGATCCGCCAGGCGATCTCGCGCGCAATCGCCGACAAGGCGCGCACGATCCGGATCCCGATCCACATCGACAACGTGCTGAAGAAGCTGGACGGCGCCCAGCGCAAGCTCGAGGCGAACGGCGCCCGCGACGCGACGGTCGAGGAGATCGCCGAGCTCGCCGGGGTGGACCCCGTGGAGGCCGACGTGATCATGCGCGCCGCCCAGCAGCTCGTGTCGCTCGACAAGCCGGTTGGCGACGACGGCGACGCCGCGCTGTTCGGCGACCTGATTCCCGACGAGGCCACGGCCTCGCCGTTCGAGGAGGCCGTGGAGCGCATGCGCGACGAGCGCCTCTACACCGTTCTCGACAACCTCCCCTATCGCGAGAAGCGGATCCTCGAACTGCGCTACGGCCTGAACGGCGAGCCGGCCCAGACGCTCGACAAGGTGGCCAAGCTCTTCCAGCTCACGCGCGAGCGCACCCGCCAGATCGAAGAGGCCGCGCTGCGCAAGCTCGCGACGCTCTCCGAGGCGCAGGCGCTGCGCGAAGCCGCGTAGCGGGTAGCCGTCCCATAACCTGGGCAGGCGTGCCCGTCAACGACGCCGCCATCGGGAAGATCTATCCGCCCTTCGAGTACGAGGTCGGCAAGGAGAAGATCGCCGAGTACGCGCGCGCCGTCGGCGAGGACAACCCGGTCTACTTCGATCGCGAAGAGGCGCGGGAGGCGGGCTTCCGCGACGTGGCGGCGCCGCCGATGTTCGCGGTGGTGTTCTCGTCCGGGTCGGTGGCGCCGGGGATCTTCGACCCGGAGGTGGGGATCAACTTCGCGATGATGGTCCACGGCGGCCAGGAGTTCGTGTGGGGCGAGCCGGTCTGCGCGGGCGACGTGATCACCACCGAGACGACCGTCAAGGACATCTCCGAGAAGGGCGGGATGGGCTTCTACGAGTTCGAGTCGGTGTCGCGCAACCAGGACGGCCAGGAGGTCGTGCGGGGCACCTGGACCAACATCGTCAGGGGGACCTCGTGAACATCGATCTCAAGGTCACGCCCGACAAGTACCTGCCGCACCGCTACGCGGGCGCGTCGGGGGACTTCAACCCGATCCACATCGACGTGGACTTCGCGAAGTCCGTCGGCCTGCCGCAGAACATCCTGCACGGGCTCTACTCGATGGCCCAGGTCGCGCGGGCGTGCACCACCGCGGCGGGCGGCGACCCGCGCAGCCTCCGGCGCCTGTCGGTCCAGTTCCGGGGGATGGGCTTCCCCGAGCAGGAGATCGCCGTGACCGGCGAGGTCGCGGAGGAGCGCGATGGGCTGGTGCTCGTGAAGGCGGAGGCCGTGCAGGGGGACAACCGCATCATCCGCCGTGGCGAGGCGGAGCTCAGGCTCACCGATTAGGCGACACCCCCTTTAACCTCGACGGCGTGGAGATCTCGCCGCGACAGAGCTTCATCCTGCGCAAGCTGGTCGAGTCGCATGTCGAGCTCGACCAGCCGGTGGGGTCGAAGTGGCTCGCCGAGCTCGACGACGTTCCCTGGGGACCGTCCACCGTGCGCGCCGAGCTCGCCCGCCTCGAGGAGGCCGGGATGCTCGAGCATCCGCACACGTCCGCGGGCCGCGTGCCCACCGACCGCGGCTATCGCACCTACGTCGACGAGATCCTCGACGCGGGCCGGCTGCCCGTTCCGCGCATGAAGCTCGAGCTGTCCACGATGCGCCGCGAGGTGGACGAGGCGATGCGGGCCACCTCGGAGCAGCTGTCGCAGATGACGAACCTGCTGGCCCTCGTCACGGCGCCGCCGATCGAGACGGCCACGATCCGGCGCGTCGAGGTGCTCCTGCTCCAGCCGCAGGTGGCGATGGTGGTGGTGATCACCTCCACCGGGGGCGTGACCAAGCGGGTGATCTCCTACGACGAGCCGGTGGATCCCGGCATCGTCGACTGGGCCGGCAGCTACCTGAACGAGGCGCTCGGCGATCTCGACGTGGGCTCGCGCGTGCTGCAGTCGCGGCTGGTGGAGCGCGAGCTGGCGCCCCGCGAGCGCGCATTCCTGGCCACGCTCGCGCCCGCCTTCACGGAGCTGGAGGGCACCGCCGCGAACACGCTCTTCGTGGAGGGGGCGGGACGCCTGCTCTCCGAGCATCGCTTCCAGGAGCTGTCCCAGATCGGCACGATCATGGAGATGCTCGAACAGCGGCGTGCGCTGCTCGAGGTGCTTCGCCAGTCGCTCACCGAGCCGAGCGTGTACCTGCGCATCGGCAGCGAGAACCCAACCCCGGAGCTGCGCTCGCTCTCGCTCGTTGCGGCCAACTACGGGCTCGCGCGGCGCAACCTCGGCGCGGTGTCGGTGATCGGGCCGCTGCGGATGGACTATCCGAACGCGATCATCGCCGTGCGCCAGGCGGCGCGCGAGCTGTCGAGGTTCGTGGCCGAGGTATATGACGAGTGAGGCGTGATCCCTACGAGGTGATCGGCGTCGAGCGCGACGCCGAGGACCGCGACATCAAGAGGGCCTTCCGGCGCTTGGCGCGCGAGCTGCACCCGGACGTGAACAGCCACGATCCGGGCGCCGAGGAGAAGTTCAAGGAGGCGGCCGAGGCCTACGAGATCCTCTCCGACCCTGAGCGCCGGGCGACCTACGACCGCCTCGGCTTCGAGGGCCTCGACTCGCGCGGCTTCGCCTCGCAGGCGCACGGCTTCGGCTCGTTCGCGGACATCTTCGACGCGTTCTTCGGGGGCGATCCCTTCGGAGGCGCGTTCGGCGGCGGCGGCGCGGGTCGCGTGCAGGGCGGGGACGTGGCCGTCGAGGTCGAGGTGACTCTCGAGCAGGCCGCGACCGGCGCCGGCGTCGATGTGTCCTACGAGCTCGTGGATACCTGCGAGCACTGTCACGGCAACGGCGCCGAGCCCGGCACGCCGATCGACACCTGCGAGCGCTGCGACGGCCTGGGCCGGCTGCGCGTGGTGAGCCGCACGGCGTTCGGGCAGCTCGTGCGCGAGCAGGCCTGCGACGTCTGCGGCGGCGAGGGCAAGGTGCCGCGCAAGCCCTGCGGCGAATGCGGCGGGCGCGGCCGGCGAGCGGTGCGCAAGACGCTCAGCGTGGACGTGCCGGCCGGCATCGCCGACGAGCAGCGCATCCGCCTGAGCGGCCGCGGCCACGCCGGCGAGCGGGGCGGCCCGCCGGGCGACCTGTACGTGCTCGTGCGCGTGACCGAGGACGAGCGCTTCCTGCGCGACGGGAGCGACCTCGTGACCGTGGTCGACGTGCCGGCGCCGGCGGCGGCGCTCGGCTCACGCGTGACGGTTCCGACGCTCGACGGCGAGGAGGAG
>Ga0075430_100005702_pt1 | contig 10506 bp, 9 predicted proteins | sample RhiMetdeltSRZDD4_FD_75294 | JGI IMG/M metagenome (GOLD analysis project Ga0075430, IMG submission 75294) | Populus rhizosphere microbial communities from Tennessee, USA - Rhizosphere MetaG P. deltoides SRZDD4 | ecosystem: Host-associated > Plants > Roots > Rhizosphere > Soil | place: USA... | reverse complement strand
TCGTCGTCGTCGTCGTCGTCGTCGTCCAGCTGCATCGGGGCCGCCGCGACGGCAGCATACGCCGACGAGCTCTGGGCCGACTCGAGGCCGATCGTCCGCGCGACGAGCATCGGTGCGACTGCCATCGCGAGGATCGTCAAGGCGATGAGGAACGCGCGCAACCTGGTCATTTAAGGGACCTCCACCAGACCCGCCTGTAAGCTTCAGGCCAACCGTCCACCCGCAAGAACCGTTCCGAGTGGGTCGCGGTTGCGCGAACTGGAGACCCCGGCGTGACAGAAGCCCGCTCTGGCGGTTTTGACCGCTCGAGCCGCGCAACGTCGCCGGCGGAGGGCGTGGCGGGGCCGCGCGCCCGAGGCAGCCGCCGAGCACAACGATGGGCGACGCCTCGGCTGGCAATCAGCCGTGGACGTCGCCCATCGGATGACGACTGCTTCTCTGGTGTGCGTGCGCGTCCTGGCGTCAGGCCCCGGGCCTGACGCCAGGGAGTGTTCCTACGGCCGCTGGATCAGGGCGTAGGTGCCGGCCCGGTTGATGGTGGTCGAGACGTACGGGTTGCCCGGGTTCGGGTCGGGGACGGTGTCCACGTTGACCCACGAACCGCCCTCGAGCCGCACGATCTGCAGCCGGGCCTTGTCGACCGCCGGCACCACGTTGTAGGTGATGCCCAGGTTGACGTTGTTCGGCAGGGTGCCGATGGCCACGCCGGTGCAGTCGCTCTGCGCGTCGAGCTGGAACACCACGCTGTCCACGAGCGAGCCGGGCAGGGCCGGGACCGAGGCCGGGTCGATCGAGCGTAGCGTCATGCGGGTGGTCTGGCCGAAGCTCGAGTGCGGCATCACGGTGACGGTCACGTCGAAGCTGCCGGTGCCGAGCTGGATGACGCCGACCTCACGATTGTCGAAGCACTTGGTCGGGCGGTTGACGGACTCGTCCGGGCCGCGCCGAACTACGACGTTGTCGTTGCCGTTGTCATCATCGTCGTCGTCGCCATTGTCATTGTCATCATCGTCGTCGTCGTCGTCGTCGTCGTCATCGTCATCATCGTCGTCGTCATCGTCATCATCGTCGTCGTCATCATCGTCATCATCGTCATCATCGTCATCATCGTCATCATCGTCGTCGTCATCATCGTCGTCGTCGTCGTCGTCGTCGCCGTCGCTGCCGTCGTTGTTGTTGTCGTTGTCGTCGTCGCCGTCGTCGTCGTCGTCGTTGCCGTTCTGCAGGGACGGGGCCTGCACACGGTCAGGCGTTCGCGCTCCGGTGTTGACGAGAGCGGCATGCGCCGTAGCGTCTTCAGGCGACGAGCCGCCCAACAGGGGCACTGCCAACGGTGACACTGCCAGGGCGAGAATGATGATGGCGATCAGGACCGCGCGCTCCGCAGCCATACGCCGCACCTCCGATGCGTGCTCATCCGTGCCCATTCTTGCGCACGCTGAGCAGAGTCGGGCCTAGAATAGCAGGAATTTGTCCGTTCGCCAACACCCCGGAGCACTCCGGAAATCATGACGTCGCCTTCTGTCTCGTTTCGGGCGGCCGGGCGTGACGGAACTGTAATGGTTCCGGCCACCGCGTACTCGATATGGCGAGCTGGCCGAGGGCGGGTGCGGGGGCGGCGGCGGGACGTGAAGCTCGCCCCGGCGAATTCCGTCGATTCGGTGACTACTCGGCGACGACGAACCGGTGGAACCGTTTCTTGCCGGCCCGGACCAGAAGGCCGTCGTGCTCGAGTTGGCCGCGGGTGACCCGCGAGTCCGGCGCGTCGACGCGGCGGTCGCCGAGGTAAGCGCCGCCCTGCTCGATCAGGCGGCGCGCGGCCCCGCGTGAGGGCGCGAGCGCGCCGAGCACGAGCAGCTCGACGACGTCGATGCCGTCCGTGAGGCGCTCGGCGGGGACGGCGGTGGTGGGGACGGCGTCGAGGGGGCCGCCGCTGCCGCCGAAGAGGGCGCGGGCGGCCTGCTTCGCCTCCTCGGCTGCGGCGTCGCCGTGGACGATGCGGGTGACCTCGGTGGCGAGGATCTCCTTCGCGGTGCGGAGCTCGGCGCCTTCGAGGGCTTCGAGGCGCTTGATCTCGTCCTCGGGGAAGAAGGTGAAGAAGCGCAGGAACCGCCCGACGTCGGCGTCCTCGGTGTTGACCCAGAACTGGTAGAAGTCGTAGGGGCTGGTGCGCTCGGGGGACAGCCAGACGGCGCCGGCTTCGGTCTTGCCCATCTTGGCGCCGGAGGCGGTGGTGATGAGCGGGGCGACGAGCGCGAACGCCTCGCCGCCGTCCGCCCGGCGGATCAGCTCGGTGCCGGCCAGGATGTTGAACCACTGGTCGCTGCCGCCGATCTGGAGGGCGCAGCCGTACTCGCGGTAGAGGTGGAGGAAGTCGTAGGCCTGGAGGAGGACGTAGTTCAGCTCGATGAAGCTGAGGCCAGATCCCTGGAGGCGGTCACGGTAGGTCTCGTGCTGGAGCATCTGGTTGACGCTGAAGTGGCGGCCGATCTCGCGCAGGAAGTCGATGTAGCCGAGGCTCATGAGCCAGTCGGCGTTGTTGACCATCAGGGCGCGGCCGTGCGAGAAATCGAGGAAGCGGCCGAGCTGGGCCTTGATGAATTCCTGGTTGCTGGCGATCTGCGCCTTGGAGAGCATCTGCCGCATCTCGGTCTTGCCGGTCGGGTCGCCGACCATGGTGGTGCCGCCGCCGACGAGCGCGATGGTGCGGTGACCGGCGCGCTGGAGATGGGCGAGCATCATGATCGGCACGAGGTGGCCGACGGTGAGGCTGGAGGCGGTGGGGTCGTAGCCGCAATAGAGGGTCATGGGGCGGGTGAGCGCCGCGCGCAGCGCCTGGTCGTTCGACGATTGGTAGACGAAGCCCCGCTCGACGAGCAGGTCGAATCCGCTCTCCATGGCTGGGTAGCCCTCCTGGGGAGATGGTACCGGATGCGTGGTCAGTTGTCAGTCGTCAGGTGTCAGCGATCGGCGCGCCGCTACAATCGTGGCAGGCCACTGAGAACAGATGACTGACCACTGACAACTCGGGAGCGATCATGACGAAGGTGGTGCTGATCCACACGGTCGAGGGGAACGTCAAGGTGTTCGGCGACCTGGTGGAGGAGATCGCGCCGGGTCTGCCGGCCGAGCACGTGGTGGACGAGAGCCTGCTGGGCGACACGATCGCGGCGGGGACGCTGACGGACGCGGTGCGCCGGCGCTTCCGCGAGCGTGCCGAGGCGGCCCGCCGCGACGGCGCGGACGTCATCATGCTGACCTGCTCGTCGGTGGGGCCGTCGGCGGACGGGCTGGGCGATGAGTTGGGCGTGACGGTCCTGCGGGTGGACGAGGCGATGGCCGAACGCGCGGTGGAGCTGGGATCCCGGGTCGGGGTGGCGGCGACGCTGCCGACGACGCTCGGGCCGACGGCGGACCTGATCCAGCGGGCGGCCTCGAAGCTCGGGCGGCCGGCCGAGGTGACGACGAGCCTGGCGGAGGGGGCGTTCGACGCGCTGCGCGCGGGCGACGGCGCGCGGCACGACGCGCTGGTGCAGGCGGCGCTCCGGGACCTGGCGAGCCGGGTGGACGTGATCGTGCTGGCGCAGGCATCGATGGCGCGGGCGGTCGGCGGCGCCGAGGCATTGGACGCGGGCGGCCGGTCGGTCCCGATCCTGACGAGCCCGCGCCTGGGCGTGGAACGGCTGAAGGAAGTCGTCAGGAGTCAGTAATCAGGCGGTCAGGCGGTCAGGGGTTGAAACCCCTGCCTATCTTCGCTGCGTCCCTACGGGACGCAACCGGCTCCCCGTCTGAGCCGCGTAGCGACGGCACGATGATAGGTGGGGATTTCAACTCCCGCCAGAGGAGACAGACGTGACGGACCGTGTGCGGACGGCGCTGACGATCGCGGGATCGGATTCGGGCGGCGGGGCCGGCATCCAGGCCGATCTCAAGACGTTCTCGGCGCTCGGGGTGTTCGGGATGTCCGCGATCACGGCGATCACGGCCCAGAACACGCTGGGCGTCACGGCGGTGCACGAGATCCCGCCCGAGATCGTGGCCGCCCAGATCGACGCGGTCCTGTCCGACATCGGCGCGGATGCCGTGAAAACGGGGATGATCTCGAGCTCCGAGATCATCCGGGTGGTGACGGCGAAGGTCCGCGAGCACGGGATCTCGACGCTGGTGGTGGACCCGGTGATGGTGGCGACGAGCGGCGACCGCCTCTTGCGCGAGGACGCGGTGGAGGCGCTGCGGAGCGAGCTGCTGCCGCTGGCGACGGTGGTGACGCCGAACCTGCCAGAGGCCGAGGTGCTGGTCGGGCGCGAGATCGCCGGCCTGGACGCGATGCGCGAGGCGGCGCGGGCGATCGTGGGGCTGGGGGCGCGCAGCGCGATCGTGAAGGGCGGGCACCTCACGGGCGACGCCGTCGACGTCTTCTACGACGGCAGCGCGTTCACGGAGCTGCCGGCCCGGCGGATCGAGACGACCAGCACGCACGGGACCGGTTGCACGCTCGCCTCGGCGATCGCGGCGCTGCTGGCGCGCGGCGAGTCGCTGGAGGGGGCGATCCGCGGAGCGAAGGCGTACGTGACGGAGGCGATCGAGCGGGCGTACCCGATCGGCAAGGGGCACGGGCCGGTCCACCACTTCCATCGCTGGTGGTAACACCAGCAGTCTGTATCGTCCGCTACGAGGGGGGCGCCTACTGGCCACGCCTGCTCGCGTTCGCGACGCTCGCCCGATCGCTCGGGGTCTCGATGGAGACGCTGCTCTACGGCGAGAATCCGGATCCGGATCCGCGTGCGGGCTGGCGGCTCTGATCGCGGCCCGCATCGTGCGGTCATTTGCATGATGTTCCGGTGACGTGCCCGCCGCTGCCGAGGCGACTGCATCCATGCTGCACTGGGGCGAGCGGATAGTCATGCGGGCCCTGGCGACTGAAGTTAGGACGGCGACGTGACACGCGTCCTGGTGGTAGACGACGACGCCGACGCCCGGGCGGTGGCGCGGGCCATCCTGGAGCACGCCGGCATCGAGGCCGTCGACGGCGCGGCGGCCCTCCGGGCGTACCGCGACGTGGGCGCCGACCTGGTCCTCTGTGACTTGTTCATGCCCGACATGGACGGCCTGGAGCTGATCCGCCAACTCCGGCGTGAGTCGCCGGTCGTGAAGATCATCGCCATGAGCGGGGGCGGGTTCCACGGCACCGTCGACATGCTGGATGTGGCCCGGCACCTCGGCGCGGCGGAGACCCTGCCCAAGCCGTTCAGCCTGCACGAGCTCGTGCAGGCGGTCGAGCGGGTCCTGGGGCCGACGACCTGACCGCCCGACAGCCGGCGGGCCGGGGCGCTTCTCTCTGTAGAGAAATCCACATCTTTGCGGCGCTGAGGGCGAACGCACGCCCGGACGCGGAAAAACCGTGCTACCCTGGTCGCCGTAGGGATCTGAGCCAGAGGCCGGGTCCCTCAGTCCCCTCCTCAGAGCGCCCGGCTGCGCCCCACAGTCGGGCGCTCTTTCCTGTCAGCGCTCCGGCCGGTTGATCTGGCTCTGGTATTTCGGGATGGATCAGGCTATCGTAGGGGCGGCCGGGGCGGTGTCGTCCTGCTCTCGCCCAGGCTGTGCACTGCACCCCGGCTAGGGCGGTCGGGGTGCTTCTCTCTGCCCCCGGCAGCTTCATCCTGCGCGCTGGTGGCCCCAGGATCGACGCACGGCCCCGGTGGCACGCAAGCACCGGGGCCGGCAGCGGGCGGTTACGCGCGTACCCGGCGCTCGGGCCGGAGCCGACGTTCCGCCTCCTTCAGCAACAACTCCGCCCGTGCCATCAGGCGCCGCTGTCGGTCCAGGGCCGCGGCGATCTTCGCCGCCAGGCGCGTGGTCCGCTCATGCTCGGCCGGGGACATCGCTCACCACCCCGCCCCACACGCCAGCATTGTGCAGAGAGCGGGCCGGCGATCCGTGACGGTCCGGCCGGCCGAAGATGTGGACAAATCCACAGCGTCGAGACGCTCGTGCCGGCGTACGATGGGATGGTGGCGCGTCCCCGCTGCTCCCGTGTTGTGCGGGGCACGCGCCGCTCGGGCGGGCGCCGATCTACCCGGGCGCCCGCCCGTGCTCATTCGGGCCGTGCTCGGACCCGGATGCGCATGGGGCGCATCCGGGTCGAGGGGGACGACGACCCTACCGCTCTCGGCGCTCCTCGGACGGTTCGGGCGACTTCGGCGGCTGCGGGAGCGGGGGCGCCGGCTTGACGGTCGTGAGGTCCGGCGGGGCCAGCGGCGCCTGGCGCGGGCCGGCGGGGCCGGACGTCTTGGCGACCACGCGGTAGTCGAACCGCCCGTCCTGCGCGGCCTGCCCGGCGCCGCCCCGGCTGCGGACCTCGAACTCCTTCGGCCCCTTCCGGCCGACGAACAGCCCGCCCAGGTCGGCCAGCTCGGTCAGGAACACTCGATAGTCGCCGTTGGCGGCCGCGGCGAAGTCCTCGGCCAGCACCACGGTCGCCTTGCCGTTCGCCAGCGTCGCCTCGCCGATGTCCTCGGCCAGCGTCCGCGTCGTGCCCGTGGCGGCGGCCGCGCTCGCCCCGACCCCGCCCTGCGCGATCACGCGGCCGGTGACGAAGACGTTGCCCTCGAACACCCCGGCCCAGGTCGGCCCCTTGGCATGCAAGCCAAACTGGTTCGTCGACTCCGCCCGCACGCCGGGGCCGCTCGTGGACGTCCCGTAGATGCCGGCGCTGGTGGCCGAGTTCCCCCAGAACCCGAAGCCGTTGCCGTTGCTGCCGACGAAGACCCCGGCCACCCCGGTCCCGGTCGCGAACACGCCGATCGGCCCCTCGGCGAACACCCCGGTGTTGTTGATCGACTTCCCGTGCATCCCCGCGTTGTCGGTCGACTGGCCTGCCACCCCGGGGCCGAGTGGCGAGATACCGTAGACGCCGTAACCGTCACTGCCATTGGCGCCGACCACCCCGGCGAGGTTAGCGCCGTTTCGCGCGCCCGTGACGCCGCCCCCGAACGGCACGACCATTACGGCGGTGTTCGAGCCGATCAGGCCGTGGGTGGTGCCGCCAATGTCGGGCAGAACCGGCGCCGTTGCGCCGGGCGACACGAGGATGCCATACGACGCCGTCGACGCACCCGAGATCGAGCCGACGGCTGCTGCCTCGGCAGGTACGGCATCCTTAGACACGGCGAGCACGGTGGCGGCCGCCGAGGCCGCCACCATTTGCCACAGCATCCCTCGCCGGCTGGTCGTGGCCGGTGGCGGAGGTGCCGCGACGGCCGGTGTCGCGAGCCCGTCGTTCAACCGGGCGTTCTCGGCCTTGAGGTTCGCGATCTCCACTGCCTGCTCATCCAGCCTGGTCGTCAGGGCCTCCAGCCGCGCCAGCACCGAATCGGACGTCGTTGTCTCGATCATGGCTCCCTCCCGGTCGCTCGGGTGAGGACAGCGTATGGGCACGGTGCGGAACTGTCAATGGCGACGCCTGGGTCACCTGGCATGAACGACGCCATTGATCGAGGGCGGTAGGACGGCAATGGACCGGCCGACGGGTGCAGGCACCGGAGCCGCCGAGGGCATAGTGGTGCCGTTGGCAGCTGCGCTGGCGTCGGCAGAGGCGCTTGCCGGCCCACTCGAACGGGGTGGGATCGGCGTTCCAGCTGCGCGCGGTGGCTTCGAGCCAGTGCTGGCCAGCGCGCGGCGGACGAGGATGCGCTGGACCGACTCGGCCAGGTTCAGCCATACGCATCGCTGGTGGTGAGCTAGGAATCGGCGGGTGCGGTGCGGGCGGCGTCGGGCGCCGCGAGCGCGTCCAGGATCTCGCGGAGCGGCGCAGCGACGACGCTGGTGATGACGGTCCGTGCCGAGATGCCGTTCGGCAGCCGGTCCGAGGGCGGGTCGGCCGTGATGACGAGCCCGCCGGCCCGCGCGATCTGCTCCAGCTGCTCGCGGTCGGCCTCGGCGTCGAACAGGATCTTGAAGTCGCAGTCGGGCGGCGTCAGCGTCTTGACGGAGAGAACGACGAGCGGCGGGACGAACTGCGCGCCGAGGTACCAGTGCGTCTGGGTGCGCCCGCCGGACGCTTGCCAGGTCGGGTCCGAGAGCCAGGCCAGGACGTCCGGCCTGGATCGCGTCTCGACGTGGATGACGGGCACCTTGAGCAGCAGCCCGTCGAGCTCGAGCTGGGCGACCCACTGCCCGAGCGGACGGAGGACGCCCTCGTTCAGGTGCTTCCGGAAGCGTCGCTGCTCCTTGGTGGTCAGGCTGCGTGTTCGTGGCATCGGGGCGGCTGCTCCAGATCGTCACGCGGACGGGATTTCGCTCGTTGGCTTTCGTCTCCTGGTATGCTGAAAGAGCCGGAGGTCGCGTACGCGTCGCCACCGTTGCGGAGTAGCCGGTTGCCCGCCCGGTTCGCCTGAAGAGTATGAACGATGGCTAACGATAACCCACTGACCGACATGACCGACCGGATCCGCAGCTGGTTCGAGCGCTCGCCGAGAGCGCAGCGGGCGTACCGAAAGCTGAGTGCCGACCTCGATACGGTTGTGGAGCGCGTTGATTCGGCGACGAGCGGCCTGCGCGATCGGGTCTCCCCGATCATCGACCCGGTGCGCCCGGAGCCGACCCCCGAGTCGATCCCCGATCCAGCCTCTGAGCCGGGCCTGACGCCGGCCGAGCAGGCAGCCCTGGAGGGCGAACAGCCGACGTCCGAGGCGAAGCCGGCAGAGCCCGCCTCGGGCCCGGTCATCCCGGAGTCGGAGAGCAGCGTGCCGCCGGGCGTCAAGAAGGACGCCGAGCCGGTCGACCCGACCTCGTGAGGTCGGGCGGCCGATAACCCCTGAGGTCATGGCGCCGGCGCGGTCGGCCGCGTAGCATCCTGGGAGACGCGCGATCCGGGGTGGTGCGGCATGACGACGAGTGTCCGGCAGCGGCCGGTCGGCGAGCTGCTGCGCCGGTGGCGCGAGCATCGCCGGCTGAGCCAGCTGGCGCTGGCGCTGGACGCGGAGATCTCAACGCGGCACCTGAGCTTCGTAGAGACGGGGCGCGCGCAGCCGAGTCGCGAGATGGTGCTGCGCCTGGCCGAGCAGCTCGACGTGCCGTTGCGCGAGCGGAACAGCCTGCTGCTGGCGGCCGGCTACGCGCCGGTCTACGCGGAGTCGGGGCTGGACGCGGTGCCGATGGCGGCGGTGCGGGCGGCGATCCGCCAGCTGTTGACGGCCCACGAGCCGTACCCGGCAGTGGTGGTGGACCGCGCGTGGGACCTGGTGGACGCGAGCGCCAGCGTGGCGCTGTTCACGGCGGGCGTCCGCCCAGAGTTGCTCAGGCCCCCGGCGAACGTGCTGCGGCTGAGCCTCCACCCGGAGGGGCTGGCGCCCCGGATCGTGAACCTGGGGGAGTGGCGGGCGCACCTGCTGGGTCGGCTGCGGCGGCAGGTCGCCGCGACGGCCGACGCGGGGCTGGCCGCCCTCTACGACGAGCTGAGGGCGTACCCGTGCGAGGAGTCGGGGCTCGAAATCGAGCTGCCGGGCCCCGGCGACGTGGTGGTGCCGCTCCGCGTGCGCCACGCCGACGCCGAGCTGGCGTTCTTCAGCACGGTGGCGACGTTCGGGACGCCGCTGGACGTGACGGTCTCGGAGCTGATGATCGAGTCGTTCTACCCGGCCGACGCCGAGACGGCGGCGGTCCTGCGCGGGGCGTCGGTCACGCCTGGGCAGCGCTGACGGTGCGGTGAGATGGGTGGTCGGAGGGGTCGGGTTCGAGGGGCTTGAGGGTGTGGAGCGGCCCGAGGCGCGCCAGGGCCGGCCAGAGCATCGCCACGGCGGCGACGACGACCAGCGTGCCGATCCCGCCGCTGACCACCGCGAAGATCGGGCCGAACAGCGCTGCCACCGCGCCGCTCTCGAAGGCGCCGAGCTCGTTCGAGAAGCCGATGAACATGTACTCCACGGCCAGGACTCGGCCGCGCAGACGGTCCGGGGTGATCATCTGCTCCAGCGTGGCGCGGATCACCATGCTGATCGAGTCGAAGGCGCCGGTCAGGAAGAGGCAGGCGAGCGAGAGGTAGACGTTGGTCGAGAGGCCGAAGCCGACCGTCGCCAGCCCGAAGCCGGCAACGACCAGCAGCAGCACCCGGCCGGGCATCTGCCAGGGCGGCAGGTGGGTCATCAGCACGGCGGTCAGCAGGGCGCCGACGGCGGGGGCGGCCCGCAGGATGCCGAGCCCGGTCGGGCCGACCTGGAGGATGTCCTTGGCGAAGATCGGCAGCAGCGCCACGGCCCCGCCCAGCAGCACGCCGAACAGGTCGAGAGTGATCGCGGCGAGGAAGACCGGGTTCCGGCGGATGAAGGCGAGCCCGGCGAACAGGTCGCGCACGGTCTGCTTGTGCTCAGCGGTCGCCGGCTTGATCGACGGGAACGTGAAGAGCATCGCGACCCAGGCCAGCTCCAGGACGGCCGCGATCAGGTAGGTCCAGGTGGCCGAGCCGAACGCCGCGATCAAGAGGCCGCCGATGGCCGGGCCGCTGACCGA
>Ga0075430_100005700_pt1 | contig 10508 bp, 11 predicted proteins | sample RhiMetdeltSRZDD4_FD_75294 | JGI IMG/M metagenome (GOLD analysis project Ga0075430, IMG submission 75294) | Populus rhizosphere microbial communities from Tennessee, USA - Rhizosphere MetaG P. deltoides SRZDD4 | ecosystem: Host-associated > Plants > Roots > Rhizosphere > Soil | place: USA... | reverse complement strand
CCTACGCCGACACCTACGCCGACACCTACGCCGACACCTACGCCGACGCCAACTCCGACACCAACACCAACACCAAACCCGACACCTACGCCTACTCCAACGCCTACGCCCACGGCGTCCTTGCTCGAAGACGATTTCAACGACAACTCGTTGAACTTCGCGAAGTGGCAGCTCAACAACCTGTTCAGCGGCTTCACCGACCCCACTGTGCCCACTAACGAAACGTCTCAACGTTTGCAGATCGGACCGTTGTTCGCGGGCCAGTCGGGATCGCGCTACAACGGAATCCGCTCGGCAACCAGTTACAACTTCAACGGCGCATATGTCTACGTCGAGTTGGTCCAGGCGCCGTCCGCGTCAACCAAAGCCGACGCGATGTTTACGATCGGAATCGACCCGCACAACTACTACCGCATCTACGTCGAGGAAGGCGTGCTGGTCTGCCAGGCGAGGATCGCGGGAACGAAGCGGAACCTGTTTTCTTCCGCCTACAATTCGGCTACACACCGTTACTGGCGCATCCGGCACGACTCGTCGACGGGTAACGTCGTGTTTGAGACTGCGAGTGATGGCGGTGGAGTGCCGGGAACGTGGACCGTGCGTTACAGCGAGAAGTGGGACACGGCATCAGTGCCGCTCGGCGCGGTGATGTTCGAACTAAAAGCGGGTACGTGGCAGTCGGAAGCGAGTGCGCCAGGCGTTGTTATCTTTGATAACTTCCGCGCTCTACGCCCGTGAGGACACAGGCACGCCGCTGGTTTTCTTTTGCCGCGGCCGGCGGCGCACGGGGCTCCGCTCGTTCAGCAGGTCAGGATGGCGTTTCTCGATGATGTGGGCCAGTCGTTGATAACTGATTCCCATGAGCGCTGCGGCGTAAGTCACGCTGCCGTTGACTTCGGCCAATACGCTTCTGATTAGCCCGCGCTCAAACTTCAAAACTTCCTCAGGGAAACATATGCCTTTGAAAAGCACGTCCGTGCCTTCAAAGCGCTTTTCACTGCGTAATCTCGCGATCACTTTTTGGGCCGCCTGGTTCAGCCTCGACAACAACGCGGCGCCTTGCGGCTCTGTTAACCATTCCCGCACGTTGTCGTAGGCTGTCAGCAATCGATCCAGCGGGAGATCTTCGATCTCTTCGATGAGAGTCAGCGAGGCCAGTCCCGCCTGATTGAATGCTTCGAACCGATGCGCGACTTCGACAGCTTCCTGCAAAGCAGCTTGCGCGCGCACCGTCCTGGTCAAGCGAGCCAGGGCGATGCCGTAGGTAACAAGTGTCGCCGCTAAAAAGCGGTGACGTCCAGCCTTGCGAAAACTGTTGACGGCGTTCCGCGCCGCGAGTTCGGCTTCCACGTATCTACGTTCGGCGAGAAAGACCTGAGCACGAGTGTCGTCGACCTCCGCGACTCTTACCTTGTCGCGAACGCTGACGAAAAGCCGTCGCGCATCATCAAGATACTCATGGGCCCTACGATATCGTGAGAGCTTGAAAAGCAGGTAACCTACGTTGTTCTTGACTCGAGCGCGATAAGATGTGTGGCGAGCGAGCGTGAAGTGATAATCAGCTTCCTCGTAGTGTTTGATCACACGTTGAAATTGGCCGCTTACATCTTTGTCCGTGGCAAGCGCACGCAGAGTCATTGCTGATTGGTTGTGATAGAAGCCCTTCAGCGTGTGGCTTGTGATCTTCCTGAAGAGCGGAGCGTTAGCCGTGAGGATTTTCCACGACTCGTCGTAACGAGCGGCGGACCATTCCACGACGGACAGGCCGAGGAGAGCGTTCGCGCGCGTGTTACCTTCCGTCGTCAATCGCTCCAGCGCGGTTGAAAACAGTATGCGGGCTTCGTCGTTTGCGCCTGTTCGCCAGTAGCAGTACGCGAGCTCAGTGCGACCTTCCGCAACCTTCTTTGAGTCGCCGGCTTGTTCGTACAGCGTGATGCTCTCGCTGATCAAATCGCGGGCGTGGTCGTCTGCCTCGGCGGTTCCGTTTCGGTCTCCAAGCCAGCCCGTGAGAATTCCCGCACACAACAACACTTCGGGCACAATGGAAGAATGAAGACCTTCAGTTTGGGGACGACTGCCGATGCCGCGCCAGAGCGGGGCCATTATTTCGCACGCGCCGTCGTAATCACCGCGATCGCGCAGTTCGAGCGCAGTTCGACATCGGAACACGGATTCTTCATTCGTGGTGAGACGAGAGACTTCGAGCTTCGGCGAGGTCGTCCGCATTCAGGATTGAGCTTTCAGGTGCGAAGTAGGGCGACTGCGGGAGCGATATTAAATCTCTTCGTCGAACCTTGCAAGAACTGTTGCTGCTTGTTCTAATCTTTCTCGATGTAAAAAGGTTTACATGACTTTACGTCACATAAGGAGCTAACTCCATGAAACGGTTCATGTTAACCGTCGCCTTGACCGTTGGTCTCTCCGTCTCAGTCCTTGCCGGAGAGTCGCCGACCTGCCTGGTTTCCCTTCCGCCGCCTCCGGTGGTGGGCACAACGACCCAGTTGGGTGCGACGGATACCTCGACTGAGTCAAGAGAAATCGCGGAACTGCTGGCGACGGTCGTTCTGGAAATCATCACCTGGCCATAGTCTGATCTGAGTCTCTGCGTTGCTTTCGTGAGGCAAGATTGAGGGGATAAGTGTGCCCACCGGCCGCTATGTGTAAAAACATAGATGTAAAAACATTTGCATGAATTTGATGTAGACGGTTTCCCGAAAACATGTTGCGACGCCTGTTGACGGCAGTTATAAAGCCGCGCAGATTAACCCCACACAAACTCCTAGCAGCCCAGAGTGTGGGGTCAACAGGGCGTCGCCAACGAGCTGGGCGGGCCCGGCGACGCCCTGGCCCAGAAGCTCCTCAATCTCTCACTGATAGCTTTATAAGGCTTGTATAGGAATGGGCTTTGGACTGCCTTGGAGTTGGACCGGCAATTCCGGAGCGCAACAGATCTTGTTGAGTCGATTGCGGTCCTGCTGCATGAGAGCGTCTTTCGCGAGCCATTCGCGTACGTCCGCCAACACCTTCGCGGCGTTCACGTCCTGCGGCGTCGAAATCCGATAGTGCATCCAGATTCCTTCGCGCCGCGCGGCGACGATGCCTGCGCGCCGTAAGTAAGCCAGGTGGCGGCTGATCTTCGGCTGGTTCGTCTTCAGTATCTCGACGAAGAAACAGACGCAAACTTCCTGATCCGCTAACAGGTTGATGATCCGCAGCCGCGTCGGATCGGCCAATGCCTTGAAGAACAACTCCCGATCGAACGCCTTCTCTTTCTTTGCCATAACGCCCCGAATAATAACACAACACATATGGCTTGACATATATCTGATTCTGGAGGATACTGCGGGCCTCGCATATTCGCGTGCGCGTATATGTAGAAATTATGAGGAGTAGTTTGAAATGCAGAACGAAAACAAACCAGTCCAGGCGCTGAAGGCGCACCTCGCGTTGAACGTGAAAGACGTGGAAGCGAGCCTCGCGTTTTATCGAAAACTTCTGGGGATCGAACCGAGCAAGGTGCGAACGGGTTACGCCAAATTCGACGTGCAAAACCCGCCCCTCAATCTGACCCTCAACCAGCACGCCTTCAACGAACGCGGCGCGCTTTCGCACCTGGGAATTCAGGTGGCCTCCACCGACGACGTCCTCGCGGTCCGCGAACGATGGACTGAAGTCGGCCTGCTCACGCGCGACGAGATGCAAACGAATTGTTGCTACGCGTTGCAGGACAAGGCGTGGGTGAGCGATCCGGACGGCAACGAGTGGGAAGTGTTCGTCGTTCTCGAGGACAACCTTCCCGAAACCGCGGCTTGCGCCACGTCGGCGGCAACTTGCTGCGCGCCGGCGCCGATCGGAATCACGCAAGCGTAGAATGCACGCATGGAAACTAAGCCGTACAAGTTTCTATTCTTGTGTACCGGCAATTCCGCGCGCAGCATCATCGGCGAGTATCTGTTGAGACAGATGGGCGGGTCGCGCTTCGAAGTGTTTAGCGCCGGCGCGTCTCCGACGGGGAGAGTCAATCCGTTTGCCGTTCAGGTCTTGAAGGACGTTTACAACATCGACGCCTCTGAAGCTCGCAGTAAGTCATGGCAAGAGTTCAGAGGCGTCGAGTTTGATTTCGTCATAACCGTCTGCGACAACGCTCGCGAAAGCTGTCCGGTGTGGCCGGGTCAACCGATCGTGGCGCACTGGTCCAGCCCCGATCCGGCCGCAGTCGAAGGCAGTGATGAAGAGAAGTATCGCGCGTTCCGCGACGTTGCATTCGAGATTCAACATCGCCTGCAACGATTCACGTCACTTCCATTCGAAAAATTGGACCGTATCAAGCTCGTCGAAGCGATACGTGAGATCGGCGACTAGCGAAACGCTCGCGAATATATTGGTTGTCAATGGTAACGGAGTTACTCAAACGTCTCGGCGTCTCGATCAAGTTGTTTCACCTTCCGCAGATACTTTACGACTCGCTGCTCGAGCTCGTGAGGGTAGCCGTATCCCAAATGCTGACCGACTTCGGTAGCGACGCGTCGCATTAATTCGATCGTCAGAAACAACGCTTCCCAGTTTTGGTCTAACTCGGCGCCGGTGTACGTGCGTTCCAAATCGGCCCATAGATCGGGTCGCGAATACTGCTTCAATCTGCGGCCGTACGGTCCGGGTTTGAGCGACCACTGGTGTTCTATTTCCGCGTGCCATTCGAGCATGGGTCGCAGATGTCCCTGCTTCAACGAGTAATCCAGGATGTGTTTCGCGGCCATCAGGTCGTCGCGCCAAAGGAACTTCGCTACATACGTGGTGTCAAGGAAGAAACCTTCCAACAACTCCGAGTACTCTTGTTCCGTCGGTGGTGTGGGAATATATCCCGAATACGTGGGTGGACCGAGGCGCGTCGTCAAATCGTCTTTGTCGAGAAGGACCTGGTATCCAGCGTCGAACTCAACAGGTAATTGCTCGCCGGGACTGACGCGTTGCAAGAGTTCAACAGGCCAAAGATTGAAGTCGATTTTTAAACCATTCTCGTACTGAACGACGTACGCCGATCGTGTTAATCCGTTTACGTCGATGAGGGGATCGCGGTAAACGGCGAGCACTGGACCAAAGACTTCCAGCCAGGTTCGATCTACGTAGTATGGCTCGATCGATCGCGCGACCAGGATCACATCATAGTCGGACAATAGATCCACTGGAGCGTGAGGGATAGCGCGCGAGCTGGTGAGGATCATGGCACGAATCAACTGCTGTGAATCGGCCCAACGTATCAATCGGTCGATCATCGTGTTCAATCGGGCAACACGCGGATGTCGGCTTGCGTGCGCGGGTCCACTTCGAAGTCGTCGGCGAACTGGCCACTGAAGCCGGTTATCTCTACGGTCTGACCGGGACTCAGGCCGCTGACGTCGATGCCAGTCGAGGCGCAGACGAAGGAATGAACCTCGCCGGAGCCGTCGTTAATGAAAATGATGAAGCCGAACGGCAGATCATTTACGACAGGTTGCGTGATAGTCCCGGTTATCGTGACGAGCTTGCCTTCAGTTGTTTCGTTGACGTCACCAGTCGCGACCGGAAGTGGCCGTACTTTCGGACCGCTCCCATGGGCCTTGACGTCAGTCACATCGACCAGCACGAGCAGACCCGGCAACACAGTATCGGCGAGCGTGCCGGTCACGCGAACCTGTTGCCGCAGCGCCAGGCCGAGATTGTCGGGAACACTGACATAGATGCCGCCGGTGCGGTCCTGAATCGCGAAGCCTTGATCAAACGTGCTCGAAGAGAACGCGCCTGAAGGCACGGTTACCGAACCGTCGACGGTGACGACTGTTCCCAGCGGTAGCGCTCGCGCTTCGGCAATGGTGATTGTTTTCGGGTCCGCGCCCTGTGAATAGACGGTGGTAGCAACAACGATAGTCAAGAGTAGAGTGACGAGCGTGAGTGATCGCAACATGGTGTTTACTCCTTCGGGGGTTTTGAGAAAGTGACGCCGAAGGTTACTTGAAAGAATGAAAGATGGGTATACCGCAGATTACGGATCAGCCTTGCCACACGCCTTTGAGCGCTGCGTCGGCGAGGCGCTTGGCGTCGGGAAGGGCTTCGAGGGCGCGCAGGACCTGGACGTCGCTGTCGAGCAGGATGCGCGCGCCGGCGTCGTTGGAGAATGCGGCAGTGATGATCTCCTGGCGCAGACGCAGTTTAGTGAACTCGAGCTCTTCGTCGATCTGCGCAGGCAGAACGTGGAGGTCAGGCTGCGCGGTGACGAAGTTGCGAAACGCTTCGACCACGCGGTCCGTGATCGGATAATCGGCGGGTTTCGCATTCTTCCCGTACTGCACCTTTTCGACTTTGTACGAGTCGAGGCCCGGAAGAACTCCTGCCGCCAACTGCCTGGTAAAGTGAAACGCCGCTTCGGCGATTCGCGCGCGCACCGGCGTAGACGCCGGCTCTTTGACTTCGATGTCCGGCGTGATGCCGCCACCACCGTAGAACACACGCCCGACGGCGGTTTGCACGCCTGGCCCGTTGTGTGGATGCGGCGTCGGCGAAGCCAGCGCCAACGGCGTCTCGATATTGCGTGGTCCATTACCACCCGGCGCGGGCTGAGGCGTCTCCTCGCTATCGTGACGCATGTAGTAATCGTAGATTGAGCCGCTCGAATAATCGCGCTGCAACGAGCGCCCGTAGGGTGTGTAGTAACGCGCCGTCGTCAACGTCAAGCCGGTATTGAACGGCAACTGGTAGATGCGTTGGACCAAACCTTTTCCGAAACTCGTTTCGCCGACAATCAGTCCGCGGCCGTGATCCTGAATCGCGCCGGCGACAATCTCGGAAGCTGACGCACTATTGCGATTGATGAGCACGACGAGAGGCAGCGTCGCGGGATCGGAGCCGGTAGACTTGTAAACTATCGCGTCGCTGTATTCGGTGCGTCCTTTAACGGAAACGACTATCTGCCCGCGCGGCAGAAACTCACTCGCGACATCGACGGCTTGTTCGAGAAGCCCGCCGGGATTGCCGCGCAAATCGAGGATAAGCTGCCGCATTCCCTGCTCCTGAAGACGCTTCATCGCCTTCGACAACTCGTCGTCACTCGATCGCTGAAAGCCTCCGGTCAGACCGATGTAACCAGTGCCCGCACGAATCATGTAAGCGTTGCGAATCGTCGGCAGCGGCACGGCGTCGCGAACGATCGTGAAATAGAGAGGCGCCGGGGAACCTGCGCGCTCGATCTTGATCGTGACCGGTTCACCCAAACCGCCGCGCACGTTCTTCGAAACCTGTTCGCTCGTCCAGTCGCGTGAATCTTTGCCATCCACTTCGACGATCTTGTCGCCGTAACGCAAACCGAGCTTCGCCGCCGGCGCGCCTTCGACGGCCGACTGAATGTAGACGCCGTCGCGATGCTGCACGATGGTGACGCCGATGCCGAAGAAGCGCGAATCCTGATCCTCTTTCAGCTTTTTGAATTCACTGTACGGGAAGTAAGCGGAGTGCGGGTCGAGCGTCGAAAGCATGCCCTGAATCGCGGCCTGCGTTGCTTTTTCGTGGTCGATGTCGCCGGAGTAGTTGGCCGTGATGGTGGCTATGGCTTCGTTGTAATCCTTTTCGATGTCGTCAGCGACGCGATAGGAATTCTTCGCCGTGCCGGAAGTGAGCCCGCTGAGTCTTTCAGCCGTGCCGATAGTGCCGCCGATTATCGCCGCAACCACGATCACAGCAAGCGCCGTCACGGTGAATTTCTTCGTAATCCATCCACCTTTGTAGTCTGGCGAGGGTTGCTCCAATTGGCGGGCGACTTCCATTGCCAGAATATAACACAGGGCGAGCGGGAGTTTCGAAGTGTGAAAATCGCGTGCGATTAGTGGTGTGTTATATTGCGGTTGAGCGCCCCAAATGTCCGAATTTCTGTCGATCGTAATTCCTGCATATAACGAAGCGGCCCGCCTGGGTAGCACCCTCGACGCGGTCGCCGACTACATGCGCCAGAACTATCCGCAGGGCGAGGTGATCGTCGTCGACGACGGTTCAAGCGACGAGACCGCGGACCTTGCGCGTGCGGCGCTGGCGAGAGCCCGGCCGCTGCGCACTTCCGTTATCAGTTACAAATCAAACTTGGGAAAAGGAAGGGCCGTGCGGCTCGGTCTACTCGCGGCGCGTGGTGACGTTGTGTTGTTCTCCGACGCCGATCTGTCCACGCCTATTTCCGAGACGCCGAAACTGATCGAACCGATACTGAAGAACGAGTGCGATGTGGCGTTCGGCTCGCGCGCACTGGACCGCTCTCTGATCGGCGTACACCAATCGTGGCGGCGCGAGCAGGGTGGCCGGATTTTCAATCTGTTCGTGAGGTTAGCGACGGGAATGCCGTTCTGGGACACCCAGTGCGGTTTCAAGGCGTTCAAGATGTCTGCATGCCGGCCGCTCGTCGAAGCCGCAACTGTCGACCGGTTTGGGTTCGACGTCGAACTGCTGTATCTCGCTCACCGCGCGGGGCTGCGGCTACGAGAAGTCCCGGTGCGTTGGGACCACAACGAGGGCAGCAAGATCAGCTTGTTCAGCGACAGTTTCAAGATGCTCGGCGAGGTCGGACTGATACGCCAGCAAGCGCGGCGCGGCGTGTACGACACAGCCATCCGAGCCGTGCATGAGCGGGCTCATACGTGAGCTTTGTACTTTGTGCTTTGTACTTGGTATTTTGACTCGGATGGTTTCCGAGGCCGTGCGCATAGGAACTAAAACAAAGTTCAGAGTACAAAGCTCAAAGCACAAATGACAACGCGTCTCAACGTCAACATCGATCACGTCGCTACAGTGCGTCAGGCGCGAAGGGCGCCGGAGCCGAGCGTGATAGCGGCGGCGATGATCTGCGAACAAGCAGGCGCCGATGGAATCACGGTCCATCTGCGCGGCGATCGTCGTCACATTCAGGACCATGACATCCGGCTGCTGCGCGAGACGGTCACGACGTATCTGAATCTCGAAATGGCGGCGACCGAGGAGATGCTCGACATCGCCCGGCAGGCGGAACCCGATGCAGTCACGCTCGTGGCGGAGAGGGCCGAGGAGATCACGACTGAAGGCGGTCTCGACGTTAAGTCGAACGCAGCGACGGTTCGGAGTGCCGTCGACACGCTGCGAGAGAGCGGCATACTCGCAAGTCTGTTTATCGATCCTGATCCCGAGCAGATTGCAGCCGCGCACGAAGTGGGCGCACAGCAGGTGGAGCTTTGCACGGCGGCTTATGCTGAAGCGATGTTAGGAGCGCGCGGGATCCACGGTGAAGGCGCGGTGCGAGCGAACCAGGAGTTGCGCAGGTTGAGAGAAGGAGCAGAACTGGCGGCGCAGTATGGATTGCTGGTCGCGGCCGGTCACGGTTTGACGTACAGAAACGTCGGAGCAGTAGCGGGGATCGATCAGATTATCGAGTTCAATATCGGACACAACATCATCGCGCGTGCTGTGTTCGTCGGATTGGAAACGGCTGTCAGGGAAATGCGCGAGGCGATCAAGGCCGCAAAACGATAACCACAAAAGGCACATAAGACACAAAAGGCACAAAGAAGATAAGGAATTCAGTTCACTCCTTCTTTCTACCGTCTTTTGTGCCTTTTGTGTCTTTTGTGCCTTCTGTGGTTACAGTTAGCGCCCGGAAGCTAGTTGGAGCCGGACCACGGAGCGCTCCAGCTTGACGCGCGCGAGTTCGAAATCCTCTTCAGTTCCGCTCCACGAATGCAGTTGCTTCTCGAGACGTTCGCGCGATTGCTTCGCGCGCGCGGCGTCGATCTCTTCGGGACGCTCGGCAACGTCGGCAAGCACCGCAACGTGATCGTCACGCACTTCGACAAACCCGCCCGACACGTGCAACTGAGAGCTCTTCCCATCCTGCGCGTAAGTCAACACACCGGTTTGCAGTTGTGAGATCAACGGCGTGTGGCCTGGAAGTATTCCTAACTCACCGCCGAGCCCGGGAACGGTAACCATGTCCACGGACTCAGCCAGCACACGCCGTTCAGGAGTGACAACTTCGAGTTGAATCTTGTCTGCCATAACGCGACTGTTTACTGCGCGATCGATCTCGCCTTTTGAATTGCTTCTTCAATCGTGCCGACCATGTAGAACGCCTGTTCCGGCAGATCATCGTGTTTGCCGTCGACGAGCTCGCGGAAGCCGCGCACCGTGTCTTCGAGTTTGACGTACTTCCCTTCAAGACCCGTGAACTGCGCCGCCACGAAGAACGGCTGCGAGAAGAACTTCTGAATCTTGCGTGCGCGCGACACGATCAACTTGTCTTCGTCAGACAGTTCGTCGAGACCGAGGATCGCGATGATGTCCTGAAGGTCCTTGTAACGCTGCAACACGCGCTTCACGTCCTGTGCCGTGTCGTAGTGCTCCCTCCCGATGATGCGCGGATCGAGAATGCGCGAGGACGAAGCAAGCGGATCGACCGCCGGATAAATGCCGAGCTCGACGATCTGTCGCGAAAGCGCGGTGACCGCGTCGAGGTGCGCGAACGTCGT
>Ga0075430_100005697_pt1 | contig 10512 bp, 11 predicted proteins | sample RhiMetdeltSRZDD4_FD_75294 | JGI IMG/M metagenome (GOLD analysis project Ga0075430, IMG submission 75294) | Populus rhizosphere microbial communities from Tennessee, USA - Rhizosphere MetaG P. deltoides SRZDD4 | ecosystem: Host-associated > Plants > Roots > Rhizosphere > Soil | place: USA... | reverse complement strand
ACGAACGGATGCTCGTCCAGGGTGCTCAGCGTGACGCCGGCGACGAGGATCCGGTGCTCGGTGGGCCGGATCTCGAAGCGTTCGAGAACGATGTCGGGGTCGGGGTTCTCCCAGCACCACAGGAAGAAGTCCTTGGGCCAACCCAGGGAGTGCTCGGCGAGCCGTTCGCCGGCACGGTCCCAGCGACCCTCGAAGCGGTCCACCTTGTGGTCGAGGGTGTCGCTCACCGCGAGGAACGGGAAGCGTCCCCACTCGGGTTGGACGATCTGGATCTCGAACCGCTCCCGGATCGAGACCGTATGGGAGGTGCCGTTGGCGAGGTGGAACACGTACTCCGCCACCGCCGTGCCGATGCCGTGACCGGCTGACTTCGTTGGGGCGAGCAGGCGATGGGCGACGACGACGTGCCGCGCCTGCTTGCCGATGTCGAGGGAAACGGCCTCGCTCGGGACGAGGAAGCAGTCGCCCTGCTTGTCGTCAGTGCCGATGAGGAACGGGAGCCCACGGAGCTCGACGCGTCCTCGAGTGGGATGCGGTCGGTCTGCCTCGGCCGGGAGAACGTCGGCGCCAGCGTTGCAGAGATCCTGGAGGTTGAGGGCTTCGTAGCTCGGGTCACCAGGCACGGACCGATCGTAGCGCCGCGTTCTCCCATAGCCGTCCTGCGGTTTCGTCGTCCATCAGCCGCGCTGCGGGCAGCGTTCCTTCGTCCACGTGAGGCTGGTCGAGAAGGCGTCTCCGGTAACGTTCGGCTCGCGGCGTCGTTATCTGGGTGCTGTGCGACCTGCAGCAACCCACTGGCGAGTGCCGTAACCACATCGCACGAACCTGCGATTTCAAATTCGCGCTTGCTACCTTGTTCAGGTACCCAGCAGCGCCGCTCGTGCGAGTTCCTGGCAGTCGGCCAGCGTGTGCGCGGCGAGCGCGGCGCGGACCTCGGGTACCGCCCGGGGCGCCATGGACAGGCTGGTCACGCCCAACCCGGCGAGTACCAGCGCGAGTTGGGGATCGGCCGCGGCCTCGCCGCAGACGCCGACCGGCTTGCCGGCCGCGCGGCCGGCGGCCGTGCAGCCAGCGATCAGCTCGAGCAGGGCCGGCTGCCACGGGTCGAGCAACTCGGCCAGCTCGCCGCACTGCCGGTCGGCGGCGAAGGTGTATTGGCTCAGGTCGTTGGTGCCGATACTGAGAAAGTCCACTGTGGACATGAGGCTGCTTGCCCGGAGCGCCGCAGCCGGTATCTCGACCATCGCGCCGGCCACCGGCAGGCCCGCCTCCCGGCAGGCGGCGACGAACCCGGCGGCCTCGGCCGCGGTCGCCACCATCGGCGCCATCACCCAGACCTCGGCCGCGGTGGTTCGGGCGGCCTGCGCGATCGCCTCGAGTTGGGTGCGGAGAACCTCCGGTCGTCGCCACGCCACCCGCAGGCCGCGAATGCCCAGCGCCGGGTTGGGCTCACCGGACAAATGAAGGAAGGGCAACGGCTTGTCTGCGCCCGCGTCGAGCGTCCGCACGATCACCTTGCGGCCGGGCAGGGCCGTGAAGACTTCCGCGTACGCGTCGATCTGTTCCTCCTTGCTCGGCGGGTCGGCCCGATCCAGGTAGAGCAGTTCGGTGCGGAAGAGGCCGACGCCCTCGACCTCGCCGTGCAAATCCTTGACCGACCCGATGTTCGCGTAGAGCGCGACCGGGTGTCCGTCCTTGGTACGCCCGGGCCCGTGCTCGCTACCGGCCCGGTGCCGGCGGCGCGCTTCGGCGTCCCGGGTCGCCTCGACCGCGTCCGCGTCGACGCCGATGGCGACGTCGCCGGTGGACCCGTCGACCGTGACGAGCGTGCCGTCGGCGATGTCGAGCGCGCCGGCGCAGCGCACCACGGCCGGCAGTCCCAGTGCCCGCGCCAGGATCGCGGTGTGGCTGGTGGGGCCGCCCTCCTCGGTCACCAGCGCCAGCACGTGCCGGGGGTCGAGCGTGGCCGTGTCGGCCGGGGCGAGGTCGCGGGCTACGAGCACGAACGGTTGGTCCGGCGATGGGATGCCGGGCATCGGGCGACCGAGGCAGGCGGCCACGGCGCGGTCGCGGATATCGTCGAGATCGGCCACGCGTTCGGCGAGGTAACCGCCGGCGGCTTCGAACGCCTGCCGGTGAATTGCCAGCGCGGCCGTGATGGCGTGCGCGGCGTCCGCCCCCGCCTCGATCTCCGCGGCGACGGCCGCGGCCAGCTCCGGATCTTCGGCCATCATCACCTGTGCCCGCAGGATTTCGGCCACGGCGCCGGTACCGGTCTCGGCTCGACGGTTCAGGTCCGCGGCGACGGCCGACAGCGCCGCGACCGCGCGGGCGGTCTCCACCTCCGGATCGGTCACCGGTACCGGCGGCGGCAACGCGGGCGGCGGCGCGGTCCGGTACGCCGGCCCCGCGGCCAGGCCGGCGCCGACCCCGATGCCGTGCAGGATCGTCGACTCAGCCATCGCCGGTCTCCTCGGCGTCGAGGTCGCGGCCCAGCAGGTCGGCGAGCGCGTCGAGGGCCGCGTCGGCGCCGTCGCCGTCGGCCTCGAGAACGACTTCCGTACCGCATTTCGCGCCGAGCGACAGCACCGAGAGCATGCTGTGTGCCGGTACCGCTTTCTTCTCGCCCGTGCGGATCGTGACCCGCACGGGTGAAGCGGCCGCGGCGGCGGCCACGAATAGCGCGGCCGGGCGGGCGTGCAGTCCGCTGGCGGAGCCGACGGTGACAGTTCGAGTGGCCATAGTGGACTCCTTCGCGGTTCAGGGCTCGATCGTGACCTTGATCGCCCGCCCATCGGCGACGAGGTCGAAGGCGGTGAGTGCGGCGTCGAGCGGCAGCCGGTGGGTGACCAGATCGGCGACCGGCACGGTACCGGCGGCGATGAGGCCCAGCGCCTCGGCGTTGTCGGCCGGGCTGGACCCGTTGGCCCCGACGATGGTCAGCTCGCGGTAGTGCACGAGGTTCGCGTCCAGGGCAATGATCGGCGCGTCCTTCGGCAGGCCGCCGAAGAAGCTGATCCGGCCCTGGCGGGCGGCCATCCGCACCGCCTGTTCCTGCGCGGCTCCCGACGCCGCGGCGGTGACCACGACGTCGGCGCCCCGCCCGTCGGTGAGCTTCGCTATCTCGTCCACCGGATCGGCGCCCGCGGCACAGATGGCGGCGTCCGGCTCGACCAGGGCCGCCGCCCGGTCCAACCGCTCCCGGTTCAACTCGACGAGGAAGACGCGGCTCGCGCCGCGGGCGCGGGCCAGCCGGACGTGCAGGCAGCCGATCGGACCCGAGCCGACGACCACGACGTCGTCGCCGGAGCCGACCCGGGCTAGATTCTGTCCATTGAGGACACACGCGAGCGGCTCGGCGATCGACGCTTCTTCGAAGCTCACGCCATCGGGTATCCGGTTGAGCCCACCGACCGCGAGGACCTTGGCCGGTACGACCAGGTACTCGGCGAAACCGCCGTCGTAGTGGTATCCCATCGACTCCTGGTTCGGGCAGACCGACATGCTCCCGCGCCGACACTCGGCGCACTGTCCACAAGGGATGGCGGCGATGACCTGCGCCGGGTCGCCGGCCATCCAGCCATCGACGTCGGCGCCGACCTCGGTGACCTCTCCCGCGATCTCGTGCCCCATCGTCCGCGGCGGCACGATGTGGTGGTGCCCGAAGCGGAAGATCTTGACGTCGGTACCGCAGGTCGAGCAGTTCCGGACCCGGAGCTTGACCTCGCCCGGTCCGGCGAAAGGCTCGGGTACGTCCTCGAAGCGGACGTCGCCCGGGCCGTGGAAACGAACGGCCTTCATGCCGCGCTGTCCTCGCGGATCAGTAGGCGCATTACCTCCTGCGGATCGGTGGCCTGGCGTAGCGCCGCGGCGCGGTCCGGATCCATCAGGATCTCGGCCAGCTCGGCGAGCAGGTCGACGTGCCCGTCGCCCTGGGCGGCGATCGCCACGCAGACCTCGACCGGGTTGCCGCCCCAGTCGACCCCGTCCGGAAAACGCAGGACCGCCAGGGCGTCGCGACGCACGGCCGCCTTGCCGGCGTTGGTGCCGTGCGGGATCGCGACGCCCTCCCCGACGTACGTAGAGATCGAACGCTCGCGCTCGAGCATCGCGTCCACGTACGTCGGGTCGACGGCCCCGATCTCCACGAGCACCCCGCCGCACCGCCGGATGGCGTCGTCGCGGGTGGCGGCGTGCTCGCGGAGCCGGATGGCCTGCGGTACCAGTACTGCCTCATCCACTGAGATCGCCGCCGTTTTGCACGGCCTTGACCACCCGGGTCACGGCGGGGTCTCCGATGAAGACCTGGATCGCCACGATGACCTTGCCGGGCGCGCTCGCGCGGGCCCGGTCGGCCAGGCCTTGGTGGCAGATCACCACGTCGGCGTCGGCCGGTATCGCCGCGACCGGCGTGTGCTCGACGGTGACCGCGTTCTTGCCGAGCTGCCGCCGGAGCTGGCTGGCGAGCATCACGCTGCTGCCCATCCCCGCGTCGCAGGCGACGACGACCTTATGGATGTCGGCACCGTTGATCGTGGTCGTCATGACGCCGCCTCGGCTTCAATCTTCGCCGGCTTGTTCGCCGCGGACTGGCGCCGTGCGGCCTCGAGTTCCGCGCGCTCGCGCTCGGCCTCTTCCTCGGGCGTCACGGCCTCGTCCTCGGGCGGCTCTCCACGGCCGAAGCCGAGCAGGAGCGAGGCGACGCCGAAGGTGACTGCGGCGGCGATCACGATGCCGAGGATCACGCCGAAGTAGCCGCCCTTCGGGGTCACCGCGAAGTACGCGAAGATGCTGCCCGGCGACGGCGTGGCGACCAGGCCGGCTCCGGTCACCATGAACGTGGAGACGCCGGCGGCCCCACCGAGGATCATCGCGAGGATCAGGCGTGGCTTCATCAACACGTACGGGAAGTACACCTCGTGGATCCCGCCGAGGAACTGGATGATTATCGCCGCCGGCGCCGTCGGGCGCAGGGCGCGCGGACCGAAGAAGAAGTACGCGAGCAGCAGGCCGAGGCCGGGGCCGGGATTCGTCTCGATCATGAACAGGATCGACTTGCCGGTCGTCGCCGACTCGGCGACACCAAGCGGCCCGAACACGCCGTGGTTGATGGCGTTGTTGAGGAACAGCACCTTCGCCGGCTCGACGACGATGGACACGATGCCGAGCAGGTGGTTCGAGACGAGCCACTCCACGCCGTTGCCAGCGGCGGTGGTCAGCCCGCGGACGACCGGGCCGATCGCCTTGAACCCGACCAACGCCATCGCGCCGCCGATGATGCCGGCGGAGAAGTTGTCCACCAGCATCTCGAACCCGGGGCGTACCCGGTTCTCGATCGCGCGGTCGACGAGGCGGAGCAGGAAGGCCGCCAACGGCCCGATGATCATCGCGCCGAGGAACATCGGTACCGTCGAACCGACAACGACGCCCACGGTGGCGACCGCACCGACGACCGCACCGCGCTGACCGTGGACGAGCCGACCGCCGGTGTACCCGATCAGCACCGGCAGCAGCACGGTGATCATCGGGCCGACGAGCTGGGCGAGGGTGGCGTTGGGCAGCCACCCGGTCGGGATGAACAGGGCGGTGATCAGGCCCCAGGCGATGAAGGCACCGATGTTCGGCATGACCATGCCGGCGAGGTACCCGCCGATCCGCTGGACCTTGGCCTTCAGCCCGGTCCCTTGGACCGGTGGGGTGTAGTTGATGGCCATGCTTCCCTCCTCGGGGCAAGCGTTGATGGGGGATGTGTGGCGGTCAGGCGAGCAGCGGCCGGATGTCGCCTGGTCGCGTGTTGATGCGGACGAGGTCTCGATGCAGGTCGGCGGGCCTGGGCATGCGGCTGCCCGGCAGGCTGACCGCGGCCGCGCCCCAGGCCAGCGCTTCGGCCAGAGCCGTAGGCGCGCTGGCTCCGTCGACACCGCCGGCGGCCAGGAAGCCGGCGAGCAGCGCGTCGCCCGCGCCCACCGAACTTCGCGGTCGGGACACCGGGGTGTCCCCGGTTATCGCTCCGGTGGAGCCGACGAGGACGGCACCGTCGGCGCCGAGGCTGGCCAGAACGGCCCGGGCGCCTTCGGACCTGAGCTCCTCGGCGGCATCGATGGCGTCGGAGAGCGAGGTGACCGGTCGCCCGACCGCGTCGGCCAGCTCGTCGCGGTTGGGTTTCAACAGCGCCGCACCGGCCCTGGCCGCGGCGCGTAGGGCAGGTCCGCTGGTGTCGACCACCAGGCGCGCGCCGGCCGCGACCACCCGCTGGCAGAGTGCGAGGAAGACCTGTGTCGGTAGACCCGGCGGGACGCTGCCACAGACCACCACCACGCCACCGTCCGCGGCTTCGATGAGCACCCGGTCGGTGATCGCGGCGAACTCGTCGCCGGTCAGCTCCGGCCCCGGTTCATTGATCTTCGTAACGGTGCCGTCCGGCTCGGCGAGGGTGATGTTCGACCGGGTACGGCCAGCGATGGGGACGGCCCGCACGTCGACGCCCTCGGCGACGAGCAGGCGGATGAGCTGGCCGCCCTCGTCGCCGCCGCAGGGCACCACCGCCCGCGAGGGGACATCGTTGGCCAGCAGGGCGCGGGAGACGTTGACGCCCTTCCCGCCGGGTTCGAGGTGCGTGGACCCGGCCCGGATGACTTGACCGCGGACGAGATCGCCGATCTCGATCGTGCGGTCGAGGCTGGGATTGAGGGTGACGGTCACGATCATGCCCGGATCACCCGCAAGCCTTCGGCCTCCAGGTCGGCGACCAGCTCGCCGTCGGCGCCGGTGTCCGTGACGAGCGCATCGATGTCGGACAGGCTGCCGAAGCGGGCCAGGTAGTCGTTGCCGATCTTCGTGTGGTCGGCGAGGACAACCGTGCGCCGGGCGGCGCCGATCATGGCGCGCTTCACGGCCGCCTCCGCCGGGTCCGGCGTGGTCAGCCCCCGTTCGACCGAACATCCATTGGTACCGACGAACGCGACGTCGACGTAGAGGTCGGCGAGCGGGCGCAGCGCCCAGTCGTCGACCGTGGCCAGCGTGCGGCCGCGCAACCGGCCGCCCAGGATCAGGACGTTGAGGTTGGCCCGGGTGCCGAGGATCGTGGCGATGACCGGGGAGTTGACTACGATCGTCAATTCCCGGTCGCCGGGCAACATATGTGCCAGCCGGGCCGTCGTCGTACCGGCGTCGAGGATGATCGCACCCTCGTCGGGCACGTCGGCGAGCGCCGCCTTGGCGATGCGCTCCTTCTCCTCGATGAGTACCGAGTCCCGCGCCGCCACCGCCGGCTCGAACCCGATCCGCTCGACCGGGATGGCCCCACCGTGTACACGGCGGAGCACCCCCGCCCGCTCGAGGATGGTCAGGTCGCGGCGGATCGTCTCGGCGGTGACCTGGAACGTGTCCGCGAGAGTCGCGACATCGACGCGCCCGCCCGCCCGGGCCAGCCGCACGATCTCCTGCTGCCGTTCCTCCGCGTACATGTGGGTTCACCGCCGCTTCATGTCCGAGTGCTTTTGTTTACACCCGGATATGTGGGAAGTCAAGACCCCATGGTTTATGTGGAGACGATCGATACCCTTCGCCGGTCCAGGTCCAGGTCGCACCAGCGCAGCCCGGCGGCCTCGCCACGGCGTAACCCACCGCGTCGAGGAGGTCCGCGAGCTGGCTGCTGGTCCACCGCGACCGGCGGCCGGGTGCCGTCGTCTCGCCAGCGGCCGACCCGGACCGCTCCGTCCACACACAGGATGCGGCCGCCGGGCGGTAGCTTGATACGGCGGGCTGGGTTGTCGCCGATGAGACCGTCCCGCACCGCGGCGTTCAACGCCGCCCGTAGGGTGGCCCGGATCCGGTGCAGTGTGGCGCCCGAGCGGGGCTTGCCGCCGGGTGTGCGGCCCGCAACGTGGTCTGCCGGATGCTGCGCCGGGTGGTCAGCCAGTACCGCAACCGCGGCACAGGGTCCACGTGTGCCCGGTGCGTTCCTCCCGCGACTGCGCCAAGATCTCGTCCCAGGCCCGACGGGCCGCCGCCCGGTCTCGTCCCGGGCACCCGCACAGCTTGAACAATCCCTGACCGGCCACCACGCATCTCCAGCATCACATCGTTAAGGTCTACGGTCGACCCGTTCGAGCCGTATGGATATCCCCGCAGGTTGAGCCGGTGGCAGGCACCGATCAGGAAGTCGTCGGTGCCGGGCGTGCCGTCAGCGCAGGCGGCGAGGTTGGTTGGCGACGTAGTCTTTCAGCCCGGCCGGGGCCTAGACGTTCCTGCCGGGTAGGCGTTCGCTGGACTCGCATGCCGGTGTTAGGCGTTAGCCCGGCGGAGGCGTTCGGCTGCTTGTGCCCGGAGCGCATCGCGGCACAGCGGGGTGCGGCCGTTCAGTGCTTCCTCTCGGGCGTTGTACGCTGCCATCCACACGCTGGCCGCCCACGCGATCTCCTGCTCCACGGCCGTGAACAAGCGCCCACGGAGGTCCTGATAGGACACCAGGAACGCCTCGGAGCTTTCGATCGGCGCCAGCGTGGGCGGCCCGGCACTGGCGAAAGACCCACTCGCCGCCCCCGCCAGCGCCGCCTCCGGTTGCCACGCCAGGCTGTCCCAGTCGTGCACCGCCCACATCTGCTGACCGTGCCACCGCAGGTTCTGCGCCTCGAAGTCGGCGTGGCCCAGCACGCACGGCAGGCCGGCGGCCAGTATCCGCCGCCGAGCCCGCTCGGCGGTGTCAACGACGTACGCGGGCACGACGCGCTGGTCCCGGTTATCGAGGAAGTCGATGGCCGGCCACACCCCGGAGTCGGTGTGGTCCCAGCGCACCCAGGGCGGGTTCGGCAGCGGCGGCGCGACGGTCACGTCGGCCAGTTCGGCCATCAGCCGGGCGAACACCTCCGCGTACCGGGCGGCCACCTCCGGCGAGTCCCCGTGCAACACGTCGCCGCCGGGCCGGAACTCCTCCGCGTGCACAGCCAGCGAACCGACACCGGCCACCGGTGTGAGCGGCCGGGCACAGGGAAACCCGCGCTCGGCCAACCGGGCCTGCGCCGCGACACACGACACGGCCCGGCCGTCATCGGCGCGCGCCTTGACCACCACGTCCGTACCACCGGCCAGCCGCAGACCGAACACCATCGAGATCTGTTGTAGCTGGAACAGCACGTCGGAGGGTTCGCCACCCAGATGGTCCAGACACCAAACCGGCAACCAGTCCGGCAGATCATCCAACGGCACGATCACGACTGTGCCATAGGCACCGAACGCAACCGTTGTCGGCGTTTGAGAAAAACAAGGCAGGGACCAAGACGATGCTGTCGGCGATCGAGGTGTTCATGACCGGCGGCGTTCAGCGCCGCCCGCAGGGTGGCCCGGATCCGGTGCACCCGTGGCACCCGAACGGGGCTTGCCGCCCGGGGTACGGCCGACGGCGATCTCGGCGAACACCGCGGTTAGCTGCCGGCTGGAAAGCTCCGCCAACCGGACGTTGCCGAGGGCCAGGATCAGGTACGCCTCGACGTGCTGGATGTACCCGCAACGTCGTGGGCCGAATGCCCCCACAGATCCCGCGTCGAACAACGGAAGTGCCAACTGCCGTGACGGCGCTCGCTGAGTCGGGGACCCCTCGCTCGCAGCCGCCGGCCTGACTCGGCACCCGCACAGCTTGAACAACCCTCACCGGCCACCACGCACTCCCAAGACCACGTCGCTGAGGTACACGGTCGACCTGTCCGAGCCCAGTGGATGTCACCCGCAAGCGTGAGATCGACGAGGTCGTGTCGACGAGCTCCGCCGTCGAATGACCCCTACCCGTCTGGCATTGGGGACGCGTTTCTCCGCCGGCACCGACCCCGGACAGCAGCAAATTGCTCACAAAGTGGCGGGTGATAGCCGACGGAGTCCGCAAGCGAGTACGTCGTTTGTCATGCTGGACGGCGTACTCGCTTGCAGCAGCGTCGTTCGGCACTGCGCAGCAACGCCTTTTGTCGCTCGTGACGACGAGGCGCTGGTCGGGCATAGCGGCGTTACGGGCGGCGCGTGCCCATCTGGGCGAGGGCGATGATCCAGCCCGTGATCAGGCCGTATGCCGCACCACCCAAAGCCCACAACAGTGCGACATACAGACCCGCATGCACCGACAGGAACGCCGTGATGAAACCGGCGAGAGCCGCCGCGAAGATCACCGCACCCCAACCGTTGAACAGGTCGGCGAGAGTGCCACGAGCCCGCGACAGTTCCGCGCCGGCCAACAGCGACAGGAACAGGCCGACGAATACGATGAAGAGAATGGCCTTCAAGTCTTGCGCCAGCACCTCACGAACCGGGGAATTGGAGTTGAAGGACCATGCCGGCCAGGCGAGCGTTCGCAGGAACAGCCCGCCAGCGGTATCGGGCTTCGTGTTGTGGTTGACCCAGTCGACGAAGATGGGACTACCGAACACAAGCACGAGGAGAAAAGCGACGAACGTACCCACGCCGGCCGCGGTACGTCGGCGCGTCCTGGTGAGAACCATGGTCAGGATGGTGCCCGAACATCAACTT
>Ga0075430_100005696_pt1 | contig 10512 bp, 6 predicted proteins | sample RhiMetdeltSRZDD4_FD_75294 | JGI IMG/M metagenome (GOLD analysis project Ga0075430, IMG submission 75294) | Populus rhizosphere microbial communities from Tennessee, USA - Rhizosphere MetaG P. deltoides SRZDD4 | ecosystem: Host-associated > Plants > Roots > Rhizosphere > Soil | place: USA... | reverse complement strand
GTCCCCTCCGTAAATCACGATCCAGCTCGTTTCAGCATAGCCTCGCGCTTCGCTCTGAACTCGTTGCCCGGCTTCCACTCGGGTAACTTGTCGGCGTTGGCGACGCGGTAGCCGACGGCCAGCATCAACTGCGCATCCTCGAGCGCGCCCGAGAGATCCCACTCGGGCTTTATCTCGTCCGACGGCGCGTGGTAATCCTTGGCGGTGTACTCGTCGCGTTTCTTCTGGCCGTAGTCCGGATCCTTGCCGACGAACTCGATGCCCGTGTCCGTGTAAAGCGCCGGCACGCCTTCCTTGGCGAAATTGAAGTGGTCTGACCGGTAGTAGAAGCCTTTCTCAGCCTCCGGGTCAGGCCTCAGCGTGCGGCCCTGCTCGCTGGCCGCGTCGCGCAGATAGTCGTCGAGATCGGATGCACCCATGCCGATCACGGTGATGTCCTTGGTCCGGCCCCACTGGTTTATACCATCCAGGTTGATGTTGGCGGCCGTCTTCTCGAGCGGATACACGGGCGTGACCGAGTAGTACTGCGACCCGAGCAGCCCCTGCTCTTCGGCGGTGACCATCAGGAACAGGATCGAGCGGCGCGGCGCCGGCTGCACCTGCGTGAAGGCCTTCGCAATCTCGAGCAGCGTGGCCACGCCCGAGGCGTTATCGACGGCCCCGTTACAGATCGTGTCGCCTTCTACGGCCTTGCAGATGCCTAGGTGATCCCAGTGCGCCGAGTACACGATGTACTCGTTCTTGAGCTGCGGGTCGCTGCCTTCGAGCTTCGCCAGGACGTTGCGCGACTCGACCGTCCGCATCGCGTTCTTGATGCCGAGGGATGCGGTCAACCCGAGCGGCACCGGCTTGAATTCGCGGGTCTGCGCGCGCTTCTTCAGCGCATCGAAATCCTGGCCGGCCATCTTGAACAGGCCGCGGGCCGTGTCCAGCGAGACCCAGCCTTCGATGTTCGCGCGCCCCATGTTCTTGTCGGGGGTCACCAGATCGAAGCGCTCGCCGAGGAACCCCTGCACGACCGAATACGGATACCCGGCCGGGCCAGTCTCGTGGACGATGAAGACCCCGGCTGCGCCGCGGCGAGCCGCCTCCTCGTACTTGTAGGTCCAGCGACCGTAGTAGGTCATCGCTTTGCCGTTGAACGTCTTCGGATCGAGCTTCGAGGGATCAGAGGCGTCGGGAACCTGAGGATCGTTGACCAGCACGACGATCGTCTTGCCCTTGACGTCGAGACCCTTGAAGTCGTCCCAGTTGTATTCGGGTGCGACGACACCGTAGCCGACGAACACCATCTCGGTGTTGGCGAGCCCGGACGTCTCGGCGACGTGCTTGGTGAAGGCGACGTAGTCGTCGGACCACTTGAGCGTCCGTTTCTGCGCGCCTTTCGATACCACCAGCGGCTGCGCTTCGCTCGGCGTCAGGCCGACGAGCGGTACCTTCTGGACGTAGCTGCCGTCGGTATTACCCGGCTTCAGCCCGAGCTCGGCGAACTTCTTCTCGAGGTACTGGACGGTCTTCTCCTCGCCCGGTGTTCCGGGGAGCCGTCCTTCGAATTCGTCCGCCGAGAGCACCTTGATGTGCTCGAGGATCGGCTGCGCCTCGATTCTGGGCATTGCCGCAACCGCCATCTTCGAGGTTGCGGTCAGTGTCCGTTGAGTCGTCGTCGGCGCTTCGGCCTCGCGGCTGCAGGCGGCCGACCCGGCACCACAGAGGAGAACGAGCAGTGCAAGAGATCTCATGATCCTCATTTTACCGTTTCAGGGCGCGGGCTTGACGGGCGCCTCGGCCACCGACCGCGTGCCGAGCTCTCGATCCATGTCGAGAATCGACGCCGGGTCGCTGCCAATGAGCTTGAACTTGGCGACGATCTCGCGCCCAATCTTTTCTTCTTCGACCTGCTCGGTCAGGAACCATTGCAGCTCGGCGACCGCCGCGAACGCCTTCTCCTTGAAAGCCGTCTCGTACAGCAGGTCGATCTGACGGCTGACTTCCTGCTCCTGCTGAAGCGCCTTCTCGAAGATGTCAGCGAGCGACGAGAACTTCTGCCTGGGTTTCTCCAGCGGCTTGAGATCCACTGGACGGTCGCGTGCCAGCACGAAGTCGAACAACTTCATCGCGTGCATGTACTCTTCCTGGCTTTGAACACGCAGCCAGCGCGCGGCGCCCGTGAACTTCTGGCGCTCGCACCATGCCGACATCGCCAGGTAGGAGTACGACGCGCCCAATTCGGAGTTGATTTGCCGGTTGATGGCTTCCACGACTGATTCGTGCATCTCTCAGATCCTTTGCGTTCAGCTGTCGGACCGCCGACTCATGACTGTCGATTGACGACGAGTGACGGCCGACTATCGACTATCAGGTCGAGTCCCGACCGCTATTATCTTCCGATTCCGAGCATCAGAAACCACGTTCGCTGATTCGGATTGAAGTTGTCGTCGCTGACGAGCACGAGCGAAGGACGGCCGTCCGGAAGCGGCGGTCCAAAGGCCATGCCTTCGAAGTTGTCGAGCGCCGTTCCAAGATCGGGGCTCAGCCCCGCGAGGTTCGAGAGATCCAGGAACGGCGTTTTCGTGACAGGTACCAGACCCGTCGCATCTTTCAGAGACTCGATAGTAGAGACGTCGGTGGCTCCAGCGAGATCGATCCGGAAAAGCCTGATTCGGTTCACGCCTCTGCCTGTTCCACTTGCCTCGACGTAAGTCCTCTCCATCGACAACAGCCGGCCGCCGCCGAGCGCGATCAGTTCGACGAGGCCGTGGACGGCCAGGCCCACCTGGAACGGTGGCCTGAACACCGCCTCCATCGGATAGATGAATTCCTTGTGCGGCACGTATGTGTCTCCGTGCCGCCGGTATTCGAGCAACCGGGTCACGGCCCCATGCTCGCCCGTCGTCATTTCACCATCCTGGATGATTGCATTCTCCGCGGCCGTGAACAGGCGTGAACCATCAGGTGTCAGCGTGAGCGCTTCGAACCCGAAGTTCGGCCTGACGCCTTTCGTTTGAGGTCCGGCAGGATTCGGCACGAAGCGATCGGCCACCGCAATCCGCCGCAAGTATTCGCCGCGGGCTCCGAATTCGAGTATGGATGGAGGAATCCGCGGTTCGACCTGCCCGAGACCTTCGCACGAGACGATCAAATGGCCGTCAGGTGCCACCACCAGCCCCTCTGGATCGACCAGGAACGCATCGTTGCCCGGCCGCTCGAACGGAATCACGTTCGTCGGTGTCACCTGAAAGCTTGCGCCCGAGCCGCTGAGGTTGAAACGGTACGCGCGACTTCCAGTGCGGTCGTCGCTGACGCCAATCATCTCGTGGCCGCCCGGGATGGCGGAGAGGCTCGAGACGCCGCCGAATCGAAGGCCGATCCCCGGTGGAAACCGCCCGAGGGGTGCGATGCTGAACTGCCCAGCTACTTCAGCTGTCACGGGGTCTGGCGGAAGGGCAATGCGCCGCGTTCCGTGGCGCAGGATCATGCACGACGCCAGCGACGCAGCGAGAAGAACAAGTAGAAGTGGTTGCTTCAGCAGAGATCGGGGCAACACGGGCGCATGACCGTCCTCGGCCATTCTCGACACTATAACGTGGGCGCCCTAACCAACTTTTCCGTGCCCCGTGCGTCAAAGCATACGATACGTACGAACAGCTTCGTACCGGTGGAGGTCATTCATGAGCGGACTGGGACGCGATCTGCGCCACGCGGCGAGAGGGCTGCGCAAGAACCCGTCATTCACGCTGATTGTCGTCGTGACGTTGGCCCTCGGCATCGGCGCGAACGCAGCGATTTTCTCGCTGATGGATCAGGTCCTGTTTCGCGCGTTGCCCGTCCGCGACCCTGGACAACTGGTGTTGCTCGACGGTCCGGGCCCGTTCCGCGGCCGAACGGTCAACAACATGACCTTCTCGTATCCGATGTACGCCGATTTCCGCGATCGAAACGAAGTCCTTGCCGGTGCGCTCGCACGATTCCAGATGTCGATGACCGTTGGCTGGAACGGGGTCGCTGACCGGGCCGAGGGGGATCTCGTATCGGGCAACTACTTCGAGGTACTTGGCGTGAGGCCAGCTCTCGGGCGCGTGTTCACCGCGGCTGACGATAAGACTCCGGGCGCGCACCCAGTTGCGGTGATCAGCCACGGTTACTGGCTTCGCCGCTTCGGCGGCGACCACGCGATCGTGAATCAGCCCATTTCCGTCAACGGGTACCCATTCACGATCGTCGGTGTCGCGGAGCCTGGCTTCAACGGCATCCAGGTGGGAACCCGCAGCGACCTCATGGTCCCGATGATGATGAAAGCATCGATGACGCCGACCTGGGACGACCTGGACAACCGCCGCAGCCGCTGGGTGAACGTGATGGCGCGGCTGAAGCCAGGCATCACCGCGGAACAGGCAGAAGTTCAGTTGAACGTCGTCTATCGCCAGGCCAACGAGCAGGAAATCCTGGCGCTCGAGAACCCATCCGAGTCGTTTCGGAAGCGGTTCGTCGAGAAACACCTCGAAGTGCTTCCCGGCGGGCGTGGACTCTCCGATCTCCGGCGACAGTTCTCGCTCGCGCTGATCGTGCTGATGAGCATGGTTGGTGTCGTGCTTCTGATCGCATGCGCCAACATCGCCAACCTTCTGCTCGCGCGCGCGACGTCACGTCAGAAGGAGTTCGCCGTCCGCCTCGCCCTCGGCGCCGGCCGCGCCCGCATCGTCCGTCAACAGCTCGTGGAGAGCTTGCTCCTCGCCATCGCCGGCGCGATGCTCGGCCTCGTGCTGGCCAGGTGGACGGGCACGCTCCTGATTGCCGCGCTGCCGGGCAGTGGCCCCGCCGATACGCTCTCGGCCAGCCCGGACCTTCGCGTCGTCGGCTTCACCCTGGTGCTCGCTCTGCTGACGGCGGTGATATTCGGGATCGTGCCGGCCCTTCAGGCGACCCGGCCTGCCGTGACGTCCTCCCTGAAGGAAGAAGCGGGCAGTGTGGCTGGTGGCGGCCGGCAGGCGAGGATGCGACGCGCGCTGGTCGTCGGCCAGGTGGCCATGTCGATGCTCCTGCTGGCCGGCGCCGGGCTCTTCGCCCGCAGTTTGCACAACCTGCGATCTGTCGATCCCGGTTTCAGGGCCGAGAGCCTGATTTCGTTTTCGGTTGACCCATTCCTCAGCGGCTACGACCGGAATCGATCGTTGCTGCTCTTCGAGCGGTTGCAGAAAGAGCTGGCTGCCGTCCCTGGCGTCCGGCATGTCTCGATGTCGGAAATCGGTGCGCTGACCGGAAACGGATGGGGCATGACTGTCCGAGTGGATGGCTACAACCAGAAGGAGGGGGAGGACATGAACCCCAACTTCGATGGTGTCGGGCCCAAATACTTCGCCACGATGGGTATTCCGCTCGTGCGGGGGCGCGAGTTCAGCGAGCGGGACACGAAGGACGCGCCGCGCGTCGCCATCATCAATGAAGCGATGGCCAAGTACTTCTTTGGCGAGACCGATCCGATCGGGCGGCGTTTCGGCGTTGGCCGCGATCCAGCCACCAGCATCGAGATCGTCGGCGTCGTCAAGAGTGTGCGATCGCTGACGTTGCGCGAGACCCCGCCGCGATATGCATACCTGCCCTACGGCCAGGACGAATCGCTGACGCAGCTCACCTTCTACGTGCGCGCGGCAGGCGCCGAAGCGCATCTCACCGGAGCCATTCGTGAGACGGTTCGCCGGCTCGATGGCAACCTTCCCGTTTTCGACATGAAGTCGATGGAGGCCCAGGTTGCGGAATCGCTGTTCGTGGAGCGCATGGTTGCCTGGCTCTCGGTCGCATTTGGCGCACTGGCCACGTTGCTTGCGGCCATCGGTCTGTACGGTGTGATGTCCTACGCAGTCGCCCGCCGGACACGAGAGATCGGGATTCGAATGGCGCTTGGGGCCGAGCCATCAGGAGTGCTGTGGCTGGTGCTGTCTGAGGTCGCCCTGCTCTCAGCGGTCGGCGTTTTTGCGGGTCTTCTGACGGCGTTCTTCGCGGCTCGACGCGTCGAATCCCAGCTCTTTGGGCTTACGCCCACGGATCCGATCACGCTGGGTTCTGCGGTGGCGCTGCTGCTGACCGTCGCCTTGCTGGCCGGATTCGTCCCGGCGCGGCGCGCGACGCGAATCGATCCGCTGCTGGCGCTCAGGACCGAGTGACGACGCCCATTCCGGGAATGCCGCATCGATCTCGGCACGCGTGATCTCCCGCCACTCACCGGGTTGGAGCGTGCCGAGCTCGATCCGTCCAAACTCCACGCGCAGCAGGCGAGTCACATCATGGCCCTCGGCCTGTAGCAGCCGGCGGATCTCGCGGTTGCGTCCCTCGGTCAACTCGATCACCAGATGGGTTTCCCGCTTCGACCGCTTCCGCACCGTCACCGATCGCGCCCGAAGATCGCCGATCCCCACTTCCATGCGCCGCGCCGACTCGTCGGCGACGAAGCCGCGTGCGGTGACGACGTAGCGGCGGATGATGGCGGAGGCTGGCGACGTCAGCCAGTTTGCAAGTTGAGTGTCGGTGGTCAGCAGCAGAAGGCCGGTGCTCGCCTGGTCGAGCCGTCCCACTGCGACGAGTGAAGCGCCGTCGTCTCCCAGCAGATCGAAAACCGTTCGCCTGCCCTCGGGATCGCGCCGCGTGGTGAGCACGGCGCGCGGCTTGTGCAGCGCTATCGTTCGCCACTTCACCGTAGCGCTCCGCTTGCCGCCGATCTCAATCGCTGTGGTTCCCGGTGTCACGAGCATCGACGGGTCCCGCACGATTCGCCCAGAAACCCGGACCTCGCCCGCTTCTATGGCTCGGCGAGCTTCCGTGCGGGACGCCAGGCCGAGCTTGGAAAGGGAGCGATCGAGGCGGACGGATCCGGGCATGATGAGCTGAGTATGCCGCGGTTCGGGAGCCGAGGATCGAGGAGACGGAGGAAACGGAACGAGCTTCAACTCGGAGACTCAGAGCAACGGAGTTCCCTCGAATCTGAGCGCTCAGAGCCGATGCCGGCCCGGCCATCGGCCGGGCCGGTCGATCGCTCGCCGTGCACGCGCGGCGGCATCGGCTGCACCTCGTCGTGTTACCCGCGTCTTCGGTTCGCCTCCGTTGCTCTGAGTCTCCGAGTTGAAGCTCGTTCCGTTCCCCCCGTACTCTCCGTCCCCTTCGACCCCCGAAATCTCCGCACATGCCTAACCTTTTCTGCCGAACGCTCGTCCAATACCCATACCCCTATGTTCACAGGGGTGTAATCACAAGCCTATGCCGGAACGCACGACTATCGACCTCCTTCAGGGCACACTCGGTGTCCTCATACTGAAATCGCTCAGCTGGGGACCGATGCACGGATACGGCATTGCTAGGTGGATCGAGCAGATCGCCGCGCAGGATCTGTTGATCGAGGAAGGTTCGCTGTATCCGGCTCTTCATCGTCTCGAAGCGCGTGGCCTGGTTACGTCGCACTGGGGCGTCTCGGAGACCAACCGGCGGGTGAAGACATACCGGCTGACTGAACAGGGGCGCCAGCAGCTGCGCGCCGAAACGCATAGCTGGGACCGGTTCTCGGCTGCGGTGTCGCGCGTCTTACAAGCGCGGCGGGCAGGTGGATGACGTGAGCGACCCGAAACCCGAACGGCGATTCTGGAAGCCCGACGTGCGTCGGGACGTGGACGACGAGCTGGCGTTTCACATCGAGGAGCGGGCGCGCGAGTTCGCGACAGCGGGGATGGACGATGACGCGGCTGCTGACGCCGCCCGACGCCGGTTCGGGCCGGTGGACACGATCGCGGCGGCCTGTCGGCACATCGACGAACATGCAATCAGAGAGAAGAGGCGGATCGACATGTGGGGTGATCTTCGTCAGGACCTGAGATACGCCGTTCGATCGCTGGCCAAGTCGCGGGCGTTCAGCCTCGTGGCGCTCGTGACGCTCGCGCTCGGCATCGGCGCGAACGCCGCCATCTTCAGCGTCATCTACGCCGTGCTGCTGCGACCGTTGCCGCTCCATCAGCCCAATCGGCTGGTGTTCATCTGGTCGAGCACCGACGCGTTCCCTCGCTCGACGCTGACGCCTGGACGTCTCGTGGACTATCGCGAACAGTTGACGTCCGTATCGGCGGTCGCCGGCATCAGTCATCTGTCCGTCAACCTCACGGGCACCGGTGACCCCGAGCGGCTGAACGCGTCGAGTGTGTCGTCGAACTTCTTCGATGTCCTGGCTGTCGCGCCGCTCCTCGGCGATCCGTTTCACGGAGGCCGGTCGGACGATCGCGATGTGGTGCTCAGCTACGCGTTATGGAACCGCCGCTTTGCCGCCGACCGCGGCATTGTCGGTCGCGAGATCACGATCAACGGCTCGAGCCGGCGCGTCGTGGCAGTGATGCCGGCTGACTTCGACTGGCCCTCGATCACCGCCCGCGGTTCGAGCAATTTCGGATCGCCCGAGCTCTGGCTGCCGCCAGCGCGTCATGAAATTCCACGAATGCCGCGAGAGGATGCCAATCAGGATCTCCGTGCCGATCGCTCCGCCGGCTACCTGCGGGCCGTGGCACGTTTGCGCGACGGCGTTACGCTGCAGCAAGCGCAGGGGGAAGCTGAGGCGGTCGCACGGCGGCTCGCCCACCAGTACGGCCGAACCGACAACGGCCTCGGTGCCGTCGTGCAACCGCTGCGCGAGCAGTTCTTCGGATTCGTGCAGGAACCGCTCTTCGTACTCGTCGCCTCGGTGATCTTCGTGCTGGCCATCGCGTGTGCCAATGCCGCCAGCCTTCTGCTCGGGCGCGCATCTGCGCGGCGCCGGGAAATCGCCGTCCGTCTCGCACTGGGTGCGAGCCGCGGCCGGGTGATCCGCCAGTTGCTGGCCGAATCGACAGTGCTCGCTCTTGGCGGCGCAGCGCTGGGCCTCCTGTTTGCCTGGTGGGCGCAGTCGTCGGTGATCGCTATGGCACCCGAGGGCATTTTGCGTCTGGAGTCCGCGCGACTCGATCTCCCTGTTCTGGGCTTTACGTCGGCAGTGGCCATCCTCACCGGCATCATGTTCGGCATCGTCCCCGCCTGGCAGGCTTCCGCCGGCGGTGTCAATCAGGATTTGGCCGATGGAGGCGGCCGCGGATCCGCGGGACCGCGCGCCAGCCGGACCCGCGACGGTCTCGTCGTGTTGCAAATCTGCGCGGCGCTCGTGTTGCTCGTCGGTGCAGGTCTGCTCCTGCGCAGCTTCGCGTCGCTCTCGCGCGTCGACACCGGGATCGAGATGCGCAATCTGCTGGCGTTCGACATCATCCTGAGCGGGCCACGCGCACGCTCTGGCGCGATGCAGATGGCGTTCTACGACGATCTGCTGCGCAGCATCCGGTCGATCCCCGGGGTCAAGGCGGCCGGCGCAGCGGTCACGCTCCCGATCGGCGGCGATGACTTCGGGGCGACCTATGCGGTTGAAGGGCGACCCGAACCAAAACCATCTGAGGAACCAACAGCCGGCTATCAGATCGTGACGCCAGGGTACTTCGGCACCATGGGCATGAAGATCGTGGAGGGCCGCGACTTTACCGACGGCGACACCGCCGAGGCACCAGAGATCGTCATGGTGAACCAGACGCTCGCCCGGCGCGCCTGGCCTGGCGAGGATCCCGTCGGTCGCCGGTTGCGGATTGGTAGAAACCCATCGGCGCCGTGGCAGACGGTGATCGGGGTGGTAACCGACATCCGTCATCTCGGACCGGCCACGGCGCCGCGACCGGAGTTGTACGAAGTGCACACGCAGTCGCCGTTCTCGTTCATGGCATTCGTGGTGCGCACCGAAGGCGATCCGTACTCGACGGTCGGAGCAATCCGCCACGAAATCGCACGCCTCGATCCGGGGCTTCCGATGTCCGGCATTCGCACGATGGAAGAACACCTGTCGCGATCGCTGGCGCGCCCGCGCTTCCTGTCGGCGCTCACCGCCAGTTTCGGCGGGCTGGCGCTCGTCCTCGCCGTCGTGGGGATCTACGGGTTGATTGGCTACACTGTCACGCAGCGCACGCGCGAGATCGCCATCCGCAGCGCGCTGGGCGCCCAGCGCGCCGATGTGCTCAAGCTCGTGTTGTCCAAAGCGCTGATACTCGCCGGCGTCGGCGTTCTCCTCGGAACGCTGCTGGCGCTGTCGCTGACCCAACTGCTGAGTGGGTTCCTGTTCGGCGTCACCCCCGGCGATCCCTGGACGTTTGCCGCCGTCGGCGCGCTGCTCATCGTCTGCGCCGTCGTGTCAGCATTGATCCCCGCCATCCGCGCCACGCACATCGACAGCACGATCGCGTTACGAACATGATCGTCCGTAGTGTCCGGCTTCCGCCTTCGCTGAAGCTACGGCGGACAGGTTAGCCGGACTATGAACCACGCCGACGTTCTCCTCGTCCGGCGTATTCGAGCCCCGGACCCCAAGCCCCGAGCCCGAGCGACGAGCGACGAGCCCCGACATGCAGTAAGATAATGCGGCGTTATGTCACAAGGCCGCATCCCCGAAATCACACACCTCCAGTTCCTCGTCCTCGG
>Ga0075430_100005689_pt1 | contig 10517 bp, 9 predicted proteins | sample RhiMetdeltSRZDD4_FD_75294 | JGI IMG/M metagenome (GOLD analysis project Ga0075430, IMG submission 75294) | Populus rhizosphere microbial communities from Tennessee, USA - Rhizosphere MetaG P. deltoides SRZDD4 | ecosystem: Host-associated > Plants > Roots > Rhizosphere > Soil | place: USA... | reverse complement strand
CGCTGCTGTGGCACATCCCGCTCTCGCACTACAGCGAAAAAGTGCGCTGGGTGCTCGACTACAAGGGCATTCCGCACCGCCGCCGAGTGCTCGGCCCTGACTACCTGATCCGCGCCTGGCGCGCGACGGGCCAGGGCAAGCTGCCCATTTTGTGGCTCGACGGCCGCGCCATCGCTGATTCGACACGCATCATCGCCGCGCTCGAGCAGCGTCACCCCGATCCGCCGCTGTATCCGCATGACGCAGGCGCGCGGCAGCGGGCGCTCGAGCTGGAGGACGATCTCGACGAGACGCTTGGCCCGGCGCTGCGCGCGACCATCGTGACGCCGTTGTTCCGGAACGATCCAGACATCGCGCTGCGCGTGCTGACGACTGGCATGCCCGAGAAGGCCTACCGGAGCCTGCGTCCCTTGCTCCGGGTTTTTCCGTCCTACTACCGGTTCCGCCACAAGATCAGTCAAACCAATCTGGAGAAGGATCGTGCCGTCGTCGCAGCGGCGCTCGACCGCATAGAGCAGCAGCGGCAAGGCCGCGCGTATCTCGTCGGCGAGGATTTCACCATCGCCGACCTGACGGCTGCCGCGCTGCTGGGGGCGCTGCTGCAGCCGCCCGAAATCCAATACCCGCTGCAGGTCGAGCTGCCGCTGTATCTGCAGGACTATCGCGACACTGTGTTGCGGCATCCGACCGCGCAGTGGGCGGCGGGCATCTACGCCCTCCATCGCGGACATTCCGCGGAAGTTTCCGAACGGACGGCGGCGGCGTAGACGGTTGTGTATGTAGTCCTCGCCTAGCCTGCTGCGCAACAGCGCGCCTACACACGCCGAAGGTCGCGTGTAGTCCCGACCGAATTTCGATCGGACTACATACGCGCCGCCTCCACGCGCGTACGCTCAAGTGGTGGCATTAGCGTTGCTCAGTCAACTCCGTCAAGCGTGAGCGAGCAACGTTCGGGCAGTCGCCCGGCAAGGGAGTAAATCGATGCGTCGCAAGATCCCATGGCCTGCGCTCGTGCTCTCCATTCTTGTTCCTGTGTTCCTGCCGCGCCCGGCGCAAGCTTTCAATGCTTACGACTGCCTAGACCACCGCCCTCCGGTCACGAAGCTGGTCGACTTTGAGTTCACCGAGGGCCAAGCGCTCCGCGTTGTGTCCGGTGTGTGGGCAACGAGCGGCGGTACCTTCAATAGCACATCGGCGGTGACGGCCATTGCGACGATCGATTTCTGTACCCCGCCGTTGTTCGATTCGCCGCCGCCCGTCACAGATCTCGACGCGAGCAAATTCTGGTATCGCGCCCGCATGCTCAATCAGCGCAGCGGCAGCAACACTCGCGTAGGCATCGTTTACCTCTACCAGGATTCGGCCAACTATTACGAAGCCTCGTTCTCTCCTACCGGCTCCGTCTTCGTGCGGGAAGTCACCAACGGTGTCGGCACCACGGTCGCGACCGGCACCTACAGCGGTGGCGGTCAAGGCAAATGGTTCGACGCGGCAGTCGAATGGACTGCAGACGAAACGGTCATCATGGTCAATGGCCTTCCGGTCGTTCGCGGGATCAAGCAGAGCGCCCGCACGCACGGGCGCCTCGGAGTGATCACCCGACAGACTACGGCGAAGTTCGACCGGCTGCTCGTCACGGGCCCGTTTGGCGACCAGGAGTTCCGCGAAAGTTTCAGCGCGGGCGCGCCAGCATGGGACGTGATCCACGGCAACTGGGGCGTCGTCAACGGCGTGTATCAGAACTCTGCAGTGGAGCAGGCCAGCCTCGTCCTGCTGCCGGTTTTTGCGCGGTTCAACGACGAACCGGACGACACGAAAACATTCACGGTGCGTGCACGCATGCTGAACCCCTATGGCGCCAGCGGCAACAAGATGGGGATCCTGTACAGCTTCGAAGAGCTGTTCGAGGGGGCCGTCACCTATCGTGAGATCGTGTTCGGCCCGGATGGCATCGCCACAGCCAACCTCGTATTCGCTCAGCTCGGGCCGGGAGGCGACACGTCCGTGCCAACGTCCGTGGAGACGTCCGTGCAGACGTTCGCAACCGCGCCGTATCCGGGGCGACGCGGCCAGTGGTTCGACGTGACCTTCAGCGGGGACGTCCAAGGGCCCCACTTCAGCGTCAGCGTCGATGGCACTCCCGTATTCGTCAATCAGCCGGACGAGTTGACAGGGCCCATCGGGTTGGTCACGCACTGGACGCCAGGCCGCTTCGACGACGTCTGGTTCAACCATGGTGAGTCCCAGGGCCCCTTCTCACTCTTCGAGCCGTTCGACGTTCCGCGTGATTTCCCAGGATGGTCCGCAGTGCGCGGCACATGGGATACGCAAGGCGCCGCGCTCAACAACCGCTCGGCGGGCGTGCGCGACCTCGCGCAGATGCAATTTTGGAGTCGCTCGACCGACTACACGTTCAGCGCCCGCATGCTCAACCCGTATGGCGCGTCGGGCAATCGCATTGGCCTGATGTTCGGCTTCGACTTCGTAGCCGGGGATTATTACGAAGTGGTGTTCGCTCCTACCGGCCAGGCTTATCTCAACAAGTTCATCCAAGGACAGTTGACCCAAATTGCCACGGCAACGCATGGCGCGCTCGGCAGTAATGTCTGGTTCGGCGTGGAGGTGGCTCGCCGCGGACCGTTCGCGACCGTGAAGGTCAACGGCCAGCCGGTATTTGAGAACGTTCCGACAGCTCAGCTGGACAACCCTCTCAATAAGGGCATCGTCGGTGTCATCTCGCATTGGGCGCCCGGCCGCTTCGACGATCTGCGCATGGAGGAGTATTGGCCTCGTTAGGCTCGAGCCGTCGCTATTGACCACACGCTCCAGCCGGTTTCCAGTCAGAGGGTATCCCTCTTGGCTGCTCCGAATCATGGATGACCAACGCAAACGCGCGTCGGAGCGTCGTCCCCGTGACATTCAATTCCATTGGAATATTCGGTGGCACAGTCATGGTGCCTCCGGCCCGAGACTTGTTGGCGCCAGCCGGAGTCTCCAGACACTGCTCTCCCGTGAGCACATACCAGCCTTCGGGGCCCGGGTGTGTATGGACCCTGGAACTGTCGCCCGGCCGCATGACAGCGTAAGAGAGAACCGCGGCGTAGCTCTTTGCTGCGGGAAGCTGCAGCGGTCCGACGACCGCGATAGCTTCACCTCCCCGCGGAGCGGAGTCTCGGGGGCCGAATTCAGAGAGCCACGCGCGCCCGTCTTCCTCCACCACGATTCCAGTCGCACTCTTGGCCGCCTCCGCAGACTTCCTGTTTGGAAATGCATGCAAATGCCAGTAGACGGATGCTTCACTGAAATGAAGTCCGGTCACCACGCCGACATTGAAGCAGCCAAACTCCGGTCGCTTTTCGCCGGAGGGCACGTCGACGCAGGCGACTTCGGTCAAGTGTTCGTGTCCGGTGGTGCTGGACGTTTCAGCTCGCACGTGGCCGGTTGGCACGACTAGAAGTGCGACCAACAACGGTACGAGTATCGCGATGAACGGAGTTCTGGCCATGTTCGATCCCCGGGCGTAAGCGCAGGGAGGATGTATGACAGATTGGCGCTCGTGCCACCAGCTTTCATTCTGCGTCTGGTGGTTCTCCGGGTCCGTGTTGCCGAATGATCAAGTCCTCGATCCATAGAGACTCATTGCCGCGGCCGAGGACGCGCGTCGATTGTAAGGGTCGCGTCCAGTTACAGGCTTGCGGGTGAAAGAAGACTTCTCGACCGCCCTTCGCCAGAACCGCGAAAAAGAGATAGCGCTGCCCCAGTTCAAAATAGAACTCGCAATCCATCTTGGCATAGACGTCCATCAACTTGACCGTGTGACGGAGCTTTTCGTGGCCTTTCCACACACGCTCGACGTCAACGAGCCATACGTGGTGCTCTGCCTGCACGACCTTGCCGCTGAAGACGAATTGCGCGTGGTCGAAACCTGCTTCGGGAGAGATGGGATCGCATGAACATGCGTGCGCGGCGCCGGTCCCCCACGTCCAGCAGATCGCCAATGCAAGGAGCCTCAACAGATTCCTCATTGGCCGGAAGCTACGCGGCGCTGAGAGCGTGGTCAACGGAGCTTGCGCGTGATCTATGGCGGCGCCGTCGTGCTCACGGTCGTACCGTACTTCGCATTGATGTCGGTGGCCAGTTTGACTGCCAGCAACCGATGGAACTCCGCGCTGGGATTCACCGCATCGAACGACGACAGGGAGCCGAACAGGTTCGGCGCGGTAGTCGGGCCCGCGACGGGGCACGAATTCAGGACCGCAGTCTGAAATTGAGCCGGGCTCGCGGCGCCGGGCAGCAGCTGGCATTTGCGCAGCCGGTTATGACGCCCCGATGTGGTTTCTGCGCGCAACGGCGCGAAAAACGCGTTCACGTCCACGTATATCCAATTGCGAGCCGCCGCGATGCTGGAGATTGTGGAGTTGAATTGATCGACGCGCGCGGTAATCGCCGCCTGCTCGGATGCATCCAGCAGGAAGGGACTCCCTGCAGCGGCACTCGCCGGATCGCAGTTGATCTCGGGTACGATGGCGTCGATCAGAATCCGCATGGAGACCAGGTTGTTGCTCAGTGGATTCGGCGCTCCCAGCGCAGTGATCGGCGAGCAATTGCTATTGACCAGCTTGCCCTCGAAGCGGTTGGTCGCCGCATCTCGGGCGAGGTAGTAGAACCCGCCCGGCTGCAACAGTGGCGTATACAGCACCGGATTGATCACACCGATCAACACACCACCTGCGATGCTCGCCGAAGCGACATCGCCGATCAGCTGGTTGTACTGGGCGCTGAAGGTCGATTGCTCGGTGAGGAAAGGGGGGCTGCCCGGCGCGAGCGACCCGAGCACGCCGCTCATCGCGGCGGGCAGCACATCCTCGTCGCCGAGATGCACGATCAGGAACGTCGGGCGCACCTCCTGCGCCACCTGGACCTGCGTGCGCGAACCAATGAACAGGGAATCGAATGCTGCGAAGTTTCCGGTGGCGACGACGAGTGCTTCGCCCACTGGCGTCAGCGGAACGGCAGCAAGCTGTCCAGTCGTCGCTGCAGGCAGCGCGCCCGCCCGCGAACAGTTCCCCGTGGGATTCGATGGCGCGAGCGGTGTCGTCACCGGAGCCGGACAGCCAACGCCCGCCAGTTCGGGAATCGCAAATGGCGCACCCGCCATCGTCGCCAATAGCGCGCCGTAAGTCTGCCTCTGCGTCGCCGCGCTGATGCCGGAGGATTGATACCCGGCTGCAGTCGATCCACCGAGCACCAGCATCTTCGTGAACTGCGTGCCGCCCGTTGGCGGCGGAGGAGCACTGGGTGGAGGCGCGCTGGGCGGAGGCGCACTGCTCACGCCAGGCGAACCTCCTCCTCCCCCTCCTCCCCCGCAACCGCCTGCCGCGGCGATGCTCAGAATCAGCGCCAACAGGCGCGTACTTGTCGTGGTCCGATCCGGCTCTTGCAGCATTCGCATCGCTCCGCACGCGTGGTGTGACGATGCAAGACTGCACCGACGCCGCTTACGGATCGCTTACGTGACGTGTGGAGCTATTCCGAGCTCCACTGCTGACAGCAGCGTCTTGGCGGGCCAGAACGCCATCCCAACTTCCATGATGCGAGCGGGGGTCAACACGCAGCTCTATACGCCCAGCCGACATCGCGGTGACGTGAGACGAATCGATCGACGGCGACAGATCCGTGGTAAGGCCGCCCCTTACAGTCACGAGGATCGTCAAAATGGACCAACGTATCCTGGTTCTCAGCGCTGCGATTGTTCTTGGTTCGCTTTCCCGAAATGCCCTACCCGCCGAACCAGCGCCGCCTCCACCAGATCCGACACCAGTGGCGCCCACTCCGGAACCAGACAGCGCAGCGCCTGAGGAGACTTCCGAAGGCGCTTTCGTCTCAGACGAAGATCGACTCGACGGCGATCACCTCAAGCTGCGAGTGAACATCTACGGCTTCGAGGCGATCGATGGACCGGAAAAAGGGGTCCCGAAGTGCGCACCGAAAGGATCGAAAGTTGTCGTCGCGGCACACGTCGATGACAACGTACTGGTCCGGGTGAAGCTTTCGAAGACTGCGCTCGATGCAAAGGCGGACGCCGCCATCCAGAAGGCCGCTGTTGCTCGCCGCGACGCGGCTATCGCAAGAGAGGCAGCAACCAAGGCGAAGCAGCAAGCTGACAAGGCAGCTGCGGCGCTCAAATCCAGTACCGCTGCAAGCGACGTGGCGGCCGCCACGAGCGCAGCAGCCGAAGCAGCGAACGCTGCAGTTCGCGCGGCGAGTGAAGCGCAGGCGAATGCGGCAGCAGCCGTGCCCGAGGTGGAAAAAGCATTGAAGGCCGGACAGGAAAAAACCAAGGTACCCAAGCAGCCCGGGATGTTTGCCACCGAAGAAGCTGCGAGCTTGTCGGCAATGGCCGCCTGCCTGAGCGCGGGGATGGTGAACGACTACACTGCCTACAAGATCAAAGTCGCTGAGTTGGCAGAGCATCCCTACCGCCGCACTGGCGTGATGTTCGGCGCGCTCGTCGTGCCCTTCAAGTTTCACATGGGCGGAGACAACAAGCTGTCGGCGTCTTCGACTATTGCGCCGTATGTAGGATTCCGTGGTCCGGCGCCCTTCGGCTTGACGTTTGCTCCCATCGTGTCCGCGGGTCTGGGATTGGTTCCAGTGAACGATGCAGCGACCGGTGAAACGGAAACCAAGTCTGCGTTCTCAGTCGCAGTGGGCGTGCTGCTGACTCACAGCAAGAACGACAAGTTCAATGCAGGCGTTCTGTTCGGCAAGGATTTCCTCAGCAAGGGTGATCGGGCTGGAGACGACACCGTCGACAAGGTGTGGTTCTCCATCTACGCGGGCTACAAACTATAGCGCTGCACAGCGCAGCGTCTCACCTACGGCGGCAGCGGCTACGGGATCAGAGCCGGACACGTAGTCGCGCCACGTCCAGTCGACTGCGATGTCCGGCTCGAGGTTGCGCACACCGATATCCAAGTACAGATACTCCTTCTCGGCGGGAGTCAGCGGGGCGTCCGAGTAGTGATGCAAGCGGTCCGCATAGTGCATGGCGATGCCCGAGTTCGGCAGCATTACGTTGCCGCCCTCGGACCAGTAGTCGGGTCGGTCGCCCGGGTGTGCGCCCACAAGGATGGCCTTGCTCTTGGCGCGCAGCCACGCGGCCGGAGTGATCCCGGCGGAAAAGGTGCTGGAGGCGACCAGCACTGCGATTGCCCCGGGGTCGCTGCGCAGCCGCGATCGCGCTAGCTCCTCCATGAAAGGTCTCGCCTTCTGCAGATCGCCGCCCGTATTGAAACGCAGATCCAGCACCAGCTTGCGTGGCGGCTGCGACGCGATTGCCGCCAGCAGTCGCTCACCGAAAGCACGCACGGTTTCCTGTCCCGGTGCGTCGGCGGCACGGCTGTAACGGACATACAGCACATCGCCGTCGCATCGCGCGTAGAGGTAGTGCAGCTCGGGCGAAGTCAGGGCGCGAGGCAGAGCTCGTGATGTCAGCACGTGAGTCCAGCCGGATGCCGCAGGATGTTGCGGAGAAAGGAACCACCAGCTTTCTTCCGGTCCAGTGCGAGGGTCGAGAGGTTCGGCACTGAGCCGTACCGAGCGCGACGTCGCGTCCTTTTCAACCGAGAACTCGGCAACATCACCGTCGAGCAGCTCAACGCTGAGCAGAGCATCGGGACTGGTGAGCGTGTAGGTCGACATGTAGTCCGACCAGCCACTGTTGCCGGCGTAGAGCGGGCGCACCTTCTGGAAGACCTGCTCGACGGGAACGTCTTGGATGCGCGTGATCCTGCCGCCGACCAACGGTGTGCCCTGCCCCCTCGCAGCAACGACATACCATCCATCGGAGAACTTCCAGATGCGGATGGGATAGCGACGCCAGTAACTCCGATTTCTCAGCAAATAGGCGCGCGTGTGAGCGTTGTCAGAGAGGGCTGCCGCGCGAGCCAGGCTGGCGACGATCTGCTGATCGGTGAGTTGATCGACGCGCGTGCGCGTACGTTCGATTTCGCTGGATGCCGCCTGTCTTGCCTCTGTGGAATAGCTGCGATCCTTCTGGAGGAAGACATCGCGGGCAACGGTCAGGTCTTCCTGCCACGCGGACGTGCGGTCCTTCGCGCGAACGTCACCTGATGTCGTCAGTACGCTGGCGGCGAACAGGGCTAAGAATCCAGCCTTCAGCTGGAAGAGCGAGCTCGATCGGTGCATACGCTTGAGACGCGCGGCACCCGCGAGGGGTTTAGGTGATCCACAACTGGCGCCACCCTTCGTGGCCCAGCCTGCGCAACGTCTCCTTGTTCATGCTGCCGATGCGGTCGATGTGCGGAAAATTCGCGACCGCACGTGCGACGCTCGCCTCGCGCAGCAGGTGGAGCATCGGGTAGGGAGAGCGGTTGGAGTAGTTCTCGATGTCCTGCGCGTCGCTGCCAGCGAATTGATACTGCGGGTGAAAGCTCGCCACCTGCAGTTCGCCCTCGAATCCCAGCTCTGCTACCGCGGCATCGCAGGCGCCGAGAAAATCGTTGTATTCGAGAAAGTCAGTTAGTACGTGAGGATGAATGAGCAGCGTCGTCTCGCATTTCAGCGGCTCTGCATCCTGCAGCGCCCGCAGTTCGTGAGACAGGTCTTCGAGCAGTCCCACGCCGGAGCGTTGCGCACTGACGCAGTAGCGCACGCGATCGTGCAGGTGCGGGACCGCAGCGAACGGGCATAACTGGAGGCCGATAACGGCTCTTTCGAGCCACTTTCGAGTAGCTGCGATGACTTGATCGGGGTGCTCGGCGGCGTCCGAATCCGCGTTCAAGGTGGCTGCGGATCAGCGGGAGGCTTCCTGCGTTCAGCGAGCTCGCGCTCCTTCGCTTCGTTTTTCTTCTTCTGCTGTTCTTCCCGGCGCTTCTTTTCCTGCTTGTAGTTCGGTGGTCTCGGCATTGATTCTTCCTGTAGAGGGAGGACTGGGGCGGGCCGCCAGGGCCCGGTCCGAGGCAGTCTAATACGCGTGGGCCCTACCCGGGTGAGAATCTCGCGCTGGCGAAGGCTGCGGCGAGCGCGCTCAGGCAGGCAGTGCGCATGCTCGTCGCTGCAGCGATCGAGAGCCTACCTCGAGCGCCACCGCGATGAGCTTCGCGTCATCGGCTATCTGAAGTAATCGCTGCCGCAGGCACGGCCGCTACGCCTTCAGGAACGCGAGTATGTCCTTGCTCACGCGTTCTCGTTCCGTGACCAGCAGTCCGTGTGTGGCACCCTGATATTCGATGAGCTGCGCGTGCTTGATGGCCGCCGCGGCACGTCGTGCCGTGAGCTCGAACGGCACCGGCTTGTCGGCGCTGCCGTGCAGGATGAGTGTCGGCATCGTCACCGCCGCAAGATCCGGCAAGAAATCCTCCTTGCCGAACGCATCCACGGAGTTGATGAGCGCAAGCAGCCCCGCTTGCATGCCCATTTGCCAGGACCAGTCGAGCACGGCCTGCGACACGGGATGGGTACTCTTGGCGCTGGTCTCGACGTCGTAGAAAACGTCCTTGAGCAACCCCGCCAGGAACGTCGGGCGATCCTTGCGCAGGCTGTCCTTGAGTCCATCGAAGAAAGCCGGATCGACTCCATTTGGGTTGCCTTTGCTCTTGGCGAGCCCGGGCACCACTGTTGCGACGAGCCCGGCCTTGATCACGTTCTTGCTGCCGTGCCGGCAGAGGTAGCGAACGATTTCTCCGCCCCCCATCGAAAAACCGATGAGCGTGGTGTCCTTGACGCCAGTGGCCTGGATGACCTCCGCCAGGTCGTCAGCGTAGGTGTTGTAGTCATAGCCGTTCGCCGGCTGGCTGGAACGGCCGAAGCCGCGGCGGTCGTAGGAAATGACGCGGTAGTTCGCGTCGGTGAGCGCGATTGCGTGCTGCTCCCAGCAATCCGAAGACAGCGGCCACGCATGCGTGAGAATGACTGGCCGACCGCTGCCCCAATCCCTTACGAAGAGCTCGGTGCCATCCTTGAGCTTGACCACTCCGGTGACGTTACGTGTGCGGCTCGGCGAAGGAGCAGCGTGCGTGGCAACGGCGGCAACAGTCGCCGCGGCGGCTGCCGATCCGATAAAGGTACGACGATTGGTCATGTCGAGGCTCCAACTTGATTTCGGAGTCGCGACGGTAGAGTTTGACGCTACGTCAAGGTCAAGCGAGAGACGCCCATGAGCGCAGATCGTCTAACACGTCGTGCTGCATTGATCGGAGCGGCCGCGCTCCTGGCCCCGCTCACTCCGGACATCCTGGTCGCCGCACCGAATACCTCGCGAGGCAAGACGAACCTGATCAGGCTCGACGGGAACGAGAATCCCTATGGCCCTTCCCCGGCTGCTCGTCGGGCGATTCTCGCGAGTGTCAGCGAGGCGCCGCGTTATGCGGAGACAACGATCGAGACATTGACGAATCAGCTCGCCGCGCACGAGGGCGTCGCGCCCTCCCAGATTGTGATCGGCGCGGGCTCCGGTGAACTGCTCAAGATGGCCGGTCTCCTGGCGGTGGGTA
>Ga0075430_100005687_pt1 | contig 10518 bp, 8 predicted proteins | sample RhiMetdeltSRZDD4_FD_75294 | JGI IMG/M metagenome (GOLD analysis project Ga0075430, IMG submission 75294) | Populus rhizosphere microbial communities from Tennessee, USA - Rhizosphere MetaG P. deltoides SRZDD4 | ecosystem: Host-associated > Plants > Roots > Rhizosphere > Soil | place: USA... | reverse complement strand
CATGTCGTACCGATTCAGGTTCTCCTGCCGGCGGCTCCGGAGCTGCTCCATCAGGTCACGGAGCCCCTGCATCCGGTCGCCTTGCTGGTTTTCGGCCCCCTGGCGGAGCATCCGCTGGAGCGCCCGCCAGAGATCGCCGTCGTCGAGCAGGTCGTCTGACATCGACTCCATCAGCTCGTCGGCGTCCAGGCCGAACGGCTCCTGCGAGCCGTCCCACCGTGAGTAGCGAGTAAACATGGTGCGCTCCTCGTCTCCCCCGCTCCCTCTCCAGGGAGCGGGGCAGGGGTGGGGGGCTCTTACCCTCGGAACTGGAATCGACCGCGTGAACCGGCTACTCGGTCCTTGTTCAGCTTGCGATGCAGGTGGAGACCTTCCAGCACGAACTCCATCGCCGAGGCCACCAGGGCCGGATTGCCCTGGGCACCCAGGGTGCGTACAGCCTCCGTCAGGCCGCCGACCTCGCTCGCCTGGGTCATGTACTCCAATGAGGACATCGTGTCAGACGTCTCGATGCTGAGGCCCCGCTCGAAGTTGCTGACCAGTTCGTCGAGGTCGCCGATCGAGAAGTGGCGATTGAAGACGTTGAGCGTGGCGCGCTGCACGAGCCGTTCGACGATCTTCTCCTCGGTCGTCTCGCCCACCGATTCGAGCTCGATCTTGCCGCCCGTCGTGGTGATGAGCGCCGAGAGATCGCTGACACGGGGCGCAACCTGCTGCTCGCGCAGCCGGATCGAGCGTCGGAGCGCGTTCGCCAGCATGCTCTCGTAGTTGCAGATCGAAACGCGGACGCTGACTCCCGATCGCTGGGAGATGTCGTTGCTGCGTCTCGCCAGGTGCGTGACCTCGGCGATGATCTCCTTCATGTAGTCCGGGACGATCGTCTCGAAGTCGGAACCGGCATACTCGGTCCGCTCCTGCTCCATGATGTCGATCTCGTGGGGGATCGTCTTCGGGTAGTGCGTCCGGATCTGCGCGCCGAACCGGTCCTTCAGCGGGGTGATGATCCGGCCGCGGTTCGTGTAGTCCTCCGGATTGGCGCTCGCTACCACGAAGACGTCCAGGTCGAGCCGGATCTTGTATCCCCGAACCTGGACGTCGCGCTCCTCCATGATGTTGAGCAGGCCGACCTGGATGCGCTCGGCGAGGTCCGGCAGCTCGTTGATGGCGAAGACGCCGCGATTCGTCCTCGGCAGCATCCCGTAATGGATCGTCAGCTCGTCGGAGAGGTAGCGGCCCTCGGCCACCTTGATCGGGTCCACTTCGCCGATCAGGTCCGCCACGGTGATGTCCGGCGTCGCCAGCTTCTCGCCGTAACGGCGGTCGCGCGGCAGCCACTCGACGTCAGCCTGGTCGCCCCGGTCGTCAATCGCGGCGCGTCCGGCCGCCGAGATCGGCGCCAGCGGATCGTCATTCACCTCGGAGCCGGCCAGGATCGGCACCTCGTCGTCCAGGAGGCTGATCAGTGCCCGCGCGATGCGCGTCTTCGCCTGACCGCGCTCGCCCAGAAAGATGATGTCCTGTCCGGAGAGCACGGCGTTTTCGATCTGAGGCAGCACCGTCTCCTCGTAGCCGACGATTCCGGGGAAGATCTCCTCCCCGGCGGCGATCTTCCGGATCAGGTTCGCCCTCATCTCCTCCTTGACGGAGCGCGGGCGGTATCCCGACGCCTTCAACTCTCCGACGGTGGTCGGTCTGGCCATGTCTGCTCCTGTCTGGGTCAACAGCCGGACGTCGCCGTCCGGCGGTCCAGACGACGGCATAGGTTACGACAAGTCACTTCGAGGGATGCAGTGAGCATGGCAGGTTGCCCGGCGGCCTGTCAATTTGCCTCGAAGCGACAGGCCGCGCATCCGAAAATGCCAGATGCAGCAGCGCCGCGCGACTACAATGGTTTCGCGCTAGAAAATGTCGAAGGCGACCGCTCAATTGCCCGACGTTTGTGCTCGCCAGGCAATGCCACGGAGCACCTGATGGACCGCCTCGCCGTCCGACTCGCACTCGTCGTCCCGCTTCTCGTCCTGACCGCTCAACACGTGGAAATGGTGACGGCGCAGCCAGGCGGCCTCACCACATTCGAGGGGACGCAGGAGGCCGGCGGTCCGGTTCGGCTGACCCTGAGCGCCGACGGTGCCCGCATCGTCTCATTCGAGGTCGAGGGCGTGGCCGGCGGCGGCTGTAGCTGGGACACGATCACGCTCGAGAACTGGGGCGGCGAGATCCAACTCCTCGACGGGAAGTTTTCAGTCACCAACGCGGACGGCGACATCCTGGACGGTTCGCTGACGTCGGCCTCCGAAGGACCCGCGCGCATCGAGGGCTCGATCAAGGTCCATGACCCGGTCAAAGGCTGCGAGACGCCCCCGTTGCGCTGGGTTGCCACCGCGCTGCCGCTGCCCTAACCGGCCGCCGACACGTGCTAGACTCGGAGCAGGCCCGACGACGCGCGAGGGGGAGGCCCGGATGGCGGACGCACTGGCAGCAGAAGGGGGAAGGCGATCCGGGGATGGGATCGCCTGGCAGCCGTCCGAGGATGCGATTCGACGCAGCCGCCTGCGCCGGTTCATGGAGCGCCACGGCGTCGGATCGCTCGACGAGCTCAATCGCCGCTCGACGGACGACCTGGACTGGTTCTGGCGCGCCGTCTCGGACGACCTCGGTCTGGAGTGGTACCAGCCATTCGAGCAGGTCGTGGACACCTCGAGAGGCATCGCCTGGCCGCGCTGGTGGGTCGGCGGGCAGTTCAACTACGTCCACAACGCGCTGGACAAGCACGTCTCGTCTGACCGGCGGAACAAGCTCGCCCTGATCTGGGAGGGCGAGGACGGCGAGAAGCGGACGTTCACCTACTGGGAGCTCTGGGTCGAGACGAACCGCCTCGCCAACGCCCTGACGAGCCTCGGCGTCGGCAAGGGCGACCGGGTCGGCATCTTCATGCCGATGGTGCCGGAGGTCTGCATCGCCTCGCTGGCCTGCTCGAAGGTCGGGGCGATCTTCACGCCGATCTTCTCCGGTTACGCCGCTCCTGCCATCGCCGCCCGCCTGAACGACTGCGAGGCGAAGCTGCTGATCACGGCTGACGGCTTCTACCGCCGTGGCCGGGTCGTCCAGATGAAGGAGATCGCCGACGAGGCCGTCACACAGGCGCCCTCGATCGAAAACGTCCTGGTCTTCCGCCGGATCGGGCACGTCGTGCCCTGGGACGAGCACTGGGACCACTGGTGGCACGAGCTGCTCGCCGGCGCATCTCGAACGTTCGAGACCGTGCGCACCGACCCCGAAGACCCGTACATGCTGATCTACACCTCCGGCACGACCGGCCGTCCAAAGGGCGCCATTCACGTCCACGGCGGCTTCCCGATCAAGGCCACCCAGGACATGGCCCACTGTTTCGACGTCGGCGAGCAGGACGTCATCTTCTGGTTCACCGACATGGGCTGGATGATGGGGCCGTGGCTGTTCGAAGGCGCCCTGATGTTGGGCGCAACGGCGCTCTGCTACGAGGGCAGCCCGGACTTCCCTCAGCCAGACCGCGTCTGGGAACTGGTCGAGCGGTACGGCGTGACCGTTCTCGGGATCGCGCCGACGGCGATTCGGGCGCTAATGCCGCTGGGCACGGAGTGGGTCACGAAGCACGACCTCACGACGTTGCGGGTGCTCGGCGGGACCGGCGAGCCGTGGAACCCGGAGCCGTGGCTCTGGTATTTCCAGCACGTCGGCGGTGGGCGCTGCCCGATCATCAACTACAGCGGCGGGACCGAGATCGCCGGCGGCATCGTCGGCTGCCACACCATCCATCCACTCAAGCCGTGCTCGTTCGCCGGCCCGATCCCTGGCATCGCCGCCGACGTGATCGACGACGTCGGAAACCCCGTTCGAGGCACGGTCGGCGAGCTGGCGATTCGCAAGCCGTGGCCAGGCATGACGCGCGGCTTCTGGCGCGACCCGGACCGCTACGAGGAGACGTACTGGTCCAAGATCCCGGACGTCTGGGTCCACGGCGACTGGGCGACCGTGGACGAGGACGGCTTCTGGTTCATCCAGGGCCGTTCTGACGACACGATCAAGATCGCCGGCAAGCGCGTCGGTCCGGCCGAAGTCGAGTCGGCGGCGGTCGGCCACCCGGCCGTCGCGGAGGCCGCCGCGATCGGCGTGCCGCATCCGGTCAAAGGCGAGGGCGTGGTGCTGTTCGTCGTGCTCAAGCCGAACCAGGAGCCAGCCGATAGCCTGCGCGACGGTATCAAGGACGTCGTCGCCGCCGAGCTCGGCCGGCCGCTCCGCCCCGAGGAGGTGCGATTCGTCAGCGATCTTCCGCGCACGCGGAACGCGAAGATCATGCGCCGGGTGATCCGCGCGAAGCATCTCGGCGCGACCGAGCTCGGCGACCTCTCCGGCCTCGAGAATCCCGCCGCCATCGAGGAGATCGCCCGCGCCCGCTAGTTAGCCCTCCGTACCTGGGTCTCAAAGGATGACCGGCAGGCGCTCCACCCCCCGGAATATCGGGTTGCTGTGCCAGGCGAGCGGCTCGTCCACCAGCGCCGGGTTCGGGAAGCGGCGGAGCAGAGCTGTCAGCGCCACCTCCGTCTCCAGCCGCGCCAGGAACGCCCCGAGGCAGGCGTGCGGCCCCGTGCCGAACGAGAGGTAGTGGCGCGGCCGACGCCGAACGTCGAGACGGTCCGGGTCTGGAAATACGGCGCCGTCGCGATTCGCCGACCCGAGCAGCAGCGTCGCGAAGTCACCTTCCTGAATCGTCAGATCCCCAATCTGGACCTGCTCGAGCGCCACACGGTACAGCAACTGCACGGGACTGTCGAACCGAATCAGCTCCTCGACGGCGACCGGCATGAGCGTCGGCTCGTCACGCAACGCTCGCAGCTGCTCGGGGCGACGGAGCAGCGCCAGCAGACCGTTCCCGATCGCGTTCGTGGTCGTCTCGTGTCCGGCTGCGAAGAGGAGGCCGCACGTGGACACCAGCTCCTCCTCGGTGAGACGTTCCCCCTGCTCCTCGATGGCGATCAGGTCGCAGATCAGATCGTCTCCGGGATCGGCACGGTGTTGCTTCGCGAGCCGCGCAAAGTACTCCAACTGTGCCGCGGTGCTGGCGCCGGCACGGTAGCTCAGCTCGACCGGGTCAGGCGAGGTACGCGCGTTCCCCAGAAACTCCGTTCCGTCGTCGTTCCAGCGCCGCAGCTGGTCCAGATCGTCCCACGGCACGCCGAGCATGGTCGCGATGACGCGGGCCGGCAGCGGAAACGCCAGGTCGGCGATGACGTCTGCCGACTGCCCGATCGTCATCCGATCCAGCAAGTCGTTCGTGATCCGCTCGACAGCACCGCGAAGGGCCTGGATCCGTCGCGGGGTGAACGCCTGGCTCACCAGCCGGCGCAGGCGCGTGTGGTCTGGAGCGTCCTGCAACAGCATGTTATGAGACATGCTCGTCTTGAACGGCTCGATGGCGTCCAGGGCCTCGCCTGGCAGGTCGTGATAGAGCGCCGCGTTGAGCGGCCCGTTCCCCAGTCGGCGATCGTGCAGCAGGGCCGAGACGTCGGCGTGACGCGCAAACAGCCACCCGAGCGTCTCAGAGCGAGTCACGGTCGGCTCCCCACGAAGCCGCGCGTACGATGGGTATGGATCGGCCAGGACGGCCGGGTCGTTCAGATCGAGTGTCGCGAGTGTGCCCACCACTGGAATCCCCCTATGTCCGTGTGGAGATCGACCTCCGCCTGCCGATCTGCCGGACATTCCGGTATACGCACTCATTGCCAGGTCAGATCATTTTCGCACTTGTCCGCCAGACATGGAGTCCCGCACGCTCATCCGCCGACGACGATCGCCAGGACGCCGGCGAGGCTGATACCCATGCCAAGCGCAAGCCGCCGCGTCAACTGCTCGCCAAGCAGCGCCACCGCGATCGTCGCCGAGAAGATCGGCGAGACCGACGAGAGCGCAGACGTCCGCGCTGCCCCGACCAGATCGACCGACCAGAGGAACAGCGTCGCGGATGCGAGGGTCAACACGCCGGCGACGATCAGCCAGGCGATCGTCCCTGGCTTGAGCACCAGCCGCCGACTGTCGATCCGGCGGAGCCGTTGCGCCGCCACCACCAGAACGAGCGTCGCGAACGGCAGCCGGATCGTGGATGCCACAATCGGGTCGACCTCCTCGAGTGCCGGCCGGACCAGGACGGTCGACGCCGACCACCCCACCGCCGCCACGAGCGCGAGGCTCACGCCGAGCACCATCCCGCTGCCAACGCCCGGATGAGCCGGCGGCACGACACGGTCGGTGGTGATCAGCCAGACGCCGACGCTGATGACGACGATTGCCAGGACGAGCGTCAGCGTCACCGGCTCGCCGAGGAACGTGACGGCGAGCAGCGCAGTCACCAGCGGATGGCAGCCGGCGATCGGGGAGGCCCGCGCAACGCCGATCCGGCGCATCGACTCGAAGAACGCGGTGTCGCCGACCGCGAACCCGGTCAGCACTGAGACGAGCAGCAGCACGATCGCCAGCGCCGACACGTTCCCAAGATCCGCCCGGGCCAGCGTCCAGGGGGAGATCGCCACCATCACCAGCGAGCCGATGCCGACGCGCAACGCGTTGTACCAGAGCGCCGGAATCGACCGAGAGATATGCCGGGCCATCACCGTCGTGCCGGCCCATCCGAGGGCAGAGGCAAGCGCGACGAGGTCGCCCACCTCGACAAGCATACGGCGTCCCCTTCCCCGGGCCGAACGGCGCGCTACCGAGCAGAACCGCCGCCGGTCCGCGAGAGGATATCCGCTCGGCAGGGAACCCGGCACCAGGGGCGGTCCGGGCGCCGGGCTGACAGGTTATATAGACGAAGCTCTATCCGTCTGCTACACTCTGAGTATGCCGACTCGCGCCCGCCCCGACGACTGCACCCCAACCGTGCTGCTGCCAGACCCGATCGCCGAACGGGAGCGGGATCGGCTGGTCGGCGTGTTTCGGGCGCTCGGCGATCCGACGCGCCTCGAGGTCTACCGGCTTATCGCCGCGCAGCCGGATCCGCTCTGCGTCTGCGACATCGTGGCCCGGTTCGAAGTGAGCCAGCCGACGATCTCGCACCACCTCAAGATCCTCCGTGAGGCCGGCCTCGTGACGGTCTCACGCCGCGGCGTCTGGGCCTACTACGGTGCCGATCCGAAGGGGCTCGAAGTCGTACGAGATACCCTGAGCGCGTTCCAGCCGGAGCGCCGAACCGCGACCGCTTGATCGTCATTCTCTGCCGTGGGACATAGACCACCATCGATACAGGAGGAGCCATGAGCACCGAACCGTCCATCGACGCCGTGCGGGCGACCGTCCGCGAGAAGTACGCTGCCAGGGCACGGTCCGTCACAGAGCCGAATCCTGCAAGCGCTGATACGTGCTGTGGCGAGACGACAGCCTGCTGCGGATCGTCCACCAGCCAGATCACCTCCAACCTCTACGACGGAGAGGAGATTTCGGCCGTTCCGGTGGACGCCGTAAAGGCATCCCTTGGCTGTGGCAACCCCACGGCACTGGCGTCGCTCGCTCCGGGCGAGATCGTGCTCGACCTCGGAAGCGGCGGCGGTATCGACGTGCTGCTGTCGGCGAAGCGTGTCGGCCCGGCCGGCCACGTCTACGGCCTCGACATGACGGACGAGATGCTGGCCCTCGCCGAGCGGAACCGCGCCGAGCAGGGTACCGAGAACGTCACATTCCTGAAGGGCCACATTGAAGCGATCCCGCTCCCGGAGAGTAGTATCGACGTCGTGATCTCCAATTGCGTCATCAACCTTTCGGCGGACAAGGGTCGGGTGCTACGCGAGGTCGCACGAGTCCTCAAGCCCGGTGGACGCTTCGCGGTCTCAGATGTCGTGGTGCAAGGCACAATGCCGGCCGAGCTCCGGCGCGACATGGAGGCCTGGGTCGGCTGCGTGGCCGGGGCGCTCGAAGAACGTGAGTACCGAAGTCTGCTCGACGCTGCTGGCCTTGACCAGATCGACGTCGAGGTGACCCGCGTCTACGATCCGCGCCAGGTCGCCCAGGGCGCAGGGCGAGAGGTCGCTCCTACCGTCTTCGAGGAGTTCGAAGCCTCGGGTGGGCGGATCGTCGCGGCCTTCGTTCGAGCCCACAAGCCAGAAGCCTGAACGCCGAACGGCCAGCGCGACCGCCTCGTGCATCGAGAAATTCGATCGGCGCCATCGACGTTATCACCTTGACAGATGGCCCGGCGCGGCGTAGCGTGGCAAGAGTACACGACCAGTCCCTCCATTGAGGTTGGCGCACGTGCTCACGAAGAGGATGACCACCCGGCTCGCCCGGCGCGAGGACGCCGCCGCGATCGCCGAGATCTACAACCAGGGGATCGAGGAGCGAATCGCCACGTTCGAGACCGAGCCGCGCCACCCCGAGGACATCGTGGCGGCGCTCGACGAACGTGGCAAGCACTTCCCGACCGTCGTCGCGGAGCGTGACGGCCGCATCGTCGCCTGGGCCTCGGCGAGCCTCTACCGCTCCAGGCCGTGCTACGCCGGCATCGGCGAGTACTCGGTCTACGTCCACCGCGAGGCGCGCGGCAGCGGCGCCGGCAAGGTCGTGCTCGAGGCGCTGTTCCGTGAGAGCGAGGCTCGGGGCCTCTGGAAGCTGGTCTCGCGGATCTTCCCCGAGAACGTTGCCAGCCTGGCGCTCTGCCGCGCGACCGGCTTCCGCGAGGTCGGTGTCTACCGCCGCCATGCGAAGCTTGATGGCGTCTGGAAGGACTGCGTAATCGTCGAAAAGCTCCTCGGCGAAGCCGCGTCGGAGAACGTCGACCCGCTGGACCAGGAACCAGAAGGCAAGGTCTGACGCGAAAGACCCCCTCCCTACCCTCCCCCTCAAAGGGGGAGGGTAGGGAGGGGGTCTAACCAGTAGAGCACCGGTTGATCGCGCCTGTGCCTACGAAGTGATCGTCTTCGCCGCTGCCACGATGTGCCGCGCGCTAATCCCGCTGACGTCCAGCAGCTCCGCCGGCGTCCCCGACCCAGGCAACTGCTTCACGCCAAGCAGCTTGACCTTCGGCAGAGGCTGCCCGGTCGATGCCAGCCCCTCCAGTACCGCCGACCCGAGACCGCCCTCGGCCCAGTGGTCCTCGACCACCACGATCCCCTTCGTCTCCGACGCCGCCGCCCCGAGCGTCGCCACGTCGACTGGCTTGACCGAATAGAGGTCGATCACCCGGGCGCGAATACCGGCCGAGCCAAGCTCGTCGGCCGCCGCCAGCGCCTCCGGGACCGTGATGCCGGCCGCGACGATCGTCACCGCGTCCGACGCTGACGACTTGAGCACCTTACTACCGCCGATTGGGAACGACTCGTCCGGTCCGTACACGACGGGCGTCGCGGCGCGCGTCGTTCGCATGTAGACGATCCCCTGCCGGTCTGCCATCGCAGCCACCAACTGCGCCGTCTGATTGGCATCGCACGGATACAGCACGGTACTCCCGCCGACGGCCCGCATCATCGCCAGGTCTTCGAGCGCCATCTGGGACGGCCCGTCCTCGCCGATCGAGACGCCGGCGTGGGAGCCGCAGAGGCGGATGTTCGCCTGCGAGATCGCCGACATCCGGATGAAGTCGTAGGCGCGGGCCAGGAACGCCGCGAACGTGGCGGCGAACGGCACGAAGCCGCGCACGCTCATCCCGACCGCCGTCGCGATCATCTGCTGCTCGGCGATGTACGTCTGGAAGAAGCGGTCCGGGAAGTCCTCCTGGAAGATCTCCGTGAATGTCGAGTTACCGACCTCGGCGTCGATGACGACAACGTCCTGCCTGGCCGCTCCGAGCGCCTTGAGCGCGTCGCCGAACGCCTGCCGCGTCGCCAGTCGCTTACCGACCTCCCAGGTCGGGAGCTTCAAGGTGCTCGTCGAGCGGCTCACACCGACCCCGTTCGCCGGCGGAGGAGGCGGCGTGACCGTCAGGTGGCGCACCCCGCCAAGCTCGCCGATCGCCGCGTCGGCCTGGTCCTTCGAGAGCGCCTTGCCGTGCCAGTTGTCCTGGTCCTCGACCAGCGAGGCGCCGGCGCCCTTCTTCGTCTTCGCGATGATCATCGTCGGGACGTCGCCGCCCTGCTCGGCCTGGCGGTACGCCGCGTCGATCTCGTCCAGGTTGTGGCCGTCGACGACGATCGCGTTCCAGCCGAACGCCTTCGCGCGCTCGGCGTAGACCTCGGTCTGCCACTGGAGCGCCGTCGGGCCGCGCTGACCGAGCCGGTTGACGTCGACGATGGCGATCAGGTTACCGAGCTTCTCGTCGGAGGCCCGAGCCATCGCCTCCCAGACGCTCCCCTCAGCCATCTCGCTGTCGCCGAGGATCACCCAGACGCGATACGGCAGGTGCTCCAGCTTCTTCCCGGCCAGCGCGATGCCAACGCCGATCGGCAGACCCTGCCCCAGTGAGCCGGTCGCCACGTCTACCCACGGCAGGGCCGGCGTCGGGTGACCTTCTAGCTTGCTGCCCAGCTTGCGGAGGGTCAGCAGCTCCTCGTCGGAGATCGC
>Ga0075430_100005686_pt1 | contig 10518 bp, 9 predicted proteins | sample RhiMetdeltSRZDD4_FD_75294 | JGI IMG/M metagenome (GOLD analysis project Ga0075430, IMG submission 75294) | Populus rhizosphere microbial communities from Tennessee, USA - Rhizosphere MetaG P. deltoides SRZDD4 | ecosystem: Host-associated > Plants > Roots > Rhizosphere > Soil | place: USA... | reverse complement strand
ACCTCGATCCTGTACGAGGGCAAGCCGGTCGGCACACCGGACGCGGGCGCATTCTGGCGGGTGATCTCGGAGCACGGCGCCGTCGCCCTGTTCACCGCGCCGACCGCCTTCCGCGCCATCAAGAAGGAGGATCCGCAAGGCACGCATGTCGCCAAGTACGATCTGGCCAAGTTCCGCACGCTGTTCCTGGCCGGCGAGCGCGCCGACCCGGACACGATCAAATGGGCCGAGAGCCTGCTGCAGGTGCCGGTGATCGACCATTGGTGGCAGACCGAGACCGGCTGGTGCATCGCCGGCAACCCGATGGGGCTGGGGCAGCTGCCGGTGAAGCACGGCTCGCCCACGGTCGCCATGCCGGGCTACCAGGTCGACATCGTCGATGAGGCGGCGCGCGCGCTGCCGGCCGGCACGATGGGCTCGATCGTGATCAAGCTGCCGCTGCCGCCCGCGTGCCTGCCGACCCTGTGGCAGCAGGACGGGCGCTTCCGTGACGGCTACCTCGCCGAGTTCCCCGGCTACTACAAGACCGCCGATGCCGGCTTCAAGGACGAGGACGGCTACCTCTACATCATGGGACGCACCGACGACATCATCAACGTGGCCGGACATCGGCTTTCGACCGGCGGCATGGAGGAGGTGCTTTCGTCGCACCCGGACGTCGCCGAGTGCGCCGTCATCGGCATCAAGGATGAGCTCAAGGGCGAGGTGCCGTGCGGTTTCGTCGTGCTCAAGGCCGGGGTGGCGCGCGCCCCCGACGAGATCGAGCGCGAGATCGTCGCATTGGTGCGCGAGAAGATCGGACCGGTCGCCGCCTTCAAGCTCGCCATGACGGTGCCGCGCCTGCCCAAGACCCGCTCCGGCAAGATCCTGCGCGGCACCATGAAGAAGATCGCCGACGGCGAGCCGTGGACGATGCCGGCCACGATCGACGACCCGGCGATCCTCGACGAGATCGGCGGCGCGCTGAAGGGCAAGGGGGTGGGCGCCTAGATGACGAACGGTGCCAGCGAGCGGTCACGCTGGGCGTACCGAGATGGTGGAGATCGCATTTCCCCTTGAGGTCGTGGTCGAAGGCACTCCCGTCTCGCATCAAGCCAAGCTTCCTCGCTCTGTCCAGAGGTGGCAGACCAGGATCATCGATGCAAGTCGCCCGTTGTTGCCGGAGGGGCACTTTGCGAGTGAGGAGCCTCTTGCGGTCACGATCTTTTATTTTCCTCCGACCGAGATGCAAGGAGACCTCGACAATATCGTGCAGCCCATCCTGAACGCATTGAAGAGGCACATCTATATGGACGACCACCAGATTCAGCGAATTCTGGTGCAGAAATTCGAACCCGGAAACGTTTTTGAGTTCAATTCACCCAGTCCCGCCTTGGTCGACGCCCTAAACAAGCCGAAACCGGTGCTCTCCGACGATCCGTTCGAGGACTTGGCATGACTCTTTCCGAGACACGCGAAAGCGACGTGCTAGAGCACCTGTTGCCGCAGTATCAGGCGGATGGCTATGACGTCTACGTCAACCCGTCGCCTTCAATCCTTCCTCCGTTCATGCAGGGTTACCGCCCAGACGCCATAGCGGTGAGACCTGACAAGAAGGTCGCGATTGAAATCGTGCGCTCCGCGCGCACCGGAAGCGGCAAAACTGAAGCGCTGCAGTCGTTACTTGCTGACCACCCCGACTGGGAATTGCGCGTCGTATACGTCTCCCCGCTTTCTTCACAGGGAGCCCTCGAAATCGCGTCGCAGGCTACCATTGCGAATGCAATTCAAGTCGTGCTCGAGCTGAAGGACGAGAGCCGCTACCTACCGGCTCTCATGATGGCGTGGGCGACACTGGAGAGCATCGGGCGTGCGTTACTCCCTGATCGATTCAGCCGACCACAAACTCCGGCTAGGCTCATCGAAGTGTTGGCCTCTAAGGTTATCTGGCACCCGACGAAGCTGACGCGTTGCGAGCCTTCATCCCACTCCGCAATGCGGCAGTTCACGGCGTTCTTGAACCGGCGATAGATGAAAAGCAGCTGAAGTCCCTTGTTGGCGTATTGCGAAATTTGGTTGAGTTCCTGCCCAAGGAAACGACACCCACGCGGCCCTGAACGCCGACTGGCCGGAAGACCGTAGCTCGGATTGTCTGGCGCTCTTGCAGCGGAATGCCGCGTTGTCGGCCGACAGCGACAGGTCTAAGCTTGCCCCCAATAACAACCAACGCTCGGAGGGAACACCACACACCCCAAGCGCAAGGAGGAGCACCATGGGTAGTTGGCTGAGCGAACGTGAGCAGCGGCTGGTCGCGGGTGCCGAAACGGCGTCGGCCGCAACGCCGATACCGACCCAGATCGTATCGAATGGCGAATACTTTCCGCCGCCGCAGAGCGAGACCCAGAAGCGCGTCGAACGGCGCATCTACGAACTGGCCGACGACAACGGCAAGCGATTGGGCTTGAGCCGCCGGCAATTCATGCAGACGAGCTGCGGCATGGCCGCGGCCTTCCTGGCGATGAACGAGGTCTATGGCGGCAACGTGTTCCAGGTCGCCTCCGCCGAAGCCCGCGAGCCGGAGCTGACGCGGGCGCGCGCGCAAAGCCTCTCCGGGCAGTTCGTCTTCGACGTGCAGACGCACTTCGTGCGCGACGACTTCGACCACAAGGAGCTGCTCGGGCTCGCGCAGTTCGCCGCCCAGCACTGGAACCCCGCGCTCAAGGGCGATGACACCTCGCTCGTGCGCTACAAGTTCCAGAACTACGTCAAGGAAGTCTATTACGACAGCGACACCAACATCGCGCTGCTCTCGGGCGCACCGTTCGACGATCCCTCGTGGTGGCTCTTGTCCAACGAGCAGATCGTGCGGGCGCGCGAGGTGATCAACGATTTCGCCGGCTCGCGGCGGCTGCTGGCGCACACCGTGATCACCCCCAAGCAACCCGGCTGGATGGAGGAAGTCGACAAGGCGATCGCGGTCTACAAGCCGGACTCGTGGAAGTCCTACACGATCGGCGACCCGCTGGCGCCGTCGAAGTTTCCGTGGCGGCTCGACGACGAGCAGGTGATGTATCCGTTCTACGAGAAGGCCGTGAAGGCCGGCATCAACATCATCTGCATCCACAAGGGCCTGTTGCCGGCCGACTACGAGAAGGCGTTCGCCGGCGTGTGGGAATACGCGACCGCCTGGGACATCGGCAAGGCCGCCAAGGATTGGCCGCAGATGACGTTCGTGGTCTATCACTCGGCGCTGCGTGCCTTCCTGGAGCTGCCGGACCAGGCCTGGGCGGAGTTCGAGCAGAGCGGTCGCATCAAATGGGCGACCGATCTTGCGGAGATTCCGCAAAAATTCGGCGTCAACAACGTCTACGCCGAGCTCGGCACGTCGTTCGCCAATTCGGCGGTCGCGCATCCGAAGTTCTCGGCCGCGCTGGTCGGCACGCTGGTCAAAGGCATGGGCGCCGACCATGTGCTGTGGGGCACCGACTCGGTGTGGTACGGCTCGCCGCAATGGCAAATCGAGGCGATGCGGCGGCTGGAAATCCCCGACGACATGCAAAAGAAGTACGGCTTCGCGGCGCTGGGCGACGCCAACAGCGCGACCAAGCAGATGATCTTCGGCACCAACGCGGCGCGCCTCTATGGCCTCAAGCTCCGTGCGGCCGAAGCGGCGCCGATGCCGGCCTATTCGGCGGACCGGCTGGCAAAGCTCAAGGGCGAGTATGAGCTCGCCGCCAAGGAACCGTCGAACCTTCGCTATGGCTACGTGCGCGCCGGGTGAGCGCGTCGCCCGCATCCCGGACGCCGCCTGAGGCGGCGGCCGGGATGACAGCCGCCGAAGCAGCGCAGCCGTCGTCCTGACGGAGTGCCGATGCCCGCCGTACCCACCGCCGCGCTGCCTTCCGGCGAGACGGTGCCGGCGCTCGGGCTCGGCACCTATGGGATGGGCGAGGACCCGCGCAAGCGCAAGGCCGAGATCGCAGCCTTGCGGCTCGGCCTCGACCTCGGGATGACGCTGATCGACACGGCCGAGATGTATGCCGACGGCGGCGCCGAGAAAGTGGTCGCGCAGGCGATCGCCGGCCGGCGCGACGAGGTGTTCATCGTCACCAAGGTCCTGCCCGAGCATGCGGCGCGCCGCGCCGTGAGCGCCGCGTGCGAGCGCAGCCTGAAGCGGCTCAAGACCGACCGCATCGACCTCTACCTGCTGCACTGGCGCGGGGAGACGCCGCTCGCCGAGACCGTCGACGCGTTCGAGGCGCTGGTGCAGGCGCACAAGATCCGCCACTGGGGCGTGAGCAATTTCGACGGCGACGACATGCAGGAACTCAACCGGCTTGCCGCCGGCCGGTTGGCGGCCGCCAACCAGGTGATGTACAACCTCGTCCGCCGCGGCATCGAATACGACCTGATGCCCTGGTGCCGTCGCCGGCACATTGCGGTCATGGCCTACTCGCCGCTGGACGAGGGCCGGCTCGTGCGCTCGCGCAAGCTCAAGCCGATCGCGGCGCGGATCGGCGCGACGCCGGCGCAGGTCGCGCTCGCTTGGCTCCTGCGGCACAAGGGCGTCATCGCCATTCCGAAAGCGGCCCGCGTTGCGCACGTGCAGGATAACCATGCGGCGCTCGCCCTGCGCTTCACGCGCGCGGACCTTGCGGCGCTCGATGCCGCCTTCCCGCCGCCGGCCCGGAAGCTGCCGCTGGCGACGTCGTAAGCCTGGCGGGACAAAAGGTCCGGCCGCGGCGGGCTACGGCGTGTGCTCATAAGATCGCGATTGGTGCAGCGAGCTGATCAATGTCCACTTTGCTCCACCTTGCGGAATCAAGTCGGACATCTCCCGAGGTCCGGGAAGGGCCGGGGCTCGGAAGTGGCGACAACGTCCGAGCTATCCGACCCTAACGAGGTTCTGGTTCGGCAATGGTCCGCCGGGAAATTGTGCGAGCTTGCCGCCGATCGCGAGTGGACCAAGGTCGATACCGGCGAATCCGAGGCGATCGATCAACGCTCCTACCTCTGCCTTCGCGGCGCTGTCATCGCCAGAGTAGAACAGCACGCGACGACCACCGTCCGCCCGTGGATCGCTCGCCAGTATGTCCGCCCTCAGATGGTTGAACGCCTTCACGAGGCGCGCGCCAGTCACCAGGTCGGCGACCACCTGGCTTGAAATACGGCCGTGCAAATCGACCGGCTTGAAGAGCGGGGCTTCGATCGGATTGTTGGCGTCGATGACGATCCGTCCACCCCAAGCCGGCAGCCGCCCAACCGCCGCCGGCAGTTTCGACCAGTTGACCGCGATCAGGACGATGTCGGCGCTGGCAGCTTGCTCGCGCGTTCCGGCCTTGATGACGGGGCCCAGGGCGGCAACGGCCTCCTTGAGCGAGTCAGGCCCTCGGCTGTTGGCAATGGTCGCGGCGATTCCGGCTCGCGACAGGGTCTTTGCGACGACGAGGCCGATGCTGCCTGCTCCAATGATGCCAATGCTCATGGCCATGTCCGTTCTCTGCAATGCTTTACGGCTTCGGCGCGGCCGGAAGCGCGCCGAGTTGCTGCATGAGAGAGAAGAGATTGGCCACGCCCCAGTGCTCAGCGATCTTGCCTTCGCGCACGCGCATCACGTCCACGGTCTCGAACTGGATTTTGCGACCAGTTGGTGCGATGCCGAAGAATTCGTCCTTGTGCGTGCCATGGTAGGTTTTGTACGTCGTGACCCGATCGCCATCGGCAAGCTGCCAGTGGATGTCCGCGTGGAAGTCGGGAAAGGCAGCGCGCAGTACCCTGTAGAGTTCGCGCGCGCCGGCCTTGTCGGGCGTGCGTCCCGGCTGCGGGGTATGGTCGAGAAAATCGTCGGCGAACAATTCCTCGAACACCTCGAAATTCCCGCCGCCTTGCACTTCCTCGGTGTTGCGTCGAACGACCGCTTTCGCGGCTTCGCTCACACTGTTCCTAGTCATGGCGTTGCTCCACTCAATGAAGGATGCTCGATGTAGGGTACGGCTGCGACTTCACGCGGCAACGCCGGTGGCTTGGCCGAGAAGCTGCAGCTCCCACGCGAAGGCGGTTCCGGTCGCGCCGGTGTGAGGCAGAACCAATTCGCCAAGCGCCTTCGCGGTGTCCTGGCGAACCCAGTCGCGTTGCCATTCGCTTGCGACCGCCAGCCAGTTCATCGGCGTAATGCCGGCCATCACCATGCGGCGCACGCCCATCTCGTGCGCCTCGACGCTGACGCCTCCCGACGCGTCGGTGACGGCGTAGACCTCATAACCCTCGCCGGCGGCCTGGATCGCCGGCATGGCGAGGCAGATTTCGGTCCAGAGGGCTGCCATGACTAGCTTCTTGCGGCCGGTCTTCTTCACCGCGTCGACAACCCGCGCGTCTTCCCAGGTGTTGATCCAGGTCCGGTCGATAGGTTTTTGATCAGGGAAGAGCTCCTGCAATCCCGTGATGAGCCTGCCGCCGCGGTCTTCCACCACCGTGGTCAAGATCGTCGGGACATTGAAAACCTTCGCCGCCTTCGCGAGCCCGATGACGTTGTTGACGATCATCATCGGCTCATGGCTGTGCAGGTTGGCGAACTGGAAGGGCTGGTGATCGATCAGAATGAGCACCGATTCTTGCGGGTTGAGAAGTGCGTTGCGGCCGTTCTTGAAGGGGGCTGGCATTGTCATGTCCGTCGCTCCGTGCGTCGCTCAAGCGGGAGATGCCCGACGAATTGGCCTTAGATTAGCCCGGAATGGATGGAATGACTTTCAAGCATCTGTTGAAGGTCGCCCGTCTGGAAACTCTCGCCAACCTCGAATCGTTCGTCCGCAGCGCCGAAACCGCCAGTTTTTCGGCCGCGGCACGTCGGCTCGCCCTGACGCCGGCGGCAGTCAGCCGGAACGTGGCGACGCTGGAACGCAATCTCCGTGTCCGGCTGTTTCACCGGAGCACACGCAAGCTGACCCTCACGGACTCCGGTGAGCGATTCCTGCTCGCCATCAAAGGCAATTTGGAGGAGCTCCAGCAGGCGATTTCGGGCTTGGCGCCGGATGGGGACGAGCCGGCGGGCGTGCTCAAGGTGAGCATGGGCCTGAACTTCGGTGCGGATTACATCCTCCCGCTGCTGCCAGCGTTCCTCACCCGCTATCCCGGCATCCGTCCTGACTGGCAGTTCACCCCGCGGCAGATCGATTTGATCGCGGAAGGATTTGATGCGGCCATAGGTGGTGGCATTGAATGGTCGCCCGCCGTCGTATCGCGCGTTCTTGCGCCTTTGCACCTGGTCGCGGTCGCCTCGCCTGCATACCTCAAGAACCGCACTCCGCCCACCGATCCAACTGGCATTGCGACTTTGGACGGAATCGCATGGCGTTCATCACGCACCGGCCGGATTCGCGAGCGCGTTATGCGCAATGCTGAAGGCGCGGCAGTCCCCGTGAAGCTGAAGGAAACGATCGTTCTCGACGATCCTGAAGCGGCCTGCCGGGCTGCATTGCTCGGTCTCGGCGTGACGTTGATAGCTGTGTGCCACGCGCTACCACATTTGGAACGCGGTGCACTGGTGCGCGTCGCACCCCAATGGTACAGCGACGGTGGGCCGATCTCCATCTATTACGCGAGCCGCACGCTGCTGCCTTCAAAGACGCGTGTCTTCGTCGATTTTGTTGTTGAGGCATTTAAGCGTGACCGCCTGGCCGAACGCTTTGCCGGGAGCTTGGGTTAGAGTTCGGAAGCTGCCGACCGAAACCCATGGCGACGGACACCACGCCCTCCTGCCGACCAAAAGATCGACGATGTGTCCGATCTTCTGGTCGCCCGGGTCGTAGACATTCTGCCGAGTTGGCGACCGTGGTGCTGTCGGCCGGCAAAGCGGCGAGCAACCGCGCGCCTTCCGGCGGCCGTGCCGTTGCGGCCGTGCCGACCAGAACGGCGAACACCGCCGGCGACGACAGGCTTGCCCCTTCTCGTTCGCGTCGCGTGCGGAACCGGTTCGACCAAGCACATGGGCAGGATGATCGGCGTTGGCGGGCGTCAAGATCGCGACGCGCCGCGATCTCGGCTGGACCCACGCGAGAGCGCTTGCGTCACCTGTGCGGCCGCCGCGACGCCGGTGCGGTATGCGCCATGGGCGGTCGAGAAGTCGTGCGCGGAAGCGGCCTCGCCGGCGAAGAACAGCCGGTCGTCGACCGGGGAGGCGAGCGCGGCGCGGGCATCGGCCTTGCCGGGCAGCGCGCACGAGTAGGAGCCGCAGGCGAACGGATCGCGGCCCCAGGCCGAGACTGCGAGCGGTGCGAGGCGTTTGCGGATGCCGTTTCCAAGCTGGGCGGCGAGCTGGTCGAACGCGAACGCCGCCACCGCGGCATCGCCTTGCGCCTCCAGCGCGCGCGCGAGCGCGCCGCCGAAATAGCCTTCGATCACCGGCACGCCGAACGGCCGCAGGTGATAGCTGCCGGTCTTGGCGCGGTCGATCGCGCCGTACACACGCCGTTCGCGCGGCAGGTCGTCCGCTGCGTCGACCTTCAGGAACAGCTTGTTCGCCAACCCGAGCGGCAACGCCGCGGCGGCGGCCACCTTGTCCGGGAGCGCGGGGCGGAAGGACAGGCCGCCCGCGGCAAGGACATCCGTCGGCACCGTGACGACGACGGCGCGGGCCGTGATCGCGCCATGCCGCGTCTCGACGCGCACGCGCGTGCCGGTGTGATCGATCACGGTTGCCGGGCAATTGAGCGTAACGTCGAGGCCGGCGCCGTAGGCGGCGACCAGCGCGCCGTAGCCTTGTCGAACCCGCCAATTGACGCCGGTTTCATGATAGCGGGCGAAATCGCGCGCCGAGACGCGGTCGAGCTCGACGCCGTTGATGTAGGTCGAGAGCGCGTTGAGAAGCGGGTTCCAGCGGCTTACCGGTTCGAGCAGCTCGGCAGCGGCACGGTCGGGCTCGACCTCGCCGACCGCGTCAAGACGCGCGTAGAACCGTTCCAGCGCGGCACGGAACTCACGCTGGTCCGCCGCCGGGAAGCCGATGGCCTCGGTCCGCCGGGCCCACGGCGGCGGGGTTTCGTCGAGCGCAAAGCCGAGCTCGGGCGCGATCCTGGCCCACTCGTTCGCGTCGGCCGAGTGCAGCCAGCCGCAGCCGAGATCGAGCGGATAGCCGGACACCGCGACGGTCCAGGCGCGGCCGCCAAGCCGGCCGCGCGCTTCCAGTACCCGCGCCGTGAGCTTCGCCTCGACGAGGTGCCGGGCGGCCGCCAGCCCGGCTGCACCCGCTCCCACCACGACGACATCCACGTCATGCATTCGGCATCACCTAATTTCAGGCGCTCCCCTATGCCAGGGCGTGTAACTCATAGCGCGCAGCCATAGTCGTATGATGCAAGCTGGATGAACGCTATTGGCGGCGAGGGCTCCGGTCGGCGTCGTGGCCACGGTCGGGCGGCAGCATTGTTCCGGACTTCACGCGAGACCAGAGTTTGCTTGCGGAGCCGCCGGTCAGACATGCCCTATTCGGAACGAAGGCATCTCGCGGTCTCACTGACAATTTCGCGCAGCCACCGATGCGCGGGCTGATTGTCAAGCCAGCGCGGCCAGATCATCGCGGTCTCCAGTGTCGGCGATGAGTGCGGCAATTTGCGAATCACGAGAGGACGATAACGGACCAGTTCTTCCGCGACGCGCCGTTGAAGCACCGACACCATATCCGACGTAACCAGAATGCGCGCCGCAGAGAGGAAGGGCGCGCGCAATTGCACCTGGCGCGTCATTTTATGCCGAGCGAGGGCCCGATCGACGAAATCCGTGGCATACGGAACCGACGAAATTTCCAGGTGCCGCAACGCGGCAAATTGATCTATCGACAGTTCGCTTGCGCCTGCTGCCGGGTGCCCCTTGCGTAGGACCGCAACGAAATCGTCGTGCAACAATGACAGGCGCGAAAATCGCTCTCCCTGGTCCGACCAAGGGCCAATTGCCAAGTCCAGCTCACCGTGATCAAGCCGATCGAGAATGTTGAGCGTACCGCTTGGTCGAACGTCAAGCCTCACCCCTGGGGCAAGCTTGCTGACCCGCACGGCTAGCGGTCCGACCAATACAATCGCTGAATAGTTGTCCGCCGCAATGCCGAAGCGTCTCGTCGCCTCAGCCGCAATGAATTGAGTGGGCTCAAGCGAGTGCTGCAGTCCGTCGAGCGCCGCTCTGACAGGCAATGCAAGTTGCTCGGCCCGCGGAGTCGGGAGCATGCCTCTAGGGCTGCGGATGAATAGATCGTCTTTCAACATGTGACGAAGTCGAGTCAGAGCGTGACTCATCGCGGGCTGGCTTAGACCAAGATGCTGGCCAGCGCGCGTCACATTCCGCTCGCGCATCACCGTGTCGAAGACAACGAGCAGGTTGAGGTCAATCGCGCCCAATTTCACGCTGGGTGCCGGCATGCAAACCTTCACCTCTCGAGATGCATGCTGTGCATGTAGCAATGCAGGGAATGCATTTCCAGCATGCCGATGATCGGCCTTATATGGACGGGGCAGGCAGCCCTCTCGGTTCAAACAGTTGAGCTTGCAGTAACCG
>Ga0075430_100005681_pt1 | contig 10526 bp, 10 predicted proteins | sample RhiMetdeltSRZDD4_FD_75294 | JGI IMG/M metagenome (GOLD analysis project Ga0075430, IMG submission 75294) | Populus rhizosphere microbial communities from Tennessee, USA - Rhizosphere MetaG P. deltoides SRZDD4 | ecosystem: Host-associated > Plants > Roots > Rhizosphere > Soil | place: USA... | reverse complement strand
GCTCGTCACGCACCAGATGCAGATCGCGTCGATCACGAACAGCTCGAGGTAGGTGAGCCACCCTGAGAACAGGACGCCCCACCCGGTGAGCGCTGTCAGCACGAGTGAAAGGACGCGCGAGTCCTCATACCGCTCCTGCACCGCGAGCATCGCGACTGCGAACACGACGATGTAGAACCCAAGCCCCCACGCGGCTACCGGTAGACCAAGGAACGTCGCCCAACGGCTCGTGTTCACGGTCTCGCACGACCCCACGGCGCAGTTGAGCTGGCCGATGTACCCCAACTTGTAAAGCGTGAGGTAGATCGACACGAACACGCCGACCAGCGCCAGCAGGCCGACGACCATGCGCTTCGTCACGACCCGCTCGCTCCTTTGGTCGGCACCGGCTGCTTCACCGCCGTGTCACCGCCCACCCCGCCCTTCGTTGCGGAGTCTCTCGGCACGAGCGCGAGCGCGCTGTCCACCATCGCCTTGAATCGATCGAAGCTGATCGAGCCGCCCACCATCTTCGTCCCGATGATGAAAGTCGGTGTCTGGCTCGCGCCGCTCTTCGTCGCGAGCGCCTCGCTCGCCCTGATGCGCGACTCGTACTTCCGCGCGTCGTAGCAGGCCTCCCACTGGTCGACGTTGAGGCCAATCGCGCGCGCATACGACTCGAACTGGGACTTCGGGCGGCTCGTCGCCTGCCCGTTCCATCGGTCCTGCTGGTTGAAGAGCTGGTCGTGCATCTCCCAGAACTTGCCCTGCTCGTCCGCGCACGCCGCCGCGTTATGCGCAGGCCACGTGTTGCGGTGCATCGCGAGCGGGAAATCATGGAAGCGATAGCTGATGATCCCCGTATCGATCAGGCGTTTCTTGATGTCTGGCTCGGCGAGCGTCGCGAACTGAGCGCACGCGGGGCACTCGAAGTCGGCGAACTCGATAACCTGAACCGGCGCATCCGGTTTCCCGAGGAGGTAGCCGCGTGCCACGGTGTCGCCCGCCGCGATTTTCGGGTCGACCGTCGTCGCCACGTTGCGCGGCCGGCTGCTGACGTAGGCAAGTGCTCCCACACCCACCAGCGCGATGACCGCGATCCCTGCGTAGAAGGGCGTCTTCGACTTCGACGCCTTCGACTTCTTCACCACGTCGCCTCGTCGTCCTCGTCCGGCGTCCACTCTGTCTTTTGCCATGACTCTTCCTGGTTGTCCTTCGCCTCGGCCACGATCCGGCGATTCTCCGCGACCTCGGGCGTGTCGTAGGTAGCGCGAACCTCGTAGTGAAAAAGCTCGGTGCGCACATCACCAATGAGACGCATGAGCTCCCCCGCCTGCTTCAGTAATTCGCCGCGCGCGTCCATCTCGACGATTCGCGCCGCCAGGTCGCGGAGCAAGGCCTCGAGTCGTCGCGCCCGCTCCTCGCCGTACGTCTCCTCGGCCATACCGCCTGCGTCGCGTCGAGGGTGAACCGGTTGCGCGTGCGAGCGCACGTGAGGGTGGCGAAAGGTAGGCATCTGCGAAAATCGGAGCAACGCCGGCCGGCCCGTGACGCCACCCGCGGGCACCGCGCTGGCCGAGAGAACCCGCGTCCGACTAGCTTACCAGCCGCTCGCACCCCGTCGGCAGGCCGACCACGCTTCGACACCTCACCCGCATCGTCCCATCGACGCCGATCTCCTGAGAATCCCCGTCGGCCCCGGCGCTATTCACGTGGAACGCTACGGACATGGGGGCGCGCCGGTGATCCTGATCCACGGCTTCGGCACCTGCAGCTTCCTGTGGCGCCACGTGGCGCCGTCGCTCGCGGTGACGCACCACACCGCCTACGCCGTCGATCTGCTGGGGTACGGCGAGTCGGACCGGCCCTTCGACGCCGATTTCGGGCTGGCCGCTCAGGCCGACTACCTGGAGCGGGCGATGACAGCGCTGCGGGTGGCCCGCGCGGCCGTCGTCGGCGTGGACATCGGTGCAGCGATCGCGCTCCGGCTCGCCGCGGTGCGTCCGGAGCGCGTCGCCCGCCTCGTGCTGGTGAACCCTGTTCCACTCGAGGAGATCCCCGCCGAGGACATTCGCACGCTGCAGCGGAACACGGCGCGATTCGCGCTCCGGGTTTCGCGCGGGCTTTTTGGCGCCTCCCCGCTGCTGACACCGGTGCTGCTTGGCAGCGTCGCCGAACCGGATCGGATGCCGGCCGTCCTCGTTGGTCGATACCTCGCGCCGTACGTCGGGCACGAGGGCGTGACGCATCTCCTGGCGCTGGCCCGGTCGGTGCGCGCCCTCGATTTCGAGGATCTCGAGCTGAGCCACGTGCGTGCGCACACGCTCGTCGTTCGCGGTGACAAGGACCAATGGGTCGAACCGGGGCATACGGAGACTTTGCAGCGGTCGATCCCTGAATGTCGCCTCGTCACGATGGAGAACGTCGCGCGGCTGATCCCCGAAGAGGCACCGGCTGAGCTGGCCGAGCTCATCGTCGACTTCGTGTCGCCGCACGTCGGCAAAGGGCTCGACGAAACGGACCCACTCGGCGAAAACGTTGACGCGGGAGATCCCGAGATGGCCCCGTGACAATTGGTGGAACGATAGAGAGTAGAACGGCGTAGATGTTCACGGCACGCGGACGCTTGCAGAGCCTCGCGTCACTTCAATCCACCGTTTGTTTAGTTAGATTCGATCATACTTTTCCCAAGGAATTCATGGCCAAACAGAAGGCACGTCGCCGTAGGGAGGTTGCGGAGCCAACGCCGTTCGAGCAGGCCCGCGATGAGCTGTTTCAGCATGTAATGCGGTGCGGTGTCATTGGTGCCGAGCCCGAGCACCAGCTCGAGTGGTTCAGCGACACCATGAGGTACCTCGGCGAGCGATACCATGAGCTCACGGACAGCGAGCTGAAGGATCTCCGCACGCTGGGTGAGCGGTTCGCAGAACCCCCCAAGGCGAAGTCTCCCGAAGTGGACGCCGCCTCCGCGGCGTAGCGCCTCGGTCGCGATAGAAAACGCCCCGGTTTCGGGGCGTTGTTGTTTCCGCTAGTCGGGCGGCTCGGCCGTGCCCGCTACCGACGCCCAGGAAGGGACCGTCTCAGCACAGCGCCAACGCGCGTTCCCCCGCCGAAGCCCACCTCGATGGCCGGAACAACCGACCCGAGCGACGGGCCCTCCACGCCCAGGACTCCGACCAGCACGCCCCGCCAGCGCTCGGCCGTGTCGTACATTCCACTGACGCCGCCCGCCGCGTACGGTGCCCACCGGGACTCGCGGAGCGGATCAGCGACGAATCGCGCAAGCGCATCGACACGCCCGGCCGCCACGCCGTCGCCATCTCTCCACGCCTGACCCGCCGCGGCGACAAGCGCCAAGCGAACATAGGTCCCAGCAGCCACACTCACCCCGATGCCGAGATGTGCGGCGGGTGCGCGGGCATTGATGAAGTCCGCGCGGGCCTCGGGTTGTGCTCGAGGTGAGGCCGAGGCAGCGCGTTGAGCCACAGCCTGCCCTGCGCCGATGGCCAACAGGACGATGGAAACCGCAAGGACAACAGGTCGCCGGCGGGAGACGGCCCTCCCCATCACGTCGCGCGCTCGCGCCACAGCGTGAGCGTGTAGTCCGCGATCGACGCGGCGGAGGCAGCGCCGACCAGGATCACCAGCGATGGCACCACCGCGGGCAGGACGATTACCGCCACGAGGGTCACCAGCTGAAGGCCGGTGACGACCTTACCAAGCATCCGAGCTCGAAAAGCGACGGCGCGCAGCCACGGCACCGATCGCGCGACGAGAAAGCCGATGGCCGTCGCGATGTCGCGGGACAAGAGCGTGAAGTAGGCCGCCGTCGAGATTGCCCCCTCGAGCAGATAGGCGCAGACAGCCGCGAAGACGAAGAAGCGATCGGCGATGGGGTCGATGAGTGCGCCAGCCTTCGTGGTCGCCCGACGCCGCCGGGCGAGCCATCCGTCGAGAAAGTCGGTCGCAGACGCCACGACGAGAAGTCCGACGCGCGCTGTCGGCTCGCGTATTCCGACGAACGCCGCGGCGAGCACGAGCCGCGACATCGATACGGCGTTGGGGAGTGTCATCAAGCGCTCGCGTCCCATGCCGCAAGGTAATGAGGCGCGATGCACTCGGGCAGCACGCTCTTCGCGCGGTTCCTTGTGCTCATCGGCGAGGGCGGATATCCTGCCATCCCATCGTGGGACAGCCCCTCGAGCAAGGAGGCTTGATCCGCGTGTCGCCGACGTTCAGTCATCTCAGCGCCGATTTCATCGGTGCGCTGCCGTCACAGCTCGGCGACATATCACTGATGAGCGGACTCCTGATCGCCGCCGCCGGGGCAGCCGGTTTCACGGCGATCGGGGCGCCCGTGGTCCGGAAGCTTCCCGGCGATGGTGTGAGCGTCGTTCTTCTGCTTGACGACTGTCATATCTCGGCGCATGCGTTTCCGGGACACCAGCTGCTGCTGCTCGACATCCTGACACTGGCGTCGCACGATGAGCAGAAGGCGCTTGATGTGTTCACGCGCCGGCTGACGGCGCGCGAGGTTCGGTGCGAGAAACGCGCGCGCGGGTGACGCGGCAGCGAGCGATCCGCGACGGAGGCGAGCGGTGCGGCTGAGGGAACTGCTTCCCTATCTGTTCTACGGGGCCTGGGCGCTGGTGCTCCTATGGGACGTGCTTCTCGCCGGGCAGATCGCGCAGCTCCGACGCGCACCGCGGTTTTTCCGCGGAGTCACCGCGCTCGCCGGGCTGCTGATTGCGCCCGCGGTCCTCGTTGCGGTCGCAGCGGCATCGATCCTCAACGGCCGCGCGATCCACATCATCGCGTGGGTCTGGCCCCTGACGTTGTCGATCTTCGCGCTGCAGGCGCTCTACGCGGTAGGCCGACGCCTCGTGACGCCGTTCATCGGCGTGCCGATCGCGGCGTTCGATGTGGCGTTGGCCGTGGCGGCTTTCGTCCGCTATGCCGCGTACAGCGGCCGCGATCCGTCTGCTGGGGCTCTCGCCGTTGCCGCCGCCGAGTCGAGCGCGTTAGGCATGCTGCTCGGGCGCGCTGCGTTGTACTCGCCGCTGGCCGTGCAGCTTCCCCTCCTTGCCCCGGCCTATCCCGCGCGGTTTCGCGTCAGCGCGACGGTGCGAGGGACGCTCGCGGTGCTCGCCATGGCCTATGCCGTGCTCTTCGTCGCCGAGCTGCCAAGTGCAGTCGTGGCCGTCCGGAGCTATGGCCCATACGCGCTCGAGCGGCTGCAGGAACGCCCGCAGGGTGACTTCGTCATCGGGCTTCGCCTGTTCCCGCCCCTCGACGGTCCACCGCCACCGCTCGCGATCCGGAGCGACCTTGCACTCGTGGATTCAGTGGGCGTCGGTGCGATCGCCGTCGTCATCGACCCCGCAGGCGCGCGTCTCGCGGCGCTGGACTCCCTCGCGCGGTCCATCGAGGAGGAGCGGCGCGACAGCCTGCTGCTGATCGTCGCCGTCGGCTATGACCCGGATGCGCGCGAGTCGTTCCGTCAGTCGCCGGCGGCGCACATGCGCGCGCGCCTGGCCGCCGTGGACCGGATCGTCCGGCGACTCCGGCCGGACATCATCCTGCCCGCGCGCGACCCCTACACGGCGGGAGCGCGCGCCATGGGACGGGTGCCGCTGGTATGGTGGCAGGAATACCACCGCCTCGCCGCGGCCAACGCGCGGCGTGTGAGCAATCGCGTGCGGGTGGGCGTCGCCGCATCCTCTTTCGTCGGGGCGGACAGCGGTCTTTACGCGTGGGCGAACGCCCGCGGCTCGCCGATCGATGTCGTCGGGTTCTCGTTCTACCCATCGTACGACGGCGGGGCGTCACTCGGCGCGCGGCTGCGCGTCGCCGATCGGTGGATGCGCGGCGCGACGAAGCTGCACTGGGTCTTCGGGGCCGGCGCGTTTCCGGTTGCGCACGGCGAGCCCAGCCAGGCCCGGGCGCTCTGGGGTACGCTGGCGTGGGCGACGAGCCACGAGCAGGTGAAGGGGCTGATCGTCGAGAGCGCCGGCGACTACGACGCGGTCACCGGACTCCGCGCCCCCGGCGGCCGCATTCGCCCAGCGCTCGCGACGCTGGAGCGCGCAGTTGCCGCGATGGCGGAGACGGCGCCGCAGTAGCGCGCAGCCAGCGGCCGCCAGCCACCAACACCGATGGCTGACGGCCGCTACGCTCACCCTGTGACCGACCGCATTCACTCCGGGTTTGGCTGCTGAACACACTACAGAGGAGCGCCATGCGCCTGAGAGGTTTGCTTGTCGTCGTGCTCGCCGCCGCTGCTTGCAGCGACCCGTCCGGACCGACCGGTCGAGCGCCCCGCATCACGCAGCTGCCACGGGCGCTGTCCCCGGGCGAGCAGGCGGTCATTACCGCGAGCAACGCGTTTGGATTCGGCCTCCTTCGTGAGCTCGATCGCACGCGCCAGGACTCCAACATCTTCATGTCTCCGCTCAGCGCATCAATGGCGCTGGGGATGACGATGAACGGCGCCGCCGGCGAGACGTTCGACGAGATGCGGCGTGCGCTCGCATTCGGAACGGCGTCACGCGCCGAGATCAACGCGTCGTACCGCTCCCTGATCGACATGCTGCGCGCGCTCGACCCGACGGTCGACTTCCGCATCGCGAACTCGATCTGGTACCGCACCGGATTCCCGTTCGAGTCGGCATTTCTGGACGAGGCGCGGCAGTTCTTCGACGCGAAGGTCGCGGGACTCGACTTCAGCGCGGCGAGTGCGGTGCCGACCATCAACGACTGGGTGAAGCAGAGCACGAACAGCAAGATCGACAAGATCGTCGACCCGCCGATCGACCCCGACGTCGTGATGTATCTCATCAACGCCATCTACTTCAACGGCGCCTGGACCGCGCGCTTCGAGAAAAGCCAGACGCGCGCTGATGAGTTCACGACAATCGACGGGGCGACGGCACCCATCGAGATGATGCGTCGCACGGACACGGTGCGCGTAGCGGAAACCGCGGACCTGCAGGTCGTGGAGCTGCCCTACGGCGGCGGCGCGTACGCGATGACGATCCTCCTGCCGAAGCCGGGCAAATCCGTGCGCGACCTGGTCGCGTCACTCAGTGGCGAGGCATGGCAGACCGCGATTGCCGGCGCGACGGCGCGGGAAGTCGAGCTTCAGATGCCGAAGTTCAAGCTCCGCTGGGAGGCGCTCCTCAACGACCCGCTTCAGTCGTTAGGTATGGAGCTCGCGTTTCAGGGCGGGCGGGCCGACTTTACCCGGATGTCGTCGGAGGGCAAGCTCCTCTACATCAGCCGCGTGAAGCAAAAGTCGTATGTGGACGTGCACGAGGAGGGTACCGAGGCGGCGGCGGTCACGTCGGTGGAGATCCGCGTCGTGTGCGCCTGCGGGCCGCAGGTCATCCGCATCGACCGGCCGTTCGTGTTCGCGATCCGCGAACGGTTGTCGGGCACGATTCTGTTCATGGGGAAGATCGTCCGACCGCCGCCCAGCGGCTAACGCCGCTGAGCGGCAGCCATCAGCCGTCAGCCATCAGCGACGAACCCTCGATGTCTCGCCTGCCAAGCCGAGCATCCCGCGGGTTCCTGCGTCAGCTAATCGCTAATAGCTGATGGCTGATAGCGGATAGCTCATAGCTAAAGCTGATGGCCGATGGCTGATAGCTGAGCTTAGACCGTCCGTGGCACACCACGCACGACGCCCTCGACTCTCCGCTCCTCCACGAAGTACCGCTCCGCCATCTCACGCATCTGCGCCGGCGTCACCGCGCGGATCCGCTCGTCGTGCTCCTCCAGCTCCGCGAGGCCGGCGCCATAGAGCCAGGCGTCCACGATCTCCGAGAGCACGGTTCCCCCGTTCTCCTGGCGGATCGCCCGCGTGCCGATCGCGTACCGCTTTGCTCGCTCGAGCTCCTCGGCCGTGACCTCCACATCGCGGAGCCTCGCGAACTCCGCGAGCAGCCCACGTCGTGCCACCTCCTCGCGATCCGGCGACGTCGCGATGTAGGAGATGAACGTTCCCGCGAGCAGCCGTTGACTCGCGTAGGCCTGCACCGTGTACGCGAGCGACTGGCGGTCTCGCAGCTCGTCGAAGAACCGGCCGCCGAGACCGCTCGCGACACCGGCGATGAGGTCGGCCGCGAACCGGTCGGCATCACGCCGCGCGGGCGCCTCGAACGCGACGACGAGCGCGGTCTGTGCCTTGTCGCGTGCTTCGGCGAGCGTTTCAGTGGTTGCTGGCCACGCGGGCGCCGCGACCGCTTCCGCCGGCGCGGTGGACATGTCGCCAAAGCGGGCAGCGACCAGCGCGGCAAGATCGTCCGGATCTCCATCACCGACAATCGCGATCACGGCGGTGGAACGACGGACTCGATCGTGATGCCACGCACGGACGGCACGCGCGTCGATCGCGGCGAGCGAGTCTTCGGTGCCGAGCACCGATCTCGCGTAGGGGTGCGCGCCATAGGCTGCCTGCATCGCGAGGCGCACCGGGTGGCGGTACATGTCGTCGCGCTGCTGCGCGACGTTCGCGATCGCAATAGCGCGTTCCACCTCCAGCGCGTCGTCCGGGAACGTCGGCTGCTGCACGACGTCGGCGAGCAGGTCGATGGCCGGTGCGACGCGCGGCGATGGCACCGAGACCGTCCATCCGATCCCATCCGCGGTCGCGCTCGCCCCCAGCACCGCGCCGAGGAGCTCGGACTCCTCGGCGATCGCGGCGGCGGACCGTCGGTCCGTTCCCTTGAGCGCCGTCCGGACGAGGAGGGTAGACAGTCCGCCCAGCGCCGCCGGCTCGGTCGCCGCACCGCCTAACGCGTGCACGCCGACATGCGTGATGGGCGCGCCGGGCCTCCGGCGCACCAGCACCGGTACGCCGCTTGGCATGCGGTAGACGCGTACGCCGGCTTCCTCGCGCTCCAGAGCCGGCCCGTGCACTCGGTCCGCCGTCGCGGATTCCGCGACCACCGGCGGCGGAGGGAGGGGTGCCACCGTCGTGTCGGTGAGCAGCGCAAGCGCCGTGTCCGCGTCATCGGCGATCGGCTCGGCGGCCTCCGGCCGGTGTGTCACCCACCCCGCCCGGTCGGGCGTGAGGTAGCGTCGGACCACCTCGGTGATCGCCGGCGAGGTTGCCGCGGTCATCCGGTCGAAGTACTGATCGCCAAGCTGCCAGTCGCCTAACGCTTCCCACTCCGCGAGGTGGTTCGCCTGCCCTTCCATGGTCTCCAGGTGGCGGAGCCAGCGCGACTCGAACAGGCGCTGGGCGCGCGTCAGCTCCTGCGCCGTCACGCCATCCTCTCGCAGAGCCCGAACCTGGTCCCACGTGGCCCGGGCCGCGGACGCGGCGGTCGCGACCGGCATCTCCGCGTGAATGACGAACACGCCGAGCTCCGTGGGCGTGTAGTTGTACGCGCTGACGGACGCGGCAAGCTGCCTCTCCCGCACGGCACGGTAGAGGCGTGAGGCGCGCCCTGCCCCGAGCACGCTGGCAGCCAGATCCAGCAGCGGCGTGTCCTCGTGGAGCGTTGGCTGTGTACGCCACCCGAAACCCAGGTGTGCCTGAGCGATGTCACCCGCGAGCTCGCGGTACCTGAAGTGCTCGCGACCCGCTTCCGGAGGGCCGGGCGTGCGAACAACCGGCGCGGACTCGAGCCCGCCGTACAGTCGGCGCACGTGACCCAGCGTCTCGTCGACGTCGAGATCGCCAACGATCGAGAGAATCGTTGTCGCGGGTCGGTAAAAGTTGCGGTAGAACCGGACGAGATGGGCGCGCGTCAACTTCCGCAGCCCCTGTTCGCGTCCGATCCGCCACCTCCGCATGCGATGGTGGTCGTGAAGGACCTCGAACAGCGTCTCCGTCGTAACCGCCGCGGGATTGTCGGCCTTTCGCTTCGCTTCCTGAATGATGACTTCGAGCTCGCGCGCCAGTTCGCCGGCGTCGATCACCGAATGCGCGTAGGCGTCGGCCTGAATCTCGAGCCCGGCCACGAGGCCGCTCGACGGCAACACCGTGTAGTAGACCGTGTGGTCGTAGATCGTACTCGCGTTGAGGTACCCTCCACTCGTCTTCGTCTCCTTGGCGATCATGCCTACGCCGCGCGTCGGTGTGCCCTTGAAGTACATGTGCTCAAGCACGTGAGCGATCCCGACCACGTCGTCCGTCTCGTCGAAGTACCCCGCTTTCACGTGCGTCACGATTGCGACGACGGGCGCGGTATCGTCCCGACGAAGCAACACCGTCAGGCCGTTCGGGAGCACCTCGCGCACGACGGACGCGGGGTCCACGGAGACTGGGCGCGAAGCCGTTGTAGTCACGAGCGGAATGGGCGGCGGGAAAGAACGAGCACGGCCAGCGTGAGCCAGAGCGCGCCGAATGCGAGCGGCCAGACAAGCACGTGCGGTTGCACGAGCAACCCGCGCGCGAACGGCTCGCGCAGGGCAACGATCACCTGTGTTGGCGGCAGCAGATACTGCGCCGCTTCGACCACGACGCGCAATGTATCGGGGACGCTCAGTACGCGCGGCAATCGATCCAGGAGCAGCGCGCCAGCGAGCGCCCCGACGAC
>Ga0075430_100005680_pt1 | contig 10527 bp, 4 predicted proteins | sample RhiMetdeltSRZDD4_FD_75294 | JGI IMG/M metagenome (GOLD analysis project Ga0075430, IMG submission 75294) | Populus rhizosphere microbial communities from Tennessee, USA - Rhizosphere MetaG P. deltoides SRZDD4 | ecosystem: Host-associated > Plants > Roots > Rhizosphere > Soil | place: USA... | reverse complement strand
TGACGGTCAGTGTATTGAGGACGTCCTGGAGCTGAGTGGGTGAGCTGGCGATCACCCGGAGCACTTCGGCGGTCGCCGTCTGTTGCTCCAGCGCCTCGGTGACCTGGCGATTGCTCTCCTGAAGCTCGGCGTTGCGGTGCTCCAACTCCTCGAACAGCCGGGCGTTCTCGATGGCGATGACGGCCTGGTCCGCGAAGGTCTCCAGTAGCGCAATCTGCTCGTCTGTGAAGGGCCGGACCTCGGATCGGGCCATGTTGAAGACGCCGATCGGCTCACCGGCACGCAGCAGTGGCACGCTGAGCAGAGAACGATACACGCGCCCGAGTCGCTCGGCGATCTCGCGTACCTCAGGGAATTCATCCTGGTTCAAGACGTCGTCGACGGCAACGGCACGACGGTCCAGCATGGCCGTCCCGGCCGTCGAGCGCCTGGTGATGCTCACCCCGCGAGCCGTCTCGAACGGGTCTCCCGTTTCGGCACGTCGCTTCTCGATGAACTCACGGAAGAGCCCGTACCCGGCGCGAGTGCTGAGCATGCCATCGCGCTCGCGCTGCTGCAGAATGATCCCGTGATCGGCATCGCAGAGCCGGGCGGCGGTCTCGACGATCGCCTTGAGCACACGATCCAGGTCGGTCGGAGACGACGCGATGACCCTGAGGATCTCAGCGGTGGCGGTCTGCTGCTCCAAAGCCTTGGTGACCTGGCGGTTGCTCTCCTGAAGTTCCTGGTTACGCCGCTCCAGTTCATCGAACAGGCGAGCGTTCTCAATCGCGATGACGGCCTGGTCCGCAAAGGTCTCCAGCAGCGCGATCTCGGCCTCAGTGAACGGCCTGACCTCGGTTCGCGACACGTTGAGGGTACCGATGGCAACGTCGTCCCGTATGAGCGGCACGAAGAGCACGGTCCGCGCTCGATAGGCATCAACGCCGCGCTGCGCCTGATTCTGTCGATAGCCCTCAGCGGCCTCTGGATACTCCTGATCGATGACTGCCTCGATGTCGTGGATGTGAGTCGTTCGCTTCTGGAGGACGGCGCGCCCGCTCATGTTGTAATCCCTGAGCGGAATGCGATATCCGAGCACGACAGGTCCTGCCTGGCGTTCAAGGTTCGCCACCCGGAGCAACGTGTCGCCGTCCACGCGAAAGATGCCAGTACTGTCGAGCTGACAGAGGCCAGCAGCACTCTCAACAATCGCCTGAAGGACAGTGGTCAAGTCGGCGGGCGACGATGCGATGACTCGCAGGACCTCGCCCAGGGCAGTCTGCTGTCCGAGCGCGTGCGTCAGGTCGGTGGTGCGCTGTTCGAGCTCAGAGAACAGGCGGGCGTTCTCGATCGCGATGACGGCCTGGTCGGCGAAGCGCTGGAGCAGCGCGACCTCGGCCGGGCTGAACGGGCGCCCCTCAGGCCGTCCCAGCCCGATGCTCCCGATTGCCACACCGTCGCGGATGAGCGGCGCAACGATCGTCGTGTGCGCTCCGAAGACCACGAAGTCCGGGAATTCGGCGCGCGTCTCGTCGGACCGCGTGTCTTCCACCTGGACGACACGCCGCTCAATGATGCAGCGACCGCCGGGCGTGGTCATGGTGAGCGCGTAGGTGCGGCCGAGCGTCGGCATCACGCGCTCCGTGCCGCCGGTCACACGCAGGACATCGCCGTGAAGCTGTGTGATGGTAGCCCCGCCGGCGTTGCAGAGCCGGCGGGCGCTCTCCGCGATCGTGTCCAGCACGTGCTGGAGGTCGGTGGGCGCGGACGCGATCACACGCAGGACTTCGCCGGTGACGGTCTGCTGCTCCAGCGCCTCGCTCAAATCGCGATTACTCCGCTCCAATTCGTCGAATAGACGGGCGTTCTCGATCGCGATAACGGCCTGATCCGCGAACGTCTCCAGCAGCGCGACGTGCTTGTCGCTGAACGGACGGACCTCGTCCCGGCTTACAGACAGCACGCCAATCACCTGCTCGTCTCGCAAAAGCGGCGTCGAGACGTACGAGCGGAAGCCGGTCAGCCGCTGAATCGCTGCCGTCTCGGGAAGGACCTCCCAGCCGGGGTGTGCCATGTCGTCCACGCGGATCGTCCGCCGCTCCAGTGCAGCCCGTCCGTTCGGGTTCGACGGCTCGATCGGGCGCTCTTGACGCAGAAACCGCTGGCGGTTGATGCCCCTGCCACCCGTAATCGCAGCCCCACGCAGGACCGTGCCCTCAACGCGCAACAGCATGCCGTTGCTGGCATCCGTGAGCCGCTGGGCGCTCGCAACGATGGCGTCGAGGACGGGCTGCACGTCCGTGGGCGAGGAGGCGATCACTTCCAGAATGCTGGCGGTCGCGGTCTGCTGCTCCAGCGCCTCCGTGACCTGACGGTTGCTCTCCTGAAGCTGGGCATTACGCTCCTGCAGTTCCTCGAAGTGCCGAGCGTTCTCGATGGCGATCACGGCCTGGTCGGCGAACGTCTCCAGCAGCGCGATCTCAGCCTCGGTAAACGGGCGGTGCGTGAAGCGGCTAACATTCAGGGCGCCGATGGCGTCGTTCTCGCGCAGCAGCGGGATGACGAGCAGGCTGCGGATTGGATTGTCCTCGGCGCCGCGATCTCGAAGTACCTGGCGGTAGGCTGGCGCCTGGACCGGGTACTCGTGGTCCACGATTTCATCGAAGTCGTCGTGAATGATGGTCCGCCGTTCGAGAATCGCTCGACCCTGCCAGGCGTCGCGAACGAGGGCGCGGCGCGTGCCGACTCCCAGTGGACGAGCGCCTCGGAGATGGTTCGCCATCCGCTCAGTCTGATCTCCAACGACTCGATCGATCCCGACGTTGTCCACCTGGCAGAGGCGAGCGGCCGTGTCGGCGATGGCCTGGAGGACGTCTGTCGGGTCGGTGGGAGAGGCGGCGATGACGCGGAGCACCTCGGCGGTCGCGGTCTGCTGCTCCAGCGCGACGCTCAGGTCACGATCGCGGCGCGCCACGTCCGCGGCGAGAGCGGCCTCTCTGGCACGTGCATCGGCAAGCTCGGCCCGGAGCTGCTCGACCGTTGCGGCGTCGTCAGTCATCACGATCCTCCGAGCTCGGCATCCGCTCGGCCGCGTCCTGCACCTGCGCCGGCAGCCGCACCGTGAACGTCGAGCCCCGGCCGTAAGTGCTCTCAACCGTCAGGTCGCCGCCCATCAGCTGGCAGAAGTGGCGGCTGATCGCCAGCCCCAGGCCGGTTCCGCCGTACTTGCTCCTGGTCGACGCTTCGGCCTGGGAGAACGCCTCGAACAGCCGGCTCAACTGCTCCTCCGTCATCCCGATGCCGGTGTCCGCGACCGCGAAGGCAATCCAGTCGTCCGGCTCTCGCTGTACGGTCAGGCTGATGGTGCCGTGGTCGGTGAACTTGGCGGCGTTCGACAGCAGGTTGAACAGCGTCTGGCGGACCTTCGTCTGATCGGCTTCCATCGTGCCGATGTCCGAGGGGCAGGCGACCACCAGCGTGTTGCCGTTCTTCGACAGCAGCGGCTGGACGATGGCGGCGACGTCCTGGACCAGCCCGGCGATGTCGAACTTCTCGACGAACAGGTCCATCCGGCCGGCTTCGATCTTGGAGAGGTCCAGGATGTCGTTGATCAGCCCCAACAGATGCTTGCCGGCCGCGTTGATCCGCTGGAGATCCGGCAGAAACGTCTGCTCACCGAGGTCTTCAACCTCCTCCTGGAGCATCTCCGAGTAGCCGATGATCGCGTTGAGCGGCGTGCGCAGTTCGTGGCTCATGTTCGCGAGGAAACTGGATTTGTGCTGGCTGGCTTCGGCAAGCTGGCTGTTTGCCTCCTGAAGCGCCGCGAACAGGCGAGCATTCTCGATGGCGAGCACAGACTGAGTGGCAAACGTTTGGAGCAGGTCGACCACGGCCTGGGGGGACTCGCCCGTCACCTTGCGGCGGACCACGAGCATCCCGACAACGCGCTGCTCGCGGATCAACGGCACCGCGACGTTCGCGCGGAAGCCGGCTCGGAGCAGGGCGTCCCTGAGGCCCGCCGTCACCTTCGGGTTGGACGCGGTCAGCAGGTTGGGTACCTGGAGGGCGGTGCCAGTGCGAGCGGCGCGAGCGAGGGACGTGTCGGCGTGGACGCTCGGGCGGTTGCACCGGAGCACATCGATTAGCTCGTCGGGCATCCCGTAGGACGCCCGGTGAACGAGCACGGCGTTCGGCTCGTCCAACTCGAAGATGGTGCCGCCGTCGGCTCCCGAGAGGCGGACGGCGTGCGTCAGGACTGTCGTCAGGACTTCCTGGAGGTCGAGCGACGACGACACGACCTCACCCACCTCGGCAAGGGCCCGCTGCTCTTCGACCGACCGCGAAAGCTGGGCCGTGCGCTCCTGCAACTCCTGGAACAACCGGGCGTTCGCGATGGCGATGGCGGCCTGGCTCGCGAACGTCTCTAGTAGCCGGACCTGATCGTCCGGGAACGGTCCGGGCTCTGGGCCGTAGAGCGATAAGGCGCCGATGGCTTCGCTGCCGTGGAGCAGCGGTGCGGCGGCCACGGCTCGCCAGCCATTCGCGCGCGCTCGGGTGAGCGCCTCAGGATACTCGTCGGCTGTTGCTTCGATGTCCGGCACGTGGATCGTCCGACGGTCAAGGATCACTCGCCCCGGCGTCGAGGCCCGATCGAGCGGCGCATCCGGGCTCCGGTGCGGGTTCGTGGAGGAATGCCCAAGTGCAACAATGCGATCGCCCACCCGGCCATTGATTGCCACTGCCGACCCACCGCAGAGCCGACTGGCTGTCTCGGCAATCTCATGGAGAACCTGATCGAGATCGGCGGGTGACGAGGCAATGACCCGGAGCACCTCGGCAAGCGCAGTCTGCCGCTCCAACGACAGTGTGAGCGCCGTGGTCCGGTCCTGAAGCTCCTGGAACAGCCGGGCGTTCTCGATGGCAATCACGGCCTGGTCCGCGAACGCCCCAAGCAGATCGAGTTGCCGGGTGGTGAACGGGACCGGCGTGGATCGGCCGACGACGAGCGCACCGATCGCGGTTCCATCCCGGATGAGGGGCGTACCCACCATCGCGCGGAGAACTTCGCCACTCGCCTTTCTGTATGACCGCATAGCCGGGTAGGCAGGCGGGTCCCGAGCCAGGTCGTCGATGTGCACGACCTCGCCTTCGACGATCGCGGACCCGGCCACCGAGTCATGATTCAAGGGAAGCCGGATGCCGGCCGTCCCGCCCCGAAGGACGCCCGTGCTCGCGACGATCTCGATCCACTCGCCGTCGCGACGCCAGAACGTGGCTCCGTTACCGTCACAGAGACGCTCTGCACTGGTCAGAATGCCCTCTAGCACCGTCGGGAGATCGGCGGGCGACGAGGCGATCAGCCGCAGCACGTCGGCCGTCGCCGTCTGCTGCTCCAGCGCCTCGGTGACCTGGCGGTTGCTCGCCTGAAGCTCGGCGTTGCGCTGCTCCAATTCCTCGAACAGCCGGGCGTTCTCGATGGCGATCACGGCCTGGTCCGCGAAGGTCTCGACCAGCGCGATCTCGCGCGGGCTGTAGCCGTCTGCGCGATCCCGTATGACGTGGAGGAACCCGATCGCCTCGTCCTCACGCAACAGGGGCACGGTGAGCGTCGTCACGGGCTTTACCGAGGGGTCCAGATCTGGGAAGTCGGCCTGTACCGCCGGGGCAGAGAGGTCTGGGATGTGGATCGTTCGTCGCTGGAGCATGGCCCTGCCGCCTGTGCGCGACATGGTGACCGGATTGACCTCTCCGACGTGGGGCGTCGGCACGCGAGCGTGCTCCCCGGCCAGGGCCACGATCCGAGCCATGTCCCCCTCGCGGAGGCACAGCGTGCTCGCAGCGCTGTGGCTGTGGCGCACCGCACTCTGAGCCACTTCGTTCAACACCCGCTGAAGGTCGGCCGGCGAACTGGCGATCACCCGGAGTACCTCGGCGGTCGCAGTCTGCTGCTCCAGCGCTTCATCGCGATCAGCAGTCAGCGCAGCTTCCGCCGTCGCATGTGCCTGCCGAAGCGTAGCGTTCTCCGCCTCCAACTGCGCGATCCTCGCGTCGCGGTCGTCAGCCATGCCCGCCTCCCGACCGCGCCGTCCCTCACCATGCTGCGCGATGGCGCCAGGATAGCACGCGGGGGAGCAGGCGGCCTGTGATGTCGGTCACACGCCGGTGCCGCCCACACGAGAGAGGGTCGTCGTGCGTCAGCCGAGCCGGACGGTCAGGCGGCCAGCGGCAGGGCGGGCACGGCTGCAGCGTGGGCGGCGTCGTGACCAGGAATGAGCGCGGCGACGGCACCCCGTGTGGTCGTGTGGGTTGACACCTTCGGCTCGGTCCAGTTGCCGGGCGTGTAGATGTACAGACGGTCGCCGCCGTCCGGAACGTTGGCCTGGTCGATGACCCAGACCTCGTACGTGTTGGCCTGAGTGACCGGCGCCCAGAGCCCGGCCACGGCGACGACGAGCAGCAGTACTGCCAGACGAACGAGCATCAGAACCCCCTCCAGATAGTGAAGAGTGACTTACCGGCGCCGCCCGCGATCCCCGAGCATCCGGTCCACCTCCGCCGAGACGTCCACGCGATCGGCCCGATTGAACGGGAGCCGCATCAACAGCATCGCCATCCCGCAGAAGTCCGTCAGCCCCGCGAACAGCAGCCCGCCGCCCACAAACCCCGAAAGCCACAGCAGCTTCCGATTGACGAACACGCTCCCCAGCACCCCGGTCAGCACCAGCCCGCCGGCGATGGCCCGCACCTGGCGCTCGATGCTCCAGGTGCCCCGCCCCCGGTCGAGCGGCAGACCGGCCTGCTCCCAGCCCTCGACTCCACCGGCCAGCACCCTCGCTGAATCGACCCCGGCGCCCCGCAAGATCGTCTCGGCCTGCCCCGCGCGCACACTCGTTCGGCAGACCAGCGCAACGGTTTCGTCGCGGAGCGTGCTCAGCCGCGAGGCCACCTCCGGCAGCGCGTCGAGCGGAACGTTGTAGCTCCCGCGGATGTGCGCCGCCGCGAACTCGCCCGGCGACCGCACATCCACGACGACCAGCCCGGATGCGCCGCGCTGCACCGCCTCGCGCAGGCCGTCGCCGGCTGCGCCCTGTCCACTCCCGACGACTCTGGCCATCCGCACTCCTCCCTCTCCACACACGGGCCTGCCCACGCATCGAACTTTTGGGCAAAGCTCACTGGTCAGTGGGCCAAGTCTAGCATGTGTATCGAGAAAGTCGAGAACCTGGCGCCACGAGCAGCCCCCCGAGAAGATGAGGATTTGATGAAAAAATCGTCTTCGCCTGGCCGGGCGTCAGGCGCCCTTCGGCTATCTCCTTCCGCCCCAGTTGTCGTGAACGATGTGCACGAGTTGGGGCCGGTCGACCCCCATCGCCGATCCGCTGCGCGACGTGACGCCGAACACGAATCGTCTGACCTCGGCAGCCAGCACTGCCACACGATCCATTGTCACGCTCCGCCACTCGTAGCGATCGGCCAGCCAGTCGTTCAACCGCTTCAGCTCAGAGTCGCACACCTCTGGTGTGAGGGAATCGATGACCGAGCCGAGCGTTTCGGGCCATGTCGCGGTCTCCGCCCGCTCGAAGATCCGGCTGCCGAGATTCGGAAGCCCCTCCGCGATCGCCAGCAGGCATGCCGCGACATGCTCGTCGGACGGCGATTCGGCCACGTCGGCCGCCCGCCCGCGCAGCACGATCTTGATGAGCTGGTAGACGTTGACGAATCGCTTCACAGCGCGCGGCGTGTCGCCCATCAGCGGGCCGAGGCTGTCCAGGAACGCCAGCTCCTTCGGCGAGATGGTGAGTGCTGCAGCGTCGAGCTGCGGCGGGCCGATCCTGGGCTCGATCATCTCGCGGAGCGTCTGCGCCTCTCGCTCCTCGACGAAACGGGCCTCCGGCCCCGCGTCGACGCGATCCACCGGCACGCGGCGCACATGCCGGCCGAGCAGCCCGCGCACGATCCGACCGCGACTGTCGTCGTCAAGCGGGCGGACCCAGAACGGCACCTGGAAGATCTTTTCGAGGTAGTCGTCCGGCCGCGCGACGGCGTCGCCGTTCGCCAGAACGGAGTCCACCAGCGCCGGAAACCGGCTCTGCAGCGCGTGCGCCAGCCAGCGTGAGTCGACCGCCACCACCACGACGAACAGCGGGAACGCCAGGAGCATGTGTACCGCCTGGAGCACCTCGATGACCTTGCCGTCCGGGCACCGGTCCAGGTCGTCGATGTACAGGATGATCCGGTTGATGATCCGGTCGTCGTGAGGTTCCAGCAGATTGAGATTCTCGCCCTCGGCCTGCTTCTTGATCTCTTCGCGCTGCTCCGGGGGCGCCACGAGGTACGCGTTCTGGTGGTGAATCAGCTCGGCAAGTCCCCGGAAGTCACGGCGAACGATCGCCGGCACGCCGAGCCGCTGGCGATAGTAGTCGTTCGTGAAGCGCTCCTTCAGGAACTCGTACAGGATCTCTGTCGGCTGCTTGCCGAGCTGCTCGTCGATGACGTGCACCTGCGCCTGCAGCTCAGCTTCACGCTGCCTGATCTCTTCCAGCTTTCTGCTGGATGCTTCGACCTCCGCCCTGGCCGCACGCAGTCGATCGCTCCACCGAGCCTCCTCGTCGGCGATCTCGCGGTTGACCGCGAGCCGGGCCTTCTCGACCGTGTCGAGCTGCCCCCGCACCCATCTCGAGGCGGCCCCGAGGGCAACCAGTGCGGTCACGACGAACGACGCCAGCCCGCCGAACGCCGCGCCCGCCGCCGAGCCGGATAGCCAGTCGATCGCCAGCGGGACCACCACCAGCGCGACGATCCCCAGCAGGAGATACCACTGCCACCGTTTGTCCTGGAGGAACGGCGTCAGCAGCGCCCGCCCTCGACTCAGCTCCGCACGCGCCGCCCCGAGCTGGTCCGACGCCTCACGCAGTCTGATCGTATTCCCGGCGCCGCCGTCGAGCTGGATCGCCCCGACCGCGTCAATCAGCTTCTTCGTACTATCCGACACGACGTTCTCGACGACTCGCTGGTTCTCGGCGGCCCGGAGCGCCGCCACAGCGTCGTCGCGCTCCGTCTGAAGCCGGTCCAGCTCCTCCCTGCGTGCGATCTCCTCATCCTCTGCGCTCTTTTTCTGCCCTTGAAGTGCTTTCAGCGCTGTCGACGTCGTCTCCAACTGGGTCAGGTAGTATTCCTGGCGCCTGGTCAAGAGCGAATCGTCGAGACCATCTGACGCCAGGCTGAGCTGGGTGATGATGTGGTCCACGAGACTCGACCACAGATCACCTTCCACGTAGTGCCAGGCGTTGAACTCGACGTGCACGATCCGTTTCCAGAACGGCGTGTCGCGTTGCGCCTTCGCCGTGACCGCGTCAGACGTCGTCAACTGGTCGATCCGCCGGCGGATGCCATCCAGAAAGTAGCTCTTCCCAGATCCCCAGTCCCCAAATAGACCGACGGCGAGCGGCGGGTTCAGGCTGCGCGATGCGAGCAAGTAGGCGAAGGCGTCCACCTCAGCGCTGATCCCGATGAAGTCGTCCGGGGCTGCCGTCGGCCTGGACGGATCGGGGCTGAACGTCTGGTCCGCCATATAGTTGATCACGTCCACCGGCAGACGGGTCGTGTCGGGAGCCGCGCGAAGCAAGAACCGCTCGAACGACTCGGGGGCCTCCTTCGTCGACTGCGCCTCCTTCGAATCGCCTGCCGACGACTCGGACTCACCGGCGTTGCTCGCAAGCCACTGCTCCATCGTGCTCGCGAACGTTGAAACGTCGCGGATCCCGTTTTCCTGAAGAAGCCGCTGGACACGATTCGACTCCGGCGTGCCAGCCGTCAGGAACGCCCACCAGAGCCATGCCAGCTCGGTGACCGTGGAGGGTGGATCGGGCCTCCGACGCTCGACCGCCCGAGTGACGATCGCATCTGCTTCGTCGTTCAGAGGCGGATCGACGGTGACTGGCGTCTCGGCGAGGTGCTCGTTCAACGCCTCCTGCGTCAGTTGCGGATAGTCGGAGGGCAACGCCTGCCCGACGACCAGTCCACAGTGCCGAAAGGTCAGCTCCGCCTCTGACGTTCCAGGATGTGCCAGCACCAGCCCGACCAGCAGGTCCCACGGGCTCACCTCGGCCGAAGTGGCAGGCCGATCCTCCCGTTCCTGGGCAGCCGCCCAGGCGAATCGGAGCGCCGCTTGCGACGACACAGAGAGCTGATTCATGCCTGCGACCATCGGTCCCCTCCTCGTCTTCCCGGTGTAGCTCCGCGCGAACCAGCATCGGCTCCGGTCCGGAGCTCCCGAACCCCTTCACCGGGCCGCCGGATCCTGGCGACGGAGCCCCTGCTCCCCCCGCTCTCCGGGGTACTCCATCGACGCGCCACATCCCAGCGGGAAAACCCGTACTCCGGCCCGTACCTCGCAGCACAGTCGGGTGCGAGACGTCCTGCCGTTGTCTCCACGTCCACGCCTACGGTCGCCGGCGCGGCGGCAAGACCTGGGCGCAGCCCGTCGATCTCCGAAGGCGCCCGGCCAGTTCGGCTTCGCCCCGCTCTCCGAATCCGACCGCTCCC
>Ga0075430_100005679_pt1 | contig 10528 bp, 12 predicted proteins | sample RhiMetdeltSRZDD4_FD_75294 | JGI IMG/M metagenome (GOLD analysis project Ga0075430, IMG submission 75294) | Populus rhizosphere microbial communities from Tennessee, USA - Rhizosphere MetaG P. deltoides SRZDD4 | ecosystem: Host-associated > Plants > Roots > Rhizosphere > Soil | place: USA... | reverse complement strand
TCGCCTGGTTGAGCGTCGCGAGCAACTCCTCCGAGATCGTCCCGCCGCCGGTCCAGTCGCCGGAAAAGGGCTCGAACGGGTCGGGCGTCTTGAAGTGCGGATCGAGGAAAAGTTTCTTCAGCGCCGCGCGGCGCAGCGCATCCTGGACCTTGGGCTGCATGAAGCCGGTGAAGTCCGACTCCGGGGTGAGCTTGTCGACCGGCGGCAACTGCGCCGGCGGCTTTTCCGCGGCGGCCGGCAGTTGCTCTTTTTCCTTCTCCGCTTCGTGCTTGCGCCGGGACCAGCGATGCAGGAAGGCGTCTTTGCTCTCTTCCGCCATGGCGCTAGACGCGGTCCTTGGGATGCACGAACGAACGCGGCTTGATGCGCTCCTCGGGCTGCGGGCGGTAGTTCTTCTCCACGTAGTCGCCGACCCAGGCGAAGATCTCCGGCGGCATCGCCACGCCGTCGACGGAATGGCCGCCGTCCATCCAGCGGCCGGCCTCCTCGGAGCTCACGGTGACCTCCGCCGGGACGCCGCGGTCGCCGTCCATCCGCCACAGGACGAATACGCGGGGGCTCTGGCTCGAAACATTGAAGTAGTAGCCGTCCCCCTCGTCCTTGTGGAGCACGAGCGTGAAGCCGGGGTGCAGCCACTGCGCGAATGCGCCGTCTTCGCGCAGCAGGCGCTGGTCTCCGCCGGGGTCGGGAAGAACACCGTGCGGCTCCCACACCACGTCGGCCCAGCGGCTTTGCGCGGCTCGGCGCTGCATCACCACTGCGATCGAAAAAGCGGGTTTTTCCACCGCCCGAACTATACGCCCTCTATAATCGATTTCGGAGCCAAAACCCCTGATGAAGAAGGTGTTTCCCATCCAGGCAGGACCCTTCCCGGCACCTCCTTTCGAGGGCGGTCGCCTCGCCGATACGCGTGGACGAGAGATGCGCGACCTGCGCATCTCGGTCACCGACCGCTGCAACTTCCGCTGCACGTACTGCATGCCGCGCGAGGTGTTCGACGCGGGCTACCGCTTCCTGCCGCACGACGCGATCCTCAGCTTCGAGGAGATCGCGCAGCTTGCGCGCGTGTTCGTCGGCCTGGGCGTGCAGAAGATCCGCCTCACCGGCGGCGAGCCGCTGGTGCGCCGGCACTTGCACCGCCTGGTCGCGATGTTGAAAGAATTGGAAGTCGAACTCACCCTCACCACCAACGGCTCGCTGCTCGCGAAACATGCCGCGGCCCTGAAGAAGGCCGGCCTCGACCGCGTCACGGTGAGCCTGGACTCGCTCGACGACGCGACTTTCCGCGCGATGAACGACGCCGACTTCCCGGTCGCCGAGGTGATCGCGGGGATCGAAGCCGCGGCCGACGCGGGGCTCGGGCCGGTCAAGATCAACATGGTGGTGAAGCGCGGTGTCAACGACCACGGCATCGTGCCGATGGCCGAACGCTGGCGCGGCACAGGACACATCATCCGGTTCATCGAATATATGGACGTCGGAAGCACCAACGGCTGGCGCATGGACGAGGTCGTGCCTTCCGCGGAAGTGATTGGAAGAATCTCGAAGAAATGGGCGCTCGCGGCCATCGACCCGAACTACCCCGGCGAGGTCGCCGAGCGTTGGCGCTACGCCGACGGCGCGGGCGAGGTTGGCGTGATCTCGTCCGTGACGCAGGCGTTCTGCTCGAGCTGCACGCGCATGCGGCTCTCGACCGAAGGCTCGCTCTATACCTGCCTGTTCGCGCAAACCGGCCACGACCTGAAGCGCCTGCTGCGCGGCGGCGCCTCCGACGACGTGCTGCGCAACGAGATTGCCGCGGTATGGCAGCGCCGTGCCGACCGCTACTCGGAAATAAGGACTTCTCAAACTTCTTCCCTGAAGAAGGTCGAGATGTCCTACATCGGCGGCTAGCGTGCGCGCGTTCCTCGGAATCCTGCTCCTCGCGCTCTCCCAGGCCGCGGCCGCGCAGGTCGAGCTCCTGTACATCTCCGCGGCGGACTGCGGTTTCTGCCGCCGCTGGGAAGCCAACTACCTGGAGGGGCGCGCGCCGAAGGCTTCGCTCGACTGGGCCAGCGCGGTGCGATTCAACATGGTCGATATCGGCACCTTCCGCAACCGCTTCAGCCCCGGCGACGCGCCTGCACACCTGCGCCCGGGCATGGCAAAGGCGATGCAGGCCGCCGGCATGGAGAGCCTGCGCGGCACCCCGTGGTTCGCGGTATTCGTGGACGGCGAAGTCCGCACCACCGGCTTCGGCACCAACACGTTCGAGACCCGCATTCAACCCGCAATGAGAGCGGCCTTGCGTGAAAAAGCCGGGACCTAAGCTCACCAGCGCCGCCAAGCCGGCCACGTTCGAGGTCGAGGCGTACAACGAGCGCGGCGAGATGGTGCCGACCGCGATCGCCGGCGAGCATCCGCTCACGCTTTACGTCGACAAGCGCGAAATCGTGACCCTGATGACGCTCGGGCATGCGCCCGAAGCGCTCGCCATCGGCTATCTGCGCAATCAGAGGATCGCGCAATCGATCGATGACATCGAAGCGGTCCAGGTCGACTGGGAAACCGACTCGGTTGCGGTCACAACGCATTCCAAGAAAAAAATTCGTTCTTTGGATAAAAAGACTGTCACTACCGGCTGCGGTCAGGGGACGGTGTTCGGCGACCTGATGGAGGAAATCGACCAGATCGAACTCCGAAAAGATGTTTTTTTGGAGGATGCAAATCTGTTTGTGCTGATCGAGAAGGTGCGCAAGCACGAGACCATCTACAAGCAGGCGGGCGCGGTGCACGGCTGCGCGCTCGCCACCACCGCCGGCGAGATCCTGATGTTCGTCGAGGACGTCGGGCGCCACAACGCGGTCGACGCCATCGCCGGGCGCATGTGGCTCGAGGACATCGACGGCTCCGACAAGGTGTTCTACACCACCGGCCGGCTCACCTCGGAGATGGTGATCAAGTGCGCGCAGATGCGCATCCCGTTCCTCGTCTCGCGCTCGGGCCTGACCAACATGGGCCACAAGATCGCGCAACAGGTCGGCATCACCATGCTCGGCCGCGCGAGCGGCCGGCACTACCTCGCCTTCACCGGCAAGGAACGCCTGGTCCGCACGACACCGCAACCGACCGCGCTGGCATAGAGAAAAGGGGTCAGAACAACTTTTCCGCCGAGGACGGCGGCAAGACGAAAAGTTGTTCTGACCCCTTTTTAGGTTGTCGCTGCTGAGGTAATCGTCCGACGAGACGGGAAGAACAGCGAGGCGGCGAGCATTCCCGCGGCGAGCGCGGCGAGGACCAGGAACACGTTCCTGAAGCCGCCGTCGGTGCGGTGGAGCACCGCAATCAGCGGCACCGCCACCGCGGCGACGCCGAGCGACACCACGTAGCGCACCGACAGCGCGCGCGCCCGGTACTCGTCGGCGACGTACTTGCCGACGATCACGTCGTTCAGCGGAATCTGGCCGAACACCGCGAGCATCATCGCGAGCGCCGCGGCGAGCATCGCCCAGCCCTCGAGGTTGGCGGCAAGCGCGAGCAGCGGGATCTGGATCAGCGCGATGCCGATCATCAGGCGCCGCAGCTCGAAGCGGTCGATCAGGCTGCCCATGGCGAGCTGCGCCAGCGCGGCGAGGGAATAGACGAACGCCACCAGCGCGCCGATGCCGAAGTTGCTTTGCGTGAGGCTCGCCAGGCGCTCGTCGAACACCTTGGGCATCGCGACCGTGGTCGAGTTGAAGATCACGCCGCCGCACGCGGTGGCGATGAGCAGGATGGCGAAGATGCGCGCCATCGTGCCACGGTCGATGTGCAGGCCGATGGTCTTCGACTTCTTCTGTACCGGACCCGGGTCCGGGACCAGCCACAAGAAAGCGATACCTGAAAGAACACAAAAGAAACCCGGAATAAAGAACGCCGCGCGCCAGCCCCACAGGTCCATCAGCGCGCCCGCGGTCAGCGCCGCCGCCGCGAGCCCGAGATTGCCCCACAGGCCGTTCCAGCCGAGCGTGCGGCCCATGTTTTCCGGTACCGCCACCAGCATCGCGATCCCGACCGGGTGGTAGATCGCCGCGAATACGCCGATCAGGGTGAGCCCGACGCCGATCTGCCACGGCGTCTGCGCGAAGCCGGTCAGCACCATCGAGGCGCCGATGCCGAAGAAGAACACCGCCATCATCTTGTAGCGGCTCCAGTGGTCGGCGAGCCAGCCCGCCGGCAGCGCGAAGGCGCCGAAAGCGATGAAGCTGCCGAGCGCGAGCGGCAGCAGCTCCGAATACGGCCGATCCCATTCGCGCCCCAGCGCGACCACCACCGTGGGGAACACCAGCATCACCAGGTGGTCGAGGAAATGCCCGAGGTTGATGAACGGAACGAGGGTACGGCGGCCGGTCATGACCGAAGCTTACCGAATAAAATCCGCAGCATGATTGGCGTTTCAGGAATCGTGCTGGCCGGCGGCCTCGGCCGGCGCATGGGCGGCGTCGACAAGGGGCTGCAGCCGCTGCGCGGCAGGCCGATGGTCGAGTGGGTGCTCGAGCGCCTGCGGCCGCAGGTGGCCGAGATCGTCATCAACGCGAACCAGAATCCCGAGATCTACGGCCAGTACGGGCACCGCGTGGTGCCGGACCAGATCGCCGGCTTCGCCGGCCCGCTCGCCGGCCTGCACGCCGGCCTGAAGGCGGCGGCGAACCCGCTCGTCGTCACCGTGCCCTGCGATTCGCCTTTCCTGCCGGCTGATCTGGTCTCTCGCTTAAACAGTTCTTTGAAAAATCACGATCTGGCAGTCGCGAAAACCGGCGCCCAACCCCACCCGGTATTCGCGCTGATGAAACGACAGGTGCGCGAGAGCCTCGAAGCCTTCCTCGCCTCCGGTGGCCGCAAGATCGACGCGTGGTACGCCGCGCTGAAAGTGGTCGAGGTGAGCTTCGACGACGAGGCCGACGCGTTCCGCAACATCAACACCCTCGAAGAATTGAAGCGGGAATGAGCATCGCTCAGACCGTCAGCTGCCTCGACGGCTACGACCCGGATGCGCTGCGCGTCGACAAGGCGCGCGAAGCAATAAGAAGTTGTTTGACAATAATAAAAGATCAGGAAGTCGTGCAAATCCGCGAGGCCCTCGGCCGCATCCTCGCGCAGGACATCGTGCCAAGGATCAACGTCCCGGCGCATGACAACTCGGCGATGGACGGCTATGCCGTTCGCTTCTCCGATCTTCAGCAGAATTCCCCTCTTCGCGAGATCGGGACTGCGCTCGCCGGCAAGCCTTTCAGCGGAAAGCTCGCCGCGGGCGAATGCGTGCGCATCATGACCGGCGCAGTCATGCCCGCCGGCGCCGACACGGTGGTGATCCAGGAAGTGGTGACGAAGGACGGCGAGCGCGTCACCATCCCACCCGGGCAAAAGCAGGCGCAGAACGTGCGCTACGCCGGCGAGGACCTCAAGGTTGGCGTTGCGGTCCTGCGGAGCGGGAAATTCCTCACGCCCGCGGATATCGGCCTGATCGCGTCGCTCGGCATCGGCAAGGTCAAGGTGAAGCGCAGGCTGCGCGTCGCGCTGTTCGCCACCGGCGACGAGCTGGCTTCGATCGGCCGCAAGCTCAAGGCGGGCGAGGTATACGACTCGAACCGCTACACCCTGTACGGCATGCTCTCGCGCCTCGGCGTCGAGATCATCGACATGGGCGTGGTGCGCGACGACCCGAAGCAACTGGAAAAAGCCTTCCGCCAGGCCGCGCGGAAAGCGGACGTGGTGATTACGACCGGAGGAGTCTCCGTAGGGGAAGCAGATTTTGTAAAGCAACTGATGGCGAAGCTCGGCGAAGTGCTGTTCTGGAAGATCGCGATGCGGCCCGGCCGGCCGATGGCGTTCGGCAGGATCGGCAGCGCCTTCCTCTTCGGCCTGCCGGGCAACCCGGTGGCGGTGATGGTGACGTTCTACCAGTTCGTGCGCGACGCGCTGATCCACCTCTCGGGAAGGCGCGACGCGCCCTTGCCGCTGCTCAAGGCCGCGGCCGCGGAGAACCTGCGCAAGGTCCCGGGTCGCACCGAGTACCAGCGGGGAATTCTCTTCAAGGAAGGGAATGACTGGCGCGTGCGCACCACCGGCCAGCAAGGCTCGGGCGTGCTGCGCTCGATGTCGGAAGCGAACTGCTTCATCGTGCTCGAGCATGAGCGCGGCGCGGTGAAGGCCGGCGAGCAGGTCGCGGTGCAGCCGTTCGAGGGCCTGGCGTGAGCGACGCGGAAACGCCGACCTGGCGCTACCTGATCGCCGGGCTGCTGTTCCTGGGGATGGCCGGCTTCATGCTGGTGACCGGCGAGTTGCCGATCGACAAGAAGCACACCATGACGATCACGCGCGCGGGCGATCCGGGCATCTACTGGCTGATCGTGGCGGTGAGCGGCACGGTCGGCGCACTTGCGCTGCGCAAGATCTGGAAGCGCCTAATCTCGTAACCTACGCGTGAACCCAATCCACCCGACGCTCGCGCCGCTCGCACAGGCGGCGAAGAAAATGCCTTACGAAGACATTGGACCCGTCCTCGGACTCGCCCTTTCGAACAAGGGCTGGCTAAGACCCGAACACCGCGTCGGCGACCCGAACCGCTACATGCGCCACGTGCTGTACGTCGATCCCGGGAATCAGTTCGTGATCACCGCGATCACCTGGCTGCCGGGACAGGTGAGCCCGGTCCACGGCCACCATGTCTGGTGCGCCTTCGGCATCGTCGAGGGCGAGCTGACGGAAGAGCAATTCAGCGAGTCGCATGGAAAACCGATCTATTCGAAAACCGCGGTCTACCGCCCTGGCGACCTCGCCGAGCGAGATCTCGACCGCAAGGCGATCCATCGCGTGTCGAATCGCTCGCGCGGCACCATCGTCTCTCTGCACCTGTATGGCGTCAGCGCGGACCGGCTGACGACCGGCATCAACCGGATCTACTCATGGCCTCTCATAGCCTGAAAACACGCGCAAAGCGCTTCTTGCTGTCGATTCCGCCGGTCGATTTTCTTGTTGGGCGGTTCCGTTCTCGATCGCTTAAGCGTGTATTGGCTCACAAGTACAACCGGCGTGCCCCTTCGGTAGCTCACATCATCGTTCCAGATATGCAGCCGAGTGAGCTGGACAATCTGATCTGTCGACGATTGCTCGCTGCCTATCGACTTTCCCTGGCCTATCGACATTCGGAGGCGGATGTGTGGGCAACAATCAGAATGTCGCAAGGGAAATTTCTTGGTCTACTTGAGAATGGCGAGTCGTCGGATCTGGCGACTCATCTGTGCAACATGAGCAGAACGGATGCGACTATCGGGACGGTTCAGGGAGATGCGGAGTATCGACGGATAAAGATAGACAGCGCGTATCGGAAGTTCATCGCTCTCATGACAAAGGACAAGCTCGTTTCGCTTGCAGAGGCCTTCGGTGTCATCGCTTGCGAGAATCCCGAGCAGGGGGTGTTTGGCGAGAGTTTGTATCTCGATACGGAAACACTCGCTAAAGGAATTTCTAAAAAACTCGGGTTTCCAGCTACCCCCCCCCGATCGATGGCGGATTGCTTAAGATTGTCGCCGGCCACGCCTTGTTTAATGAGCGGGATTTAAATGCGATTTTCACTGCATTTACGCTTGCGACATACAAGCCAAGCAGCGTATGCGAGATCGGAGCGGGATCCGGGCGCGTTGCTTATTGGAGTCACCGACTGGGAATGCGGCGTTACATTCTCGTGGATCTTCCGCACATCAATGCGGTTCAAGGCTTTTATCTGTTAAAGGCGTTGCCGGACGCTGCGATTCGACTGCACGGCGAGCCGTTGCCTGAAGCAGAACTCGCAGTTCTCCCTGTCTCCGCGATTGAAACGGTGGGGAAAGTCGACGTCGTCCTTAACCAGGACTCGTTTCCAGAAATCGATCGAGATGTCGTGATCGGTTATCTTGAGTGGATCAAGCGCAATGCGCGCAGGTTCATTAGCATCAATCATGAAAGCAAGCCGCGTCATCGCCTGGGTCAGCAGCTAAGCGTTCCGGAGTTGATCGCGGAAGTTGGCGGGTTGCGGCTGAAAAGCCGAAATCCGTACTGGCTGCGAAAGGGATACGTGATTGAGGTTTACGAAGTGTCCTAGTCACTTCGGCAGCGCCTTCACTTCGTCGCCCCACTTCTTAAGCAGGCGGTTGCGCTCGGCCGAGGAGCCGTATTTCGCCGCGTCGTAGTTGATCAGCTTGATCGAGGCGAGCTTCGGCGCATGGGCATGGATCGGCGCCGCCTTGTTCGACGGGATGGAGTAGATGTTCTGGTCGACGCCGACGACCTTCTGCGCCTCGGCCGACAGGGTCCAGTCGAAGAAGCGCCGCGCGGCGTCAGCGTTCCTGCGCCCCTTGATGAGCGATACCGCGCCGGTCTCGTAGCCCGTGCCCTCGCAGGGCGCCACGGTCCGGATCGGCGCGCCCTGCACCTGCATCGTCACCATGTCGTGCATGAAGGCGATGCCGACGCCGGTCTCGCCCGACGCCGTCGACTTGACCGGGGCGATACCCGACTTGGTGTACTGGTTGACGTTGCGGTGCAGCGCCTTGAGGTAGGCGAAGCCCCGCTCCTCTCCCATCAGCTGCACGATGGTCGCGAGCATGACGTAGGCGGTGCCGGACGAATTCGGATCGGCGATCTGCACTTCGTCCTTGAACTTCGCGTCGAGCAGGTCCGCCCAGCATTTCGGCTCGGGAATTGCCTTCTTCTTCAGTACCTCGGTGTTGTAGCCGATACCGAGCGCGCCGAGGTAGATGCCCGCGGTCCTGAACTTCGACAGTTCCGCGAGCCGGACCGCCCAGGGATGCAGCTCGGCGAGCTTGGGCGACTTGTATTCCTCAAGCAAACCTTCATCGGCCGCTTGCATGTGCGGATCGCCCGGGCCGCCCCACCAGACGTCGCCCCGGGGGTTCGACGCCTCGGCGCGGATCTGGGCGTAGATCTCGCCGGTGCCCTTGCGCACCATCGTGACCTTGATGCTGGTGGCGCGCTCGAAGGCGGCGACGCCGGCGCGGCATTGCTCGTCGATGATCGAGCAGTACACCGTCAGCTGAGCTTGTGCCAGCGCGGCGACTGGAGCGAGTGCCATTGCCAGGACTGCGATGAAAAATCTCATTTCCCCTCCCCGTGCGATGAACCCCTAGATTGCCATGACCCGCGCCAGCTCGAGCAGGCTCGCGTCGGCCGGGCGCGTGCGCCCGGCGATCTCGGAAAGCGGGGTGGTGACGACATCGTTCTTTACGATGCCGACCAGCACGCCATGCCGGCCGGCGGCGAGGGTCTCGATTGCCGCCGCGCCGAGGCGAGTGGCGAGCACGCGGTCGGCGGCGGTGGGCGCGCCGCCGCGCACCACGTGGCCGAGGCGCGTGACGCGCAGCTCGAAGCCGATCGAGTCCCGGTGCGCGCCGTAGTAGGCCATCAGTTCGTGCACGCCGCACTTCGCGCCCTCCGCGATCACCACCAGCGCGTGCGTCTTGCCGCGCTTGTAGGCGCCGCGCAGCCGCTCGGCGACATCGGCGGGGGTGATCTCGCTCTCGGGCAGCGCGATCACCTCCGCGCCGCCGGCGATGCCGGCCATCAGCGCGATGTAGCCGCAGTCGCGCCCCATGGTTTCGACCGCGAAGGCGCGCTGGTGCGACGAGGCGGTGGTGCGCAGCCGGTCGATCGCCTCCAGCGTGATGTTGATCGCGGTGTCGCAGCCGATGCTGACGTCGTTGCCGTACAGGTCGTTGTCGATGGTCGAGGGCACGCCGACCACGGGGAAGCCTTCGCGCGCCAGGCTGGCCGAGCCGGATTGCGAGCCGTTGCCGCCGACCACCACCAGCGCGTCGACGCCGTGCGACGCCAGATTGCGCAGCGCCTTGGCGCGCCCGGCAGGCTCGCCGAACTCGGGGCAGCGCGCGCTGCCGAGCAGCGTGCCGCCTTGCTGCACGATACCGCCGACGTTGCGCGCCGCGAGCGGCTCGAACTGGCCGCCGAGGAGGCCGGCGTAGCCGTTGCGCACGCCCATGACCCCCCAGCCGCGCGCCAGCGCTCCACGCGTCACCGCGCGCACCGCGGCATTCATGCCCGGCGCGTCGCCGCCACTCGTGAGGACTGCAATCTTCTGCATCAGGGGTCAGAGCAATTTTCGCCGATTAGTTGCTCTGACCCCATTCTCTGCTGTTCCAGCCAGGCGCGAAGCCAGGCGCGCGCCGCCTCGGGGCTCGCGAGCCGCCAGCGCGCGGCGCTCGGCCCGGCGCCGACTCTGACGGCATGTCCGCCGAGCCGGTTGACGGCGCGAAAGCCGTATTCGTCGGTCGCGTCGTCGCCGAGAAACACCGGGATGCGCCCGGCGAACGGCGCCTCCCGCATGAATTGCCCGATCGCTTTCCCCTTGTCGCAGCCGGTGGGCTTGATTTCGACCACCATCTTGCCGCCCTGCACCTCCACCGCGTCGCCGAGCAGCGCGGCGGCCTCGCGCACCGCCGCGTGCGCCGCCGCCGCGAGCCGCGGCGCAAGGCGATAGTGCAGCGCGACGCTCGCGCCC
>Ga0075430_100005675_pt1 | contig 10536 bp, 5 predicted proteins | sample RhiMetdeltSRZDD4_FD_75294 | JGI IMG/M metagenome (GOLD analysis project Ga0075430, IMG submission 75294) | Populus rhizosphere microbial communities from Tennessee, USA - Rhizosphere MetaG P. deltoides SRZDD4 | ecosystem: Host-associated > Plants > Roots > Rhizosphere > Soil | place: USA... | reverse complement strand
GAGACGATGGCTGGGCTGAAACCGGGACCGAGGTGCCGGTGTTCTACGACCCGTTGATCTCGAAGCTGATCGCCTGGGGAGCGGATCGGCGGCAGGCGATCGCTCGTATGCGGCGGGCGCTGATGGAATACGAGGTGCGCGGGATTCGCACCAGCCTGCCATTTTTCCACTGGATGCTGCGCCAGCCGGCGTTTGAATCCGCGGAGTTCCACACCGAATTTCTGGACGAGCTCTTGCAACGTCGCGGCGGCAGAGGTTTTTCGGACATCGATCCGTCCCTTGAAGAGGTCGCGGCCATCGCTGCGTGCATTGCCGACATGGACGAACAGCGATCTGGCCGGTCCGACCGCACCGGCTCTGCGTCTTCTGCGACCACTGGCGGGCGGGTTCTTCTGGACCGGTCGGACCGCGCGGCGGCTGCGACGTGGAAGCAGCGCGCCCGTGTCGAGGGGCTGCGAGGATGACGTGCGACCTCGAAACGAGGGGTGGACAACAATCGATAGACATCCGGCGGCGGGGCTCCGAGTGGGAATTGACACTCGACGGCCGGATACTGAGTGTCGACGTCACTGCTATTGCAGGGCGGTTGTCGCTCTTAATGGGGCAGCCTCAAGGCGGCCCCTACGATCCGAAAGTAGAGGCCGCCTTCAGGCGGCCTCTGAGGAGCTATGAGGTCGCCGTCGAGCGGCGTTCGAACGGCGAACGGATCGTCTACGTGAATGGCCTCGCGGTGCCCGTGTCGATCGTCGACCCGCGCGAGCAGCTGACGCGGCGGCGCACCGCCGTGGCTGCCGAGGCGGGTCCGCGCTCAATCGTGTCGCCGATGCCCGGTCGGATCGTCAAGGTGCTGGTGCGCGAAGGCGAGACGGTCGCTGCGCTCCAGGGCCTCGTCGTCGTCGAGGCGATGAAAATGGAGAACGAGCTTCGCGCGCCCCGCGCCGGCCAGGTGACCTCGGTGAAGGTCGTCGAGGGGATGTCGGTTGAAAGTGGAGTTGTCCTGATCGTGATGGAGTAATTTGAAGCTCCGGTCACTGCTTACACCGTTTCGCCATCCGGCGACCCAGAAGGCGCGCGTCATCGTCCGCCGCATCGTGATCGTGTGCGCGGTGATCCTCGCGGTGGCGGTGGTGACCTCGGTGTCGGTGGATGTGGGCCCCGCGTTGAAAGGGCTTGCCGAACGGGAGGGCTCCCGCTACATCCAGCGTCCCATGCACATCGGCCGCCTGGAAGTGCGGATCTGGGACGGCAGCTACGTGGTCGAGGACCTGCGTATCGACGGCCTGACACCGGCATCGGAGCCGTTCCTCGTCGCCAAGCGCATCCTGGTGTCGAACGCGTGGCGCACGCTCTGGGACCGCCGGTTCGTCTTGACCAACATCGAGATGACCGACTGGCGGATGCACGTCGAGTACACCGCCGACGGCAAGCACAACTTTCCGAAATTCACTCGCGACACGCCGCGCGGCCAGAGCCGATGGACAACGACGCTCGAATATGTCCGCGCGCGTCGCGGCATGTTCACCTATCAGGACTTCGGCACGCCGTGGGGCATCGTCGCGCGCAACATCGACGTGGTGGTCGAAAAGCCGACTCCCGATGCCAAGTATCGGGGCACCGCCGACTTCACCGACGGCCTGGTCGCGATTCAGAGCTACATCCCGTTCCGTACCGACATGCGCTCGCGATTCGTGATCGACGGCGGTCGCGTCGTGTTCGACCGTATGGAGTTGACGACCGAGGGCACGCACTCTGAGCTGGTGGGCGATGCCAACCTGCGCTACTGGCCCGAGCTGATGCTGTCGATGAAATCCACCATCGATTTTCCCAAGGCGCGGGAGTTGTTCTTTGCCGGAGAGACGTTTTCACTCAACGGCACCGGTGCATTCACCGGTTCGTTTCACTTGTTCAAGGAGCTGATGCCGAACGGCCAGCAGCGTACCGGCCGCGAGCTGAAGGGGCAGTTTCACACCGCCATGCTCGGCGTCAATCAGTACCGGTTTTCTGATCTGCGCGGCGACGTGCGTTGGACTCCGGAGTTTCTCGCCGTCACCGACTCGCGCGCAAACATGTATGACGGCACGGCGCGTTTCAGCTACCGCATGGCGCCGCTCAACATCAAAGGCGTGACGCCGACGGCCAGCTTCGACACCGACTACGAAGATGTGAACCTGCTGCAGTTGAGCGACTTGTGGAAGTTCGACGGGATCAAGCTGGCCGGGCGCATCTCGGGCACGAACCTCCTCGAGTGGCCGCTCCGTCGTTATCGCGATCACACCGGCGGCGGCAGCGTGCGCTTCACGCCGCCCGACGAGGGCGTGTTGATGACACGAGACATGCCTCTCGATCGCATTGCGACGCGCCAGGCGCGCGGCCTGGATGCCGGCCCGTTCAGCCCGCTCACGCCCATTGAGCCGGTTCCGGTCGGCGGCGAGATCGTCTACGAGTTCGGTTCCGAATGGATCGATATCAAGCCGAGTCACATCGCCACCGAATCCACCTACGTCGAGGTGCAGGGCCGCACGAAATACGGCGTGGAATCGGAGCTGCCGTTTCACGTCTCCAGCGCCGACTGGCAGGAGAGTGATCGGGTGTTCGCTGGTGTGCTGACTGCTTTCGGCTCGAGAACGAAAGCCATTCCGATCGGGGGCTACGGCACGTTCGATGGCACGATGACCGGCGCGTTCAACAGCCCGCGCATCGAGGGCGAGTTCGCCGGCGAGCAGATGCGCGCCTGGGACGTGGTCTGGGGATCGGTGCGCGGCAAGGCGCTCATCCAGAACAGCTATGTGGACGTCACCGATGTGTCGATCACGTCAGCCGATTCGGTGATCACGACGACCGGACGGTATTCGCTGGGCTTTCCGCGAAAGGATCTCGGCGAGGAAATCAACGCGCACATCAACATCAAAGGGCGGCCGGTGGCCGATTTGCGCCAGGCGTTCGGGATCGAGGATTACGACATCGACGGCCTGCTGACCGGGGCGTTCGACATCAGAGGCAAGTATCTCGAGCCCGAGGGATTGGGCCGGTTGGAGATCGCCAAAGCGGTGTTTTATGGCGAGCCGGTGGATAGCGCGACCAGCGCCATTCAGCTGGAAGGGAAGGGCGCGCGGCTGCAGAACATCCAGATCCTCAAAGGCGGCGGACGCGGAACGGGCAATGCCTATCTCGGCTGGGACGGCACCTACTCGTTCAACTTCGACGCGCGCGGGATCCCGGCCGAGTCGATCAGCGTCAGCAGGCAGATTGGCCAGCCGATTTCGGCGCTCCTCAACTTCACCGCCGCGGGCAGCGGGTCGTTCGACGCGCCGCGCTACGAGGTCAAGGGTGAGCTGAATGACGTGTTCGTCGCTGACGAAGGCATCGGCAAGATCGCCGGCGGCATCAACGTCAACAACGGACTGATGACGCTCCAGCTCGAGGCGGCATCGCCCCGGCTTTCGGTATCGGTCGCCGGCCAGATCGCGCTACCCGAGCAGGACGCCGACATTACCTTCACAGTTCTCGACACGTCGCTGGATCCGTACGTGCGCCTGTTCCTGCCCGAGCTCTCCCCGTACACGACCGCGGTCGTCGGCGGCTCGATACGCGTCGTCGGTGAGCTGAACGACATCGATCACTTGCTCGTCGATGCCAGCATCGACAGCCTCGACATGCGCCTGTTCGATTACGCGCTTCGCAACGCGCGGCCGATACGGCTGGCGCTCGATCGCCATTCCGTGCGCGTCACCGACATGCGCATCGTCGGTCAGGACACCCAGATTGACATTGCCGGCATTGCCAACCTGCACGACCGGACGATCAACATGCGCGCGAACGGGGATGCGAACCTGGCGGTGCTCCAGGGCTTCATCTCGGATCTCCGCAGCTCCGGCATGGCTTCGCTGGAAGGTACGCTGGAGGGGCCGCTCGACGATCCGATTGCGGGCGGCACGTTGACGATCAAGAACGGCCGCATCCGCCACTTCTCGCTTCCGCATGCGCTCGAGAACATCGACGGGCCGGTCCGCTTCGATTCGCGTGGCGTGACGCTCGACGGACTGACCGGCCGCCTCGCCGGAGGTGACGTCAAGTTCGGCGGACGGGTCGACAAAGACGGCTATCGGCCGGGACGCTTCGATGTGACGATGAACGGGCGTGACATGCGGCTGCGCTTTCCGGAGGGCATGCGCTCGCTGGTGGACGCCGACCTCACGCTGCAAGGTACGCGGGAAAGCGCGGTGGTCTCCGGTCTCGTCGCAGTGAAGGACGCGGTCTACACGCAGGCGTTCAACACCGGAAGCTTGTTCGATTTTGGCGAAGCGCAAAACCTCACGCCCGCGGCCCCCGCTGACGAGAATCTGCCCGTACGCCTGGATATCCGCGTCAACGCGCCGTCCACATTGCAGGTCCAGAACCGGACCTTGCGGCTGGTCGCCAATGCCGACCTGCAGGTGCGCGGCACCATCGAGCGGCCGGTTCTGCTGGGCAGCGCCGAGATCGTCCGCGGCGAGGCGCTCTACGAGGGCAAGCGGTTCCTCATCACGCGCGGCACCGTCGATTTCAACAACCCGACGAAGATCGAGCCGTTCCTCGACATCGAGGCCGAGACTCGCATCCGCGTTCCGCAGGAGACCTATCGAGTGACCCTGCGCGTGACTGGTCCGCTTGCCCAGCCGAACGTCAGCTTCGATTCGGATCCGCCGCTCGGCGAGGTCGAGATCCTGGCGCTGATTTTCGGCGACGTCGCGCCGGGCCAGAACGCGGAGCTGCGGCAGTTCGACGAGACCACGCCCCAGGCGCGCCTGTTCCAGGAGCGCGCGGCGAGGGCGCTGACCGGAGTGCTGTCGACAGAGGTCAGCCGCGTCGTCGAGGAGGCATTCGGCGTCGATACATTCCAGATCACGCCATCGCTTCAGGATCCGAACCTGCAGACCGCGCGCGTGCTCGACCCTGGCATGCGGCTGACGGTGCTCAAACGATTGTCCGACCGCCTCTATCTGACCTACTCGCGCAGCCTGTCCTCGTCGACGCGCGATCAGGTGATTCTGCTCGAGTTCGATCAGACCGATCGTCTGTCGTGGATCCTGTGGCGCAACGAGGACGGCGTCTACGCCCTCGACTGGCGGATCAGGAAAGTCTTCTGATGCCGCGCCGTCTGACGTGGGTCTCTCTGCCGGTGGCGCTCGGCCTGCTGCTGTGCGCGGGCGGCGCTGCGGCGCAGGTCGGGCAGAAGATTGTCGAGATTCAGCTCGATGAGGAGGGCCGAGCGGTCAACGATCCGTCAGTGCTTCGCCTGATCGAGACCCGCGTTGGCGATCAGCTCTCGGTGCGAGCCGCGCGAGAGACGATCGCGCACATGATGGCCCTCGGCCGCTACGAGGATATCCAGGTGCTCAGTGAGCCGGCGGCCGGCGGCGTGCGCGTGAAGTACGTGCTGCTGCCGCGCCACCCGATCGACCGCATCCGCTTCGTCGGTCGCGTCGAGCTGTCCGAGGATGCACTCCGTCAACTGATTAGCGACCGCTTTGGCGACTCGCCGGGCGCCACGCGCATCCCCGAAGTCAGCGAGGCGCTCCGTCTCGAGTACCGGCGGCGGGGGTTTCCGGGGGCGAAACTGACACCGCGACTCGAGATATTTCACAATCCCGATCGCGCGACGTTGGTGATCGAAGTGGACCCGGGCCCGCGCGCCAGGATCCTCGAAGTCCGTCGGACGCAGGTCGACGCCACCGAGCGCAGCACGATTACCGATCTCCCCGACATCAAGGAAGGGGACACGTACGACGAAACGGCGATCGGCCGCAAGCTGCAGGAATGGGAAAACCGGACGCGCGGCCGTGGCTACTACGAGGCTCGAGCCAACCAGAATGCCAGCATCTCGGAGGACGGCTCCGTCTTTCTGTTCCTGAATCTCGAGCTTGGTCCTATGGTCCGGCTCGTCTTCGAGGGTGACGCCCTTCCCTCTGACGAGATCGATCGGCTCGTCCCCGTACGGAGAGAGGCATCGGCGGACGAGGACCTCCTCGAGGACTCGCAGAGCGCGATCGAATCGTATCTGCATGGCCGTGGGTATCGCGACGCGATGACGTCGTATACGCGGGAGGAACGAACCGGCGAGCTGGTCATCACGTTTCGTGTCACTCGCGGGCCGCGCTACGTCGTTCGCGGCGTCAATGTCACTGGCAACCTCGTCCTGCCAACGCAGCAGCTGGTGTCCTTGATCCGACTGAAGGAGGGTGAGCCCTTCGTGCGGCCGACGTTGGCGATGGGTGTGACCGCCATCGAGAACACATACCGTGTCTCGGGCTTCACGCGGCCGCAGGTGAAAGCGACCGAGAACGTTATCGCACCAGAGGACCCTCGCGATCCGGACCGGCTCGTGAACGTGACCGTCGCGATTAACGAAGGCCCGCGCACCGAAGTTCGCTCGGTGGCCTTCCAAGGCCACACCGTGATAACCGACACGGAGCTACGGAAGCTCGTCTCGACGGCGCCTGGCCGTGTGTACTCGATCGTCGATGTGTTGTCGGATCGCGACGCGATCGTGCAGGCCTATCACGACCGCGGATTCGAGAACGTCGTCGTGACGCCGCAGCCGACGTTTGCCGAGAACGACACCAGGGCCGATGTGCGGTTCACGATCGTGGAGGGGCCGCAGATCATCGTCGATCACGTGATCATTTCCGGCAACCGCCGAATCAGCACTGAGACGATCGAACGGGAAATTGTGTTGCGGCCTGGCGAGCCATACGGTGAGGCGGCGCGGGTGCGCAGTCGCGCCAATCTGGCCAGGCTCGAGCTGTTCAGGCGCATCCAGATCGAGGCGCTCGCGCACTCCGGCGAGACCAGGCGCGACGTCCTCGTCCGGGTCGAGGAATCGCCGTCGACGACGATCGATCTGCTCGCCGGGCTGGAAGGCGGGTACTTCGTCAGGCCGACTGCGGAAGGCGGCCTGGCCGAGGATCGGTTCGAGGCGACGCCACGCGGATCGTTCCAGATCACTCGGCGAAATCTGTGGGGCAAGAACCGCATCATCTCGTTGTTCACGCGCGTCAGCCTGCGTACGCGCGATCAGCAGACGGTCGATGTCGAGCCGGGGCAGCCGCCGATTCTCAGCAGCTACGGGTTTCACGAGTATCGCGTGCTCGCGTCGTATCGCGAGCCCCGCATCTTCCGCACGAACGCCGAGATGCTGACAACCGGCATTGTCGAGCAGGCGTTCCGGCCAAGCTTCAATTTCGCGCGCAAGGTGGTCCAGGCGCAGGTCGGCAACCGTTTGACAGATCTCTACACGGTGACCGGCGCGTATCAGTTCCAGCGCACACGACTGTTCGACATCAGGGCCCCCGCAGACGACGAAGCGTGGTTGATCGATCGGCTGTTTCCGCAGGTGCGGCTGTCGAAATTCTCGGGCACGGTGTTCAGGGACAGCCGCGATCCCAGCGAGGCGCTCGACCCATCGCACGGGACGCAGTTGAGCGCGACCGCCGATCTCGCGGCGCGCGCCATCGGGTCGGAGGTCGGCTTCATCAAGACCTACTTCACGGGATTCCTCTATCGTCAGCTGCCGGTGCCGCGGCGGGTAGTGCTGGTGCTGGGCGCGCGTCTGGGTCTGGCGCACGGCTTCAACCAGGAGATCAACGGCGTCACCGTCAACGGTCTCCCGGCGAACGAGCGGTTCTTCACCGGCGGCGACACGTCGGTGCGCGGCTTCGCGCTCGATCGGCTCGGCAACGAGGAAACCATATCGAGCAACGGGTTCCCGACCGGCGGCAATAGCGTGGTGGTGTTGAACAGCGAGGTGCGGGCGCACATATTCGGCGCATTTCAAGGCATTGGCTTTGTTGACGCCGGCAATGTCTTCCCGCTGGCCAGCGATCTCGATTTCACGGACCTGCGGCCGGCGGTGGGCGTAGGTCTGGCGTACAAGTCACCGCGCATCGGCCTGGCGCGTATCGATCTCGGCATCAACCTGGATCCGCAGGAGTTCGTACCTGGCTCGCGCGAACGCCGATGGGTTATTCATTTCCTGCTCGGCCCGCCTTTCTGAGCGTCGCGTGTAATGCAAAATGCCACAGGCAAAATGCCACGGATCGGATGCAATTGGTGGGGTCTGTACTGTTTGCATTTGGCATTGTGCCTGTTGACTCACAGCGCCGTGCATGCCCAGCAACTCCTCGATCGGGTGCTCGCGAGAATCGGGACCGAAGCCATCACGCAGACCGATGTGCGGGCGCTCGTCGAGTTCGGTCTCATCGACACACGGTCGGCGACAGAACCGGCTGCAGTGCAACAGGCGATCGATCGTCAGTTGACGTTGAACGAAGTGGCCCGTTTCCCTCCGAGCGAGCCCCCGGCCGCCGACGTCGAGCAGCAGCTGGCCGCCATGAAGGGGCGTGTCGGCGACAGACTCGAGGAGGTGATGCGAGCGACCGGCCTCGACGAGGACCGCCTGCGCGGCATGGCGCGCGACACGCTTCGCATCCGGAACTACGTCCAGCAGCGGTTTGGCATCACCGCGCAAGTCGGCGAGGACGAAGCGCGGAAGTACTACGACGAGCACCGCGACGAGTTCACACGCAACGGGATGCCGCTCACCTTCGAGGAGGCGGCCGCCGACGTGCGTCAGCGCGCCTCCGCGGCGCGCATCCAGAGCGCGATTGCTCAGTGGCTGCAGGATCTGCGCGGCCGCTCCGACGTGGTGCTCGTCATGTCGAACTCCCCATCAACGCCACCCGCAGGACCTCGAGCGAATTGAATCCGGCGTGGCTCACCATGGGCGCGACGCTGCTCCGGCGGCGCAGATAGACGATCGCCCAGATCGCGCCGAGCAGGCCGGTCGCAATCACCGCGTCCCACCCTTGCGGATAATGTCCCAGTCCGAATGCCATGCTGAGCACCAGCACGCCGACCAACGGGCCACCGAGGTGCTGGTCGAAGCGGCGGAGCAGAAACGCCCGTTGAAGCTCTTCGCGCACGCCACCGGCCAGCACCGCGATCATCCCGAGCATCGCCGCGTCGTGCGGCCCGCCGGCGGCGAGCTGTTCGATCGGGTTCTCGGTCACGTTGTGGAGACCGGGGAGTACGCGCATCAGACCGGTCAAGACGAATCCGACGATCAGGAACACGAGCGGCACGAGAGCGAGGCCGAGCCCGATCTCCGGCACGATCGGCCGATTTCCGAGCCACAGCTCGCGGACACTCTCACGATGGGCGCGCGTCAAAATCACCATCAGCGCGATCAGGACGATCGAGTCGAGGAGCAGCAGGGCGAACGCGAACGGCGGCGACAGCTGGCCATTGGCCCCTCTCGGATCGAGGCCTGCGGCGGCGAGCAGCTGCCCAATCACAATCTGCGTCGGCAAGCTCGAGCAGAGCACCACTTCCGCCAGCGCCATCACGCGACGCGGGCCCGTGGTTAACGCATCGGCTGGGCTGGCAAAGGCAGGAGGAAGCGGATCGGGATAGACCATGTAAATATGACAGGGTAACATTCGAGAAGCATGTCCGGTACGTCAGGCGATCGCGTCCTCATTGTTGAGGATGAGCCCAGCACGCGCCTCGGCCTGACCGAGCTAGTGCGTACCTGGGGCTTTACCACAGACTCCGCGGGTGACGGAGAAGAGGCGCTACAACGCATTACTGTCTTTCGCCCAAGCATCATCATCACCGACCTCGTTATGCCGCGAATGGGTGGGCTCGAACTACTCCGCGCGCTCAAAGACGATGGCGGTGACTACACCGTCGTGATTCTCACCGCGCAGGGAACCGTCGAAACCGCGGTTGAAGCCATCAAGGATGGCGCTTACGACTATTTGAACAAGCCGATCGAGCCGCAGCGGTTGAAGATCCTGCTCGACAAGATCGTCGAGCGTCAGGACACGCTGCGCGAGGTCAAGGTCCTCCGCAAGCAACTCCGCGAGCACGGCACCTTCGGCAAGATGATCGGCAGCAGCCCACAGATGCGGAAGGTCTATCAGGTCATCGAGCAGGCCGCTCCGACGTCCGCGTCCGTGCTGATCTGGGGTGAGTCGGGCACCGGCAAAGAGCTGGTGGCCCAGACGATCCATCAACTGAGCTCGCGCGGCCAGATGCCTTTTGTCCCGATCAACTGCGCGGCAATCCCCGAGACGCTCCTCGAGAGCGAGATCTTCGGTCACGAGAAGGGCTCGTTCACGGGCGCCGTCGATCGCCGCGCCGGCTGCTTCGAGCTCGCCGATCATGGCACGCTGTTTCTCGACGAGATCGCCGAGATGACGCCGGCGACGCAGGTGAAGCTGCTGCGCGTCCTCCAGGAGCGCAAGTTCCGGCGGCTGGGCGGGCGCAGCGAAGAAACGGTGGACGTCCGCGTGATCGCGGCGACCAACGTCAATCCCGGCGACGCGGTGCGCAACAGCAAGTTGCGCGAGGATCTGTATTATCGGCTCAACGTGTTTGCCATCGAGCTGCCGCCGCTCCGCCAACGGAAGGAGGACCTGCCGCTGCTCGTGCAGTCCTTCCTCGCCGACTTCAACGCCCGCAACAACAAGCAGGTGTCGGCGCTCGATCCGGCGG
>Ga0075430_100005670_pt1 | contig 10541 bp, 19 predicted proteins | sample RhiMetdeltSRZDD4_FD_75294 | JGI IMG/M metagenome (GOLD analysis project Ga0075430, IMG submission 75294) | Populus rhizosphere microbial communities from Tennessee, USA - Rhizosphere MetaG P. deltoides SRZDD4 | ecosystem: Host-associated > Plants > Roots > Rhizosphere > Soil | place: USA... | reverse complement strand
GATTGACCTATCGCGCAACGTGTCGTTCGGATCGCCGATCAGGATGAAACACTTGGGACCATACGCGGGATACTCGATCACTTCTTCCGGTCCCGCTCCCGGCATGTAAACGCATTGCCCTTGCACGTATCCCACGTTGAGGTATTCGCGAACGCTGCTAGCCGCTTCGCTGTTCAGTGACTCCGCTTCGTCAAAGAACAACGATGCACCACGGGCAACAAGACGGCGGAGAATGCTCGCAGTCATTGACGTGCCCATCTTCCCATCGTGCGATACATGCGAGAGCAAGCCTGCGAGAACGCTTTTGCCTGCTCGCTTCGTGGCAGCGGTGATCACAAGGTAGCCGTAGGAGTCGAAACGCTTGTGAACGTGGGTGCCGAGAGCCCACAACGCGCAGATATCAGCGTAAACGGGATTCTCGAAATAGACGTAAGAGTTGAGAAAATCGCGAATTTGCAAGAAATTCAGGTCGTCTGACTGTGCAGTTGCGGTAACTTTAGGTGACATGATTTCGTATCCTTTCGCAGTGTAGCGTGTTGGTTGACGTTTTAGACACTAGAACATGCATCCAACATGCCACACTACGAGCGGTTTTCACCTTGACAAGTGCTACCTCGCTACCTCACGCGAGAGATCGCGTTGACGAGTGCGGCCGCAAAACGCATTGCGTTCTCGATCGCTACTTCTTCGGTGTATGCACTGCCGATCGCGAGTGACATCACTTCTTGATCGGCGTCAATCACTTCGAGATACACCACGAACAGATCAGGATTGTTCGGTGCGAGTCCGAGCTTGACGCTTGGGTGTATTGGTGAGAGTCCGATCTTGTTCGGTGGTTGTGGCGGCATCAGTTCACTTGACCTTTCTTCGTGATGATGATTTTGCTGAGTAGCCGATCGATCGTGTCTTGACTTGGCGCTTTGACGTGAGCCGGTCGCGAGAATTCGCCGTGACGTGCGAGCGTCGCGATTTCAGCGCAGTGCTTGATCGCGTTGATGATGTCTTCGCTGTCTTCGATCGAGAACGAGACGACGATTTCTTCTCCGTTTTCTTTTTTCGCGGCGATGAAGATTTCGTCGGTTGCTTCTCCGCGCGTGGTGTAGAGAACTCCGAAGTCGAGTTTATTGTTGCTTGGCTTGTGTGGTGTGAGCGTGAGCGGTGCTCGTGTGATCGGCATAGACTCTCCCATCGATTGAGAATCACTTGCGTTGCTTCGTTCAACGCGATCAAGAGTTGTGTTCGTCGATCTCGATCGCTCTCGTAGTGCAGTGCCAGAAAAATCTCTGAGCGTGTCATTTCACTTTGTGGGCGTAAAGGATGTTCCATCGCTTTCTCCAGAACGGATCCTTGATTGGCGTTCGGCGGATTGCGAGCACGCGCATGAGATTAAGAGCTTCCCTGCGACTGTCAGATCCAGCGAGAGCTTGAAAGGCAATCGACTCGGAGGGGAGCAAGCGATCTCGTAGTTCGATGATGATGTGCCATCCGTGCGCCGTGCGACGAATTTGAGTCCACAACGGTTGCACTCCGACGATGCGACAGAGGGAGAAGATCGGAGCAAGCTTAGGGCAAGCATGGCGATCCACGTCGATATAGATACGTCTATCCGAAGCGACATGATCAACGACTCCCGTCTTGTGAAACTCGAAATTTAGTGTGTGGTTCATGCGCCAGTGTTGCGAGTGTTTCCCACGGGATCTCGTGCGGGACTCTACCGCCTTTCCAATCGATGATCCGAACCTTCGTGCCATACGGCGATTCTCCCTCATTGGCGATCGTGTCAACAATGATGTCTTGCACTTCGCGAGACGAAAGACCGGGAGCAGCCATCACGGAGAATTGAATGCTGATCGCGTTTGTTTGACCCTTGACGCGATAGTTGACGTTCACGGCGTATTCAACGCGTGATGGTGGACGCTTGCGCTTGCGCTTGATGACGCGCTTGCGTTTAAGCTCAATAGCACGTCGAGTCACTTTCTCTAGTGCCTTGAGTATTCTATGTGTTTTGCGCTGGTTTTTCTTACGAGTGATCCAGCCTTTTTTCGCGGCGATGCTGCGCTTGAGAGTGCGAGAGCGTTTGACCGCTCTCGCTTTTCTCTTGGCAGTCGTCTTTTTTTTCTTCAGACGTTTTGCCATTGAAGTGCTACCTCGCTACCGCTTGCGCTTCGCAGTCTTCTTCTTGGCAACGGCGTTCTGCTTGCGCGCACGTTGCACCGCGATGTAGTCGCGTCCCATGTGTTCCTTGACTTCGACCGCAACCACCTTGTTGCGCCACTTCGCCGCGTTGAGTCCGAGCGTGTCTTCGAGTTCACGATGGTTCGGAGAGTTCAACTTGATCGGCCAGTCGTAGTTGATGCGCCCGAGTCGCACTTCGGCGATGATCTGTTCTCCGTATTCGCCGTTGGTGACTCGCACTTCTCCGGTAAGCGTGAGCTTCGCCGTTGCTCCGAGCTTGCCGATATCATGCGCTTTGAGAAACGGGTTGTAGTCGTTCGATTGCGTGGAACGTGCTGAGCCGGGAATGCGAGCGGCGTTCTTCTGCTTGCGTGCGGGCTCTGGGCGTGAGCTTCTCGGTAACATATCGTCTCTCTCTCTTTCGTGTTGAGCGTTCGTGTCTCGCTCGTTGCTGTCGGTCACTTGCGTTGATGTGGGCCGATGAACCTTCGTGACGTGTGCGGCGAGTGTCGTGAAGTTTTCAAACCATCCGCCGCACTGCGGACAATCGAGAACGTGTGTTGCTGTCTGGTTCGGCTCTCCGTAGCCGCGATAAGCCTTCACTTGCTCTTGTATGCGTTGATGCCGATCGCCACGTTGCTACCGGCGATCTTCTGGTTGCCGTTCGTGGTCGCAACAAGAATGCTCTTGCCGGTCTTACTCTCTCCGAGTTCTTTGGCGAGATCGATCACGATGGTGAGCTTGCTGCCTTCGACGCTGGCGTTGAGGTTCTTACCGAGTGTGATGGGCGTTTTCATAGCGGTTTGCACTCCGTGATTGAGATGTAGGAATCGACAGAACGCAGAAACGCTAAGTCTACGTCTGCCACTGTGCGGCGTTCATGTAAGAGCGCATGCGCTCTCACAAGCGTATGGTAGTGCTTCAACAAGCGAATGCCGATCTGGTCAAGCTCTTGCGCTTTCGCGTCTGCAAGTGCCCTTACGGCCCTTGTGTGGCGATCGTGCATCTTGATTGCGATCGGATCTTGGCTCTTGAGTATCGGCATCGCTTTAGGTTTGTTCTTTGGCTTGCCGTTATCGATGCCGTCTTTGATGGTGGCGACGAGTTCGGCATTGTAGCTATATGCGAACGGCAGCATACGAGAAATGAATCCCATTTGATGCCAGTGTGAGCGGCGATCGCTGAACACCTTGAACGGCAGGCAACCGATCACGCCTAGTTGCCGCTCGATCTTGTAGGTCGTTTGTCCAGCAAACATCGCTTCGCCGAATTCGCCTTGCGTGACCTGATTCAACGTGTTGATGAGTAGAGCCGTGGTTGCCTTGCTCAGTGACTTGACCACGGCAAGATCGTTGAATAGTAAATACTCGGTTCCTTTCTCCGCTGTCAGTTGCATGATACTGCGAGCGGTGATCACGGCTATGCGTTTGACGTGCGCGCAGTTCGCAGCGGTTGCGATCGTCGTCTTGCCGCTCTCTGGTGACGCCAGCAAGAGCACTCCGATACGCGAGTGTTCGGCTACCAAGTGCGACAGTGCTACCGCTTGAACCAGATCCTCAGCTAACTGTGTTCCGACGAGTGCCACATTGCTTCCCTCCCCTATTGACCTGAATTGACGAGCTTGCAGTATATGGGCTACCCGCGTCTACGTCAACTCTGGTCTACCCGATTCAAGTGCTACCACGCTACTTGACAAACGCTCTCGTGTTCATGGCGCTTTTGGGTGAACCTATCCCTCGAAAACAAAATGGTTTATATGTCCACAAAGTAGACCATTTAAAAAAATGCGGTAGAGATAACCCGATCGGATAGGGGATAGGGGATACCCGAGGTAGCAGGGTAGCACTTCCTAGCATAAATGCGTTCGGCCTGTCAAGTGCTACCGTGCTACCTTTTTTCTGGGCTACCCGATTGTTGAAAAACCTAGGGAATTGTCGAAAAACTTGACAAATGCCACACTTGCGGACCATGAAAAACGCCCATCGCAAAGAACGCAAGATACGCCGTATCCCTCCATCGGTGAGTAGCGAGGTAGCACTTGCGCCCGATGAACCTTCGATCGAGAGTCCGAATGAGACTCCGATCGACTCAGGACCGACAACGAAACGGATCGCGGTGCCCATCACGAGCGATGGGCGTATCGACGTGACCGGACTCCGTGAAAAAACGAAGGTCGCATTGCGGCATGCGCTCTCCGATCCTTCGTTGTCGGCCTCTCTGGGCACTCCTACTCTTGAGAGTGTCCAATCGAGCGAGGATGCCGCACTCGTCGCTCAACTCACTGACTCACTTTTCACCGGAGTGAGTGCCTTGTCGGTTGCGCTCGCTATGCGCGCAGGCTATCGCCCGGAGCATGCGCGCGTTCTCGTGTGGGACGAGAAAGAGAAAGCAACCGTTGCGCCTATGACGAGCAAGGTCGTCAACAAGTATTTGCCAATGCTCGAAGGCAAGTATCGGGAAGAAATCTTGCTCGGATATCAGGTGCTCACGATCATCGGCGCGAAAATCATTCTGCTTCGTGAAGTCGCGAAGCAACCGATCGCGCAACCATCGGAAGCGGTGTCGTGATCTACATCAACATCGGTCGCCGTGAACTTGGCAAGAGCACTCTTGCTCTGTTCATGGTGTCGCAACTTCCGAAGCGAGCGATTCTCGATCCTCGTCGCATGATTCGTCGCGTTGACTCGCGAACCGAATACGTGACGAACATCATGGACGCTCGTGACGCGTTGCATGCGATGGTGTTTGATGATGAGAGTGACGAAGTGATCTACCAGCCAGAAGAAGACGATCTCGATCTCGCGTTTGAACAATGGACGCGAACGCTCAAGACGATCGTTATTCAACAACCAGAGCGAGAGATCGGCATCTTTGTTGATGAGGCAAGCTTCTACAATTTGGAGACTCCGACGTTCATGTGGTTGGCGAAGTGTTCGCTTCGTGACTACACACACATCATCATCACCGCGCATCAACCGAAAGATATCCCTACGGGTATCCGCGCGATTGCTGATCACTGGTTCGTGTTCTACACCACGCAAGAAACCGATCTCGCGAAGATTGCCGAGAAGTCTCCGTCGGCAGCGAGAGAAGCCAAAGCACTGAAAGGTCGTTCATACGTTCACTGGAACGATACGAAGGCGGAGCTTGCCATCAACAAGAATCCGTCATCGTGGTATATCAGCATGCGTAACTCCGTGCCGACAACGGTGACGCCAAAAGGTAGCGAGGTAGCACATGAGTGAGATCATTCCGTCCAATACGCCACCACCTGATCCGAATGGTGGTGACTCTGCCGCGCGTGAGCGAGGTAAAACACTCGTGTGCGAGTGTTGCGGTAGCAAGCTCGATCGTCACGGCAATTTGCTTCGCCGTGGTGAACTCGCGAAGAACATGATCGAGTCGGAAGACACGATCGAGAAAATGAAGAAGTCGCTTGCGAAAGCCGAAGAGGTGAACGCAGCGTTGCGCCAAGAGATCGACGCACTCAAAGCGCAAGTGCAACCGAAGCGTCAATCACTCTGGTCGAAGGAGGCATAGAGTCATGTCGAATGGTCAACTCTTTCTCGTCGCACTCGTCGGCACTGTGGCAGCGGTTGCGCTTGCTCCGGTGTTGCGATCGTTCGGGGTCCCAGTCGGCGGAGCGATCTAGATCGCTCTCGCGTGGTTTGTAGAAACAGATCCCGCTACCGCATGCGGTGAATTGCGGAGAGAGGTATCACATGACTGTCAATCGCGTTCTGTTCGCGGCCGGTGGAATTCTTGCCGGTCTCGTTCTCGCAAACATGCTCGGCGTTGCAGGTCTCACAAGCAAGCTCGGCCTCGGCACTTCCGCCGCGGCGTAGTTCGTTGACCGCTCACAGAGATGATTTTGTGAGCCTGTCGAAAGGTTCTGAACATGCCTCCAAGTCAGACTCGTCCCGGTGCCGATGCCGCGTTCTGGGCACAGATTCTCGCTCGTGATTCTGCGCTCGGCCGCTATCAGGGACCGGAGCAATTCGATATCCGAACGGTGAACCTGAATACACCGCAAGGTGTCACGCTTCTCCCGTTCTCACTCAAGCGGCCGCTGGAATCGATCCAACTGATTCTCTCCGGTCGTGTCACGGTCACGGTTGCGCCGTATACCTCGGTTGCGCCGGAGGCATTCCAGAATCTGATCCAGCGCATTTTCCTTCGTGGTATTCACACGAAGTTCGGAAGCCAACAGCCGTGGGACATGAGCGGAGCATCGTCGTTCGCGTATCCGCTGCACTTCCAAGCGCAAGGCGGATCGATCTTCGTGAGCGTCAATGGTGGGCCGCTCTCGCTCGTTGCGAACCCAACATCGCCGTTCACGTCGCCGTTTCTTGGCACTGTCGGCACTCACGATTTCATCGTGGTGTATCAGTTGCCGCTTGCTCCGATTCTCGGAACGGATCAGAGCGCGAAGCGGCAAGAGACGAACTATCTTTTCTATGCTCGTGACTGGCAAGACACGCTCACGCTCGAAATGACGTTCGGTGATGCCACGGCACTCGGCGACACGACCGGAGCAACGGTTGCGTTCACCGCGTTCCAGTCGGTGACCGGAACACCAACGCTCGCGACTCACGTCAACTACGGTCTCATGGGACCATACGAAGCGATTGCAATTCCCGGTTTCTGCTCTCGCAACGAACAGTTGTTGACGACGTTCACGGCAGCAGGCACGCAACTTCAGTTGACGAATCTTCAGCGCATGATCACGAACGCTGTGATCGTCAAGAGCGGCGTCATTCAAACGACCGGCATCACCGCTGGCGTTCAGACGTTCGCATCGCTCAGCGATCTGATTCTCAATCGCACGCAGGTGCAAGTTGACTTCAACCCGATTCGCCGCGTTGACAGCAACTTTATCCAGCGTTCGTATGTCAATCGCATGATGTGCACGCAGCCGATAGAAGGCTACTATCCGTTGACGTTCGTGGAGTCGCAGAATCCGCTCACGGCGTATCGTGGTGATTCACCATCGATCGCGTCAGCGACGTTCGCGCTTTACTCGGACGTGTTGACGAGCAACGCGAACCAGCGGATCGCTGTGGTTCAAGAGCGAGTCACCGGCGGCTACTATCCCGCAGTGAACTAGGCCAACGGGCGGTAGCAGGGTAGCACTTGCTGCCGCTCACACTTCAGGAAAGGAAGAGGCAATGCCTTACTATCGCGGGGAAGTAGTGAGCGATGCATATTTGCAGTCGTTGCTCACGGCGTATCGGCAAGCCTACATCAACTCAGGCGGGCCGGACTACGAAGACAGTGATCAACCGTTGCTCGATCTGTTCTCGGCGCGAAACATCGTGGACACGAGCGGAGCAGCGGGACTCGGACGCGAACAAGCGGTGATCGACAAAGCGGCAGGGCAAGACGCGCACGTTCAGTCGCTTGCGCCCGGTGGCGGCATTCCGATCACTGCTCCGAAAGACGTGCCACCTGTGATCAACACCGTGACGAGTGGTGGTGATGGTGTTGCGTTTCTCTCACTCGGCGGATTGCCCACGATGGGTGGTTCTGCCGCTCCCAATCCAACCGCTGCCGGTTTCGTTGCAACGAGCGGAGGATCGCTGTTTGGTGGTGGTGCAACTCCGAATGGTGGCACATCATCCGGCATCGCTGGTATCCCGTGGTTGCTGATCGCTGGCATTGCCGCTGCCGCTTACTTCTTGTGGAAAGGCGGCAAGTGATGGAAATGAACAGCGCACAATCATCAACCGACTGGATTGGTTTGATCATGGCGAGCAACGAAGCGGCGATGCAATGGTATTCGCTCGCTACGCAGAAACCGCTCCCCACGCAAGGCAACGTGTTGACCGTTGGTCCGACTGGCGTGTCTGTCGGCGCGAACGCGAACTGGTTGATTATCGGCGGTCTCTTGCTCGTTGCGTTTGTCGTGTTCAGAAAGTGAGTCACTGATGATCGCAAGCATCATGGCCGGAACGTCAGTGCAATTCGAGATCAACGGCAGCACTGGCGAATGGATCCCGCGCACGGAAGACGACGTAAGAAGCATGGCCGTGCGCTCGCTCTCGCAGTATGGTGTGGTCACGTCGTTGACGATCGTGCGTCAGTCGTCACGCATGCTCGCTCCGTTCTGGGATTGGCGATACAGAGCGGATCTCAGAATGACCACGAAGTATGGTCACGCGAAGATCGAGGATCTCAATGCGATCGTGCGCGCGGCATTCTGGGACGCAACCGGAGAACCACCTACAGTGACATCACCCACATACGGCCAGATTCAAGGCACTGGCGTTGAAGATGAGTCACCCGATCCAACAAACAAGCTACTCGGTTTCGGAGCAGTGACGATCGTTGCAGCGGTCGCCGTTGCTGTCTTCGTGTTGAAACGTGGGTAAGAATGCTTGGCTCATCATCGGCGTTGCGGTGCTGGTTGTCGCAGCGGGGAGGAAAACTTTGTTCGCAGTAAAACCCGGAGCGACGCTCAGCACGAAGCCAGAGATTGACTACGCACGTCGCATCGTCGCAAGCGTGTGGCAGTCGTTTGGCTATACGGTCACTGTCACGTCTGGTTACGATGGCACCCATCAAGCACAAAGCAAACACTACGAAGGATTGGCGGAAGACTACAGAACGCGTGACGTTACTCCGTCCGATCTCGCTCGTATGGTGCCGCTTGTGACACAACGTCTCGGCAGTCTCTATGATGTCGTCTTAGAGAGCGACCATCTTCACGTTGAATACGATCCGCAGTAGGGTAGCACCGTAGCACTTGAACGGAGTGAACATGAGTCCAGTGCAAGTTATCGCAGCGATAGCGTTAGTTGGTGGTGGCTACTGGCTCATCACTGGCGTCAATCCGCTCTCGTTGCTCGGCATCGACACAAGCGCAATCGATAGCGTGATCAATCCGAATGTTGCAGCGGGAGCACAAACGCTCGCACAGCAACGCGCGCAAGCAGCGCAAACAGCGCAAGCCGGAAGCGGGAGAGCCGGTGTTGCCGCTGCAATCGGCGGAGCAGGTGCGGCCGCTGGTGTCGTTGGATCTGTCGGAGGTATCGCAGCATCAACCGCACTACTCGCAACCGGCATCGCGGCCGCTGGTGCGTTGCTCGTGTGGGGCATCACTCAACGCGGTTGGTTTCGCGGCGGAGAAGAGGGAATCAAGGTCAATCCTGCTCGCGATGAATTTCTCAACGTGTGGGTGCAAAACTACTATCCCGGCACTCCGCCGAAGATTGGTGATGCTGCGAGAGATACGCAAGTGACCGATCCAGTCACGGGATACAGCGGTGACGCTCAATACTCGGCTATGGTGCGAGCGTTTCACGATGCTGGCGTTGACGGCAACAAGGCAAGCGCAACGATCAGTCAACTCTACGCAGCGAACACGATGCAAGAGTTTCAAGTAGCGGCCGAGAATTTCTTGCGCGTGCTACAAGGTGGTGGATGATGGCACAGGGAGCACTCACAGGGCCGTTTCTCGATCGTGTTCTTGAGTTCTTGAAAGAACTGATCGGAGAACCGCTCAAGTTTCGAGAAGAACGCGCGAAGAATGCGCCGCTTGCCGTCTACTACGATCAACCAGTCGGCGGCATCACGGGCAACACGGTTTACATCATCAACGAAGCGCAATCGGATAGCGAGTATTTCACTGAGATGCTGATCGTGTTCGAGTCGGCAAGTGGACTCGGACGCTACATGCTCACGGCGTTTCGTGCGCAACCGGCGACAGGGTTTCCGATCGCCGCTGGTGCATCGTTCCTTCAAGTGCAGGGGCATCAGAACATTCGCAACTTTTCGATGATTGCGCAAGCCGGTCAAACGCTTCTCTTTTCGAGGATCTTGTTCAAATGACGATGGTCAATCAAGGTCTCGACGCGAGAGGATTAGTCACCGCTGGTCCGCTCGAATTTCCCTCTGGCATCACCACGAATCCGATGCTTGATTGGTGGTTCGGTTGGCAAGCGACACCGACTCAAGTTGCGGCCGTAGGCAATCTCGGAGTGCAAGGCGGAATCGGCGTCACTCCATCGGGAGCGGGTGCACCCATCGCGGCATTCGAGGGGCTAGCCGGATGGATGCCGATGATGCGTTGCGGAGCGGCGATCAACTCTACGTTCGGTTGGACCGGAGTAGGTGCACCGTCCGCATTCTGGCGAGTGAAGTATCAACCGTTCTGGCGTGTCTACATTCGCACGGGTCCGAGTCTCGCAGGGCAACGCATCTTGATCGGATACGGCGCGAACAATTTTCAGCAGAATGATTTTGTTGCTGCCGCTGCGAACGGTTGCGGCATTCGTTTCTCAACATCAAGTGGCGATCCTGGTTTCGTTGGAGTCACGAAGACAACGGCCGGTGTTGTTACGGTAACCGATCTCGCCTTGATGCCA
>Ga0075430_100005667_pt1 | contig 10542 bp, 9 predicted proteins | sample RhiMetdeltSRZDD4_FD_75294 | JGI IMG/M metagenome (GOLD analysis project Ga0075430, IMG submission 75294) | Populus rhizosphere microbial communities from Tennessee, USA - Rhizosphere MetaG P. deltoides SRZDD4 | ecosystem: Host-associated > Plants > Roots > Rhizosphere > Soil | place: USA... | reverse complement strand
GCGCAGGCTCGCCTCTATCGCGCCGAGTGCGCCGAACGAGTGTCCGAGAATGAACGCCGGCTCGCCCATTGCCTCGAGCACTGCGACGATGTCCTCGGCCTCTCGCGCCAGTTCGTAGCTGGCCGAGTCGCCGCTGTCGCCGCGCCCGCGACGGTCCATGGCGCACACCGCGAACCGCTCCTCGAGCGCCGGCAGGACGACGCGCCAGGTCGTCGCATGGTCCGCAGTCGCCCCGGGCACGACGAGCAACGGCAGCCCGGAGCCGCTCCGCCAGAAGGCGATACGCGTTCCGTCGGCCGAGATCGCGGTGTCCATGAGCGGCGTTAGGCGCGACGGCATGGCGACGTCATCGATGCGGCACTAATGCCGCGGCATCCGCACCGTGCGTGGCCCGAGTGTGTCCTTTCCGTGACGAACGACCACCCGCGCGTTCTGTCCAATGGGTAGCGTTCGGAGCACAGGCTCCACACGCGCGAACATGTCGTCCGCGTTCGACCCGAAGTAGAAGAGCCCCGTTTCTTCCGGCCCTTGCCAGAAACCACGAAAGCTCTCCGGGCCCGCAGCCTCCGCGATCTGCTCGACGACTCGCTCGAAGTCCAGCTCCGCGTACACGTCGTCGGGAAGACTCACGCCGTCGAGGTAGATCGCGAGACACTGCTGGCGTCCGAACTCGCGCAGCACGTCGGCGCCGTGCAGGATCTCGGACCCCTGCGGCGCGCCGGCCCTTTCGAGCACGCCCGTCGTCAACGCCAGCGCATCGTCGAGGTTCGCGAGCTCGATCTCGATATCGGCGAACTCGATGCCGCCGAGCTCATTGAGCTGCGAGCCGCCACCGGTGACCGTGCCGGCCTTCGCGGCGCTCAGCGCGTCCTGCAGCGGGTCCTCGTACCGCTCCCCGCGATCGATCGGCTCGACGTGCTCGTAGAGTCGCGCCACCACCAGATGCGGTTCGCCGTCCCCCGAACCCTGCGATCCGCGATTCCCGACGTCGGGCATGTTGATCTCTCCGAGTGGGTCACTGTTCACGTGACGAACAACGCTCGGCATGCTGCCGCCGTCGCGTCGTTCGCCGGGAACGAGCATTCGATGCGCAACTCCTCGAGCGTCGCGTCATGCGGCGTCGTGAACGTCGTGAAGAAGTGCAGCTCTACATCACCCTTCCGGAAGATCGTCGTCAAGAGCGGGGTCGTCAGCAGGCCGAGCTCTCGGGTGCGCCACTCCGACGGACCCGGGGACTGCAGCGCTGGAGCGGAATCCGCTACGGTCGATCGAGTCGGCACTGCCGCGGAGTCAGGTGCCGCTCCGCGTCGTGTGGAGCACGGGCGACACCCTTTTCGACCCCGGGAGCTGAGTGGCTTCATCGAACGTTCCCGCGCTCCCCCGGCGTTCGGCGCATTCCCGGGGCGAACCTCTTCTTCCCCGAGGAAGTGCCCGACGTCATTGCCGAAGAGGCCCTGACGCTGTGGACTGCGACAGGAGCGAGCGTCGAGACGTCGAGCGGTACGGGCGTCGTGCGCCATAGACGTCGCCCGATCGGTCGCCGATCGACCACCGCCCATACACGGAGTCCCGAACGCCGCCCAGGTCTACGACCATGATCTGGCCGGACATGTGCCACGTGACGTGAAGGGAATCGCCTTCGACTTCGAACGACATCAGGTTCCCCGGTGGCCCTTCGAGCTCGGCGAGCACGTACGTCGTGTCGGAGCGCCGGATGTGCATGACCGCGCGACGTTCGCCGTCGGGGAACCCGGTGGCGGCCAGGTCGTAGATCCCCGGCCAGTAGAAGGACGCCGGCGCCGCTGTCGTCAGCGTGCCGCGAGACAGGTCGACGTTAGGCAGGTGAGGGGTCGGGACGGCGGCGGATTGCGATGTCCGTGAACAGGCCGCAACGGCGATGGTCGCGAACGCGACCATCGTGAGCTTCTCCACTCGCATACAAGGCTCCGTGTATTGATCTCTGCTCGCGCGACCGGCGTGGTCAGCGGTTGGCAGTTGGAGCGGAAGTAAGCGTGGTTCCCCGCGGTCCGGTGCTTGGCCGGGGTCCGGATTTCGCCCTATCGATGGTTGGGGGCGGTTACCGTCCCACGAGATAGAGGAGGCGCCACGCGCCGTCCGGTTCCCGACGCCATTGCGCCATGAAGTTGAACGTGACGACGCGCGCCGTGTCGCCGGCGGGTTGCACCGGACCCGTGATCGTCCCGAGCTCGTAGGCGACGTCGCCCGCTCGGTGAACGGATTGCGTCGTGTGCCGGACGCCGTCGAGGACGGTCGCCGCGCGCAATCCGCGCGCCTCGAAGCTGTCGATCGCCGGGCGGCCGCGGACCTCGGGCGCGCCGCCGACGGCGTAGACGGCATCGGTCGCGTACATCGCGCTCACGCCGACCGGGTCGCCGCGCTTGGCGGCAGCGAGATGCTCGGCCCACACGGTCGCGATGGCGGTCTGCACGGCCATGGTCGCGGAGTCTGCGTGTGGAGCGTTCGCCGTCTCCGCACGCTGAGTGGTGCTCGGCGCGCCCTCGCAGGACGCGAGCAAGGCGACGGCAAATGCAAGGACGGTTGTGCTGCGAATCTGGTTCATGTGGACCCTCAATTGGGGTCAGAGTCCAATGGCATCATTCGAACGCCGGAGCGTTCGAATGATGCCATTGGACTCTGACCCCAACTCTCCACGAATCAGGCTCCACATCCCACATCACCGTCGTCCGGCCCGAGCGGTGAAGGTACCACGGGAGCCCCACCAGCTTGTAGCCGAACGGCGGACGAACGAAGATGTCGCCCGCGTGCCCGGCCACACGAATGAGCGAGTCGGTGCGTTCGATCTCCGATCGCACGAAGCTCGGCGACCGGAGCACCATCCGCTCGTGAGAGTACGTGTGATTGCCCAGCTCGTGACCGGCGGCGACGAGCCGCTGTCCGCCCTCGGGAAGCTCGGCGAGCTCGCGACCTGTGACGAAGAACGTCGCGCGAACACCGCGGCGCCCGAGCACGCGCAGGACGCGGTCAATGACCGGCGCCGTCGGCCCGTCGTCGAAGGTGAGCGCAACGCGACGCTCGGACGTGTCGACGTGATCGACGAGCCGGCCCGCGACCTGGAACGAGCGCGCACGCGCGAGCTGCCGCAGCCCGGCGAGAGCGACGACCACCACGAGCAACCCTCCGCCGATGCGAAGGAACCGCCTGGCTCGTCGTCCGGTCACGTGACGCGTTAGGCGCCCGATGTCTTACTGCGCCACCTTCGCCGTGCGGCTCCGCACGAGCGAGCGGATCTTCTCGACGACGGGCTGACTGCCACCACCGTAATTCGACAGTACGACGGCGACGTATCCCGTACCCTTGAAGATGTCGAGGTTCGAGCTGATGCCGGGGAACCCGCCACTGTGACCCACGATGCCCGTTTCCGGATCGACCCCGAATCCATACCCGTACCGCGGCGAGTTGACGTCGGGCTTCGGCGTCGTCATGAGCTCGAACGTCGCCGCCGAGACGAGCTTGCCAGCTTTCAGCGCTTCCGCGAACCGCAGCATATCCTCGGCCGTGGAATACCCGCCACCGGCCGGCCCGCCGCGCATCACGTGCATGAAGATGTTGTTCCGGAACCGCCCCTTGCCGTCGTCGCCGAACTCTCGCTGATAGCCGACCGCGAGATTCGGGGTCACGAGGTCCAGCTCGTACGCGTCGGTGTTCACCATCCCGGCCGGCTTCGACAGATGCTCGCGGACGTACGTGAAGTAGTCCTGCTTCGTCACGACCTCGATGACCTTGCCGAGCACCAGCATACCGGTGTTGCTGTACGACCAGCGTGCCCCGGGCTCGAACGCGAGCGAGTCGCCCCGCGCGAGCTGCATCATGTCGTCCACGGTCCGGAACCGCGCGCGCGACGCCTGCTGGAACTCCGCATTGAAGTAGCTCCCGAGTCCCGCGGTGTGCGTCAGCAGGTGCTTGATGCGCACCTTCTGCGCAGCGGCCGCGCTGGGATAATCGGGCAGGAACTTCGAGAGCGGGTCGTCGTACGACAGCTTCCCCTGCTCCACGAGCTGCGCGATGGTCACCGAGGTGAACATCTTGTTCATGGAGCCGAGGTTGAACTTCGTGTCCAGCGCGTTCGGTACGTTGAAGTCCTTGTTCGCCTGGCCGAACGCGCCGGAGTAGATCGTCCTGCCATCCTTCGCGAGGAGCACCGTTCCAGAGAACTGGTCCGCCTTCGCGAGCGTGGCGACGTAGCGCTCGAGTGCCGTGGCCATCTCGGCGTCACTCGTCACGCGCGCGTCGGCCGAAGCAGCCGTCGCGCGCGGTGGACGCTGTCCGATCCCGGATACGCGATACGGCGGGGTACTCTCCGAGAGCACGGCGATGCCGGACAGGTCGCCGGTCAGCTTGCGCCTGACGAGTGCGACCGCGCCATTCGGCAACTGCTCCTGGACTTCGACCCATTCGAGCCCCTGGGATCGATCGCGCTGCCCCATGAAGAAGTCCACGTGCGCCTGCATGGGCAGCCCGCGCATTTGCGTGTTGAACGCGGAATCCACGTACGCGCGGATCGCCGCCGGCGTCGCGTTGTTGATGAGCGCGACCACCTCGCGCGCGCGCCGAGTCGCCGGCGTGGGAGCTTGAGCGGAAGCAACCGACGAGACGACAGCCAGGACGGCGGCGGGCAGTGCGACGAGCCGATGGAAATTCATGGTCCTTCTCCGGTGAATGCCATGGCAGCGCGCAACGCCGTGCCGCCACCCTTATCTCGCCACGAACCGCACCGTGCGCAGCATGTCGAGCACCTGGTCGGCGGCCCGGGAATCGTTCGACTCCGCCATGATCCAGAGACGCGGGTTCTCCCACTGCGCGCCGATGTAGAACGTTCCCTCGAAACGGTTGCGATAGAGCGTCGCCGGACGCCCGTCGATGTTCTCGTTGTACCGCCGCGTATCGCTCGCCGCGGGAAGGTCGGTCGGCGACGGCCGCTCCCCAGCCGCGCGAACCTCTCTCGTGGCGTACGCCACGCGCCGGCTCGGCGGCGTTCCCGTTCCCCACGTGATCGATGAGCCACCACGGCGCCAGGTATCGCCCTTCCCCTGCCAGCCGTCGGGCATGCAGATGGTGAACCCGGCCGCAGGCACGACCTTCCACGACGAGACGTCGACCCCACGCACCGTGGCCTCGCACGTCGTCGCCGAACCGGATGGCGTCCGCGACGCCGTCGCTGCAGGCGGCGCCGGCGACGGAGGCCCGGGACCGGACCTGCCGCCGGACGAACACGCGGCGAGAGCGAACGGGACCACGGTTACCACGCCGACAATGGTGCGCCTGGATATCATCGCTGATGCTCCACCACCATAGGGTTGCTCGCGTCGCCGGAGGCACCGTCGCCGAGGTGCGACGCAGACTCGCTCTCGTGGAGCGCACCCTGACACTACAGGCCGGTGAATCGGCTATCAAGCCGTCCCGAATCGGTGGGGAACCCGCTCCGCACGTTAGGTCGATGCCGCGGTTGCGGCCGGAGCCATGATCGAATAAGTCGTACGCATGCGCGTATCCAACATGGTCCACGCGGTGGACGCCCACGCCTGCGGCGAGCCTGGCCGAGTCATCGTCGGCGGAGTGATCGACGTGCCCGGCGCGACGATGTTCGACAAGATGTCCTACCTGCGCGACCACGCGGACGGACTCCGGAAGCGCATGCTGCGCGAGCCCCGCGGGTACCCGGCCGCGAACTGCAACGTCATCCTCCCGTCGTCCAACCCCGAGGCTCAGGCGGGCTTCGTCATCATGGAGCAGGTCGAGTACCCGGGCATGTCCGGCACGAACACGATCTGCGTCACCACCGTGCTGCTCGAGACGGGCATGCTCCCGATGCAGGAGCCGGTCACCGAGCTGACGCTCGAGGCGCCGGCCGGGTTGATCCGCGTCCGGGCCGACTGCGAGAATGGCAAAGTCAAACGGGTGACGTTCCGCAACGTCCCCGCGTTCGCCGCGTACCTCGACACGCCGGTCGAAGTCCCGCACCTCGGCACCGTGACCGTGGACGTCGCCTATGGCGGCATGTTCTACGTCATCGCCGACGCGACGCAATTCGGTCTCCGCCTAACGCCGGACGAGGGCGGCGACATCGTGCGCATCGGCGAGATGATCAAGGCCGCCACGCGCGAGCAATGCCCCGTGGTACACCCGGACCAGCCCGGCTTCGACGGAGTCACGATCGCCCAGCTCTCGGGGCCTCCGCTTCGGGACGATGCCGACTGGCAGAACTGCGTCATCGTCTCGACCGGAGAGCTCGACTGGAACAGGCCGAGCACCTGGACGGGTGCGATAGACCGGTCGCCCTGCGGCACGGGTACGTGCGCGAAGATGGCCACCCTGCACGCGAAGGGAAAACTTCCACTCCATCAGGACTTCAGACACGCGGGCGTGCTCGGCACGGTGTTCACGGGACGCCTCGTCGAAGAGACCACCGTCGGGAAGTACAGCGCGGTCGTCCCCACGCTCGGCGGCCAGGCCTGGATCACCGGGATGGCCACCTACGTGGTCGATCCCGATGACCCGTTTCCCGACGGCTTCACGATCGGCGATATCTGGTGATAGCGGGTGTCATTCCAGCGGGACGACGCGGGATCCACTATTCGGCGTGCAGGACGTCCGATGGATCCATGCGCGACGTCCGTCGCGCCGGAATCCAGCTCGCGAGCGCCGCGATCGCGACGAGCAGCAGCGACGCGCCGACAAGCGTCACGGGATCGGTGGACGCGATTCCGAACAGCAACGACTCGAGCGTCCGCGAGACCGCGATGAAGACCGCGAGACCGCCGAGAATCCCGAACGCGGTGACGACGACGCCTTGCCTCGTGAGCATTCCGACGACCGACGCCGGCGTCGCACCGAGCGCGATGCGCAGGGCCAGCTCGCGGGTTCGGAGCGAGATGACGTAGGCCATCACGCCGTACAGGCCGATCGCGCCCAGGAGCAGTGTCACCACGGCTGCTGCGCCGAGCACGACGATCGTGAACGAAAGCTGCGCCATCGACGCCGCCATCACGGCCGTCATCGGCCGGACGTCGAAGAGCGGGAGCGTCGGGTCCATCTCGCGCACGACGCGCTGAACGGCGGACGTGATCGCCGTCGGCTCGCTCGCCGTGCGCACGGTGAGCGCCATCGCCCAGTGCGTCTGGTCGCTGAACTCATTCGTGGATGGCACCTGCGGAAAGTACACCGTTTGAGCCGGCGGCGATGCGAGCGATGTGTCGCGGACGCTCCCGACGACGCCGACGACCGTGAACCAGTTGCCGTTAGGCAGCGTGCGGAACCGCTTGCCGATGACGCCGTGTCCGGTCGAGTCCTTCCAGAACTGCATCGCGGTCGCCTGGCTCACGATCGCCTCGTACGCACGCTGCGCGTCGAGCGCGTGAAATGTGCGGCCGGCCACGAGCGGGATACCCATCGCCTGGAAGTATCCGCCGTCCGTTGTCGTGAAGACCTGCAGCGGCGGGATCTTGTTCTCGTATTGCGAGTCGCCTTCGGGATAGAACGGGTTCTGGTTCATTCCGCTCTGCGAGAGTGGCACGCGCGATGTGATCCCGGCGGCCCTCACGCCGGGTAATGCGCGGACGCGCCCCACGAGATCCGAGTAGAAGCGCACGACACTCGTGTCGGTCGTATATCGCGCGTCCGGCAGTGCGATCCTGAACGTTGCGAGCTGCTCGGGTTCGAACCCCGGGCGTACGGCATTCAAACGCTCGAACGTGCGCAGCAGCAGCCCCGAGCTCGCGAGCGCGACGAGCGCCAGCGCGATCTGCGCGGCCACGAGCGTGCTGCGAACGCGCTGCCTCGCCTTCCCCGCGGTGCCACCGCGCCCGCCTTCGCGCAGCGCCTCGGAGAGCTCGACGCGTCCAATACGGAGCGCAGGAATGACGCTGCACACCAGCGCCACGAGCGCGGACACGGCGATCGCGAACGCGATCGTCGTTCCGTCGATCCTCACGTCCGCCAACCGGGGGATCGCGCTCGGGCCCGCGTTCACGAGGAGTCGGATCGCGAGAGTCGCCACCGCGATCGCGGCGATACTCGACACGGCGGTCACGACGAGCGACTCGGCGAGGAAGTACGCGAGCACGCGGCCGCGTCCCGCCCCGAGCGCCTCGCGCACCGCCAGCTCGCGCTGGCGCCCATCCGCCCTGACGAGAATGAGGTTCGTGACGTTCGCGCAGGCGACGAGCAACACCAGTCCCGCAGCGGCGGCTACGATCCACAACGTCTTCGCGATGCCACCCGTCACGTCGTCCTTGAGCGGTGTGAGAAACGGACGCGGCTTCGCCAACGCGAGCAGCTGTTGCGACGTGACACCCGGGACGAAGTTCGGGTTGATCTCGGACAGGCGCGGCAGCACAGCGACGAAATCACGCTCCGCATCGGCGACCGTGACACCGGGCTTGAGCCTCGCGATGGCTTCGTAGTTGAAGCCGCCCGGATACGGCGCGTTAGGGTCGAGCTGGAGCGGGAGCCACAGTTGCGCATCGGTAGACGGGAAACGGAAGCGCTCCGGCATCACGCCGACGATCTCGCGACTCCGTCCGTTCACCTCGAGCGTGCGGCCGAGGATGCCGGAATCGGCGCCGAACCGTGACCGCCAGAGCCGTTCGCTGATGAGGACGACGTTCGGCCCGTTCGGCAGGTCCTCGGCGCCGGTGAACGTACGACCGACGAGCGGCGTCACCTTGAGTACCGGAACGAGCGTCGCCGAGATGCTGGCGGAGGTCACACGCTGCGGCTCGGCACCTCCGCGTTCATCCGACAGGTTGACGGCGCCGCTCTGGTACACGCCGATCCCGTCGATCGATCGCGTCAGGCGCTGGTACGTGAAGTACGTCGCCGACGTCTGGTTCGCGCGCGCGAGATTGACGCCGGGCATGTCATGCCACGCGCCCACCAGGCGCTCGGGATCGCCATATGGTAGGGGTCGTAAGAGGACGCCGTTGACCAGCGCGAAGATCGCGACCGCCGCACCGATTCCGATGACGAGAGTGGTCGACGCGGTGATCGTGAAGGCGGGGCTCCGACGAAGAGATCTCCACGTCGGGCGCAGGAGGGCCGAGATCGGCATGATGGGCGCTTTGCAGGTGTCCTCGGCCTACGGCCGGGACCCGCGCCCGGTTTCCACGTCGCTTTGGGGTCAGAGTCCAAGGGCATCGTTCGAACGCGGCGCGCGCTACTCCTCGACGAGCGTTGCGGGCCGCGGCGGCTCGGCGCCAATCTGCTGCATCAACGACGCGGTGTCCCAGTTGTTCCAGCCCTCGACGAGCTTCCCGTCGCGCAGCCGCCCCATCGACATCCCGGTGACTTCGACGCGCCGTCCGGTCGCGGCAATTCCGAGGTTGTCACCCTGATGCGTCATGCGCGCGGTCCATCGCGAGGCGATCATGTCGCCCTGTTCGATGACCTCCTCGACTGTGACCTGGATGTCCGGAAAGGCACCACGCAGCCGGCTCTGAAACGGCTTGAAGGCTTCGGGTCCGGTCGTCGATCGCCCCGCCTCGCCGAGTCCGTGGACGACCGCGTCTGGCGCCATCATCTCGTCGATGGCACTCGGGTTTCCTTGTTCCACACCTCGTCGAACCAGCGATGCATGAACGTGACGCGATCGGGTGACACGGTAACCTCCGGTTCAGGGTGGCCAGCACCGAGCGAGACAATCTGCAACCGGTCCAACCACCCGCAACCAGGCATCATCCTGACCAGCTTTGGAATGGTGAGCCCCTTCGTCATCCTGAGCCGTCAGTAGCCGGGAATCCACATCCTCCGTGGTCCGGCGTATGCGGGCCGCTGTCGATCCCTGCTTCTCCTTCCAAATAGCCATCTCCGGGTCGAGCCATGTCGTCTGACCGCCGTCACCATCACGCTGGCCATCACGATCATCACCAACATCCCGTGGATGACACGGAGAGTGTCGGGCACGGGCACGCGCATCACGGAGGCGTCGCGCACGTTCCATCCGGCGACGTCGAGGCCGCGTACGCCGAAGCGTACGACGCCGCTCAGCCCGATTCCGGCCGGAGCGTCGTCCCGGTCGAGCTCGACGCGCGCGAGATGGATTGGCAGTTCCGAGCCGGACGCCGAACGCGGGCGTGGGGATTCAACGGCCAGGTTCCGGGTCCGACCATCGAAGCTCGGCTCGGTGACGTGGTCGAAATCCGCCTGACGAACCGCCTCGACGAGCCGACCGCCATCCACTGGCATGGACTCAGAGTGCCGGCGGCGATGGACGGCACCGAGATGGTGCAGCGACCCGTGCTCCCCGGACAGACGTTCGTCTATCGGCTGAAGCCGCCCGACGCCGGCACGTTCTGGTATCACCCGCACATGAACGAGACTGTTCAGCTCGAGCGGGGGCTCTACGGCGCGTTCATCGTGCGCGGACCTAACGAGCCGACGCTCGACGCCGAGCGTGTGCTCGTGCTCGATGACGTTCAGCTCGACCGGCGCGGGCAGATCAAGCCTCCAGGGTGGTGGATCGAGCGCCACGACGGTCGCGAGGGAAGCACCCGCCTCGTGAACGGA
>Ga0075430_100005666_pt1 | contig 10543 bp, 9 predicted proteins | sample RhiMetdeltSRZDD4_FD_75294 | JGI IMG/M metagenome (GOLD analysis project Ga0075430, IMG submission 75294) | Populus rhizosphere microbial communities from Tennessee, USA - Rhizosphere MetaG P. deltoides SRZDD4 | ecosystem: Host-associated > Plants > Roots > Rhizosphere > Soil | place: USA... | reverse complement strand
GGCGGGCACAAGGCGCAGATCTTCGACTCCACCGGGAACGGCGGGATGACGGCGTGGTGGGACGGCCGGATCGTGGGCGGTTGGAACCAGCGGCCCGACGGCGAGGTCTACCTCCAGCTGCTGGAGGACGTGGGGTCGGAGGGCCGGGCCGCGCTCGACGCCGAGGCGACCAGGCTGACCGAGTGGCTGGAGGGCGTGTACCTCGCCCCCCGCTTCCCGTCCCCGCTGTCGCGCTCGGACTAGGGGGCCCCGCCGTCGGCGCCGCCGAGCTTCGCCAGGTCCCGGGTGGCGTACTCGTGGTGCGCCCATTCCTCGAACATCACGACCTGCACGGCCCCGAGCACGGTGAACCCGTTCTGGCCCTCCCGGACGAGCTCGTCGGGCGTCGCGCCGGCGAGCAGCTCCCGCATGGTGGCCCGGCGCTCGGCCCGGATGGCCAGCACCTCGTCGAGGGTGGGGTCGGCGTCGAGGTCGATCCCGAACATGCGGGCGTCCATGAAGTCGGGCGGCAGACCCACGGGGTGGAACGCGCCGTCCCGCCCCAGCACGATCCGCCCGATCCACGCATCGGTCGTGAACACGAGGTGCCGCTGGGTCTCGACGAACGACCACTCGCCGCCCACCCGCTGCGCGGCCTGGTCGTCGGGCAGCTCCCGGGCCCGCTCGACGGTCTCGTCCCAGAGCTCGCCCAGCCGGTCCCACGCCGCCACCAGCGTCTCGGGCCGGTCCGCCAGCAACCCGGCGGCGGCCAACCGCTCCGCCTGCGCGACGGTGACCGGCGGATCCACCGCCACCCCGTCCACCTCGATCGCTCCCGCCCCTGGAGCCCGAGCGAACTCGCTCACCCCACGGATCGTACGCCCGATCTCACGCGAGGGCGCGTTTCTGTCGGGAAACCGACACAAAGGACGCGGTCATCCTCGCAGCCACCTCCATGGCCACCTACTCCCCCCGGGCCCGCTTGCGGCGCTTGCCCTCGTGCATGGCCTGGACCCGGGCGACCGGGAGCTCGTGGCCCTCGGCCACGAGCTCGGCGGGGAGAGACTGGGTGGCGGGCATCGACGCAGCCCACGGGTCGGCGTCGCCCAGGACGTCGAGGGCGTTGTGGACGGTGAAGTCTCCCGGGCTCACGTCGTCCAACGCATCCCACGACACCGGGAACGAGACCGGGACGCCCGGGCGGACCCGGGGGCTGTAGGCCGAGATCACCGTGGCACCGCCGACCCGGGTGGCGTCGACGAAGACCTTGCCCTCCCGGTCCTCCTTCATGAACGCCGTCGTGGCCACCGACGGGTCCAGCGCCTCGGCCCGGGCGGCGATGGCGCGGGTGGCGGCCGCCGCGTCCTCCGGGGGCGGGGCGTCGTCGACCGGGACGAACACGTGCACGCCCTTGGCGCCGCTGGTCTTGACCGCGCCCGCCAGCCCCACCTGGTCCAGCGCGCCCCGCACCAGGTGGGCAACCCGGACCGCGGCCGGGAACGCGGCCCCCTCGGGCGGGTCGAGGTCGAGCACCAGGTGCGTGACCCGGTCGAGCCTGTCGGCCTTCACCAGCGTCGGGTGGTACTCGACCGCCCGCTGGTTGGCGAACCAGATCAGCGTCTTGCGGTCGTTGCACAAGGCGTAGGACACGTCGCGCTTGGATGTCTCGGCCCAGTACGACACGGTCTTCACCCAGTCGGGGGTGTACTTGGGGACGTTCTTCTGCATGAACGCCTCCTGCCCACGGTGCACCCGGATCACCGACAGCGGCCGGTCCCGCAGGACGGGCAGGATCCGGTCCCGCACACCGTCGAGGTACGTGACCAGGTCGCGCTTGGTCGCCCCAGCCCCGTCGAACAACGGCTGGTCGAGGTTCGTCAGCGGCACCCCGGCCAGCGACTCCTTCTCCTTGCCGGCCATGCCCCCGACCCTAACGGGGTCACCCTCACGAGAACGTGTCGCACCGCGCCGGGTCGCCGGACTCGTAGCCCCGCATGAACCAGTCCCGCCGCTGCTCGGACGAGCCGTGCGTCCAGGTCTCCGGCCGGACGTCCATCCCGGCCTGGGACTGGATGCGGTCGTCGCCGACCGCCTCGGCCGCCGCCATGCCCTCCTCGATGTCGCCCGGGTCCAGCGCCACGTCGCTGCCCTCCTGCGTGCTGCGCACGTCGACCGAGTGGGCCCAGATCCCCGCGTAGCAGTCGGCCTGAAGCTCCAGCTTCACCGACCACTCGTTGGCCTCCGCCTCGGAGGATGCCGCCTGCTCCCGGGCCCGGACCTCGGCGCTCGTGCCCTCCAGGTTCTGGACGTGGTGGCCGATCTCGTGCGCCACCACGTAGGCCTGGGCGAAGTCGCCGGGTGCGTCGAACCGGTTGGCCAGCTCGTCGAAGAACCCCAGGTCGAGGTACACCTGCCGGTCGGCCGGGCAGTAGAAGGGCCCGACGGCCGACGACGCCGCGCCGCACCCGGTCGACACCTGGCCGGTGAAGCTGTTCACGGTCGTGTACTCGTACTGCCCGCCCTGCTGTGCGAACTGGTCGACCCACACGGCCTGGATGTCCTCGGTGAGGAACTCGACGAACTCGTCCTGCTCGGTCTCGGGCCCGGGCGCGCCCAGGTCCTCCTGGAGCACCCCGCCGAGCCCGCCGGCCCCGCCACCGCCGCCCCCGCCGAGCAGAACGGTGGCCAGGAGGACGATGATGCCGATCACGCCGCCGCCGGCGCCGATCGGCAGAGCCATCCCTCCGGCGCCGCCCCGGCGCTTGTAGCGGCTGGACTCGGTCCGTCTCCACCTCACGGAGACCATGGGTACCACTCCGGCGCACAATCGAACCTACTCTCGTTGGCGCCCTCCGGGCGCGCACCGAGAGATCGGCCCTTCGGGCCGAGCAACTCACTGCGCCGATGGTTCGCTCGCTACGCTCGCTCACGTCCATGCCCTCCGCCGCCCGCGCCTCGTGGTCCAACTGGGCCCGTAACCAGAGCTGCGCCCCCGCCGAGGTCGCCCGCCCCTCCACCGAGGCCGGCCTGGTCGACGTGGTGGAGCAGGCGGCCGCCGCGGGACGGCGGGTCAAGGCCGTGGGCGCCGGCCACAGCTTCACGTCGATCGCCTGCACCGACGGCGTCCTCGTCGACCTGTCGGGCTACGACAGGGTGCGCGACCACGACGCCGCCACCGGCCGGGTCACGGTCGAGGCCGGGATCCCGCTCCACCGGCTGTCCGACGAGCTCGACCGGCGGGGCCTGGCGCTCGAGAACATGGGCGACATCGACCGCCAGTCGGTGTCCGGCGCCACGCAGACCGCCACCCACGGCACCGGGCTGCGCTACCGCAACCTGTCGTCCCAGATCGTCGGCCTGCGGCTGGTGACGGGCGACGGGACCGTGCTCGACGCCACGCCGGACGAGAACGCCGACGTGTTCGCCTCCGCGCGGGCCGGCCTGGGCGCGCTGGGCCTGGTCTCGACCGTCACGCTGCAGTGCGTCCCGGCCTTCCGGCTCCACGCGGTCGAGGAGCCGGTGCCGGTGGACGAGGTGCTGGCCAACCTCGACGACCTGGTCGCCGACAACGACCACTACGAGTTCTACTGGGTGCCCCACACCCGCTGGGCACTGACCAAGCGCAACACCCGTACGGACGAGCCCTCCCGTCCCCGCCCCCGCCTGCGGGAGTGGGTCGACGACATCGCGCTCGGCAACTACGCCTTCGGCCTGCTGTGCCGCCTGGGCCGGTGGCGCCCGGACGCCATCCCCCGCCTGGCCAAGATCATCCCCAGCACCGGCAAGCTCGACTACGTGGACCGCTCCGACAGGGTATTCACCAGCCCCCGCAAGGTCCACTTCTACGAGATGGAGTACGCGGTGCCGCGGGAGGCGCTCCCCGAGGCACTCAACCGCGTCCGGCGCCTGGTCGACGAGCTGGGCACGCCGCTCAGCTTCCCGGTCGAGGTGCGAGTGGTGGCCGGCGACGACATCCCGCTGTCGACCGCCTACGGGCGGGAGACCGGCTACATCGCGGTGCACGTGTACCAGGGCACCGCCTACGACGCCTACTTCTCGGGCGTCGAGCGGATCATGGACGGCTACGGCGGGCGTCCCCACTGGGGCAAGCTCCACTTCCAGCGGTCCGAGACCCTGGCCCCTCGCTACCCCCGCTGGGACGAGTTCCAGTCGGTGCGGGCCAAGGTCGATCCGGAGGGCCGGTTCGCCAACCCGTACCTCGACCGCGTGCTCGGCCCGGTTGTTTCGTCTCCGTGAGGACTTGACCGCGCCCCGTGCAGAACGGGGTACCAATGGGCGCTAGCTGGGAAAAAGCACACGCGGAGTCTTGACCGACCGCGCAGCGGTGCGGCACGGTGCCCTGGCGGGCTCTCTCAGGGGAACGGGAGGGGAGGTTCACGTGTCCGGGGACCAGGCGCGTCAGATCGATAGGACCGTGTTGTCGGTCGGCGCGGCCCTGTTCGCCCTGGGCGCCGTGGTGTTCGCACTGGCCGTCGCCGGCGAGGCGGCCCTTCCGGACGCACCCCTCGACGTGAGCCCGGCCTGGCTGGCGGTCGCGTTCCTCGCCTGCGAGCTGTTCGGCATCTGGGTCGAGCGCAAGGAGGGCGAGTTCTACGGCTACCAGCTGGCGCTCGTCCCGCTGGCCGTGGGCCTGATCTACGCCGATCCCCCCGCGCTGGTGCTGGCCCGCCTGGGCGGCTGCGCGTTGGCGCTGCTCGTCATGCGCCAGCGCCGCGTCGGCGAGTTCGTGTACGAGCTGGCGGTCCACGGGACCCAGACGATCGCCGCCATCCTCGCCTTCCACCTGGTCCTCGGCGAGGCGCCCCCGGTCGGCGTTCGGGGCGCCTTCGCCCTGCTCGCCGGCCTGTTCGCCAGCTACGCCTGGGCCGCGGCGGCGCTGATCGCGACGGTGACCACGGTCGGGCGGGCCTGGCCCGGACGCCGGGCCATGGCGGTCATCGCGATGTCGGGTGCGGCGGCCGCCGTCCTCAACGCCGCCATCGGGATCGGGTTGGCGACCACGCTGTGGAACCACCCCCACGTCGCCCTGCTGCTCACCGCCATCGGGCTGGCCTGCTACGTCTCCAACCGGATCTACACGGGCCTGTCCCACCGCCACCGGCAGCTCCAGACCCACTACGAGTTCGTGTCCTCGGTCGTGCGCTCGACCGACCTGTCGGAGATCACGTCCTCGGTGCTCGACTCGGCGCGGAACCTGCTGCGGGCAGACGACGCCATCCTGCTGCTGCGGGCGGTCGGCGAGGACGAGCCGGCCCGCCGGATCCGTCGCAACGACAGCGGTGAGGAGATGACGACCGAGGTCCCGAGCGCCGACCACGTCGCCGACGTCCGGGCGCTGATGCCCGACGGCACGCCCTGCCGCGTCGACCTCGACGCGGCCCCGCCGTGGCTGAAGGAGCTGACCGCCAACCAGGCGCTGGCCGCGCCGATCACGGGCACCGACCGGTCGGTCGTCGGCGCCCTGATCGTGATCCAGGCCCGGCGCAAGGCGGCGTCCAGCTTCGGCAACAGCCACACGTCCCTCCTGGGGCCGCTGACGGTGCAGGCCTCGATCGCCATCGAGAACGGCATGCTGTTCCACCGCCTGGAGCAGGAGGCCGACGAGCGGGCCCACCAGGCGCTGCACGACCCGCTCACCGGGCTGCCCAACCGGTCGATGCTTTCCGAGCTTCTGGACTCCGCGCTGGAGAAGGCCTACGAAGACCGGGGCCGCGCCGGGCTCATCGTGCTCGACCTCGACTCGTTCAGCCAGGTGGTCGACGCGTTCGGGCACCGCAGCGCCGACGGGTTGCTGATCCAGGCCTGCTCCCGGATCAAGGGCCTGCTGCCCGCCACCGCCCACCTGGCCCGCCTGGGCGGCGAGCAGTTCGCCATCGTCATGCCCGACGTGGCCGACGCCGACGAGGTGATCGGGGCGGCCCGCCTGCTGATCGCCGGGTTCGACCCGCCGTTCCAGACCGAAGGCGTGCTGCTGGCGCTGGGCGTCAACATCGGCATCGCCGTCTACCCCGAGCAGGCCATCGACTCGCTGTCGCTGGTCCAGCGGGCCCACATCGCCGCCGACACGGCCCGCCGCCACCGCAGCGGCTGGGAGCTGTACGACCCGGTGCACGATCCGGCCACGCCCCGTCGGCTGGCGCTGGCGGCCGACCTGCGGGAGGCGCTGGAAGGCGACGGTCTCGACGTGTGCTTCCAGCCCAAGGTCGAGCTGGCCACGGGCATCGTGCGGGGCGCCGAGGCGCTGGTCCGCTGGAACCACCGCCGGCTCGGTCGGGTGCGGCCCGACGAGTTCATCAAGATCGCCGAGCACACGGGTGACATCCGGGCCCTGACGATGGTGGTCATGCGCAAGGCGCTGGCCCAGTGCCGCCTGTGGCGCAACGCCAACCTCGACCTGTCGGTGGCCGTCAACCTGTCCGCCCGCAACCTGCTCGACCTGCACCTGGTGGACGACGTGGCCGCGGTGATCGACGAGGCGGGTGTGCCGTCGAAGGCCCTCACGCTCGAGCTCACCGAGAGCATGGTCATGTCCGACACGACCCGCTCGGTCGACGTGCTCTACGGGCTCAACGAGCTGGGCGTGCGGCTGTCGTGCGACGACTTCGGCACCGGCTACTCGTCGCTGGCCCACCTGCGGCGCCTACCGATCGGCGAGATCAAGATCGACAAGTCGTTCATCGCCCGCATGACCGTCGACGAGAGCGACAGGGCCATCGCCCGCTCGGTCCTGGCGCTGGGCCGGGACCTGGGCCTGGTCACCGTGGCCGAGGGCGTCGAGTCCCGGGAGGGTTGGGACCTGCTGACCGCGCTGGGCTGCGACCTGGCCCAGGGCTTCGTGGTGTGCCCACCCCTGACGTCGAGCCAGTTCGTCGACTGGCTGGACCGGCGCCAGCCCGAGGAGTTCGCCTTCATCGAGCCGCTGCCGACCGAGGTGGACGGCGACCTCATCATCTCGATCACCGAGGACGAGGCCGCGGCCGGCGCCGGGGACGACGACGACCAGAGCGACGACCCCCGCAGCACCGGCTCCGGGATGGCCTGACCTACACCAGCGGCCAGGGGTAGCGACGGCCCGTGTGGTCGACGGGGAAGCACGCCGACGCCGCCACCCGCCGGGCCCGGTCGACCAGCGCCGCGCACTCGGCCTCGTCGAGCAGGCCGGCGATCGCCGGGGGCGGGCCCTCGCGGGCCACGCGGTGGGCGCCGAGCACCAGGTCGGGGTCGATCGGCTCGCCGGCGAAGTCCCAGATGACCGTGCGGAGCTTGGTCTCCTCGTGGAACGTCAGCCCGTTGTCGACGGCCCACACCCGGCCGTCGTCTCCCGCCAGGCAGTGCCCGCCCTTGCGGTCGGCGCTGTTGGCCAGCAGGTCGAAGCAGCAGATCATGCGGAGGACGGGGTGGCGCTCCGGCTGCTCCAGCAGCGTGAAGTAGTGGGCCTCGACGTCGAACGGCACGAACCGCTGAAGCGACCCGCCTCCGAAGGGCAGGTCGGTCCCGTCGCGCAGGACGGTCTCGGGCACGATGTCCCAGCCGAGCCACGACGACAGCTCGTACGCCGCCACCTCGCGGCGGTCGAGGCCGGCCGGGAAGTCCCAGAGCGGCCGCTCGCCCCGCCGGGGCTTGTACACGGCCCGCAGGCAGCCGCCGTCGGCCCGGACGTCGACCAGCAGCGTGGCGTTCGAGCTCCACGGCATGCGGCCGAGGACCTCGACCTCGCCCGACCGCAGGACCTCGAGCGCCGCCGGCGGGTCGAGCGGCGTCAGTTCATCCGCGGGCATGCGTGCCCGTCGGGGTCGATCGGCAGCCCGCAGAGCCCGCAGTCGGGCCGGCCCTTGGCCACCAGGTCGAGCGCGAAGCGGCCGAACGCGGCCGCCTGGGACAGCGAGAAGCAGAACCGGGCCGTGGCGGGCTTGTCGCCCTCGTCGGCCAGCTCCTCCAGGACCACGACGATGCGGTCCTCGGGCTCGTCGTATTTCACGCCGATCGAGCCGACGTCCCACGCGAACGGCAGCGGGGTCACGGCCCCGTGCCCCGCGCTCGGCTCGACGTCGGGGGACAGGTCGTCGAGCAGCGCCAGCAGGTACTCGCCCAGCGCCGCCACCTGCTGCTTCTCGCAGCGGAGGTAGACGAGGCCGGCCTCGTCGCCGCCGGCCAGGAAGAACACCCGCTTGCCGGGCGGGCCCTCGGCCCCCGGCCAGAACACGTCGGCGCGCGGGAAGTCGAACGACTCGCTCATCATCACGACGGCACCAGGGCCCCGGTGGCCGACGTGTCGTTGACCGTCAGCACGGTGGGGCCGGCCGGGCCGTAGGCGATGGCGGTCACCGAGCACGGCGACACGACGACGCGCTGGAACAGGTCGAGGTGGGTCCCCATGGCGTGGGCGACCGCGGCGCGGATGGGGTCGGCGTGGGAGACCGCCACGACCATCGTCCCGGGGTGGGCGGTGCGCAGGCGCTCCAGCGTGGACACCATGCGGGCCTGCATGCCCACGAACGACTCGCCCTCGGGGAACGTGAACCCGCTGGGGTAGCGCTGGATGGTCGCCCACTCCTTGCGCTTGTAGGCGGCCTTGAGCTCGAGCCCCGTCCAGGTGCCCATGTCCAGCTCGAGCAGGCCCTCGTCGGGGATCACGTCGAGGCCGAGCGCGGCGGCGATGGGCGACGCAGTCTCGCGGGTCCGCTCCAGCGGCGAGGCGTAGACGGCGGCCACCCGGGGCTTGGCGGCCCTGCGGCCGCTGCCGTTGGGCGGCGGGGTGCTCAGCGCCACGACGCGCGCGGCCGCGGCCTCGGCTTGCCGGCGCCCCTGGTCGGACAGGTGGAGCCCGGGCGCGCGGCCCGGCAGTTCCTTGCCGGTTGTCCCGGTCGCGCCGTGGCGGACCAGCAGGATCACCGTGGGCCCGGGGGCGCGGCGGCGGCTCTGGCTGCGCGTCGCGGCGGTGCGTTCTGCTCGGGGCATGACCTGGCCAACCTATCGTCGGTGCGTGGAAGACGTCTCGGCCCGCCCGCTCCCGGAGGCCCTGGCCCGGCTGGAGTCCGAGGTCACGGCGTGCCGCGCCTGCCCCCGCCTGGTGGCCTGGCGCGAGCAGGTGGCGGTCGAGCGCCGGGCCGCGTTCCGGGACGACGAGTACTGGGCCCGCCCGGTCCCCGGCTTCGGGGACCCCGCGGCCCGGGTCGTGATCGTCGGCCTCGCCCCCGCAGCCCACGGCGCCAACCGCACGGGCCGGATGTTCACCGGAGACCGCTCCGGCGTGTTCCTGTACGCCGCCCTGTGGCGCACCGGGTTCGCGAACCTGCCCGCCTCGGTGTCCCGGGACGACGGGCTGCGGCTCAGCGGTGCCTGGATCACCGCCCCGGTGCGCTGCGCCCCGCCCGCCAACAAGCCGACGCCCGAGGAGCGGGACCGGTGCCGGCCGTGGATGGAGCGGGAGCTCGAGCTGCTGCCCGACGTGCGGGTGTTCGTGGCCCTCGGGCAGTTCGGCTACCAGGTGCTGTGCGGCATCCTCGGCGTCAGGCCCCGGCCGCCGTTCGGCCACGGCGCGGAGGTCGACCTACCCGGCGGCCGGGCGATCGTGTGCAGCTACCACGTGAGCCAGCAGAACACGTTCACGGGCAAGCTGACCGAGGAGATGTTCGACGCGGTGCTGCTGCGGGCCCGCGAGCGGTCCGGTCTGGGCGTCGCCGCAGTCCGCCCCCCGCCATCCGATCCGTGAGAGTCGCCGGATAGTCGGGGGACGGTCGCGCCGGCGGTTCGGGGGCGGCTAGTTTCGTCGTCCGTCCTCACCTGCGCCCGAGGAGCACGGATTGGCTTACTACCTCGGCATCGACCTCGGCACCACCTACACGGCGGCGGCGTCCGAGCGCGCCGGGGTGGTGGAGGCGCTGACCCTGGGCAACCGGTCGGCGTCCGTGCCGACCGTGGTCTTCCTGCGCGACGACGGCGAGACCCTGGTCGGTGAGGCCGCGACCCGGCGGGCGACGTCGGACCCCGGCCGGGTGGCCCGCGAGTTCAAGCGTCGGGTCGGCGACCCGACGCCGATCATCCTCGGCGGCACGCCGTACGCGGCCGAGATGCTCATGGCCCGGGTGCTGCGGTGGTCGGTCGACAAGGTCTGCGAGCAGCAGGGCGAGGAGCCCCGCGCCATCGCCCTGACCCACCCCGCCAACTGGGGCCACTACAAGCTCGACCTGCTCACCCAGGCGGTGCGCCAGGTCGACCTGGACGCCGCGCTGCTGCTGGCCGAACCGGTGGCCGCGGCCACGTTCTACGCCTCCCAGCGGCGGCTCGAGCCCGACTCGGTCGTCGCCGTGTACGACCTGGGCGGCGGCACGTTCGACGCCGCCGCCGTGCGCCGCACCGGCGACGGGTTCGAGATCATCGGCTCGCCCGAGGGCATCGAGCGGCTCGGCGGCATCGACTTCGACGAGGCGGTGTTCGCCCACGTCCGCCAGGCGGTCGGCGACGCGATCGACCGGCTCGACCCCGAGGAGCCCGCAGCGCAGGCCGCCGTCGCCCGGCTGCGGCAGGAGTGCATCGACGCCAA
>Ga0075430_100005663_pt1 | contig 10547 bp, 7 predicted proteins | sample RhiMetdeltSRZDD4_FD_75294 | JGI IMG/M metagenome (GOLD analysis project Ga0075430, IMG submission 75294) | Populus rhizosphere microbial communities from Tennessee, USA - Rhizosphere MetaG P. deltoides SRZDD4 | ecosystem: Host-associated > Plants > Roots > Rhizosphere > Soil | place: USA... | reverse complement strand
ACCACCGGCAGGGGCACGATCTAGGCCTAGGATTCAAGATCCTGGGACCACGAGTGCTCACCCACCGGCGGCTACCGGAACCGAGTATGACTGTCGCCGTACCCGGTAGCTCTTATTAGGCTCCATTGCCGAGGTAATCGCGGCGGGTACGGAGGCGGTAGACCATTACCGACGGTTGGTCGCCAGCGACGGCGACGCATTCCAAGCCGAACTCGCCCATTCGCTGGTCAACCTCGCGGTGAGCCTGAGCTCGGCGGGACGCCAGGCCGAGGCACTGACCATGACTGAGGAGGCGGTCGCCTTGCGGCGGCGCGAGGTCGCCACAAAGGCGGGCGCTGGCCGTGCTGGGCTCGCGTGGGCGCTGAGTAACCTCTCGGTCGATCTGGGGAGAGCCGGACGCCTTGACGCGGCGGTCGAAGCGATCGAAGAGGCTGTTCGGATCCGCAGGGATCTTGTTGCGGCTGAACCGGAGGTCTACCGAGCCGATCTCGCGACATCGTTGCACAACCTTTCCGTCCGGCTCAGCGCCGTCGGTCGTCAAACCGAGGCGATGGCCGCCATTGCGGAGGCGGTAGAGATCAGGCGAGCACTAGCGAAGGCAGATCCTGACAGGTTCTTGCCTGATCTGGCTGCGTCGTTGACGAACCTGTCGGTCGACCTGAAGCGGATCGGCCGACCGCCCGCCGAAGCCTTGGCCGCCACCGAAGAGGCGGTACGGATCCGCCGTGAACTGGCCTCAACCCGGCCAGAGACGTTTCGTCCTGCCCTGGCCGCCTCACTGAACAACCTGTCGGCCGACTTGGCCGCCGTCGGGGACGATAACCGCGCTCTGCAGGCGATCGAGGAGGCAGTCGCCATCCGGCGCGAACTGGCCGCGCATCGGCCGTCGGTCTACGCAGCCGACCTCGCCGGATCTCTACGCAGTCTCGCCGTCCGATTGGCCGTCGTCGGTCGGCCATCCGCCGCCGTTGATGCCGCCGACGAGGCGGTCCGGGTTATTCGCGCACAAGCGGACAACGAGCCGGAACGATTCCGGCCCGCGCTGGCACGGGCGCTTGACCGTCACTCCGTTCGTCTCGGTGCCGTCGAGCGCTACCCGGAGGCACTGGCCGCTATCGAGGAGGCCGTGCGCATCGATCGAGCCTTGGCCGAATCAGCACCAGACGCGCGTATGGTCCCGACCTGGCCACCTCGCTGAACAACCTCGCCGTCGCACTCTCACGAATGGATCGGATCGAGGAGTCTTTGGCCGCGGCCGAGGAAGCGGTACAGATCCGGCGTGACCTTGTCGCAATCCGGCCCGAACGGTACCTGGGCGTATTGGCCGCCTCGCTGGACAACGTGGCCGACGGGGCAAGCAAACTAGGCCGCCTCACGGAAGCGCTGCGCACGATAGACGAGGTCGTGCAGATCCGCCGGGCTCTGGCCACCGCCGACGCCCGTGCGGCCTTACCAGACCTGGTCCTGTCCGTCCATACCATGGCTGACCTGATGGCAAGACTGAACCGGCACGCCGAGGCGAGACAACTCTTCGACGATCTACAGATCGAGCATGGTCAGGACAACTGGACCCACGGCATCGTGGTGCTCGAACGGGCATGGTGGCATGGCCTCGACGGTAACATCGCAGCCGCTATCGCCGACGCCGGTAACGCCCTCCAGTTGCTCGAAGCGGACCCGGTACGCCAGGCCGATGTTCGCCGCCTGCTGCGGACCATGCGACGAGCCGATCCCACCCGATTCGACGCCGCATGGCCTCCCAGACATGGCGACCAGCCAGCCTGGCTACGACACCTCGAACCCAACCCGTCAATCGATGAGGTGATTCACGACTGGATGGAATGCGCCCGAACCGGCACCCTGGCGGACGAGCAGGCGTTCCTGGTCCGGCACGGCGAGCTACTGAGCGACGAAGCGGAAGCGGCGTTCGACCGCCTGATCGACGCCAACCCAGGACATGCCGGCTTGCGCTCCCATCAGATCATCATCCGTAGCGCGCGCTCGGGTGACGTGGCGCAAGCCTACGCCCAGTACACCGAGCAAATGTGGAGCGACGAAGTATCTACGGCGCTCGCGAGTTGGATCGCAGCCGTCAGCCACGACGACCTACGACGCCGACTCGCTGAGGACGAAGCGCACCTGCTCAGCGACGAGGCGGCGGCCCAGTGCGATGCAATGATCGCCGGAGCGCCGCCAATGCCGGAAACCCTCTGGCGGATAGGCCTTCTGGCCATCTGCCGCTCCGATGGAGAGACGAATGCCTTCACGATCCTCACCGACCGCGATGCGGTGTGGGCGATGCCCGACCGGAGTAGCCTGACCGCCTACCAGCTCGCGTGCTGGGCTTGGCGCGCATGCGAGCCGGACTCGAACCAGACGATCCCGAGGCCCACTTCATCCATTCAATAGCCGCTCTCGCCGCGCACCTCGACCAAGAGGCGGAGGACGCCATGGTACGGTGCGCAGACGCCTCGAACTCCTGGGACCGCCCGACCAGAACGCGCCAACTGACCCGCCTGATGGCCGTCCGACCGAACCTGACCGATGGTCTGATGCGGCTGCGACAGGCATTTGTGGCCCGATGGGATACCACGCGCGTCCGACCATGACCAACGAAGGGTCAGCGCTCGCCTGATGCCGAGATCATCCCCTGCTATCCCGTTGGTCGTCGAGGACGCGCCCACGGAGACTGCGCATACACTGCGCCAGGTCCCGACCAGCTCAACGATGATGTTGGATATCAGGTCGATCTTGGATATCGGCGGCCTGTATGCTCGTCGGAACCTGCCATCCCAGTCACTCGATCAGGTGACCGAGGTGCCGGGATAGCTTGCGGTTAGCAGGTCGGCGAGTCGGGCGTTACAACTGTTGTCTTCGTTCCGAGCCTCCAGCGGAGCGTCGGGCCGGTGAACGTGATTGCGAACGCGTCGGGATGGTTTCCTGGTTGTAGTTCTGTGGGTTGCCCCTGGTCCGTCTGGCCGGGCGATACGTCGTTTTGCTGGCCGATCGGTATGCCGACGGTGAACGGATTGGGGTTGCTGTAGCCGAAGTGAGCGGTTTTTGTGCCGTTTGGCCCGGGTGAGACGCACTGGAGGTAGGGCTGGACGTCGGCGATCTGGTTCGCTTGGACTACTGTGATCCGGAATGAGCTGCTTGTGGAGTTCCCGGCCTGGTCGCTGACGGTACATGTCACGACGGTGGTTCCCAGCGGGAAGACGCTTCCTGAGGGCGGCTGGCAGGTCGGCGCGTCGGCGACGCCAGAGCCGGTGTCGGTGGCGGAGACGGTGTAGGTGACGGACTCTCCGCCGCTGCCGTTGGAGGGGGCGGTCAGGTCTGCCGGCAGGTTCAGGATCGGCGGCGTGTTGTCGATTGTGGACGCCATCCTGACAAGGAGGTTGGTCGTTCCGGCGGTGGCGGTGGCATTGATGGTTACCGGACGGAGGTCGGCCCCGATGACGAGCAGTGTGAAGGTGCCGGGGAAGGCGTTGAGGGTGGCTTGGCCGGCGGTGTTGGTGGAGGCTCGGACGTCCCAGTAGTCCAAGCGGGTTTGTCCGAGGTTGGCGCCGAGGGTGGGTAGCGGGTTGCCGCGGGCGGTGAGGGTGAGCATCGCGGCCGGGACCGGGTTGTTGTTCTGGTCCACGACGGTGATGTTGACCGTGCCGGCCGCGGGCAGGCTCAGTGCCAGCGGTGGTGTCTGGGCGTCGAGGGTGATGCGGTTGAGGGCGCAGAACAGGAACGCGCTGCCGCCGTAGAGAGGTGAGAGCCCGGATTGATTGCCCAGGCACACCGAGTGGCTTCCGGTGGAAGTTTGCACCGCGAACGAGCCGCCGTCGGCCACTCGGCCCTGGTAGTCGTCGAAGACCACTCCGATGTTGTCGGCGTACGAGCCCGGCGACCCGTCAGCACGCACCACCGACCCGCTCACCGTCACCGACGTGGACACGGGGACGAGCACAACATCGAGGACGGCCGAGCCGGAAAGCTGGAAGCCCGTATAGGACGTGACGCCGTATCCGCTTTGCGCAGGCGGCGTGAACACGATGTCGTAGACCCCGTCCGCCAATGGAATGGAATATCTGCCGTCGCTATCGGTCGTCGTGCTCGGACCCCCGGTTGATCCTGTCGGGCTGGCCACGACGGTGACATTAGGTGCCGCTGATCCACCGGCCGTGACGCGGCCAGACAGGTTGTCGCCGACGGCCCGAGCAGCGCCGGGCGATACCAGCACGACCACGGCAGAGCCCGAGAGGACGATCAACAGTTGAACGATCATTCTCTTCAAGATCGTTGATCGAAGTGGCTGAACCTCGCCAGGGGTTCGCATGATTCGCCTCCGGGGCTGTCTCGCGACGACATCGGGGTGTCGGTGGGGCGAGATGGCTGGACCTTTGCTGCGGAGATTATTGATCCCGCGTGACGGCGAGACAGAGGCAACGGTCCTCCTGGGACCGGCCAGTCAGATAAACGACTTGGATGATCATCCGTATTTCGGCCGCCGTTCCACTGACATCCAGCAGGTCACCCGACGTTAGAAGGCGTCACCGACCGCAGCGTGCCAGTCTGTCGCTTGTCGGACTGTAGACACCTGCGGGTGAATCAATGCTGCACGGCGGGGCCGACACGAGTCGGTGACCGAGATCGACGCGCCGCACATCGGTGCCCGCGGACCAAGGAACGCGGGGTGTGACGGGCGAAAATGAACCGCCCGGGGCTCTGTAGAGGAGCTGCTGGGCGCCAAGGCGGGCTGAGGCGTTCGCGGAAACGATGCGGCGACGCGCCCATCGCGGGCCGCGACCGGCTCACCCGCTTGCGCTTCCGGAATGTTGATGTTCTCTGGCGGATCGCTGGTGGCATGGCCTCGTCAGTGTGGGGCGAGGTCCAGTACGGCGAGGCGCAGGGGACCCTCATGGTTGGTGAACGGGTTGTGCACGACGGTGTCGGGGGATGCGGATGCCAGGATTGCGGCGGCAGTTGCCGCGTCTTGCTGAGGGAGGGCGCCCGCTTGGCGTAGGACGACGGCGAAGAGGTACATGCGCTGGAGCGGCTGCAGGTCGGGGCACGCGTCGGCGATGGGGTCCCATGGGCCCGTGAGGATGGGGCTGTCCTCACGGATGCTCATCGGTTCGCGGAGCGCAGCCTTGAACGCTTCGACGGCGTCGGCGTCGACTTGTAGCCGCCGCATGAGCGGCTTGGTGAACATGGGCAGATACAGGTCGGACATGCCCATCCGGATGCGGGTGTGGGCGCGGGCCGCGATGGCTGGCAGGTCTTGGGGTCAGCTGCGCCGAACGCGATGGCCAGCGTGTCGTCCCAGCTGCGGCGCCGACGGGCTGCGCGGTCTGTTCGGAACCACGTTTCGAGGTCTCGGAAGGCGGCGATGGACAAGCTGTCCGCCGGAAACAGCTGGGCGTACACAGCTAGCTTTTCGCTGGCGTGGATACGGCCAGACTGGGCGTCGACCGCGTTTTCAGTGAGGATGGCCTTGAATGCCTGGTCGGGTACCCTCCAGGTGTCTCGGTCCAGCACTGAGTCGAGCACGCGGTCGTGCCGACCGTGCACTGTTGCGCCGAGTTTCGCCACGAGCGCACGGAGAACTCCTTCGTCGCCCCTGTTCTCTTCCTTGGCCCACAGGATGAAGTGCCGATCTTGCCGTAGTGCGGCATCGGTGTCAGCCTCGCCGCGGAGCAGCTCGGCGATGGGGGGGTATCGGGAAGCGACGGTTGCGAGCGCTGACATGACGTGGCGGCGTTGCTCGCCGGCGGTTCGACGCTGGCGGTCGGACGCGCTGTTCAGGCGCTCGAAGATGTCGTCGCCGAAGTGGGCGCACAGCCGTTCCCAATGCTCGGCGACGAGGTCTACTAGGATCGGGTCCACGTCACCGTCGTAGAGGACGTCGAGCTTGACACCGGGCGCCTGGCCTGAGTAGCCGATGGTTTCCTCGATGCCGTCAATGAGCGTGAGGTCCCCGAGCATGAGCATGCCGATCCACGCCAGTTGCCGCCGCTCTTGGAGTTCGGGGCCGTAGGCGCACAGGTCGTCCTTGATCTCCTCGCGCAGCCACTCCATTTCGGATGTGGGTGTATCGACGCCTGCAACGTCGTCGTGGGCCTGCTGGTGACGCTTGATCGCCTGGATGAGCCCGATGAAGGCGTTGCGGCGAACCTCGGTGTCGGGTTCGTTTTTCCATGCCGCCAGGACGTCGATGAGGTCGGCTGCGGCGAGCGAGCTGCGGGCGAGTTCGAACGCCAGGACTTCGCGCAGCTCTGGTTCGATGTGCTTGAGCAGGTTGAGGGTCTTATCGAAGATCCGGCGGGAGGGTTCGTCGGTCCTGCCGCTGTACGCCCTGAGAATCGCTTCCGGAATGGTGTCCGGAATGCCGGGTGTAATGGGCCTTGTGTCGTGGATGAGCTTGTCGGCGAATTCTTGGACCGCTGATTGCCCGGGCCAGGCGGTGATGACGGCCGGGGCGTGCCACATCAGAGGGTGGGGGTCAACCGCCGTGCACAGTACCGCCAACTCGGCTGGGTCGTAGCTGGCGAGCACCTCCCGCGCGGCTTCGGCGTCGGCGCCCGGCTCCCGGGCTGCTTCCTCGAACCGCTTCCAGGCGTCGGCTACCGCCTCGGCAACGACAACGCGTTCCTCGGTGCGACCGCGGTCGTCGGGATGGCGTAGCAGGGAGGCCAGGACGGCGAAGCCCTCCTGCGGGCCGAGCACGTCGATGGCGACGCCGGCCATCGGCGCGGCGCGCGTGTACTCACCACGAAGTCGGCTGGTGAGGGCGGTGCGGACGCGCTCGTCGCCTGCGTACCGTTCGGCCAGCGTGCGGGCCGCGGCGTAGGGCCGCCAGGTGTCCAGACCGCGCAACAGCAGCGTCAGGGCCTCGTCGGGTGGCATCGCGGTGGCTAGACCTGCGACGTGGTACGCCGGCTCGTTAATCTTGGCGTCCACGTACGGGCGGAGCGCCTGAGCGAATGCCGGATCATCGCGCCACTGCTGGGGAATCATGCCGACGTCGTACAAGATCAGGCCGCGTGATTCGGGCTCGGCGAGTTCTTCGGCCACCCACGCCTTGAAGCGGCTGTCGTCGGCGAAGGCGTTGCAGGCGAGAACCCACGCGAGCCATCGGTCGCCGCCTGTGCGTCCGTTGGTCGTCAAGGTCTCCAGCGCGAAGTCGGCTGCCTCCGTGTCGCCGGTGGCGGCGATATTGACCAGGTCCGCTGCCGGCCAGGGTCCGCGGAGGCGGTCCTCGTGGTGGAGCAGTGACAGCAGCCAGGCCCGCTCTTCGGGCCGGAACAGTGCCCTCGTCGCCAGGCGGGGTGTCCCGCTGCAGCAGGTGCAGGCCGACCAGCCGCAGTGGCATGGACGGCTGGCGACGCGCCCAGTCGATCAAGCGTGTGGTGTCGGGTGCCTCGGGCCAGCCGGTGCCGAGGGCGAGGATGGCGGCGGCCTGCGTCGCCGAGGACGGCCCGGTCTCGGTGAACGCCACCAGGAGGTCCACCAGGCGCGGCTGGCCTGCGAACCGGCGGGCGATGGCGAAGGCCGCGTTGACCTTCACGTCGTCCTCTGGGTGCCGGATCCCCCAGAGCAGGTACTCGGCCGCGACGTCGTCGGCGATGTCGAGATCACGCAGCGTCCGCATGGTCGGTGACGGGTCAGGGCGGGGCGCGGTGAGCCACCGTTTCATGATCGGAAGCAGGTAGCTGCGGGCGGCGTGGCTGGCGAGCATGCCGACGAGGCCGGTGACGAGGTTCGCCCGATGGCGTAGCGATGGGTGGGTCTCGACCCGTTCGACGAGCCGGTTGGTGAACCCGGTCTGGGATCTCGGGGTGAGCTTGACGCCTGCGGCGAGCGCCTCGGCGAGCAGCTCATATCCGTCGACGTCTGCCCATGGCCGGTCACCGGGATCAAGCGCCGCGGTGAGCAGCGGTTCGGTTGCGTGGGGGTTGACCTGCGCGGTCAGCAGCGCGAGGAGGACGTCGCGCCAGGCCGGATCGTGGACGAACCGCTGCACGGCCTCGGCCTGTGCGTCGGGGGGCAGCGTGGCGAGATACTGACCGGCTAGGTGGTCCAGCACGACCCGGTGCAGAAAGCCGAAGGAGCCGGCGCCGTGCGATACGATGAGGCCGAACTCGTCTTCCGCCTTGGAGAGAACCGCATCGGCGATCTTGCGGGCGTCGGGTTGCTCGTAGCCGAGGACGTCGTCATCGGTCATGGACTCGACGATCAGCTTGCGCATCTCCGACTTGGTGACGGCGCCGGCGGCGTCGTTGACGCGAAGGCGGTAGGCGAGGGCGGCGAACAGTGTGGTCATCTCGGTGGCTGTCAGCGGCCCCCCTCGCGCGTGTGAGGCGCGCTGCCGCATCTGGGGATGCTTCTCGATGAGCAACTCGACGAGCCGGGCATAGATCTTGAAGCGTTGCCACGGCAAGGGCTCGCCCTGCCATGTCGTGGCCAGAAGCGTCAGGAACAGCGGGGACCGGGAGAGTTCGGCGAGTTCGGGAGTGGCCGCGAGCTGGTCGAGGAACGGTTCGACGCCGGCGTTCCACGTCGACCGGCTGGCAGGCGAGGCGTCCGGCTGCGTGACTGGCAGGAGTATCCCGGCCGCGATGGTCCGCCGCTGCTGGTCGGTCAGCGGGGTGATCTCCGCTTGTACCCACGGGCGCCGCCAGTTGAGCCGGTCGATGGCGTACGGGCGCGTGGACAGGATCGCCGAGGCATTGGTGCGGCCGAGGAACGCCTCCAGGATCCCGAGGGCGTGCTCGGCTGCGCCGACGTCGTTCCATTCGTCGACTCCGTCGACTAGGAGCAGCAAGCGGTCGTCTTGCAGTGCCCGCTGGACCAGCGGCCACAGATGGGTGGCACTCTGCGACTTCGGCCAGGCTTCGGCCGCCGACACGAGCGAATTCTCCGTTGACGCTTCCAGGTGGCGGCACAGGAACCCGAAGGGCAGCCAGATCGGCAGGTCGGTGGCGTGGTCGCGCTGCAACGCGATCGACTGCGGTTGGGGCGAGAGCAGGTCGGTTGCCGTGAACCGCAGAAGGCTGGACTTGCCCGCTCCTGGACCGCCGATGAGCAGCCGGTACTTACCGCCGGCCAGCCACTCGTCAGCCGCGACGGTGCCGACTGTGGCCTGCGTGGCCTGGCTTGTGCGGTTGAGCAGGTGGCGGGCGGATCTGAACGACTGCCGACGGGCGCCCAGCCGCGACGCGATGTAGGTGTGTCCGTCGACCGGGCTTTGCGGCTGGTGTTGACCTTCGGCGGTCTGCTCCGGCAGATCGGTGTCGAGGATGTCGGACTGCTGACGGTTGGGGTCAACATCCAGGATCACGAACTGTTGGTCGGGCTCGGGCTTCTCGACTGGGTGGACTCCGCCCTGGGCGGAGAAGACGGCCTGGTAGAGGTCACGCAGACCGGCTCGTAGCTCTCTGCTGTCCTGGCGGGGCAGGTTATTCGCGAGGGCCTGGGCTGCCTCCGGGCCGCAGAAACGCTCGACCCAGGACCGGCCGAAGAAGTCATCGACGATGCGGGGATGCGTTTTCAGCAGCGTGGAGACCTCCTGCACACCCCACGGGACGTAGCTAATCCCGAGCTTGGCGAGCCGTTCGGTCTGCTCGCGGATCGCGGCGTCCAGCTTGGTGTCCTGCAGGTCGAAAGAGGTGGCGAAGTAGAACGTCGCCGTCCTGTCCGCCCACTCGCCCGCCAGCAGGTCGTCCACGGCCTTCCTGATCCTGGTCGCGGTCAGCGATTCGACCCGCCGGGATTGCAGGGTGACGTAGTTCCGGCCGCCGGTTTCGCCGTGTGTCAGATCGAGCGGGAGCCGGGCGTAGGCGTCGATCCCAGCTTGGGCTTGACCTGGAACGCCGAAGAGCTTGGCGTACAGGACGGGCCGGACCGTGTGCAGCAGCCTGAGGAACAGGCGCTCGGCGTCGGGCCAATACAGGTCACCGATGGGCAGCACCTGAGCCCTGGTGCGATCGGCGGTGCGGGAAGCGGTCCCGTGGGGGCAGCCCACAACAGCGCCGCGGCGCGGTCCGCGCCGTCCGCCTCGTCCACGTAGGCCATCATCGTCGTTCCTCGCCACACCTCGCCGGCGCTCCGGCTGCCGGGCCGGGGGCCCGATACGCCCAATCTTCGCATCGGGCTCGAGGTGGCCGTGCCATCGCCGCGCGTACACCACGTCGGCTGTCGGATCAGGTCACGACGCACCGAAAACTTGAGTCCGCGGTGTTCGAGGTTCGAGTCCGGCACCGGGTCGGCGGCACCCGAACCCCGTTCCTCCATCGGCCCGGTTGTGTGCTCCGTGTGTGCTCGGATGCCGCGAACAGGGCGGCATCACACGGACGATGCGGGCTGGGATTGCGCCATGAGTCCGGACGAACTACCGTGTGAACGGACGGGTTGTCACCCGCCGGATAGCTCGTGCCCTTGAGCAGCGGACTCTTAATCCGCGGGTTCGGGGTTCGAGTCCCTGGCGGCGCACCAGTGATCAAGGCTCTGACCTGGCGTTTCTCTCCAGATCGGAGCCGTTTTCATGTCCATAGTGGATG
>Ga0075430_100005660_pt1 | contig 10549 bp, 4 predicted proteins | sample RhiMetdeltSRZDD4_FD_75294 | JGI IMG/M metagenome (GOLD analysis project Ga0075430, IMG submission 75294) | Populus rhizosphere microbial communities from Tennessee, USA - Rhizosphere MetaG P. deltoides SRZDD4 | ecosystem: Host-associated > Plants > Roots > Rhizosphere > Soil | place: USA... | reverse complement strand
AGCGCATCGGTATTGCGGCCCCGGCAATCGAGGCGGAGCTCGAGGACCTCCACACGCGCCACGTTCAGCTTGCACTTCTGGGCACGACCCGCAAGCCGCGCGTGCTGGGCCGGGATTGCGGCAACCTCCTGCCGGTTCTCCTCGAGGAGGTCCTTCCAGAAACGGACCTTCTCCTGCAGCAAGGCGCAGCCCGACTTCTCCGCCACGCTCGTGGCGGATGCCGTCAGCTGTGTCGCCTCCTTGTGGCCTCGCTCGAGGATTGCCTCGAGGATGAGCCCATGGTTGGTCCTCACGTATGCAGCCTGAGCCCCTAGGGACTGCATCGCGCGCGAGAGACCCTTCAAGCGCTCGATCTTCAAGCCGGTGCCGTCCACCTGGAAGCGCCGGTCGAGGCGTTCGGCTGCCTCCAGGGCCATGGCGAGATCTCCCGCCTTGAAGGCCATGTCCCCGGCCTCCTGGAGGAGAGCGTAGAGAAGGGTGGTGTCGTTCGTCTGGCGCGCCGCGCTCTCGAGCAGTCTCTTCGCGCAGTTCCGCCGGGACCCGGAGTCCTTCGCGGAATAGCAATCTCGAAAGAGCTCGCGCACCTTCGCTTCCGCGCTCTTCAGGGCGACTCCGTCAGGCACCGGCAAGCGCGCGGAGTCCCGTGCATTCACGGGACCTGCGGACAGGACGCCCGCGGCAAGAAACGCCAGTGTCGAGACTCGCTGGTTCATGCGTCCGCCCCAGGTGAGCCCGGATCGTCCGGCTGCGCGAGCCAAGCGCTCTTCTACTTCGTCCACTCCGTGTGGAACACGCCCGCCTTGTCGATCCTCTCGTAGGTGTGCGCGCCGAAGTAGTCCCGCTGCGCCTGGATCATGTTCGCCGGGAGCCGATCGCGCCGGTAGCTGTCGTAGTAGCCGAGCGCGGAGCTGAAGGCCGGCGCCGGGATTCCGAGCTGCGCCGCCTGGGCCACGACGAGCCTCCACGCGCTCTGGTTGCTGTCGATCGCGTCCTTGAAAAACGGCGCGAGGAGCAGGTTCTGGAGCTTCGGGTTCTCGCGGTACGCGTCCTTGATCCTGTCGAGGAACCTCGCGCGGATGATGCACCCGCCCCTCCACATGAGGGCGATGGACCCGAAGTCGAGGTCCCACTTGTACTCCTGCCCCGCCGCTGCCATCAGCGCGAAGCCCTGCGCGTAGGAGCAGATCTTCGAGCAGTAGAGCGCATCGTGGATGGCGCCGAGCAGCTTCTTCCTGTCCTCCTTCGAGCGCGAGTCCGGCCCGCGGAGCACCTTCGACGCGGCCATGCGTTCCTCCTTGATGGCCGATATCGCGCGGCAGAGCACGGCCTCGACGATCGTCGGCGCGGGCACCCCAAGGTCGAGAGCCGACACCGAGGTCCACTTCCCGGTCCCCTTCTGTCCCGCCTTGTCGAGGATCACGTCCACGAGAGGCTTCCCCGTATCCGGGTCCTTCTTGGTGAGGATGTCGCTCGTGATCTCGATGAGGTAGCTGTCGAGCTCGCCCCGGTTCCACTCCGCGAACACCTCGTGCATGTCGCTCGCGCTCATCCCGAGCGACTCCTTCATGAGGAAGTAGGCCTCGGAGATGAGCTGCATGTCCCCGTACTCGATCCCGTTGTGGACCATCTTCACGTAATGGCCGGCGCCGTCCGGACCTACCCAGTCGCAGCAAGGCGTGTTCTCGGGCCCGACCTTGGCCGCGATGGACTGGAAGATCTCCTTCACGAACGGCCATGCCCTGGGAGAGCCTCCAGGCATGATGCTCGGCCCGTGCCGCGCGCCTTCCTCGCCTCCCGACACGCCGGTGCCGATGAAGAGGAACCCCTTGGCATCGAGATCGCGCGTGCGCCGGATCGTGTCCGGGAAATGGGAGTTCCCGCCGTCGATGATGATGTCGCCCTTCGAGAGGTGGGGGAGTAGTCCCTGGATGGACTCATCCACCGCCGGCCCCGCCTTCACCATGAGCATCACCTTCCGGGGAGGCGCGAGCTTCCGCACGAGATCCTCCAGGCTCTTCGCCCCCACGAGCTTCTTCCCGGGGTTCTCCGCCAGGAACTCGTCCACCTTGCTCACGGTGCGGTTGAACACCGCCACGCGATAGCCGTGGTCCTCCATGTTGAGGACGAGGTTCTGCCCCATCACGGCGAGGCCCACGAGGCCTATGTCGCCGAGGGCCTCCCCCTTCGCTGACTGTGTGGTTGCGGCGGTTCCGGAAGACGGCTGCTCTGGGGGGCTCATGGGAACTCCTTCGTGTGTCTTGGCGTTTGCGTGTTCTCTGCGGGAGCGCTCGGCGGCTTTCCACGGCGGGACCGAGGGCAGCTTCTCGAGAAAGCGTTCGATGAGCTCGGTCTCGTAAGCTCCGGCGAACGTGCCCCGCCGGAACCTCTCGAGCCCTTCTCTGTGAAGCCGCTCCCAGGATGCCTCCTCGTCGCCGGGGACGATGGGAAAAAACAGGGCGCCGCTCGCATGAGCGGCCTTCATGTCGCCGGGGGCGTCGCCGATCATCAGCGCCTTACCGGGCGCGTAGCCCGAGGAGACGGCCGCGCGGAGCGCATCCTTCTTCGAGGCGATCTCCTGGCCCACGATGAGCGCCACGTAGCGCGCGAGGCCGTGCTCCTTCCACTCGGCCTCCAGGGCTCCGACGGGAGTGGCGGAGACGCACATCATGTCCGCCTCGCCCGAGAGCTCCTCCAGGCACTCGCGAACGAAGGGGAACGGGCTCACGCCGTGCACCATCTCGGCGATGTCGCGGTTCACGGCCTGGCTCCAGCGCAGCGCGAGCTCGAGCCCCGGATCGCGCGTGCGCGCCACCTCGGCTTCCAGCGCCGGGTTGCCGAGCGGCTTCCCCGAATCGATGAACGCGCGGAGGGAATCGGTCTTCGGGATCGATGCCCCGCGCCTCCGGACCTCCGGCCTCTCCTCGATGAGCTCGAGGGTGCGAGCGAGCGCCGGGAAGCGATTGACTCCCCGCTGGTCCGAGTAGAGGTTGACGAACTCCCAGGTCTCCCGCGCGTACTTCGACACGGACTGGAGCCCGTAGTGGATGACCGTGTTCGGGATGAAGCACTCCTTGTGCTTCAGCTCCATCGTGTCGAAGGCGCACCCGTCCGAGTCGATCCCCACGAAGAAGCTCCGCGTGGGGCGGAAATCCCGGAGCGCCTCGTGGGTGTCGATCATGGGTGGTGCGGGTGCGCCGCGCGAGGTTTCCGCGCGGCGAACGCGTACCTTATCACCGGCCGCGGGGTGCGATCAACCGCGGGCGCCTCCCCGCGATCGAACGGGAAGCCGGTCCCTGCCGAGGCTCAGCGCGGCACGAGCGTGGCGCGGCCTCGCCGGTCCACCGCCCGCAGGCCCGCGGGCTCGAGGGCCGCTTCGAGCAGGTCCGCCGCGACGCCCGCCCCCTCTACCTTCGCATGGTCGAGCCCTCCGCCCAGGAGGGCCTCGGGGCTCGTCTCGATCCCCGCCCCGCCGGAGGACTCGATGAGGTCGAGGAGCGTCCGCAGGCGAACGGAATCGAGGAGCGTCACCGAGCCCGCCCCGCCGAGGAGGCCCTGGAGATCGGCCGCGGGCTCGGCCGGCAGGGAGGCGGCGCCGGGAGCGATCCGGACTTCCTTCGTCTCGCCGGGGGCTAGCGCGAGGTTCTCGAGCCTGCCCGGTTCCAGTCCCGGGACCGAGGCCTCCACGTCGAATCTCCCCGCGGGGGCCTCGATGGACATGCGGCCGCGGCCGGCCACCGCCTCGCCCGCGAGCTCGCGCGTCCCGGCCCAGAAGACCCGCGCGATCGCTCCTGGGATCGGGGCGCCCGCGGCATCCTCCAGGGCGACTGCGAACCTCCCCGGAGCTCCGGACGGGATTTCGATGCGGACGGCGGGCGAGGCGCCGGTCACGACCTCCTGGAGGGCGCACGCGACGACCTGCGTCGAGCTCTCGGCGCAGCGCTTGACGAAGAACGCGTACTTCCCCGGGGCGAGCCCCGAGAAGGAGAAGCTCCCGTTTTCGAGGACTCCGGCGGCCTTCGGCTGCCCGGCGATCCCGGGCTCGGGTCGGAGCGGGACCGCGAGCACGTTCAGCTGCTCGCCATCGCGAAGAGGAAGGGTGCCCTCGACGATGCCATCGACCCGGACCTTGCTCGCGACGTCGAGCCGCACGGGGACCTCCTCCCCGCCCGCCACGGAGGTCGTGGCTCTCGCCCGCGACTGTCGTGAGCCGGAGTTCTCGTGGAACGTGTTCAAGAGGCAGTCGCCCGGAAGCAGACCCTCGAGCCGGACGTGGCCGCTCTCGTCCGTGACCCCCTCGGCGGCGAGCCAGCTTCCCTTCCGCGCCTCGACCCTGTAGCCGCTCGCCGGCTCCCCGGTCGCCTCCCGCCCGACCTCGACGAGCAGGGATCCCGTGAGCGGGAAGCTCAGGACGACGGCGGGCCCTCCCGTCACCCCGACGGCCTCGACGGAGGCCGGCTGGCCGGGGGCGGTGGCGCGCAGCGCGTACACGCCCCGCGGCAGGGAATCGAACGCGAAGCCGCCGTCCTCGCCGGAGGTCGCGCTCGCGGCCCCGGCGGGGAGCGGTGCACCCGGCGCGCCCCGGCGGATGGCGCCATGAGCGATCACGGACACGGACGCCCCCGCCACCGGCGCCCCCGACGGATCGAGGACGATCCCCGCGAGAGGCAGCGATTCCCGGAGCACGAGATCGACCCGCTGCGACTGCCCCTCGAGGAGGCCGAACGGCTCCGAGCTCTCGGCCTCGAAGCCCGGGGCGTGGGCCGCCACGTGGAGCTCCGGCGGGCCTCCTTCCTGCCCGGAGAGCAAGCAGGAGCTTCTCGAGGCCGCTAAGGAAACGGCGGAGAAGTACTTGATCGCATCGGCTTCGACGAGGGCGGTCTCCGCGGTAACCACGGCGTTCCATTCGCCGGCGCTCGCCACCTGTCGGTCCAGAACCCCGTAGGCCCTCGTGTACTCGAGCTGCTTCCTCTCGAGGCGAGCCGTCGCTTCCGCGAGCTTCATCTTCTGCACGTCGAGCTCGGCGAGCTTCCTGGCAACGACGTCGTCCACGGATGCCGGCGCGGGTTGGATCCACTCGACGAGCGCCGGGGGCGCCATGCCGCCCGACTGGACCTGCGCCCCGGACAACCCGAGCTTGCGGTCTTCGAGGGCCATCCGGAAGAGGGAATCGCCCATGGATGCGCCGCCGGCCGGCGCGATCTCGTAGTAGCCCGCGGCATCCGTCACGGCGCCGCCCGCGCGCGCGCCCTCGGTGTGGCACGACGAGCAGGAAGTGGACCCCGACAGGAGGTCGACCTTCGCGCCCTCGATGGGCCGGCCCCGATCGTCGTGCACCCAGCCGACGACGATGGGAGGCTTCGATGTCGCGGGTTCCGCGGCGCTCTCCCCGGCCGGATCCTCCGGGGCGGGCTCCGTGGCGGACGCCGCGCCAGGAGCGGCTTCCGGGCTCCGGGCGATCGGCCCACGCTCGAGCGCGCCATCGGGCGCGCGGGGAAGGTCGGCGGGCGCGGTCTCCGCCGAGACCACCGCGGGCGCATTCCCCCGCCGCGAGCTCGCCGCGCGCTCGAGCGCGATCCAGCCCACCGGGAGGAGGACGACGGCGATCCCGAGCGCGATCGCCACGCTCGATCCCGTCCCCGCGAGCGCCGGCCCGGCGGGCAGCGGCCCCGACAGCTCCCCGAAGCGCTTCTCGACGGCGGCGACGATCCGGTCCGCGAGCTGGCCGGGGGCCTGGACCTCCTCGGAGGCGCGGAGCGCGGAGTCCACCGAGAGCGCCGCGGCCGCGGCCCCTCCGACCTGGATGCGCCGCCGGAGACGGGTCTTCGCGAGGGAGATCCTGCGGGCGACGGTGCCCTCGGGACAGTCGCACACCTCCGCAATCTCGCGGTACTTGAGGCCTTCCCTGTAATGAAGGACGACCGGCACGCGAAGCTCGTCGGGAAGGGACGAGATCGCGTCCTCGACTTCCTGCAGGTTCATGGGTTCTTCCAGGTCTTTCTTCCGCTCCGCCGCGCGATCCGCCCAGACGTTCTCCCGCTGCCGCCGCCTCTCCTCCATGCGGCGCCAGTCCATGGCGCGGTGGATCGCCGCGCGGGCGAGCCACGCGCGCGGGTGCTCCGCCGTCGCGAAGGAGCCGACCGTCTGGAGGAGCCGCAGGAACACGGCCTGGGTCACGTCCTCCGCATCCGCGGAGTTCCGGAGGAAGCGGTAGGCGACGCGGTACACGAACTCGTGGTGGTGCGACACGGCGTCGCGAACGAGCTCGAGGTCACGGGGGCTTGGGGCTGGCATGGAACTCGGGTTTTCCTCGAACCGGCCGGATCCGGGATCCAGGCCGCGCGGCCTGGTCCATTCTCTTCCACCGTGAAGACGCCGCCCAACTCCCAGATTCTTCCCCGGCGACCCGGAATCGGGAAGAATTCATGTACCTCGGCACGATTCGGAGTGGTCGAGTGCTCGAGCAAGCATCAGAAACTTCCCTGCGGCATGGCGCCGGCCAGGCGGCCATTCAGAATCGTGCCGAGGTACTTTAGACTTGAAAACGATCAGCGGAGGAAGCCAGGCGGTTTCGATCCATGCCCTCTTTCTCCTATCCGGAGCCCTCGGCGTCGTTTACGAGGTCCTCTGGATGCGCCGCCTCGCCTCGGTGTTCGGCTCGGGAGCCGCGGCCGCCGCGGCCGCGCTCTCGGGGATGTTCCTCGGGATGGCGATCGGGAGCGCGGCCTTCGGGAGGGGGGCCGGCCGATCCCCTTCGCCCCTGCGGGCCTTCGGCCTCCTCGAGATCGGGGTCGGCTGCGGGGCCCTCCTGTCGGAGCCCATCCTCCTCCTCTGGGAGACCCTCTTTCCGGAGCTCTACCGCGGGCTCCATGCATCCCCGGCCACGTTCCTCGGGGTCCGGACCGGGCTGTCCATGGCGGCGCTGATCCTTCCCACGATCCTCATGGGAGCCACGTTTCCGTACCTCGCGGAGGCGCTCTCCCGGAGAGGCGGCCGGCCCGGCGCTCACGGCGCCGGACTCCAGGCGGCCAACGCGCTGGGCGGCGCCGCCGGCGCACTAGCGGTGCCGTTCGCGCTCCTCCCTCTCCTCGGGGCGCGGGGCAGCCTCGCCGCCGCGGCCGCTTCGAGCTTCGCGGTCGGAGCATCCGCCCTTCTGCTCGCGCGCGGCCGCGCGCCGGCATCCGCTCCGCTCGAGGGCATCGGACCGCCGGCGGCCCCGAGGCGCGTGAAGCCTCTGCTCCTCGGCCTCGCGTTCGTCTCGGGCGCGGTGCTCTTCGCCCACGAGGTCTTCGCCGCGCGCATGTTCGCTCTCGTCCACGAGAACTCCTCGCATGCCTTCGCCATCATCGTCGCGATCTTTATCGCGGGTCTCTCCGCGGGAGCGGCGCTCGCTCGCGCGCTCCTTCTCCGCGGCTGGGGGGCCGGCTCCATCCTCGCCCTGTCGTGGGCCGCTTGCGGCGTGCTTCTGATGCTCACCCCGCGACTCCTCGACGGGCTCACGGCGGGGCCCGGGCCATCGCCGGGCGGCGCGCTGATCCCGCTCGCGGGCGCGGCGACGGCCGTGCTTCTCCCCGCGACGATCTCGGGGGGGATGGGCCTCCCGGCGGTCATGGACCTCGCCCTCTCCCGCTCCGGCGCCGCGACGGGGCCGGTCCTCGGGAAGGTGCTTGCCGCGAACGGGATCGGTTGCGCCGCGGGCCCCCTGATCGCGCTCGCCGCGCTCGCGGGCGGCTGGGGAATCGGGTGGAGCCTGCACGGAGCGGGGCTCCTTCTCGCGGGGCTCGGCATCGCCTGCTCGCTCTTCCTCGGCGCGAGGGGTCCGCTCCTTACGCGCGGGACTCTCGGCGTCGCGGCGTTCGCGGCCGCGGGGTTCCTCCTCGCGCCGGGCGACCTCCCGCGGCTCCGGCGAGCGAGTGCCGGCGAGAAGGTCATCTGTCTCCGGGAGAGCATCCACGGCACGGTCGCCGTGCTCGAGGACGCCGAGCGCCGCTGGGTCGAGGTCAACGGGTTCTACATCATCGGCGGCACGGCCTCCGCGGGCGATGAGAGGCACCAGGCGCACCTGCCTCTCCTCCTTCACCCCTCCCCGCGCTCCGCGGCCTTCCTCGGGCTCGGGACGGGGATCACGGCGGGTGCCGCGCTCCTCCATCCCCTGGGCGAGATCGCGGCGATCGAGATCCTTCCCGATGTCGCGCACGCCGCGGTGGACCACTTCGCCGATGCGAACGGGAACCTGGGAGCCGATCCGAGGGTGGAGATCGTGGTGGGGGACGCGAGGAGCTTCCTCGAGGGCTCCGGCCGCGCGTTCGACGTCATCGTGGGCGACCTCTTCGTTCCCTGGAGGCCGGGGGAGGCGTCGCTCTACACGCTCGAGCAGTTCCGGGCCGCGCGGAAGGCGCTCCGGGAGGGCGGGCTCTTCTGCCAGTGGCTGCCCCTCTTCCAGCTCTCTGCCGGGGACTACCGGAGCATCGCGGCGTCCTTCGTGGATGTCTTTCCGCGGACGACCGTGTGGCGGGGCGACTTCTTCCCGAACACACCGGCGCTCGCGCTGGTGGGACACACGGGGGAAGGAAGCCTCGATGCCGGCGCGGTGCTCGCGGCCGGGCGGGCGCTCGCGCCGAAGCTCGACCGGGCGAGCCCGTACCTCGCGCATCCATCGGGGATCTGGCTCTTCCTCGCCGGGCCGCTCGACGCGAGGGCGCTCGCGGGCGAGAGGCGGAACCGGGACGGCTTTCCGGCCGTCGAGCTCTCGAGCCCGGCCGGGAGCCTGACGCGCCGGCGCGCGAGCTTCGTCGGCCGGGAGCTCGAGCGCTACCTCGACGGGCTCCGCGCCGCATCGCTCGAGGGGACGCCTCTCGAGGGGCTCGGCCCGGACGCCCTCCGCGCGCGCGACCTGGGCGCGACGCTCCGCCGGGCCTCGCTCCTCGTCGAGGAGAAGAAGGATGCGGAGGGCGCGGCCCTCGCACGGGAGGTGCTGGACGCGCTTCCGCGGGAGATCCGTGAGGCGCTCACGGGAGGGTGAGACTCTTCCCTCTCCCGCTCCCGGTCCGTTTCTGTTTCCGCATCGCGCCGTGACGCGGGGACGCCTTATCCGCTGCAGCGCCGTGACGGGGTCAACGTCACGGCGCGGCATCCATGCGGAAGAAGGTAGTTCAGGGTCGTAGAGGCGCGGTCGTTGCGGGTTGTTCCGGGCCGATCTGCTCCTCGCCTTCAGCGGGAACCTCGCCACCCCAGCGGAAGCTCCAGGCCGCGAGGATCATGTAGTCGGCGAAGGCGGCATCGCCGTGAATGTCGGCCTGGCGATCCGTCTTGCTCTTCTGGCGCTCGCGGACGAGCGCCACCGGGGCGCTGACGGAGAAGACGTGCCTACCGAGCGCGTACGCGATGCCGGGCTCGATGGAGAAGGCGTAGCCCGGACGCCGGAAGCCATCGCTGTCGCCCCAGATGTCGTACACGGGAACGCCCTCGAGGCGCACGCCGATGCTCAGCGCGAGGCCCGGGATGTTCTCGAACCCGTAGCTCACGCCGCCCCGCGCCTGGTACTGGTCGGGCACGGACATGACCTCCTCGAGAGGCCGGGCGCGGAACGTCTGCACGTTGTTCGTGTTGTCCGGGTTGATGAGGTACGTGCCGGTCGCATACCCGACGAAGCGCCAGATCTGCTTGAAGATCTGGGCGTCGAAGACGAGGCCCCAGCCGCCGTCGCCGGGCTGGATGGACTGATCCACCGTGCGCACTTCGCGCCCGCCCGTGTTCGTGATGAAGACGTCGGTGACGTTCGGCTCGCCCGTGGGCACCTTCCCGCCTAGGCCGATGGACGCGTTCCCGGTCGGATGCTCCTTCGTGTCGAGGATCCATAGGCGGGGGATGAGGATGAAGTCGCCGATTCCCCTCGCCTGCGTGGTCGTGCGCCGGTTCAGCGTCCGGTTGAGCTGCTCCCGGGTCGCGATGATGTAGGGCAGGCTGCCGGTCAGGTTGATGCGCTCCGTGAACGCGTAGGTGACCGAGACATCGAAGAGGTGGACCTTGTTGATGACCTCGGACCCCTCCTCCTGGCGCTCCTCCTGCTCGTCCGTACCGACGAAGTGCCGGTCCGACTGCATCCACCGGTAGCCCAGGTTGAACTGCCACGAGTTCGCTTTCATGTAGGGCGAGCCTTGCGCGCCGACCACGGGCGAGCCTTGACGGGCGACGATTCAGCCCTGAGCGAGCGCGATCCGCGGCGTGAACGCCGCGAGACCCGTGGCCCCGATCGCCGTGATCAGGGCGAGTGCGCTGAAGCGCATGGTTCGTATCTTTCTTTTCTGCGAATGAGACCCGGTCGCGTGGACCCGGTGCGTTCCGACCTGGGGCGCGGCGGAGACCCTTTTCGCGCCCCCCCGCGGGCGCTTCGAGCAAAGTGCGTGCCTCGGTCCGCCTCGAAGAGAGGCGCTGCGTGCATCCCCTTTGATCTCAAGCATTTGAACCGTGTCCGGCCGGTCGAGACCGCCCCGCGCACGCTCGCGGGCGCGGCTGACCTCCTACGGGAGCACCCGCAGCGTTTACGCTACCT
>Ga0075430_100005656_pt1 | contig 10557 bp, 13 predicted proteins | sample RhiMetdeltSRZDD4_FD_75294 | JGI IMG/M metagenome (GOLD analysis project Ga0075430, IMG submission 75294) | Populus rhizosphere microbial communities from Tennessee, USA - Rhizosphere MetaG P. deltoides SRZDD4 | ecosystem: Host-associated > Plants > Roots > Rhizosphere > Soil | place: USA... | reverse complement strand
CGTTATAAGATTGCAAATCATTCGCAATTGCATTGGGGAGTCCCGATGTTCGAGATCGGCCCGTGGTTGCGTCCCTTTATGAACAGGCGACAGCTTCTCGCGAGCAGCATCGCAATAGGAGGATCGACGGCGGCTCTGGCGCAGGCGGTTCAAACGCCGCAGTCCATCGCTCACAGCCATGCCCCGGACCGTGGGTCATCGGTTCATTCTGCCCATGGCGACATGGTCACCGTCGGACGCGTGGACGATGCCAAGAACGGCTTCGACCCCATGCGTCTCCTGACCGATTGGAACACCGGGACAGTGACGATGCTCCCCTCAGGCCAACGATTGAGAACGTTCGAGGTCTGGGCCGAGGACAAGGAGATTGAGATCGCTCCCGGCATCATCTTTCCGGCCTGGACTTACAATGGGCGTGTTCCCGGCCCAACGCTGAGAGCCACCGAGGGCGACCGCCTGCGCATCGAGTTCCGCAATCTCGGTTCCCACCCGCATTCCATGCACTTTCACGGCATTCACGGGGCGCGAATGGACGGCGTTCCGGGAGCCGGGCTGATCAATCCCGGCGAGACCTTTGTCTATGAGTTCGAGGCACGGCCGTTCGGCTGTCATCTCTACCATTGCCATGCCCTGCCGCTGAAGCGTCACCTCCACAAAGGCATGTATGGCATCTTTATTGTCGATCCCGATCCATCCCGTCATCCCGAGCAGGCGCAAGTCGCTCGCTCGCGGCTTCTGGGCACGCCCGAGAACGCCGAGTGGCAGGAAATGGTCATGATGATGAATGCCTTCGACACGAACTTCGATGGCGAGAATGAGGTCTACGCCGCCAACACTATTGCGCACTGCTATCTCAAGACACCGATCAGGGTCGTGCGGAGCAGGCCGGTCCGCATCTATCTGGTCAACATCATCGAGTTCGACCCCATCAACTCGTTCCATCTGCATGGCAACTTCTTCAACTACTTCGACCAGGGAACAACCCTGACGCCGACACTGCCGACCGTCGATCTGATCATGCAGTGCCAGGCTCAGCGCGGCATCCTCGAATTCACCTATCAGAACCACGAGACCGGCCTTTACATGTTCCATCCCCATCAATCGGAGTTCACCGAGCTCGGATGGGTCGGAATGTTCGACGTGGTGGATGCAGTCTCATGAGCGACAGCTCGGTCGATGTATCATCACCGAGCGCAGCGCGCTGGCTGTGGCTCGTTGTTCCTCTTCTGACGATCCTCGCTGCCATATCATGGCTCTTCGCCGGCGATCCGCTCGAAAACTTCCGCAACGGAGCCCCGCCAGTCGAAAAGCTGACATTCGAGCGCGTTGTTCTGGACGCCCAGGGCATCCATGTGACGGTGCGTGCCGGTGGCTCGGAGCCGATGCGGATCGCCCAGGTTCAGGTGGATGACGCCTATTGGTCCTTCGTGCAGGTTCCGCCCGGACCTCTTAGTCGCGGCGCCGCGGCGCGGCTCGACATACCCTACCCGTGGGTTCTCGGCGAGGCTCATGCCGTCAATGTCGTGACCAGCACCGGTACCACTTTCAGCCACGACATTCCCGTTGCCGTCGCGACACCCGATGCCGGTGCAAGGCAACTCGTCTCGCAGGCACTTCTCGGCGCATTTGTGGGCATACTGCCAGTCGCGATCGGGCTGATGCTGTTTCCCTTGCTGCGTGGTGTCGGGACGGCCGGAATGCGCTTCCTCCTCGCATTGACCGTTGGGCTTCTGGCATTTCTTTTTGTCGATTCCTTTGAGGAGGCGCTGGAGCTTGCGGGTCGGGCAGCCCCTCTGTACCAGGGCGTGACCTTGGTGGTGCTCACCGCGGTCGCGGCATTCGTTCTGTTGCTGGCAGTCAGCCATCGTTCGGAGAATCGGAGCGGCGAGGCCCTGGCGTGGTCGATCGCCCTCGGCATCGGTCTTCACAATCTTGGTGAGGGTCTCGCCATTGGCGGCTCCTTCGCCGCAGGGGCCGCCGGCCTGGGCACGTTCCTGGTGCTCGGATTTACCCTCCATAATATCACCGAGGGAATCGGGATTGCCGCACCTCTGCTGCGAGAGAAGCCACGCTTCGCCTTGTTCGTGGGACTCGCCCTGCTGGCCGGCGGGCCGGCGATCATCGGAATGTGGCTTGGAAGCATGGCAATCGCCCCACAATGGCTGGCGATCACGCTGGCGATCGGTGCTGGAGCCATTGCACAGGTGATTGTTGAGCTCATCGGCTATCTCTACCGGACGAGTCGTGGCGATCGCGCCTCGTTGCTTGGCGGGTCCGTCCTATCCGGGGTCATGCTGGGCTTCGCCGTGATGTTCACGACAGCGATGCTGGTGAAGATCTGAAGTCGAAGGATTTCCCTTCTTCCGATAGCTTCTGATTTCCGCTTTTTAACTTCATGACCTGCGTCAAGCAGAGCAGAATATGAAGTTAGGTGAACCGTTTCTGCTCGGTCCGATAGGGCGGCTGAGCAACGCATGCGAGGTTGCCATGACCCGAAACAACGCGAAGGTCTTCGCCCTTCTCCTTCTCACGATTGCAGCAAGCGTCAGCTGGCAGGAGCTTGGGGCGAGAACCCGTTCGAGCACGCATGGTCTCAGCCCGGACTATCGTCAACTCGATCTCTTCGGGAATGCCTTCGGGCTCATCATATCCGACTATGTCGAGAGCCCGGATCAGGCGAAGCTGATGAGGGCCGCAATCAATGGCATGCTCGCTTCGCTCGATCCGCATTCGAGTTTCATGACCCTCAAGGAGTTCAAGGAGTTTCAGGTCGAGAGCAGCGGCAAGTTTGGCGGTCTCGGCCTTGAAGTGACGATGGAGAGCGGCATTCTCAAAGTGATTGCACCACTCGACGACACCCCGGCGGCTCATGCCGGCATCCTCGCCAACGATCTCATCACCCATCTGGACGGGCAGGAAGTTGTAGGGATGGCGCTCAACGAGGCGATCGACAAGATGCGCGGTCGGCCTAATACGCGGATCACCCTCACGATCCAGCGGCCCGGCAAGAAGGACCCCTTCGACGTGAAGCTGACCCGCGATCTGATCCAGGTGAAGTCGGTCAAAGCCAATGCCGAGGGCGATGTCGGTTACCTGAGGATCTCGTCCTTCACCGAACAGACGCAAGCCGGAATCGACGAGGCGGTAACCCGGCTCGAGGGAGAGCTTGGTCGGAATCTCAAGGGATGGATCCTTGATTTGAGGAACAACCCGGGTGGATTGGTAGACCAGGCCGTTTCGGTCTCGAACACGTTTCTGAAGAAGGGAGAAATTGTTTCCATTCGGGGTCGCGACCCCGCGAAAGCTCAGCACCTATATGCGAGGTCTGGGCGATGGATGAGCGACAAGGCCGTTGTGGTGCTGATCAATGGCGGTTCGGCTTCGGCATCGGAGATTGTGGCAGGGGCCCTTCAGGACCATAAGCGGGCAACGGTGATCGGCACCCGCTCCTTCGGTAAGGGCTCGGTTCAGTCGGTGATGTCCTTCGGAAACGAAGGGGCTCTGGTGCTGACCACCGCCCGTTACTATACGCCGTCAGGCAGGTCGATACAGGCTAAGGGCATCACGCCCGACGTCGTGGTTGCAGAGGACTTGCCGGCGGATGCGAAGCCGGATGAGCTCGACATGAAAAGCGAGGCGAAGCTGCGCGGTCACTTGAAGAGCGACACTGGCGAGGAGCAGACCGGCTCCTCCTCCTATGTGCCGAAGGACAAGGCGAAGGATAAGCAGCTTCAGGCGGCAATAGATCTGCTGCATGGTAAACAGGTCGGATTGCACGCGAAGACACGTGGCCACTAGACTCCACATCTTTCCGTCCCAAGTTAAAAAATAGTAATGTAATCGCCAGTCTGGCCTCCCGAGGCCCAGGATCTTTGTACGTTTCGGCTCTTCGCAGGCGCGTTTGATCAAGATCAAATAGCCGGCGCCCCGTATGTGGTTCTCTGGTGATCTTTCTCGGAGGCTTGATCGCTCATTCTGTGCTGATCTCTGTTGTGAGGAGTTGAAAATGGCCACTCATTTGAGAGTTGTGGTGCTGGCGGCTGCCGCTGCTGCAGGCGCCTTGTTCAATGCTCAATCCGCTCAGGCAGCGATAGCCACAGCACAGCCGCATGCAATCGTCGCTGACCTGGTGGCCTCCACCAGCAAGGTGGTGGAGGTGGGGCGCCGTGGCGGTTGGGGCGGCGGTCGTGTGTGGCGCGGTGGCTGGCGAGGTGGCGGCTGGCGCGGTGGTTGGCGCGGCGGCTGGCGAGGGGGAGGATGGGGCTATCGGCGCGCGTGGTATGGCGGCGGCTGGGGTTATCGTCGTGGCTGGGGTGGTTGGGGTTACCGGCGGGCCTGGGCCTACCGTCCCTATCGCCGCTTTTATGGCGGATGGGGATGGCCGGGTTACGCCTATGGCTATGGCTATCCCTGCGGCCCCTATGGTTGGGGCAATCCTTGGGCATGTCCCTACGGGTATGGATATGGATATGGTGGCCCCGTCGTGACGTTCAGCTTCGGCGGCTGGTAGCGAACGGCCCCGTCTTTACGTGAAGGTTGATATCGATCGACCGGGATATTTCAACGCGTGTCTAGGGTTGTCGGGGTGAGCCTACGCCCCTTGCCGGCCAGCAAGGGGCGTATCGCTTCATTCCCATCGAGCCCCTAAAATGGTGGAGCATCCTGCCGGTCAGTCGGATCGTTCGACCATGTTGAAGAACCAGACATTTGCAATCGACCAGATCTATGTCCCCGTGAAGCGCCGCAAGACCCTTGATCCCAAGACGGTGCAGAAAATCGCTGAAAGCATGCTGGAGAATGGGCAGACAACGCCGATACTGGTTCGCAGAGACGGAGAGCGGCTTGTCCTAGTCGAAGGTCTTCATCGCCTTGAGGCCTGCCGGGCTCTGGGCGAGACCACGATCATCGGTCTCCTCGTTCGCGCGCGCCCTCACTGACGCCTTGAATGATGGAGGTCCGCTCGGTAGATGCCGATGTCCTTCAAGGCACGGTCGTCGAGCCTGGAGAGTTCCCTATAGGTCTGCCTGGTTTTATACCAGCGGCGCACCCGCCTCCAGCCATTCGCTACTGCGAGCCCAAATTCCGAGCGGGTCGCGTTGCTGATGGCAACTGTCTCGAGTGGTTTCATCGGTGCGTTCCTTTCTCTCTCACTGTCCACCGATTGTCTCAAGCGGCAGCGCGCTGTGCACTCCGCTTATTGCGCTGAAACTCTTTGAGCTGCTTTTGTCATCGATCGCGTCAGGATCGAGGTTGCCGCAGGCCGGATCCGCGAGGTGGTAGGCGATATCGGATCCTGGATCGGCCTTTCATCCTTTTGACATCGAATCCCTGCATTCAAAGCAGAGAGAGAGGGCAGGAAGCAAGTGCAGTTGGTGCCCCGATGCAGTTGGATGCTCTCCGATTGCCCTCTCGCGGGCTCGTCATAACAGGGAGCCTAGGATGATTGATCGAATGACCATCCCGCCAAGGATCATGAGCGAGATTCGGGCACTCTCCGATGAAGCCTGGGCCGAATTTGCTGCAAGCGCTCCCGAGGGCATCGACTACGTCGCCGAGGCCTCGTTGCGAGGCTTGATGGTCGCGCGTATGCGACGCGCTGTAGCACGAGGTGAGGCGGACCGTTGCGCGCTTCGCGAAAGCGCATTGAGCGGCCTATGACCTGACGGTTCGCTGCCGTCCGCCAGGAGAGCTCATGGCGATTTCACTCATGCTTGGTTTGCTGTAGCCTCGCTGCATGGAACCTCAATCTCCGTCCAGTGTGGCGATGACCCTCGCCGAAGCGCGTGATCTCGCTTTTCGGGCACTGCGAAACAATGGTTGCGACGACGACAATGCCGCCGCAGTCGCCGACAACATGATCGAGGCCGAGCGGGACATTTGCGCCGCGCACGGCCTTTTTCGACTGCCGTGGTATGTGAGTTCTCTGCGCTCCGGCAAGGTCAACGGCCGCGCAACGCCCCGCCTCGAGCAACTGGCGCCTGGAGTGACGCGTCTCCATGGCGACCGGGGATTTGCACCGCTCGGCCATCGGATCGGCCTTCCCGTGCTCGCGCAGAGCGCGCGGGAGAACGGCATTGCCGCGCTCGCCTATGTCGACATGTATCATGTCGGGGCACTCTGGCCCGAGGTCGAGTGGCTGGCGCAAGAGGGGATGGTCGCCTTCGCGTTTACTGCCTCGTTTCCCTATGTTGCGCCGGCCGGCGGGACCAAGCCGCTCTATGGGACGAATCCGGTGGGGTTCGGCTGGCCGCGCCCCGGTCAGCCGCCGCTGGTTTTCGACCAGGCCTCCGCCGCCATGGCGCGAGGCGATGTGATGATCGCCGCTCGCGAGCACCGGCAGCTTTCGGAGGGGATCGGGATCGACCGCGAAGGCCGGCCGACCACCGACCCTGATGCCATCCTTGAGGGAGCTCAGCTGGCATTCGGCGGTTACAAGGGTGCCGCTCTGGCCATGATGGTGGAGCTCCTGGCAGGACCGTTGATCGGCGATCTTCTGAGCTTCGAGGCGCAGCAGGATGATGCAGGTAAAGGCGCTGCGCCGCATGGCGGAGAACTGATCCTGGCGCTCGATCCGCGCCGCTTCGGTGACCCCGACGGATATCTCGAGCGCGGCGAGCGCTTGTTTGCAGCAATCCTCGAGCAGCAGGGAACCCGGCTGCCTGGAGCACGTCGCCTGGCCAATCGCGAGCGTACTGCCAAAGGCGGCATCGTTGTCCCGAAGATCCTCTACGACTCCATTCTGGCGGTGATGGAGCGACCTTGATGGATCACCAGTGTCGACGAAATTGAGACATAGTTCGCCGATATTGGCGAGCAGTGCCAAATCGGAAACAGAGAGAGGCCGATATGAACAAGACTGCTGCAACGCAGCTCTACCGCATTGTGATCAATGCGAAGGCTCAGGCAATCTGGGATGCGATCACCAGGCCTGAATGGACCGAAAAATTTGGCTATGGCGGTCGCGTCGAATATGACCTGAAGGCCGGTGGCCGTTTCCTGCATCGCGCGAGTGCCGAGATGAAGGCAATGGGAATGCCGGACGAGATGGTGGTCGGTCAGGTCCTGGAAAGCGATCCGCCGCGACGGCTGGTCCAGACTTGGCATCCTCTCTTCGATCCGACCAGCTCGGCAGAACCGCCGACGCGGCTTACCTATCAGATCGACGAGGGCGTAAGCGGTATCTGCACGCTCACATTGATCCACGACGTCACCGGCGCGCCAATGGTCGCTGGCATGGTGCCTGGTGGTGGTGACCCCTCACAGGGCCATGGCGGATGGCCATGGGTGCTTAGCGATCTCAAATCGCTGCTGGAGACCGGCAAGCGGATGCCGGTCTAGACCGTCGATTGCCATTCGACGTCGGCAGCGAACCGATAGCCGGCACCACGCTCCGTGACGATGAGCTTGGGCGCGCTTGGATCGACTTCGAGCTTTCGACGAAGCGTCACCCTCTGAATTCAGTGCAGCCCGGAACGGGCTGAGCGCCGAGCCTTGGACGACGACTCTGACGGGAGCAATCAGGCGGGCGTTCTCGCGATTTGGTCGCGAACGCCGGATCCGCAGCGATACGGAACCTTTCACGGTCGGGCGTCTGGGAAGGACGTTCGAACAGGAGGCGTCCGATTTGGCGGCAATTCGCTTGCGAGCTGTCCCCGGGAACTCTATTTTCCTGCCAAGAGAGTGAAGGCGATGGCTGGACACGCTGTTTTGACAGCTGAGACTGTTGACGACTGCATCATCGATCAGGGCTGGGAGCGCTACACCGCCGAGGATCATTCCATCTGGCGGACGCTTTTCGAGCGTCAGCGGCGAACGCTGGGTGGTCATGTCGCCCAGGAGTACCTTGATGGGCTCGCGGCGCTCGGCATCGGTGCTGAAGCCATACCCAATTTCGACCGCATGAATGCGCGCTTGCGGCAGATCACCGGCTGGGAGGTGGTTGCAGTTCCCGGCCTCATCCCGTCTCGCCCATTCTTTCAGATGCTTGCCAGCCGCAAATTTCCTGCCGGAACCTTCATCCGCAGCCGCGAGCAGCTCGACTATCTTGAAGAACCCGACATCTTTCACGATGTCTTCGGTCACGTGCCTCTCCTCACCAACCCGGCCTACGCCGACTACATGAACGAATATGGCCGCATCGGGCTCGAGGCCATGGAGCACAAGGGGGTGAAGTTCCTCGCACGCCTCAACTGGTACACGATCGAGTTCGGGCTGATCCGCAAGCCCGAGGGCATCCGGATATATGGCGCCGGAATCGTCTCGTCCTTCGGGGAAGCGAAATACGTCGTGGGAGACCCTTCAGCAAATCAATTGACCTTCAATCTCGAGCGCGTCTTGCGCACTGGCTATTACATCGATGATTTTCAGGCGGCGTACTTTGTCATTGATAGATTCGAAGATCTGTTCGATCTGCTAAAGACTACAAACTTCAATGAACTATATGACAAATATCGCAACGAGCCCGCCTTTACACCATTCGAAATCCTCCCCCAGGACGTGGTCATCCGCAGGGGCACAGGCGAATTCTGGAAGGATTTCCCGGCGATCAAGACCAAGCTCAAATAGGCTCGGGGGTACGTCACATGACGCCGGAAGTTGTTCTCGAGGCGCAAGCGGGCATCGGCGAGTCGCCGGTCTGGTATGCCGCCCACCGCGCTCTATTCTGGGTCGACATCCCGGCGCGGAAGGTTCACAGCTATGATCCGGCGAGCCGCGGCACCCGAAGCTGGAGCGTGCCCGAGGAGGTGGGCTGCGTGGCGCCGATGAGCGACGGCGCGCTGCTGATCGCGCTGAAATCGAGCTTTCAGCGTCTCGATCCGGGCGATGGTTCGCTCAAGCCGCTGTGGTCGACCGACGAGGAGCCGCAGGGGAACCGCTTCAACGACGGCAAGACCGATCGCCAGGGTCGCTTCTGGTGCGGCTCCATGGACGCCGCCGAGAGGTCGCCGACCGGTGCCCTCTACCGCCTCGACAGCGATCTCAAATGCGAACGCCTTGTCGGCGGCATCATCTGCTCCAACGCCCTGTGCTGGAGCCCCGATGGCAGGGTCATGTATTACGGCGACTCGAACAACCACGTCGTCTGGGCCTGGGATTTCGATGTGACCTCGGGAGCAATCGCAAACCGTCGCGTCTTCCTCGAGATCCCGGCGAGCGAGGGTGTTCCCGACGGTGCCACCGTCGACACCGATGGCTGTATCTGGCTCGCGCAATGGGGAGGCTGGCGGGTCACCCGCTATGACCCTCGCGGCAAGGTCGATCGCGTCGTCCCTCTGCCGGTGTCGCAGCCTGCCTCCACTGCCTTCGGCGGCCCCGATCTCTCCACCCTCTACGTCACCACCGCACGGAGCGGCCTGACGCCGGCCGAGCTGGCCAAGCAGCCGCTTGCCGGAGCGCTGTTCCGCATCGAGGTCGACGCGACGGGCATTCCGGAAGTGCCGTTCCCTTACCGTGGGGTCTAGAGCATCCTGCTGCCAGGTCTCCCCAGCCTGCGTTGTGCAGCGGCTGATGATGCACGATCGATAACTCACGGGATATGGTAAATTCAAGCGTCGACCTCACCGAATGGCGAGCCAGTGAAGGTCTTAGGAGCCGAAGATTCGATTTGGGTGGAGATTGAGCCGGGCATCCTCGGAGTTTGCTGCCCGCGTGGCGATTGATGATTGCGACCAAATCGTGACAAAGTGCGGCCAACTTGCAGACAACGGCGCCCATGGCTCACCATGCCGACGCGCGCTCCCGCTTGACACCCGCATATGTTGGTGGCTAACGTCAATCAATAGCCAATAGGTTATTGATCGGATGTCAAACACCCATGACATGCTTTTCAGATCGCTGGCCGATCCGACTCGTCGGTCGATTTTCGAGCGTCTATGCCGCGACGGCGAGCAGACGGTGGGGGCTCTGACAAGTCAGTCCGGGGTTTCCCAGCCGGCTGTCTCGAAGCATCTTGGGGTCCTGAAGCAGGCAGGCTTGGTGCGCGACCGTCACAAGGGTCGCCAGACGCACTACAGCGCGCAGCTCGGCGCGCTTGCTCCGCTGATCGACTGGACCAGTCAGATGGCCGGCTTCTGGCAAAGCCGGTTCGACCACCTCGAAGATCTACTCAAAAGGATGGACCAATGAACAAACCCGCGACCGAAACGCGTACCGTGATTGTCGAACGAGAGATTCCATATCCACCGGAGAAGATCTGGCGGGCCCTCACGCAACCACACCTGATCGAGGAGTGGCTCATGAAGAACGACTTCAAGCCCGACGTCGACCACCGTTTCAGACTGAGTGCGGACTGGGGCGGCGTCGACTGTCAGGTTCTCGCGGTCGAGCCCAACAGGACGCTGTCCTATACCTGGGCGGCCTATGGTCTCGAGAGTGTCGTCACTTGGACTCTCACCCCGACGAACACGGGGACTCATCTGCGCATGGAGCACTCGGGCTTCCAGGCGGATCAGCGGCAGGCCTACCAGGGCGACAGATACGGGTGGCAGCAATTCTTCGCGAAGCTCGAGCAGGTCCTGGCGCGGCTGGATTGAAGGAGAGAAACGGAGATGAAGAAGA
>Ga0075430_100005655_pt1 | contig 10559 bp, 4 predicted proteins | sample RhiMetdeltSRZDD4_FD_75294 | JGI IMG/M metagenome (GOLD analysis project Ga0075430, IMG submission 75294) | Populus rhizosphere microbial communities from Tennessee, USA - Rhizosphere MetaG P. deltoides SRZDD4 | ecosystem: Host-associated > Plants > Roots > Rhizosphere > Soil | place: USA... | reverse complement strand
CCAGGGTCCGCGTCGCCGCCCGGGTCCGCACCCAGGAAGAGGCGGAGATGGTCGTCCACGAGGTCGACTCGCTCGGCCTGAACGGCCCCTCGGGCGGCAGCATCGCCGCGATGGGCGTCCGCGAGGTGTTCGGCGTCGTCTCGACGTTCGTCCCGCGCAGCCTGATTCAACCCTCCGTCGCCATCGAAGTAGTACGAGCTTGACCCCGGCTCCCCTCTAACGCGCACCGGCCCAGTGGCGACAGGGATCGATGTGCGGCAATCAGGGCATCAGCCCGAAGGCAGTCACGCTCGGCTGTCTTTTGAGGGCTCCGTGTGCCTGACGGCACGCCATCGCCAACCCTACAACGGCGTGCGGCCACCCTCTATCCGAGGCATCATCCCGATGCACGTCGTCCGGTGATAACCGACCAGCGTCGGTGTGCCGTTCAGAGTCCTCGTGATTCTCGCATAGTTATCGCTCTCGGGGTGACGGCCCCCTGGCCAGGGGGCCGTCACCCCGAGAGCGATATTGTTCGTGCCTGCCGCGCCGTGTAGTCCGCTTCCACGAACGGAAGTGAGCATGGGTGCATACGGTGGCACTGGGTGGGTGCTCTGGTCTGCACATGACAGATAGGTATGACGGATCGTCACCCGTGCAATGCCTTCACCCGCCCAATTCGAGGCCACCTGCCTCCAGCAGCCAGACTACGCCCAGCCGACCGGCTCCCCATTGCCCACCGCTCTACAAACCCGGGGCGGCTCAACATGATGCCTCACGGTGGATTCGCGCTGTTGCGACCATCGGCGTACGTCGGCTGCTCTGCTCAACTCGCTGCTCGTCCCTGGCACGGCACGCATGCGCAGATGACTCTAAGCTTGACAGTAGGAATCTAGATGCTATAGTGGCCCGGCCGGCTCCAGCGCATCTTGATGCGGTGCTGCAAATTAAGTTGGCCGAGCCGGGTACTCCGCGGGTCGGTGCGCAACATACGGTATCCGACTGACGTCAAGGAGGACGAGCGAGCGGTGTAGCGCCAGCGGTTCAGGGGAACGGGCATACGGGGCGTAGACCAGGAGGCCAGAGAGCGGTAGCACGGACGAGGCCGGGCAGTTCTTGTCGAGCACGACATTGGGTAGCGGTGCATGTAGATCCGACGTGGAACTGTGGGGCGTGCTATGGACAAACGTACTAGAAGCCTCCGTGGGCGGTTGACGCTGGCGGGGAGGGCATGCTGCCCGAACCAACAGTTGGCAGGAGCCATATCGATGAAAATGCGAATCGGCCGAGTGGTGATCCGTGCCGCCCTGATCGTGTCGATCGTGGCGCTGTCCGCCGTCGGACCTCCGAACTCGTCGAACACGCCAGCCAGTACGGCGTACGCGGCGAACGGCGACCTCCTGAGAACCCTCGCTCTGCCCAGTGGAGCCGACTGTGGCGGCGGTACGGAGACGGCGGTGACGGCTATCGCCGGCCGGATGACGGGCAAACCCGAGTATCGCAACTTGTTGGCAGCGGCCTGTCTGGCTAATAGCGTCCCCAGCAACACGACGTCGCTGCGGACCATTCATTTCCTGGATCCCCTCACCGGACCGTCGGCGAACCCCACCAATCCGGACAGCACGACCATCGTCAGGTCGCTTACCACGCCCGCCACCAACCTGCCCTCGACGTTTTTGGGATGGGGCGCGCTCACGGTACGCATCGACCGGGGCGACCTCGCCGGCTGCAGCAACACCAGCGACGGCACGCATGCCGTCTACAAGATCGACATCAGTCCCTTCAACGACCCCGCCATTACTGATGGGACCGCGACCAAGCTGTGGGACCTTCCGAATTCCGCGAACACCTGTGTCGGTCTGGCGTGGGACCCTGGCGATAACTCCTTCTACCAGAGCGTAGAGGGCTCGACCACGATCAACCACTACGCCGAGAAGCCGAACAGCTCGGGCGCGCCCGTTCTCCTGGGAACGCTCCCAGCGACCGGAGCCACGCTGACGATTCCGCCGGGCTCTGACGGCGCGGGCACACCGTGCCAGGCTACCGGGCTGGCAATCGCCGGCCCGAGCCTCTTCATTGGCTGCCAGAACACCACCACCGTCCTGCAAGTCAACAAGGACCCATTCACCGGCACCGTGCTGTCTTCACTCACCATTGCTGCCGGCCATAAGCCGTACGGCATGGGCTGCGACCCGGGAACGTTCAGCGACATGGACTCGATGTGGGCGAAAGACAAAGTCGACAACAAGGTCTACGCCTTCCAACTGCCAAACTTCACGTGCGGGTACGCCACGCCCGACCCCGCGAGCGGGAGTGCCGTTCCGCTGCCGGCCCAGTGTGCCGGGAACAACCCGGACACAGGCACAGCATATCCCAAGACTGACACCACGGATTCTGACCAGGACGGAGTGCTCGACTGCTGGGAGGTCAACGGCATCGACTACGACGGCGACGGCACGATCGACTATCAGCTCCCTGGCTCCGGGGCCGCCAATCGCTTCCGCAAGGACATCTACCTCGAGCTCGACTACGTGGACGCGAACCCGAACCTGCTGCCTGCGATCAACGACGTGATCCAGGCCTTCAACACGGCGCCGGTCGACTGTACGACCGCCACGCCCCCCATCTGCAAGGGCGTCCGGCTCTACGTCCAGGGCGCGGGCGCCGGCGGAGAGGACGAGCAGATCAACGAGCCAGACCTGCGTAAGGACTTTCTGGCCTTCCAGCCCGGCACCGAACCTGTCACCTGTTCACCTATCTCCTCGACGTGCAACCAGGTCGATTTCGACGTCATCAAGAACCGCAAGTTCGGCACCGTAGCGGACCGCACCGCGTCGGCCTCGAATCCCGTGCCATGGAAACGGCTCACCGCGAAACGGATGGCCTTCCGCTACGCCGTGGTCGGCCGCCTCCTGCTCAACACGACCCCGACTAACACCACGCCGTCGTTCAATACGATCTCCGGCCTCAGCGAGGTCTTCGGCAACGACTTCGTCGTCACGCCGGCTGGTTGGGGGTCCACCGCGTCGCCCCCCGCGAAAGGCATGCTGAACGGCACGATCATGCACGAGCTCGGACACACCCTCAACCTGCGCCACGGCTCGCATGACAACACCAACTGCAAGCCCGAGCACCTGAGCATCATGAGCTACAGTCGCCAGATCGACAACAACCCGATTCCCGGGCGGTCGCTCACGTATGCGAGACGCTATGCGAGCCCGCCCCCGAGCCCGTCAGACGCGCTCCCCCCGCTGAACGAGACGGGCCCCACCGGGATGAACGAGCCGACTGGTATCCTCAGCGGCCTGGACGCCGTCACGATGGCGGACGTCAAGACTCGTCTGACCGGCGACGGCGAAAAGGTCGCCTACGGGGTGACGTCGAAGTCGGGCGCGGTAAAAGTCTTCGTCGTCGATGCGGCCGGTCCGATCAATTGGAACGGCGACGGCGATTCGATAGACCCCGCCGTTTCGGCAGACGTCAACAGGCTTGGCGGGACCTGTGACGGGAAGGATGCGGTGAGCGGTCAGCAGCTCAGCGTCCTGAACGTGAAGGACGAGTGGTCGAGCCTCGGGTACAAGTTCCAGGACTCGATCGAGTTCGGGGACGGCGTCGTCGCCTCGAAATGCACGCCTGACGCCGGCGTCATCACCTGTGGGAAGGATCGGTTCACCAACGCGACGGAGACGATCGGCGACACGACGTTTACCCGGGACCTCAAGGATGTCAAGGAGATCACCCTTCGGAAGGAGGAGGACGGACTGGAGAATATCACGGAGAACAGCGCCCCCCTCCTCAAGCTCACGATGACCGACTCGCCTACCGGCACTCCGTCAGATCCGGCGAAGGTTGGACAGGAGCTGACCTACACGATCAAGGTGGAGAATCAGGGGCCCAAGGCCGGTACGAAGGTGACGGTGACCGACACGCTGCCGCCGAGCACGAGCGTGAACTTCGTCTCGGCCACGTACTCGAACCCGAGCAGTAACCCCGCCACCGGAAGCTGCCCGGCGCCCGCTTCGGGGCCGCCGAGCGCGAACCTCCAGATGACGTGCATGCTGGGGGACGGTAACCTGGAGGTGGGCAAGACGGCGACGGTCATCGTGGTCGTCAAGCCCAAGAAGGCCGAGACGCTCACCAATCGGGTGAACGTGAATTCGGACCCCGACGTGTCCGTCGCCCAGGGCACGGCCGTCGAGGAAACCATCGTGAAGACCGGCGGCCCATAGGCTCGCGCGAAGCGTCGCCTTGGCATCGAGAGGGGTGCTCCTGTGTGGTGTCGCGGCCCTGGCACTCGCGGCCGGCCTCGGGCTGACCGGGCCGGCCGCGACGCGGAAGCCCACCCCGCTCTACCCGAACCTGCGCGCCCTGCCGCCGAGCATGGTGCTGCTCGACTCACGCACGGTCGGGCAGACGACGCGCTACGCCCTCCGCTTCAGCACGACGATCTGGAACGCCGGCCAGGGGCCGCTGGAGCTGCGCGGGGCATCGTCCGGCGACAAGACCCTGGCCTACCAGCGGATCCACGACGATGCGGGCGGCTTTACCGAGCGGCTGGTGGGCCAGTTCGTCTATCACGATGGCCACGACCACTGGCACTTCGAGCACTTCGCCGAGTACGAGCTCTGGCCCGAGCCCGAGTACCGGCAGTGGCTGGCGAGTGGCAGGCAGGAAGGCCAGCCCCGCTGGCGGGGCAGCAAGACGACTGGGCTGCACGAAAGCTTCTGCGTGCGGGACAGCGAGCCGGTCGAAAGCCTACCCGGTAGCCCGGCGGCCAAGGTCTACGACGCCTGCGACCAGGAGCTGCAGGGGCTCTCCGTCGGCTGGGGCGACAGCTATCCGTTCTTCCTGGCCGGCCAGTGGATCCTCCTGGGCGAGACCAGTCCGTCGGACGGCTGCTACGTCCTCCGGATGATCGCCGACCCGGGCAACGTCCTGTACGAGAGCGAGGACCGCGCGGATCCGGACCGCGAGAGCTCAGAGGCGAACGAGGCTATGGCCGTCGTGCGAGTCCTGGGCACGACCGCCGAGGTCGTGGAAGGATCGCCAGCGTCGTGCCCTGATGCCTGACCTGATGCCCCGTGCGATTGGAAATTCGTCCGTCCGGCGCACCCCGCCAAGACGGATCGTGCCCTGAGCACTGGCAAGGATGCCCAGGCGAGCGGTCGCCCCCTCGCCGAATGAGGGCTCGGGAGCAGCGAGGGGCCGTTACGCCCTCGCTGCTCCCGAGATGGGGCGGATTCCGCGCTGGAGCGGTCGGTCTAGCTACGTGGCGTAGGGGTTGTCCTCGGCATCCACGGGGATCTCGTCCATTAGACCGACCTTCCCGTCGACCTTCCCATCCGCTTGGCAATCGGCGACCAGCCGCTGGGGCGGGTTGGTCATGCGGATATTTAATGACCTCCCATCACCACCGATCAGTAGCTCTCCGCCCGCGTACAGGCACTCGCCCCGCGGAAGGCAATCAGGAGAGCCGAAGACACCGCACTTTTCGCCGCCGGTGCCGCCTGCACTCCCCGCCAACGCCGGTGTGACGGACGCTGCCATGATCGACACGACTAGAAGCACGACGGTCAGTGGACGCTTAGCCCCTCGTGGCATGGCCCTACTCCCCTCCATCGACAGCCCGATACGGTCTCTGGCGCCCCTCGCTCTGGCCTGAGCTGCCAGCGCAACTAGCGGGTACAATGACCCTCACGCGACCCGCGCCGATCTCCTCGGCACCCAGATGGACTGGTCTGGTTGGACCAGTCTAGCAGATTCAAGATTAATGTCAAGGAACCGGGAGACCGGGCGTGCCAGGGGACGCGGGTTGGTCACACTTTCAGGCCGTCGGCAGCGCCCACCGCGACCAGCTCCTCGTTGGCCTGCGGCAGCCAGAAGGTCATATCCATCGAGCGGAAGAGATCGATCGCCCTCGAGAGCTCGGTCTCCGCTTGTTCCGGCCGTTCGGTTCTGCTGTGGACCACACCGAGTCCGAGATGACAGTGAGCCTGAAGGGGCCGCATCCCCGATTCCCTGGCCTGCAGCAGGGCACGACGGTAGTAATCCTCAGCCTGCTCGAAGTGCGAGGGACCGAAAGCCGCATGCACGTCCGCGAGTATCCGCAAAGTGTGGGCGCGCTTTCCTTGCTGTCTGCTCTGATCGGCGACCTCGTACGCACGGAGGGCGAGATCCAACGCCTCGTCGCGGTGCCCAGCCCGCAGATTGGCCAGACCGAGCCAGCCGATGATGGACGCCTGCTCGTACAGCCGCCCTAACGATTCAGCCTGTTTGGCAGTCTGCTCCAGCATCGACAGGCCTGCGTCGACGGCGCCGGACAGGACGTGCGCGTAGCCCAGTCGGGCTGAAGCATTCGTCAGATGGATAGAAAAGTTCCACGTACGGCACAGCTCGACGCTCCGCTCCAGCGTCTGAATCGCCTGGAGCAGGTCACCCTTCAGCAAGGAGACGAAACCGTTGATCGAGAGCGCAGACGCCAGGCTGAATGGCTGACTGGCCACCTCGGCGATGCGGATCGCTTCGTTCGCCGCGGAGCTGGCCTCGGCAAAGTCCCCCAACTCGGCCAGACACTGCGCTAGGATGTACTGTGACATCGAGGCCGGAAGGCCCGTCATCCCGTAGCGCTCATACTGCCGATCACCCTGCAAGCTGCTGAGGATTTGCCGGAGAACGTCGGCGCCGCGGTGGAACTGCCCGAGGCTATAGAGCGCCTCGCCAAGCAAGAACGACGCGGGGACCCGTACCGCCAGGTCGCCGACCTGTTCCGCCAGGGCGTGCGCGCGTTCGCCGAAGGATACGGCCTGGTCTGGGTCACGTATGACCGAGAAATACTGACAGAGATAGCTATAGATGCGTGCCAATCGGAACGAGTCGCCGAGCGCCTCGGCACCTCGCTCGGCCTCGCGCAGGTGCTCGTAGATGCTCTGCATGTCCCCCAGTGGCAGCAGGCAGCTCCGGAGCTCCAGATGAAGATCGATCGCTTCGTCCGTTCGCTTCGGCGCGTCCGGCAGGTGATCAAGGGCACCCAGCGCCCGTTCCAGCCCGCTGACCGCGGCCCGGTAGGCTGCCTTCGTCACCGACTTCGCCGCGGCCTGCCGCGAGTAGCTAACCGCCTTGCTCCAGACCTCGCCCACGAAGGCGTGCTGGGCCAGGCGGTCGAGGTGCTCGGTCAACCGCTCGGGATAGAGCCCTTCGATCGCCGCCACGATCTGGGTGTGCAGCGCACGCCGGCGCTGCTGCAGGAGCCCCTCATACGCAACGTCCTGGGTCAGCGCGTGACGGAACGTGTACTCGAGCTCCGGGAACGACCGCGTCTCGTAGATGAATTCGGCCACCTGGAGGCGTCCCAGTTGCCGGTGCAGCTGGTCTTCCGGCAGCTCGGCGATGGCGGCGAGCAGCGCATACGGGATGTCCTTGCCGATGACCGCTGCCGACTGCAGCAGGCGCTTCTCCTCGGGCGACAGCCGATCGATACGAGTTGCCAGGACGGCCTGAACCGTTGACGGCACCCGGATGCGCGACACCGTCTCCACCAACGTGTACGCGCCACGCTCTCCAACCAGCGTGCCGGCCTCGTCCAGGCTGCGCACGCACTCCTCGAGAAAGAACGGGTTACCGAGCGTCTGCTCGATCAAGCGCTGTGTGAGCGGCTGAACCGACGGGTCGTCGCCGAGCAGCGAGCGCAGCAGCTCCTGGGCACTGTCCGCCGGCAGCACCGACAGCTCGACCATGGTGTGGTACGGCCGGCCACGCCAGTCGTCCTGGTACTCCGGGCGGTAACTGACCAGCAGGACCACGCGGGCGCCGGACAGGCGCTCGAGCAGTGCCTCGAGGAGCGCACGGGTCTCGCCATCGACCCAGTGGAGGTTCTCAATGACCACCAACAATGGATGGTTCCTGGCCTCGCGCAGGAGGAGCTGGACCACAGCCTGCTGCGTTCGCTTGCGGCGCTGGGGCGGCTCCAGAGATTTCCACACGGGGTCGTCGGTCGGTACGTCGAGGAGGGCCAGGATCGGGATAGCACTCGTGTCGAGCGCCTCGTCGAGGGTGAGAAGTTTCCCTACCACTTTCTCCCGAATCGCCTCTCGATCGTCCGTCGAGGAGATCCGGAAGTAGTTCTTCAGCAGGTCGATCACCGGCAGGTAGGGCGTCGCCATACCGTAGGCGACGGCACTGCTTTCGACCACCAGCCATTCATGCGTCCGGTAGGAGTGCATGACTTCCCAGATCAGCCGCGACTTGCCGGTGCCCGCTTCGCCGCACAGCGCCACTGCCCGGCCGTCGCCGGCAGCGGCGTGGCTGAAAGCCTCCTCGATCGCGCGCAGCTCGGCTTCGCGCCCGACGAAGCGAGTCAGGCCGCGGGCAGCCGAAGCCTGGAGGCGCGTCCGGATGGTGCCGGTCCCGAGAAGCTCGAATACCTCGATCGGTTCGTCGACTCCCTTGACCGTGATCGGGCCAACTGAATGGACCTGGATGTACCCGTCGGCCAGCCGCGCTGTCTCGGGAGTGAGCAGGATAGTCCCGACGCGTGCGTTCTGCTCCATCCGTGCCGCCAGGTGAACCGTCTGCCCCATGGCCGAGTAGTCCATCCGCAGGTCGTTCGCGATTGCCCGAACGATAACCTCACCTGAATTCAGGCCGACGCGGACGCTGACCGCGAAGCCGTACCGATCCCGCGTCTCTTCGCCATAGCGAGCGACGGCTTCCTGCATCGCCAGCGCGGCGTAACAGGCACGGACCGCGTGGTCCTCATGCGCGATCGGCGCCCCGAAGAGGGCCATAATCCCGTCCCCGAGGATATGGTTGACCGTCCCTTCATACCGATGGACGGCCTCCATCATCGCCTTCACGACGCCATCGAGGAGTTGTTGAGCGTCTTCAGGGTCGAGACTCTGGATCACCTCAGTCGAGCCCTTGACATCGGCGAAGAGGACCGTGACCTGCTTCCGCTCTCCTTCGAGTGCCGCCCTCGAAGAGAGGATCTTTTCCACCAGATGCCTCGGCGTGTGGCCCTCGAGCCCCACAGAATCGGAGTCAGGCTCCAGGCGCTCGTCCCGGGGCGAAGGGGCGGCCTCAGCCATGGGTGTTGTCAGAACCGGGCGCTCGGCAACGATGAGTCGCGGGCGAGAAGGCCTCGGTGCAAGAACGGCCCGTCGACGCCGAAGGGACCCGGCTCGGGGGCTCGCCGCGGTTACCTTGGCCATGCCACTTGATGTCGCGCTCTCAGAGTCGGGGGCTTGCGCACCACCCTGAGATGTCTCGGCTTCCGAACGATTCACCATGGGAGCCAGAAGGCGGGTGACGCGCGGACGTTTGGTCGCTCCCGGCGCTACGGCGGTGCGCCGAACCCGGTTGCCACATTCCATACAGAATCTGGCCATGGCCGGAATACGGCTGTCACACCGAATGCAAGCAACTGCCACGGAGGAGCCACACTCCGAGCAGAAGTTGGCCACCACCGGGTTGCTCTGACCGCAGGCATCACACGCGATCGCCAGAGCTGTGCCGCAGTTGATGCAGAACCTGGATAGTTCCGCGTTCCCCGCGTTGCAGGCAATGCAACGCATCTCTCTTGTCCCCTCGGTATGCTCGGCACAGGTCTCGCGAGCCAGTATAGGCATACCATGACCGACGATCAACATGCTGTCTGGTTTCAGCGAGCATCTCTTGGGAATCTTGGTAGCCTGGCTTCTTTCTCGAAGACGGGCGATCCGCGGTGACCGGTATCTGGGCCACGCTGCCATGCGAGACCCGGTGGCGAATGACTGGCAACGGCTGCTGCTTTCATCATAGTGCGGCGCCCACGTACCGTCTGTGATGCGCATCACAGACGGAGCAGCACCAGCCCCGACTCTCGTCACCAGCGCTGACGCGGGCACGCTGGCCACTTCAACGAAAGCCGGGCCAGGGCAATGGAACCGTCAACGCCGTCAATGGCCTCTCGTAACGGCCGGTCGAACCGCAGGCTCAGCCACTCAACTCTTCTGGAAGCGAGACCCCCGTCGCCCGACAGGAGGCTCAGCCCTGATGGCCGAGCCTCCTGTCGGGTTGATCGTCGGTAGCGATCGGTTTCTCTGTTCGTCGCTGACGCCTTGTCCAGCATGTCCAACCCGTCCACCGTCCGGCCTTCCACGCCTGAGATTTCACGATGCTGCAGCCATGCGGCTTGCCCGCCTCCGGACTCGCGAGCGGTGCCCCCGTAGCGGCTAGCAGCCGAAGATACGGGTGAGTTGGCTTGTTCGGGGATCCCGGCTACAAGGACGTTCCGAACCTGGCCGACGTCGGCTACCCGATCGCCGAGGTCGATCCGTCCGGCGAGGCCCGAGTCACCAAGACCCCTCAGACTGGCGGCCTCGTCAGCACGGCGACCTGCAAGGAGCAGCTGCTCTACGAGCTGCACGACCCGGCTCGCTACCTGACGCCCGACGTGACGGCCGACTTCACCGGCGTCCGCCTCCGGCAAGCGGGACAGGACGTGGTGAGCGTGACCGGCGGCGGCGACAGTGCCCGCCCGGACACCCTCAAGGTGACGGTCGGGTACCGGGCCGGCTGGATCGGCGAGGCCCAGGTCTCGTACG
>Ga0075430_100005652_pt1 | contig 10560 bp, 8 predicted proteins | sample RhiMetdeltSRZDD4_FD_75294 | JGI IMG/M metagenome (GOLD analysis project Ga0075430, IMG submission 75294) | Populus rhizosphere microbial communities from Tennessee, USA - Rhizosphere MetaG P. deltoides SRZDD4 | ecosystem: Host-associated > Plants > Roots > Rhizosphere > Soil | place: USA... | reverse complement strand
AAGCGCCTCATCGGCCGCAAGTTCCAGGACGACGTCGTGCAGAAGGACGTCGGCATGGTGCCGTACAAGATCGCCAAGGCGGACAACGGCGACGCCTGGGTCGACGTCAACGGCAAGAAGATGGCGCCGCCGGAAATCTCGGCGCGCGTGCTCATGAAGATGAAGAAGACTGCCGAGGACTACCTCGGCACGCAGGTGAGCGAGGCCGTCATCACGGTGCCCGCTTACTTCAACGATTCCCAGCGTCAGGCGACCAAGGACGCCGGGCGCATCGCCGGCCTGAACGTCAAGCGCATCATCAACGAGCCGACCGCGGCTGCGCTGGCCTACGGGCTCGACAAGCAGGGTGGTGATCGCAAGATCGCCGTGTACGACCTGGGCGGCGGCACGTTCGACATTTCCATCATCGAAGTCGCGGACGTCGACGGCGAGCGCCAGTTCGAAGTGCTCGCGACCAACGGCGACACGTTCCTCGGCGGCGAGGACTTCGACAAGCGCGTCATCGACTACCTGGGCGAGGAGTTCAAGAAGGAGAGCGGCGTCGACGTGCGTCGCGATCCGCTCGCCATGCAGCGCCTGAAGGAGGCCGCTGAGAAGGCGAAGATCGAGCTGTCTTCGAGCCAGCAGACCGACATCAACCTGCCGTACATCACGGCGGATGCGTCCGGTCCGAAGCACCTGAACATCAAGCTCACCCGCGCGAAGCTCGAGTCGCTGGTCGAGGAGCTGGTGACGAAGACGATCGAGCCGTGCCGGATCGCGCTCAAGGACGCGGGCGTGTCGACCAAGGACGTCGCCGAGGTGATCCTCGTCGGCGGCCAGACGCGCATGCCCCTCGTGCAGAAGACCGTGAAGGACTTCTTTGGCCAGGAGCCGCGCAAGGACGTCAACCCGGATGAGGCGGTCGCGGTCGGCGCCGCGATTCAGGCCGGCGTGTTGTCCGGCGAAGTGAAGGACGTGCTGCTGCTCGACGTCACCCCGCTGTCGCTCGGCATCGAGACGCTCGGCGGCGTGATGACCAAGCTGATCGAGAAGAACACGACGATTCCCACCAAGGCGAATCAGACGTTCTCGACGGCGGACGACAACCAGGGCGCGGTCACGATCCACGTCCTGCAGGGCGAGCGTCAGCGCGCGAGCGATAACAAGTCGCTCGGCCAGTTCAACCTGGAGGGCATCCCGCCCGCGCCGCGCGGCATGCCGCAGATCGAGGTCACGTTCGACATCGATGCGAACGGCATCCTGAACGTGCAGGCGAAGGACAAGGCCACCGGCAAGGAGCAGAAGATCGTCATCAAGGCCTCGAGCGGCCTGAACGAGGACGAGATCAAGCGGATGGTGCGCGACGCCGAGTCGCACGCCGAGGAAGACCGCAAGTTCCGCGAGCTGGTCGAGTCGCGCAACAAGGCCGACGCGCTGCTGCACCAGACGGAGAAGTCGCTGAAGGATCTCGGCGACAAGGTCCAGCCGGCGGATCGCGCGAACATCGAGTCCGCGATGGCGGATCTGAAGCGCGTGATCAACGAGGACGACAAGAACGTCATCGAGACCAAGGCGAACGCGCTGGCTCAGGCAGCCGCAACGATCGCCCAGCAGGCCTACGCGCAGACGGGGCCGGCGGGTGAGGGCGGTGGCGGAGCGGCGGGCGGTGCGCCGGGTGGCGGCGCCAGTGACGGCGCCAGCAAGGACGACGTCGTCGATGCCGAGTTCGAAGAGGTCAAGGATCGGAAGAAAGGCTAAGCTTGCTTTCGACGGACCCACAGGTGCTGGTCGCCTGTGGGTCCCGCCTTATCTGGACCAGATAGATATAACGAATGTCCAAGCGGGATTACTACAAGGTGCTCGACGTCGCGCGGACCGCGACCGAGGTCGAGATCAAGAAAGCGTATCGCCGCCTGGCGATGAAATTTCACCCCGACCGCAATCCGAACGATCACGAGGCCGAGGACAAGTTCAAGGAGTGCAAGGAAGCCTATGAGGTGCTGACCGACGCGCAGAAGCGCGCGATCTACGATCAGCACGGTCACGAAGGACTCGCGGCGCGCGGCGGCGGTGGCGGCTTCAGCGCGGCCGACGCCTTCAGCGACATCTTCGGCGACGTGTTCGGCGACATCTTCGGCGGCGGTCGGCGCGGCGGGCGGCAAGTCTTTCGCGGCGCGGATCTGCGCTACGACCTCGAGCTCGATCTGGAACAGGCGGTGTTCGGCCACGAGTCCGAAGTCGAATTCACGACGCTGGGCGAATGCGAGCCGTGCAAAGGCAGCGGCGCCGAGCCGAATTCCAAGGTCGTGAGTTGCGAGACTTGCCACGGCTCCGGCCAGGTCCGCATGCAGCAGGGGTTCTTCGCGGTCCAGCAGACCTGCCCGCGCTGCAAGGGCCGCGGTCAGGTGATCACCGAGCCCTGCGACCACTGTCTCGGCCAGGGACGCATTCGCAGGAAGAAGAATCTTGCGGTGAAGGTGCCTGCCGGCGTCGACAACGGCGACCGCATCCGCCTCGCCGGCGAGGGCGAAGCGGGCCGCAACGGCGGTCCTCCTGGAGATCTCTACGTCGAGATTCGCGTGCGCGAGCACGCCATCTTCGAGCGCGACGGCAGTCACTTGTCCTGCGAGGTGCCCGTGAGCTTCGGGACCGCGACACTCGGAGGCACTGTCGAAGTACCGACCCTGGGCGGCAACGTCGACCTCAAAGTGCCCGCCGAGACGCAATCCGGGCGCGTGTTCCGGCTGCGCGAGAAAGGCGTGAAGCCGGTACGCGGCGGACCGACGGGCGACCTGTTCTGCCGCGTCGTCGTCGAGACGCCAGTGAATCTCACCGACGACCAGAAGGGCCTGCTGCGCAAACTGGAAGAGTCCATGCGCGCCAGCACCCGCAACCACAGCCCGCGCCAGCATTCGTGGCTGGACGGCGTAAAGCGGTTCTTCGACACGATGCGCAGCTGATGAGCGCGCGCGAGCTGCAAGTCGCGATCTTCGGTGCCTCAGGGCGAATGGGGCGCGCGGTGATCGCGGCCGTGGAGGAGTGTCCCGATGTCGTCGTGAAGGGCACTGCGACGTCGTCCGGCGATCCTGCCGCTGCGCTGCGAGGTGCAGACGTTGGCATCGAGTTCGCGTTGCCTCAGGCGACCGCCGCCAATCTCGCTGCCTGTGTGGCTGCGAAGCGGCCGCTCGTCATCGGCACGACTGGTCACGACGACGCGCAGCGTGCCCAAATCGCTGCCGCCGCCCGCGAAATCGCGATCGTGATGGCGCCGAACATGAGCCTCGGCGTGAACCTGTTGCTCAAGCTCGTTGAGTTGACTGCAGGAAAGCTGGATGCGAGCTACGACATCGAGATCTTCGAAGCCCATCACCGTAACAAGAAGGACTCGCCGTCCGGCACAGCGCTCGCGCTCGGCAAAGCGGCGGCCGCGGGGCGCGGCGTCAAGCTGAGTGACGTTGCGGACCACGCGCGCCAGGGCACGGGCCCTGCACGCGCGCGCGGAGCGATCGGCTTTTCGGTGTTCCGCGGCGGAGACGTCGTGGGCGATCACACGGTGACGTTCGCGGGCGCGGGCGAGCGGCTCGAACTGACGCATCGCGCGAGCGATCGGCTGGCGTTCGCGCGTGGCGCCGTACAGGCGGCGCGCTGGCTTGTCGGTCGTCCACCGGGCCTGTACTCGATGCAGGACGTGCTGGCCACCGATGCCATCAGTCTGTAGACTCCCATCCCTTAGCACGCGGCGAAATTTTCTTAGCGGGATCGGCTTGAAAGCCAATCTCGCCGTCAGCATGCGTGTCTGAAACGACTGACGCCGGAGCCTGAAGTGAGCCAGACAGACACCGCTGTACTCGCACTCGAAGACGGCACTGTCTTTCACGGCCGTTCCATCGGTGCAAAGGGCAATACTACGGGCGAGGTGGTCTTCAACACCGCCATGACCGGCTACCAGGAGATCCTCACGGACCCGTCCTACTGCCGGCAGCTCGTCACGCTCACCTATCCGCACATCGGCAACACGGGTACGAATCCCGACGATCTGGAAGCCGGCGCCGTCTACGCCGCCGGACTGATCGTGCGCGACGTGCCGCCGGTGTACTCGAATTGGCGCGCTGCGGAGTCGCTGGAGAGCTTCCTGCAGCGAGGCAAGGTCGTTGCCATCGCGAACATCGACACCCGCAAGCTCACCCGCATCCTGCGCGAGAAGGGCGCGCTCGCCGGCTGCATCATGACCGGCGAGAAAGCCAAGGCGGAGGCTGCCGTGCACGCTGCCCGTAAATTCCCCGGGCTGAAGGGCATGGACCTCGCGAAGGTGGTTTCGACCAAGCGCGTCTATCAGTGGAACGAGGGCACGAACTGGCAGCTCGAGCAGGGGCCGAAGGCGCGCCCCGGCCAGCGCCTGCACGTCGTTGCGTACGACTTCGGCATCAAGCGCAACATCCTGCGCTGTCTCGCCGATCACGGCTGCCGGATCACGGTCGTGCCGGCGCAGACACCGGCGGAGCAGGTGCTCGCGCTGAATCCCGAGGGTGTGTTCCTCTCGAACGGGCCTGGCGACCCCGAGCCGTGCACGTACGCGATCGATGCAATCAAGAAACTGCTCGAAACCGACATTCCGATCTTCGGCATCTGCCTCGGCCACCAGCTGCTCGGGCTGGCGAGCGGCGCGAAGACGGTGAAGATGAAGTTCGGCCACCACGGCGCGAATCACCCGGTGCTCGACGTTGCGAGCGGCCGCGTGCTGATCTCGTCGCAGAACCACGGCTTCGCGGTCGACGAGACCACGCTCGGCGCGAACGTGAAAGTGACGCACAAGTCGCTGTTCGACGGCTCGTTGCAGGGCATCGAGCGCACCGACCGGCCGGCATTCAGCTTCCAGGGACATCCCGAGGCGAGCCCGGGTCCGCACGAAGTGCGCGCCTCGTTCGGCCGCTTCATCGCGATGATTCACGACCGCCTCAACGCGCAGAGCGCCGCGCGTGAGGCGGGCAAGAAAGTGGCGGAGGGTTGAGGCCCTCTGAATGGAGATGTGATTGCCTAAGCGAACTGACATCCAGAGCGTACTGATCATCGGCGCTGGCCCGATCGTCATCGGCCAGGCGTGCGAGTTCGACTACTCGGGTGCGCAGGCCTGCAAGGCACTCAAGGAAGAGGGCTACCGCGTCATCCTGGTCAACTCGAATCCGGCGACGATCATGACCGACCCGGAGACCGCCGACGCGATCTACATCGAGCCGGTCAACTGGCGCACGGTCGAGCGCATCATCGCCAAGGAACAGCCGAATGCGCTGTTGCCGACGATGGGTGGGCAGACCGCGCTCAACTGCGCGCTCGACCTGGTGCGCGAAGGCGTGCTGGAGAAATACGGCGTCGAGCTGATTGCTGCCTCGCGCGAAGCGATCGACATGGCAGAGGACCGCGAGCGCTTCCGCAACGCCATGCGCGAGATCGGCCTGGAGTCGCCGCGCTCGCGCATCGCGCACAGCATGGAAGAAGCGCTGGCGGTTCAGGCCGAGATCGGCTTTCCGACCGTCATTCGCCCGTCGTTCACGCTCGGCGGCTCGGGTGGCGGTATTGCCTACAACCGCGAGGAGTTCGAAGAGATCGTCGAGCGCGGCCTGGATGCCTCGCCCACCTCGGAAGTGCTGCTGGAAGAGTCGGTGCTCGGCTGGAAGGAATACGAGATGGAGGTCGTGCGCGATCGCCGCGACAACTGCATCATCATCTGCTCGATCGAGAATCTGGATCCGATGGGCGTGCACACCGGCGACTCGATCACCGTCGCGCCCGCGCAGACGCTCACCGACAAGGAATACCAGCGCATGCGCGACGCGTCGATCGCCGTGCTGCGCAAGATCGGCGTCGAGTGCGGCGGCTCGAACGTGCAGTTCGCGCTCAACCCGCAAGATGGGCGCCTGCTGATCATCGAGATGAATCCGCGCGTGTCGCGCTCGTCGGCGCTCGCTTCGAAGGCGACCGGCTTCCCGATTGCGAAGGTCGCCGCGAAGCTCGCGATCGGCTACACGCTCGACGAGCTGAAGAACGACATCACCGGCGGCGCCACGCCGGCGTCGTTCGAGCCCACGATCGACTACGTGGTCACGAAGATCCCGCGCTTTACGTTCGAGAAATTCCCGGGCGCGAACGACCGGCTGACGACGCAGATGAAGTCGGTCGGCGAGGCGATGGCGATCGGCCGCACCTTCCAGGAGTCCCTGCAGAAGGCGCTGCGGAGCCTGGAAGTCGGTACTGACGGTCTCGATCCGCTGCTCAAGCTGCCGCTCGCGGAGAGCGATCAGCATCGCCTGCGCGAAGAGCTGCGCATGCCGGGGCCGAATCGGATCCGTTACGTCGGCGATGCGTTCCGCGCCGGGCTGCCTTTCGATGAAGTGCAGTCGTTGTCGCGCATCGATCCCTGGTTCCTCGCGCAAATCGAGGACCTGGTGCGCGAAGAAGAAGCGGTGCAGTCGCAGGGACTGCAGGCGTTCGACCGCGACCGTGTGCGCGCGCTCAAGCGCAAAGGATTCTCCGACCGCCGGCTCGCAACGCTCCTGGGGATGGACGAGAACAGCGTGCGCCGCCGGCGCATCACGATGGGCATCCGTCCGGTCTACAAGCGCGTCGATACCTGCGCCGCCGAGTTCGCCACGTCGACTGCGTACATGTATTCGACGTACGACGAGGAGTGCGAGGCCGCTCCGACCGATCGCAAGAAGATCATGATCCTCGGTGGCGGCCCGAACCGCATCGGGCAGGGCATCGAGTTTGACTACTGCTGCGTGCACGCCGCACTGGCGCTGCGCGAGGCGGGCTTCGAGACGATCATGGTGAACTGCAACCCCGAGACCGTCTCGACCGACTACGACACGTCCGACCGCCTGTACTTCGAGCCGCTCACGTTCGAAGACGTCATGGAGATCATCGACAAGGAGAAGCCGATCGGCGTGATCGTGCAGTATGGCGGCCAGACGCCGCTCAAGCTGTGCCGCGCGCTGGAAGCGGCCGGCGCGCCGATCATCGGCACGACGCCGGACTCGATCGATATCGCCGAAGACCGCGAGCGCTTCCAGCAGCTGGTGCAGACTCTCGGCCTGAAGCAGCCGCCGAATTGCACCGCGCGCACCGAGGAGCAGGCGATCGCGATGTCGCGCACCGTCGGCTTCCCGCTGATCGTGCGTCCGTCATATGTGCTCGGTGGCCGCGCGATGGAGGTCGTGTTCAACGAAGACGACCTGCGCACGTACATGACCGACGCGGTCAAGGTCTCGAACGACAGCCCAGTGCTGCTCGACCGCTTCCTCGATCTCGCGATCGAAGTCGACGTCGATGCGATCTGCGACGGCGAGGATGTCTACATCGGCGGCATCATGGAGCACGTCGAGCAGGCGGGCGTGCACTCCGGCGACTCGGGTTGCTCACTGCCGCCGAACAGTTTGAGCGCGGATACGCAGGCCGATCTGAAGGAGCAGACGCGCAAGCTGGCGCGCGCGCTCAAGGTCGTCGGGCTGATGAACATTCAGTTCGCGATCCAGAACGGCATCGTTTACATCCTCGAAGTGAATCCGCGTGCGTCGCGCACGGTGCCGTTCGTCTCCAAGGCGACCGGCGTGCCGCTGGCGAAGATGGCTGCGCGCGTCATGACCGGCAGCAAGCTCAAAGATCTTGGCCTGACGATCGAGCGCGTGCCGAAGTTCTTCGCCGTGAAGGAGTCGGTGTTCCCGTTCGCGAAGTTCCCGGAGGCCGATCCGATTCTCGGCCCGGAGATGAAGTCGACGGGTGAAGTGATGGGTACGGGGATGTCGTTCGGCGAAGCCTATGCCAAGGCGCAGCTCGCGTCCGGCGTGGTGCTGCCGACCCGCGGCGTGTGCCTGCTCAGCGTTCGCGATCGCGACAAGCCCGCGGCGGTGACGCTGGCGCGTCGCCTGGTCGCGCAGGGCTTCGAGATCGTCGCAACTTCCGGCACTGCGCAGGCGATCCTCGATGCGGGCATTCCCTGCCGGCCCGCCAACAAGGTGCGCGAAGGTCGTCCGCACATCGTCGACATGATCAAGAACGACGAGATCTCGCTGATCGTGAACACGACCGAAGGCAAGCAGGCCATCTTCGAGTCGCGCTCGATCCGCCGCGAGGCCGTGCACAAGCGAGTCACCTATTACACGACCGTCGCCGCGGGTCTCGCGACCTGCGACGCGATCGCACACATGAACGATGTGGACGTGAACCGCTTGCAGGATCTGCACCAGGCCGTGTCCAGCGACACCACAACTTTGCCTGCGCTGTCCGAAGGTGAAGCGTCATGAAACGGATGCCCTTGACGCAGCAAGGCGCGGAGCGCCTGCGCACCGAGCTGAAGCGGCTCAAGACCGAGGAGCGCCCGCGCATCATTCAGGCGATCGCCGAGGCGCGCAGCCACGGCGATCTCAGCGAGAACGCGGAGTATCACGCCGCGCGTGAGCAGCAGAGCTTCTGCGAAGGGCGCATCAAGGACATCGAGGGGCACCTCGCCAATTCCGAGATCATCGACGTCGCACGCCTGGCGGCGGGCGGCAAGGTCGTTTTCGGCGCCACGCTCGAGCTGGAAGACCAGGACGGCGGCAACGAGGTCGTGTACCAGATCGTCGGCGACGCCGAGGCCGACATCAAAAGCGGCCGGATCGCCGTGTCGTCGCCGATCGCGCGCGCGCTGGTTGGCAAGTCGCAGGGCGACATCGTCGACGTCGTCGCGCCGAGCGGCACACGCACGTACGAGATCGTCGCCGTGAAATACGTGTGAGCAGATTCGCCGCAGTCGTTCTGACTCTCTGGGCCGGAAGCCTGTGGACGATCTGCGCGATCGCGGCACCCGCGGCGTTCGCGGTTCTCGATCCGCCTGCCGCAGGTCGACTCACAGGTACGCTGTTCCAGATCGCGACATGGCTTGGCGCCGCGTGCGCGCTGATCCTGTTTGCCGCCGCGTTGGCGCACAAGCCACTCGCTACACGTCTCAGCCCATCGTGGTTGATTGCTGCAACGGCCGCCGCTCCGCTGCTGAGCGAGCTCGTGCTGTCACCAATGATGGCCGCAGCGCGAGCTGCCAACGACATGGATCGCTTCGGGATGCTGCACGGCCTCGCCGCCGTGCTGTTCGTCGCGGCTGCGCTCGGCGCGCTGCTGCTCGTGCTGCGATTCAATCGGCCGGCAGGATGATGCGCGGCTTGTCCTTGCTCGGGCGGTAGAAGACGCCGACGTTGCCGATGCGCTGGACCAGCGCGCTCTTCGTCTGTTTGGCCAGCTCGGCGAAGATGTCGTCGCGCTGGTCGCGATCGCCGACGCGAGCGCGTACCTTCACCAGCTCGTGAGCGCCGAGTGCGGTGTCGAGCTCGCCAGTGATCGCCGGCGACAAGCCGGCCTGGCCGATCAGCACGACCGGCTCGCGCGCGTGGGCGAGGCCACGCAGATGCTTCTTCTGTTTTTCGGTCAGGTCTTTCTGGGGCAGATTGGCTTGCATGCCTAAACGTACCAAATCGAGCCAGCGCTGGCTGCAGGAGCACGAGAGCGACGTGTTCGTGAAGCGTGCCCGCGAGGCCGGCTATCGCTCGCGTGCGTTGTTCAAGCTGGAGGAGATCCAGCGCACCGACCGGATCCTGCGGCCCGATAGCACGGTCGTCGACCTCGGCGCCGCGCCCGGTGGCTGGAGCCAATACGCCGCGAAAGTACTACAAGGGCGCGGCCGCATCGTGGCGCTCGACATCCTGCCGATGGATGCCATCAATGGCGTCGAGTTCCTCCAGGGCGACTTCACCGAGGACGCGGTGCTCGAGCAACTCCTGAGCCTGCTCGGTGACGACCGTCCGCAACTGGTCATGTCCGACATGGCGCCCAACACGACCGGGATTGCGACGGTCGACCAGGATCGGTCGATGCATCTGGCCGAGCTGGCGCTCGACTTCGCGGGCAAGGTGCTCGCCCCCGGGGGCGATTTCCTGGTCAAGGTGTTCCAGGGCCGGGACTTTCAGCCGTACGTCCAGCGGCTGCGGGGGCTGTTCGGGACCGTCAAGGTTCGCAAACCGCCGGCCTCGCGGCAGCGCAGCCCGGAACTTTATCTGCTGGCGCGTACCTTTAATTCTGGATGAACGTTCCCACTACATGCCCATGCCCTGCGTGCCGGGACCTATTTTTCAATGCAGGGAACGGGTTATGGCATTGCCGGACCGGGTTGTAGTAGTGTCGGGACGACCTCCCGCCTTGCATCCTGTCCCGAGGAAGCGACTTTGAACGACCTAGCCAAGAACATCGTCCTGTGGATCGTGATAGCCGTGGTCGTTGCCACGGTCGTCAGCAATTTCAGCGCGCGGTCCGGCGCTGTCCAGGACATCCCGTATTCGACGTTCCTCGAGCAGGTGAAGGAAGGCGGCATCGCCGAGGTCAAGGTCAACAAGCACACCGACGTCATCAAGGGCACGCGCACCAACGGCGAGCCGTTCATCGTCTATAGCCCGGAAACAGACAACGACGCCCTGATCGGCCTGCTGGAGAAGTCGGGCGTGAAGTTCGACGGCACGGCACCGGAGCGGCAGTCGTTCCTGATGCAGCTGTTCATTT
>Ga0075430_100005648_pt1 | contig 10565 bp, 8 predicted proteins | sample RhiMetdeltSRZDD4_FD_75294 | JGI IMG/M metagenome (GOLD analysis project Ga0075430, IMG submission 75294) | Populus rhizosphere microbial communities from Tennessee, USA - Rhizosphere MetaG P. deltoides SRZDD4 | ecosystem: Host-associated > Plants > Roots > Rhizosphere > Soil | place: USA... | reverse complement strand
TTCAACGGATTCACCGTCGGTGCGGACATCTGGGTCCCGGTGCGCATGGTCGCGCGGATCGATCCGTCACCGCGCTGGACGGAGCGAATCGCCGTGCAGCCGGGGATGGTCATCGCGCGGATGGCGCCCGGCCTGACGACCGCGCTGATCCAGCGCGAGCTCGACGCGGCGCTACCGCTCATCGACGCGACGGCCAGCGACCGCATGCCAGCGCCGGAGGCACAGCGCGGCGTCGGCGTCATCGCACTAGCAGAGGCACGTCGTCACCCGCTGGTGAAGCCGATGCTGAAGCTCATGGCCGTCGCGGTGCTCGGTCTCGTGCTGACGGTGTGCGCGAACATTGCCTCGATCCTGCTCGCGCGCGGGCACGCCCGGCGGAACGAGATCGGAGTGCGGATCGCACTCGGCGCGTCGCAGCGCCGTGTCGGACGACAGGTGCTGACGGAGAGCGCGCTCCTCGGCGCGTTAGGCCTGCCGCCGGGCATTCTGCTCGGCTATCTGTGCGCGGATGGCCTGGCGAGCCTCAGGCCGGCGCTACCGCAGAGCTGGGTGCTGCTGCGTGGGTCGGATCTCCTCGCGGGGGCGTCGCTGGCGCCGAATCCTCGCGTGCTCCTGTTCTCGTGCGGGGTTGCCGCACTGGCGGCGCTGATCTTCGGCATCGGCCCGGCGCTCGTCGCGTCGCGAACCGACCCCGCGAAGCTCATCACGTCAGCGGGCGACTCGCATACCGCGGCGCCGGTTCGTGGACGACAGTTCCTGGTGATGGCGCAGGTCGCGCTCGCGACGATCCTGCTCGTTACGGCCGGCCTCATGACGCGCAGCCTGCGCGCGATGCTCGAAACCGATCTGGGCTTTCGGCCGGCCGGCGTCGTGGTGTTTCGGCTGACGTCGATCGACACGTCGGCGGCGGCGCGGCTCCGCCGTCACGAGTTCCTCACGCGGCTCGCCGAGACGCGCGGGGTGACGGCCGCGGCGACGTCCGGATGCGTGCCGTTCGATCTCACGTGCATGTTCACGTCCGGGGTGCGGTCGCTGGCGGAGGCCGACGCGAGCGCTCCGGCCGTGGAGGCCGAGCTGCACCAGACCTCGGCCGACTACTTCAAGACGTTAGGCATCCAGCTCGTGGCCGGCCGCTCGTTCGTCGCGGAGGACACGACCACGGGGCGCCCGCGCGTCGTGATCAGCGAGGCCGCCGGCAAGCGGCTGTTCGGGAACGTTTCCGCGGTGGGCAAAGTGCTGACCGTCGACGGGTACCGTGGGCCGCCGATCGAAGTCGTCGGCGTCGTGCGCGATGTCCGGTTCAGGTCCGTCGACGCGGCGGCGTCACCCGCGGTGTACTTCCTCACTGGCGAGAACGCTGGCTCGCCGCGCTTCAATGGAACGCTCTTCGTTCGGACGACGGGTACGCCCGGCACGGCGATCGCGACGATTACCCGCGAGGTTCGCGCGAGTGGAATTCCCATGGGCGTGTCCGAGGCGCGGGCGCTGAACGACGTCGTGCGTGGCGAGACATCGAGCACACGGTTCATCGCGACGCTCCTCCTCGGATTCGCCGCGAGCGCGGTGCTGCTCGCCGGGCTCGGGATCTACGGCGTCATCGCGTACATCGTCGTGCAGCGGGCGCGCGAGTTCGGTGTGCGGCTCGTGCTTGGCGCGAACGAGCGCGATCTCTTGCGGGGCGTGCTCGGGCGCGGGGCGGCGATGGTCGTCGGAGGCGTGGCCGTTGGTGCGCTGATCGCGGTCGCAGCCTCGAGGGTCGTGGCCGCGCTCCTCTACGGCGTCGAGTCGTTCGACGCAGCGACGTACGCCGTGGTGGTCACGATCGTCGTCACCGTCGGGTTGCTCGCCACGTTCATCCCGGCGCGGCGCATCGCGCGCATCGAGCCGTCGGATGCGCTGCGTGCCTGACACGCGACGCTGACGCTGTACCCCTGAGCCAATGTCGCACGTCGTGTTGCTGGGTGACTCCATCTTCGACAACGCCGCGTACACGCGAGGCGGGCCTGACGTCGTCACCCAGCTTCGCGGCCTGCTCCCGGCCGGCTGGCGTGCCACGTTAGGTGCCATCGACGGCGCGACGACGGAAGACTTTGGCCGGCAGATCGCCGCACTCCCGCGTGACGTTACCCACATCATCGTCAGCCTCGGCGGAAACGACGCCCTCGGTCACGTCGACCTGCTCGAACGACGTGTACGCACGAGCGCCGAGGCGCTGGCCGCGCTGGCCGACGCGGGGGAACGGTTCGAGGAGCGCTACCGACGGTCGGTGGCGGCTGTCGTTGCGCGCGACGTTCCAGTGACGCTGTGCACGATCTACAACGGCAACTTTCCGGACGCCGATTTCCAGCGCCTGGCGTCCACGGCGCTGGCCGTGTTCAACGACGCGATCCTGCGGGTCGCGTTCGAGCGAGCCCTCAGCGTGATCGACCTGCGACTGGTCTGCAGCGAGGCGAGTGACTATGCCAACCCGATCGAGCCCTCGTCGCACGGCGGAGCGAAGATCGCGAGGGCCATCCTCCGCGTGTTCGAGGAGCGATCGGTCGGGCGGATCTCACGCGTGTTCGGGGCCTGACGGGTAGTGGACATCTGGGGGCAGATCTACCTCGACCACTGGCGCGGAGAGCGGCATCCACACGCGTTCCAGCGGGACGACGGGCATCGGGATACGGTACCCCACGCGGGTGGCTACTTCGTTGCGCCACGCGGGGCCGCGGATCGTGCCGCGCTCGAAGCGCTCACGGGACGAGCGTTGGATCTCGGCTGCGGGCCGGGGCGGTATACGCGGTACCTCGAAGAGCGCGGGCTCGAAGTCGTGGCGGTCGACCTGTCGCCCGGTGCGATATCGGTCTGCCGAGAGCGAGGGTGTCGGGACGCTCGCGTGCGGGATGTCGATGCCATCGGTCCGGACCTCGGGGCGTTCGACGCCGTCATCTGCATGGGTAACACCTTCGGCATCGGCGCGAGTCCGACCACGCTGCCGCGGCGGCTCGAGCGCGTGCGTTCGGTGCTCGTGCCTAACGGCGTACTGGTCCTCGCGTTGATCGACCCGCTCGCGACCGCGGATCCGGCGCACCTGGGGTATCACGAACGCAATCGCGCTGCCGGAAGACCACCGGGACTCACGCGCGCCCGGATCGAGTACCGTGGCCACGTCGGGGATTGGTGGGACCTCTGGATGCCGACGCCGCAGGAGCTGGCCGCAGCGGCGTCGGCGGCCGGGTTCGAGATGATCGAGGCGGTACCCGAAGGGAACAGCGTGCTGTACCGGTTGGCGCCGCATACGCCATCGACCCCCTCGGTCTAGTACTTGATCCAGCCCTCGAGGGTGACCGACGTCGATCTGGCGGCGAGGTTCGCGACACCGGTTCCCCGCGCGCTCCCGGTCGCGCCCGCAAATCGGCCGGTCCCACCGACAATCGTCATCTGCGCCACGAAGCCCACCATGCCCGGGGCGATCAACCCGCTCGTTCCGGTATGGGTCAGGTGGAGCTCATCGCCATTCGCGGCCGTCCAGCGACGCCAGCCTGACTGTGTGCCAGCGCCAAAGTTGATGTCCTGCTCGCCGTAGAAGTCCGTCTTCCCGAGATGCGTGAGCTGGCACGACCCGGTGTCGGTCTGGTGGTGAATGGGCGGGGGTGGGAACGGAGGCGCGTTGAAGGTCGTTGTGCACGATCCGGCGAGGGGACGCACGGCATCAGCTTGCTGGAGCGACACTTTGCCTTCCGAGGTCAGCCTCGACTCGGAGACGGACGTCGGGGTACCCGAACAGGCAGTGAGCGAAAGGGCGAGCAGGCAGCTGGACGCGATCGAAGTGCGCATAAGACCTCCCTGGAGAGACACCGATGGCCGGGGCGGCGAGCGTTGTATTGCCGCCCCCGTGTACCGGGGGCATGTTGGATCCGCCCCTCGATCCAAGAGCGCAGCATTTTCCCGAAACGAGCCACACCATCTGGTGGATGCCTCTCCCGCGCCTCGTGACATCCCGCAGGACGTAGCCGAGGTGTTCCCTGCGGTCTACGAGGAGCTGCGCAGTCTGGCTCATCGCCATCTCGCACGCGAGGCCGAGGGACACACGCTCAGCACGACGGCGCTGGTCCACGAGGCGTACCTCCGGCTTGGCGATCAGGAAGGCGGCAGCGTCGCCTTCAACGACCGCACGCATTTCTTCGCGATCGCCGCGCGCGCGATGCGTCACATCCTGGTCGACCACGCACGCCGGCAGCACGCCACGAAGCGCGGGGACGGTGCGCGTCGCATCCCGCTCGAGGCCGTCGTCGGTCTCGCCGCCGATGAGCGAAACGGTCTACTCGTCGCGCTCGACGAAGCGCTGGAGGAGCTCGCGGCCCTCGACGCGCGCCAGGCCCGTGTGGTCGAGTGCCGGTTCTTCGCAGGGCTCACCGAGGAGGAGACGGCGGAAGCGTTAGGCATCGGACTCCGCACCGCGAAGCGGGACTGGGCGAAAGCGCGGAGTTGGCTGTACCAGGCGCTGTACCCCGACGCGGTCGCCTGAGCGGCCATGACGGAGTCGTCCGCGGAACGTTTCAAGCGCGCCGACGCGATATTCGACGCCGCCCTCGACATCGCACCGTCCGAGCGGGCCGAGCTCGTCCGGCAGGCGTGTGGCGACGACACGGAGCTGCGCGCCGACGTCGAGCGGCTGCTCCGCGCGCACGCCAAATCAGAAGCATTCCTGGGGACGCCGGCGTCGGATTTCGTCGCGCCGATGTTGAGGAATGCGACCGTCGCCGCTCCCGCGGACGCGGTAGCGCCGCCACCGCACATTGGTCCGTATCGCATCGAGCGCGAGATCGGCCGCGGTGGAATGGGCGTCGTGTATCTCGCCGAGCGCGATGACCCGACCTTTCGACAGCGTGTGGCGCTGAAAGTCGTCCGCAACACGCCATTGGATGGCGGCGCATCGGTCGCCCGCTTTCTCGCGGAGCGAGAGCTCCTCGCGTCGCTGGAGCATCCGCACATTGCCCGGCTGTTCGATGGCGGCGTGACGACGGAAGGCCTCCCCTACTACACGATGGCGTACTGCGAGGGCGGCTCGCTCGCCGACAGGCTCCGGACCGGCGGGGCCATCCCAGTGCGAGAGGCGGTACGGATCGTCCGACAGCTCGCGAGCGCGCTGGAAGCCGCCCACGCTCGCGGCGTCGTCCATCGTGACGTGAAGCCCGCGAACGTCCTGTTCGACGCCAGCGGCGCCGTTCGGCTCACGGACTTCGGCGTGGCCAAGCTCATTGGCGCGGACTCGACGACGTCGACCACGATGCATGGGACGGTCGCATACCTCGCGCCGGAGCAGGTACGAGGCGAGAGCGTCGACCACCGCGCGGACCTGTGGGCGTTAGGTGTGACACTGTACGAGATGATCGCCGGTCGCAGGCCGTTCGACGGACCGTCGTACGCCGCCGTGATGCACGCGATCGTCGCCGCGCCGGTTCCGCCAGTCGGCGGACGCGGATCGGAGGTGCCGGTCGCCGTGCAGGCGGTCATCGGAGAACTGCTCCAGAAGGATCCGACCCGTCGCATCGGAAGCGCGACGGCGGTGATCGAAGCGCTCGACCGCATCGATGGTGGCGGAAGCGGCCGGCGGCCAGCGTCAGGCGACGGCAGCCGGACGGCGCCCCGTCATCGGATCGCGCTCGGGATCGGCGCAACGATCGCGATACTCGCCGGCGTCGCGGCAGCGGTCACATGGAGCCGGGGATCGCGATTGCCCGGATCATCCGCGATGGCCGCGACAGCGACGTCCGCGCCGAAACGACTGGCCGTGATGCCGTTCACCAACACGAGTGGCGAGGTGGCGGACGAGCCGTTCACCGACGGGCTCACCGAGGAGCTGATCGGTATTCTCGGGAAGACCGTCGGCCTGCGGGTCACTCCGCGGTCGTCGGTGTTCGCGCTCAAGGGCAAACAGCTCGACGCCCGGCGGATCGCGGACACGTTAGGCGTCGATTTCCTGCTCGATGGGAGCGCGCGGCGCGCCGGTGACCGGTTCCGCGTGTTCGCTCAGCTCGTGAGCGCTCGCGACAGTGCCGTCATCTGGTCCGAGCAGTACGACCGCGAGTACGCGGACGTGTTTGCCATGCAGCAGGACATCGCGCGCGCGATCACCTCGGCGCTCAGACTCCAGCTGCTGCCGGGATCCACGGCTCCGCCAACCGCCGACCGCGAGGCGTACGAGTCGTACCTGAAAGGGCGCTTCGCGCTCAACACGCGGAGCGGTCCGGGCGACCTTGCTCGCGCCGTGAAGTACTTCGAGGACGCGATCGCGCGCGACTCGAGCTACGCGCGCGCCTACTCCGGCCTCTCCGACGCGTGGGCGTTGACGGCCAACTTCGGCTACGACCGGCCCGGGCCCGCGTTCGCGAAGGCACGCGCCGCGGCGCTTCGTGCGCTGGCGCTCGACAGCACACTCGCCGAGGCGCGCACTTCACTCGGTCACACCATCTGTACCCACGATTTCGGGTGGGCGGCGTCGGAGCGCGAGTTCCGTCGCGCGCTCGATGAGGACCCGGGATACGTTTACGCGCGCGTCGCGTACGCGATCTGTCTTTGGTCGACGGGCCGCTTCACCGAGGCAGTGGTGCAGCTCGACACCGCGCGACAATTGGACCCGCTTCGACCTGGCGTCGCCGCGGTGCTGGGGCGGGTGTACGTCAGCTGGGGCCGACCCGACGAAGCCATCGCGGCGCTCACGCATTCGATCGACCTGAACCCGCAGGCCGACCTGGCGTGGCAGCAGCTTGGTCACGCCTACCTCCTGAAGGGCCAGCGTGCCGAGGCGATCGCGGCGCTTCAGAAGGCAGCGGTGCTGAGCGGACTACGCGACTCGGCCCAACTGGCCTACGCCTACGCGGTGACCGGAGACCCCACGACGGCGAGACGAATCGTCCGCGAGATCCTCGCGACGTCGGACACGCGATACATACCACCGTACCACATCGCGATGGCGTACGCGGGCCTCGGCGAGTTCGACGAGGCGTTTCGGTGGCTGGAGCAGGCCTACGCGGAGCGGGCTTCGTTCACGGGCGGGGCGAAGGTGACGGCCGCGTTCGCGCCGCTCCATACCGACCCGCGGTGGCGACCGCTGCTCGCCAAGATGGGGCTCGAGCCGTGATGCCTACGTGATCGTCTCCGGCTCCATGACCCGCTCGTTGATCTTCCCGTTCACCATGCTCACGTAATACACCTTCGCCGCGGCGCGCGTGTGGACCACGCGCTTCACCTCGTTGTCCTCGAAATAGATCCCAGCGTCGTTGTCACACGCGTAGCCGGGTTTCATCTCGCCCGAGGCGATCAGCTTCTGGTAGAGCGGACGACGTCCGGGCTCGGCGTCGTAGTGCGGTGAGTGGCTCCCCTTGAGGAAGCCGAGGCATTTCACGATCGACAGCTCCTTGGGCCGGGAGTCGGTCGTGCCCTCCTCGAACCAGCACAACGAGCCGGCGCTCGCGCCGCCTAACACGATGCCCCGATCCCACGCTTCCTTCAGCACGACATCGATGCCCTGGGCTTTCCAGATCGCCTGTTGATTCAACGTGTTGCCGCCCGAGCACACGATGCCATCCATCGACAGGAACACTTCATCCCAACTCTTCGCCTGTCGCGTGCTCGCGATGAAGCTCTCCTGCACGTAGGCCTCCACGTTGAGCGGCGCGCAGTTCTTGAACCAGGTGATCGTCCCCGTCGCGCTGTCGGCGGACGCCGTGGGGAGGTAGCACAGCTTCGGTTTCGGCTTCCCGGTGAGCTGTGCCATGTAGCCAATGAACGCCGTACCGAAGCCGCCGCCGGCGATCAGAATCTTCCGGGTTGCCGCGGAGGATGTGCTGGCCCGCGCACTCATCTGCGGGATGGACAACTGCCCCGCGCCGAGTGCGACGGAGCCGACGGCCGAGCGGGCGACGAATTCTCTGCGATTCATGGGGCGCTCCGGAACCTGAAGGAGTGGATCGATCGCATGGAGTATGCGGCGCGCCGGTGTACCAGGCAACGCGGTCGAGTGACGCGAGGACGACTCGCAGGGTGTATCAAGGTACGCTCCCCAGGCGACCACATCATCGGGAGGCTCCGATGCGGGCGTACGTCATGTCGTTGCTGCTGGCCGGATCCCTCGCCTTCCTCGTCGTCGCGCCGCCGACTCCGGTATCGCATGACGGAACGCCGATCGATGCCGATGTCGTGACGGAGTCCGCCGAGGGCGAATTCGCGCGAGTTCGTGCTCACTTCGACACTGTGCTCGCCGAGCTCGGCTCGCGTGACCTGACTGGTCTCAGCGAGAGCCAGCGCTCGAAACGCGCCCTGCTCGTGACGACGCTGATGGCGTATCGAGACCGCGGTGCGTTTCCGAAGAACTACGATTTCCCGGATCGGTTCGTCCCTTACTTCGTCGACCGCAAGACGGGTGTGCACTGTGCGGTGGCTCACCTGCTCGCAGCGACCGGTCGGGCCGACATTGTCGACCGCGTCCGGCGCGCGAACAACAACGTGCGGGTCGCCGAGCTGGCTGGTGACACGGCGTTCGTCTCATGGCTCGACGCATCCGGCCTAACGTTGGATGAAGCGGCGCGGATCCAGCCGTCGTACGGCGGTGCCCGCGACGTCGACGATCAGCGGGACCAGTCGTACCGCAACGCCTCCGTGGTCGCGCTCTCGCTCTCCACGTTCGCGACGGTCTGGAACCTGACCAACCAGAGCGGCGACCGACCAGTCGTCAGCAAGATCGGCATCGTCATCGGTGCGGCAACCGTCGGACTCGGCGCCTTCGCCGAATCGTTTCCCGACCCATCCCACGAGCTCGCCATCGCGAATGGTGTCGTGGGAGCGGCGAGCGCTTTCGTCGGGGCCCGCGGGCTGATTCGCCGAAACCGAGCGGCCAGGAAGGCTGGGCAGGCGGTGAACGGGGGTGCGCGGACAGGAGGCCTGGAAGCATCGGTCGCGTCGGCGTTCTCGCTCGTTGGACAGAAGTCAGCCGGCATCGCCGTCAACGTGAGGTTCTAGCCATGCTGACACGGCCGGCCCGATTCTGACGCCGCCCTGACGGCTCGATCTGGCGGCTGCTCCGATCGCGCGCGAGCTTCACGAAGCGCCGCGCGCGATCGGCCGAGGTGTTGAGCCGTTAGGCGCGCCGCTGACCCCTCACATCGGATCTCACCGTGCAAGCAACGTGTGCAATGCTCGCGGTGGCGCTCGCCGTCGCGTCGGCGCTACCGGCCCAGACGACGTGGCCCACGAAGGGCTGGCCGACCGCGACGCCCCAGTCGGTCGGCCTCAACGCGAAGGTGCTCGACAGTCTCGACGCCGAGATTTCGTCCGGCCGCTACGGCTACGTGGACCGCATGCTCGTGATTCGTCGCGGCCGCGTCGCCTACGACAAGGCGTACACCCACGATTACGCGCGAATCTACGCGGACTCGATGCGCGTCACCGGCGCGCTCAACCCGCACGACGAGACCGGGCCGTACAACTACTACAACCCGTGGTGGCACCCCTACTATAGAAAGGAGGGGCTGCACACGCTCCAGTCGGTCACGAAGACAATCACGTCCGTGGTGATCGGGACCGCAGTCGCGCGCAACGAGTTTCCGAGCCTCGACACGCCGGTGCTCTCGTTCTTCGACGCCGGGAAGGTCAAGAACGTCGACGACCGAAAGCAGCGTATGACGATCCGCCACCTGCTCACGATGACGGCCGGCATCGACTGGAACGAGAACCTCCCCTACGCCGACCCGAGAAACGCCGCGGTGAGCATGGAAGCGAGCGCCGACTGGATCGCGTTCACGATCGACCGACCGATGTCGGAGGACCCGGGATCGCGCTGGAACTACAACAGCGGCGCGTCGGAGCTGCTCGCGTACATCTTCCGCAAGGCCACGAAGACGGACATCGAGGAGTACGCCTCGCGGCACCTGTTCGCTCCGTTAGGCATCCAGCGGTGGTACTGGAAGCGGACGCCGCACGGTCTGGTCGACACGGAAGGTGGCCTGTACCTCGAGGCACGCGACCTGGCGAAGATCTGGTATCTGTTTCTCAAGGATGGGAACTGGGATGGCCGCCAGGTCGTGACGGCGGACTGGGTGAAGAGCTCGATCACGCCCGTGATCGCCACGAGCTCCGCGCCTAACGCCGCGAAGTACGGTCTCAAGTGGTGGCTGTATCCCGATCCGCGTAACCCAAGTCGCTACTTCTGGGGCGGGTCGGGCTTCGGTGGGCAGCTTCCGATGGCCTTCCCCCAGGACGACATGATCGTCGTGTTCAACGGGTGGAACATTCTCCCGGGCCGCCCCGGTCTGCCGCGGGGGCAGGTCACGGCTCGGCTGGTCAACGCCATAGTTGCCCCCTGAGCCCACTGCCGAGGACCAAAGTCAACGGGAAAGGCAACAGGAAAACGGGAGCAATAGACAGCAGGAAGACAGGAGCAGAGACAACAACAGCACAACCCAACAGCAAAAGCCAACAGCAAAAGCCAACAGCAAGCCAACAGCAAGAGCCAACAGCAAAGCCAACAGCAAAGCCAACTGACAGGATGGACAGGATTAACAGGATGACAGCACTAGCAAGAG
>Ga0075430_100005647_pt1 | contig 10567 bp, 9 predicted proteins | sample RhiMetdeltSRZDD4_FD_75294 | JGI IMG/M metagenome (GOLD analysis project Ga0075430, IMG submission 75294) | Populus rhizosphere microbial communities from Tennessee, USA - Rhizosphere MetaG P. deltoides SRZDD4 | ecosystem: Host-associated > Plants > Roots > Rhizosphere > Soil | place: USA... | reverse complement strand
CTATCATAATCCAGTGAAAATCATCGTTCTGGGTGGCGGCGTGGTCGGGGTGGGCTCCGCCTGGTACCTCGCCGCCGCTGGGCACGAGGTGACGGTGATAGAGCGGCGGGCGGACGTCGGGCTCGAGACTTCGTTCGCCAACGGCGGGCAGATCTCGGCCGGGCATGCCGCGCCGTGGGCGAAGCCTTCGCTCGTGCCGCGGCTGTTCCGCTGGCTGGGACGCGAGGACGCGCCGCTGCTCTTTCGCCCGCGCGCGAGCTGGGCGCAATGGAGCTGGGGATTGCGCTTCCTCTACGAATGCCGGCCGGGCCGGTTCGAGCACCACAGCCGGGTGCTCGCGCGCCTTGCCGCCCATAGTCGCGAGCGCCTGCGCGCATTGCGGGCCGAGCTCGGCTTGCGCTACGACCAGCTCGAGCGCGGCATCCTTCATTTCGCCACCAGCGCGCGCGATTTCGAAGCGATGGCGCGGGAGGCCGAGGCGACCCGCGTGCCCGGCGTGCGCCGGGAGATCAAGAGCGCGTCCGAGTGCCTGCGGCTCGAGCCGGCGCTCGAGCACTCCACCGTGCCGGTCGCGGGCGGCGTGTACGACCCGGACGATGAATCGGGCGATGCATTCCGCTTCACCCGCGAGCTGGCGCGCGCCGCGGCGTCGCGCGGCGTCGTGTTTCGCTTCGGTGAGAGCGTCGACGCGCTCGAGGCCGGCGGCGACGCGGTGGCCGCGATCCGCCTCAAGGACGGGCGCCGGGAAAGCGCCGATGCCTATGTCGTATCGCTCGGAAGCTATAGCCCGCTGCTGCTGGCGCCGCTCGGCATCCGGATCGCGGTATATCCCTTGAAGGGCTACTCGGTCACCCTGCCGCTCGGCCCGGCGGAGCAGCCGGCGGCGCCGACGGTGAGCCTGACCGACGAGGCGTGCAAGATCGTGATCTCCCGGCTCGGCAACCGCTTGCGCGCCGCCGGCACCGCTGAGCTTGCCGGCTACGACACGACGGTGAACCCGGTGCGTTGCGCTGCCATTGCGCGGCGCATCCGCGAGCTCTTTCCCGCGCTCGGCGCCGTGACGACGGTCGAGACCTGGAGCGGACTGCGGCCGGCGACGCCGAGCAACGTGCCGCTGATCGGCAGGACCAGGCTGCGCAACCTTTACCTGAACACGGGCCATGGCACGCTCGGCTGGACGCTCGCCTGCGGCTCGGCGAGCGTGCTCGCGGACCTGGTCGCGGGGCGCCGCGCGCAATTCGATCTCGCATGAAGCCGAGCGAATCGGAGTTCCTCCAGATCCGCGGCCTGCGCTACCACGTGCGCCGCTGGGCGGCGCCCGGTGCGCCGAAAGTAGTGCTGCTGCACGGGTGGATGGATGTCTCGGCCTCGTTCCAGTTTCTGGTCGACGAGCTAGAGAAGGCATGGGATATCTACGCTCCAGACTGGCGCGGCTACGGCCTGACCGACTGGGGTCGCGCCGACTGCTACTGGTTTCCGGACTACATCGCCGACCTGGACCGGTTGCTCGAGCATGTGTCGCCGCTGACTGCCGTCAACCTCGTGGGCCACAGCCTGGGCGGGAACGTCGGAGCGCTGTACGCGGGCGTGCGGCCGCGGCGCGTCGCGCGCCTCGCCAACCTGGAAGGCTTTGGCATGGCGCCGACGCGGCCCGAGCAGGCGCCGGGACGCTACGCGCGCTGGCTCGAGGAGCTCGCCGATCCGCCCGCATTCCGTCCTTACGCAAGCTTCGCGGAGCTCGCCGATCGGCTGCGCAAGGGCAATCGGCGCCTCGGCGCCGAAAAGGCGGAGTTCCTGGCGCGACATTGGGGCCGCGAGGTGGAGGGAAAGGGAGTGGTCCTGCGCAGCGACCCGGCGCACAAGATCGTGAACCCGGTGCTTTACCGCTACGAGGAAATGCGCGCCTGCTGGCGCGAAGTCGCCGCGCCGGTCCTCTGGATGGATGCCGCCGAGTCCGAGACGCTGCAGCGGCTGAAGCTCGCGCCGGAAGATCTGGCGGAGCGGCGCGCCGCGTTTCGCGACCTGAGGCACGTCACGGTTCCGGACGCCGGACACATGCTGCACCATGACCAGCCGCAAGCCGTGGCGCGCCTGCTGGAAGCGTTTCTCGAGCGCTGATGGCGCAGTATTTCTCGGTCCATCCCACGCACCCGCAGAAGCGGCTGATCCACCAGGCGGCCGAGATCGTGCGGCGCGGCGGACTGATCGCGTATCCCACCGACTCGTGCTATGCCCTCGGCTGCGGGCCGCGCGAGGCGAGGGCGGCGGAGCGCCTGCGGCGCGTGCGCGGCCTGGACGAGCGGCATCACCTTACGCTCATGTGCCGCGATCTTTCGGAGATCGCGCGCTACGCGGCGCTCGACGACGCGCAGTTCAAGCTGCTGAAGAGCGTCACGCCGGGCAGCTACACCTTCATCCTGCGCGCGCGACGCGAGGTCCCGCGGCGCCTCACGCGCAAGAAGACGATCGGCGTGCGCGTACCCGGGCATCCCGTGGCCCACGCGCTGCTCGCCGAGCTCGACGAGCCTCTGCTCTCGGCCACGCTGACGCTGCCGGGCGCGCCCGCGCCGCTTGCCGAGCCGCTGGAGATCCGCCAGGCGCTGCAGCACCAGCTCGACCTCGTGATCGACGCGGGCGCCTGCGGCACCGAGCCCAGCACGATCATCGACCTCACGGAGCCCACGCCGCGCGTGCTGCGTGCGGGCAAGGGCTCGCTCGCGCCCTTCGCGGTGGAGTCAGTTTGATAAGATTCGTTACTAGCCAGAGACGAGCGGTTCTTGGATCCTGAAGCTTTAAAACAACTCGCCAGTACGCTGGCCGTCTACGCGCTCCCGGTGCTGTTCGCGATCACGCTGCACGAGGCAGCGCACGGTTACGTCGCGCGCCACTTCGGCGACATGACTGCGCACGCGCAGGGCCGCATCAGCCTGAATCCGGTGCGCCATATCGACCTGATCGGCACGATCCTCGTGCCGCTGGCGATCCTGATCGCAAGCAAGGCGGCGGGCGCACCGCCGCTGCTCTTCGGATGGGCGAAGCCGGTGCCGGTGAACTACTCGGCCTTGCGCAAGCCGCGCCAGCACATGGCGTGGGTGGCCGCGGCCGGGCCCGGCGCCAATCTCGCCATGACGCTGGTGTGGGCCGTGCTGCTCAAGCTCGCCTTGCTGCTGCCGGCGGCCGGCTTTTCGCATTTCCTCGAGCTGACGGCGCGCGCCGGGATCCTCGTGAACCTGGTGTTCATGTTTCTCAACCTGCTGCCGATCCTGCCGCTCGACGGCGGGCGGATCCTGGCGAGCCTGCTGCCGCGTCGCGCGGCGTGGCAGTACGCCAGGCTCGAGCCCTTCGGCGTGCCGCTCCTCCTGATCCTGCTTTTCACCAACGTCCTGAGCGTGGTGCTCGGGCCGCTGGTGGGCGTGTCCAGCGCGCTGATCCGGGCGATCGTCCTTTGACGATGTATGAAACCCGGGTGCTGTCGGGCATGCGGCCCACCGGCAGCCTGCACCTCGGCCACTATCACGGCGTGCTGAAGAACTGGGTGCGGCTGCAGGCCGAGTACCCCTGCCTTTTCTTCGTCGCCGACTGGCACGCGCTCACCACAGACTACGAGAAGCCGGGCGACCTGCAGCAGGTCGGCCTCGACATGGTGATCGACTGGCTCGCTGCGGGCGTCGACCCGGGCCAGGCGATGCTCTTCGTCCAGTCGCAGGTTCCGGAGCACGCCGAGCTGCATCTGCTGCTTTCGATGATGGCGCCGCTCAGCTGGCTTGAGCGCGTGCCGACCTACCGCGACCAGCAGCAGAAGCTCGCCGACAAGGACCTCACTACGTACGGCTTCCTCGGCTACCCGCTGCTGCAGACGGCGGACATCCTGATCTACCGAGCCCGCTATGTCCCGGTGGGCGAGGACCAGGTGCCGCACCTCGAGTTCGCGCGCGAAATCGCGCGGCGGTTCAATCACCTTTATGGACGCGAGCCGGGCTTCGAGGAGAAGGCGAAGGCCGCGGTGAAGCGCATGGGCACGAAGAAGGCGCGCCTGCTGAACGAGCTGCGGACGAAATTCCTGGAGCAGGGCGACGCCGGGGCGCTGGCGCGCGGGCAGGCGCTGCTCGACGAGCAGCAGAACCTGTCGCGCGGCGATCGCGAGCGCCTCTACGGCTGGCTCGAGGGCACGGGCAAAAAGATCCTGGTCGAGCCCGAGGCGCTGCTCACCGAGGCTTCGAAGATGCCGGGACTCGACGGGCAGAAGATGTCGAAGTCCTACGGCAACACGATCTCCCTGCGCGAGGAGCCTGATTCGGTGGCGAGGAAAGTGAAGACCATGCCGACCGACCCGGCGCGCGTAAAACGTACTGATCCCGGCAACCCCGAAAACTGCCCGGTGTGGGAGCTGCACAAGGTGTACTCGAACGAAGAGCGCAAGGCGTGGGTCATGAAGGGCTGCACCACCGCGGGCATCGGCTGCCTGGAGTGCAAGCAGCCGGTGATCGACGCCATCAACGCCGAGCTCGCGCCGATGCGCGGCCGCGCGCAGCCCTACCTCGACGACCCGACGCTCGTGAAGAACATCATCGCCGACGGCTGCGAGAAGGCGCGTCGTCTCGCCGCCGAAACCATGAGGGATGCGCGGGAAGCCATGGGGTTGACTTACGCATGATCGCCAAGCTCTACGGCGAGCCCGTCATCGAGCTGCCGCACGATCTCTACATCCCGCCGGATGCGCTGGAGATCGTGCTGGAAGCGTTCGAGGGGCCGCTCGACCTTCTCCTGTACCTGATCCGCAAGGAAAACCTGAACATCCTCGACATCCCGATGGCGCCGCTCACGCGGCAGTACCTCGAGTACGTCGAAGCGATGCGCAGCACCAACCTCGAGCTCGCCGCGGAGTACCTGGTGATGGCCGCGATGCTGATGGAGATCAAGTCGCGCCTGCTGCTGCCGCGGCCGCCGGCAGCCACGCCGATCGAGGAGGACCCGCGCGCGGAGCTGGTGCGCAGGCTGCTCGAGTACGAGCGCATGAAGAAAGCGGCGCAGGGGCTGGACGAGCTGCCGCAGGTGGGGCGCGACGTGGTGGCGATCTCGGTTTGGATCGAGAAGACGGTGTCGCAGCGGCTACCCGACGTGAACCCCAGCGACCTGTCCGAGGCGTGGCGCACGCTGTTGCATCGCGCGCGGCTTTCCAAGCACCACCGGGTGTCGCGCGAGGAGCTATCGGTGCGCGCCCACATGAGCGGCATCCTGCGCTCGCTGCGCGAGCGGCGCGTCGCCGAGTTCTCGGAGCTGTTTGATCCCGTGCGTGGCGTGCCGGTGCTCGTGGTGACGTTCCTCGCGTTGCTCGAGCTCGCGCGCGAGTTGCTGGTCGAGGTCACGCAGTCTGCTGGTTTCGGCCCGATTTACGTAAAATTGGCGCATGCTCAATCCGCCTGACGCGAAGCGCATCCTCGAAGCGGCGCTGCTCGCGTCGCAGGAGCCGGTAAGCGCGACCGAACTCAAACGTTTGTTCGACGGCGAAGTCGGCGTCGACGCCATCCGCAAGCTGCTCGCCGAGCTCGCCGAGGAGTGGCAGGGACGCTCCGTGGAGCTGGTAAGTCTTTCCACGGGCTGGCGTTTCCAGACCCGGCCGGAGTTCCAGCCCTACCTCGAGCGCCTATACCCGGAACGGGCGCCGCGCTATTCCCGGGCGGTCATGGAGACGCTCGCCATCATTGCGTACCGCCAGCCCGTCACGCGCGGCGACATCGAGGACGTGCGCGGCGTCGGGGTCTCCACGCAGATCATCCAGGCGCTCGAGACGCGGGGCTGGATCGACGTCGTCGGCCACCGCGAAACCCCTGGCCGGCCGGCGCTTTACGCCACGACCACGAAGTTCCTCGACGACCTGGGGCTGCGCTCGCTCGAGGAGCTGCCGCCGCTCGAGGAGATCGCGAAGACGCTGCAGCTCGAGGTCGTGCCCACTGCCGAAGCCGAAGTCAGAGAACCCGAGGAAGAACAGCAGCCCGCCACCGGAACCGACGGTTAATCCGGCGGCCGAGCGGCTGCAGAAGGTCCTGGCCGCGGCCGGGATGGGCTCGCGCCGCGAGATTGAGCGCTGGATCGAAGCCGGGCGGGTGACGCTGAACGGGCAGGTCGCGAAACTGGGCGACCGCGCCGGTCCCTCGGACTCGATAGCCGTCGACGGCGAACCGGTCCGCGTAGCATCCGCGAGCAAGGCTCGCGTACTGCTGTACCACAAGCCCGTGGGTGAGCTGGTCACGCGCAAGGATCCCGAGGGCCGCGCCACGGTTTTCGCCCGCCTGCCGCCGGGGCGCTGGATCGCCGTCGGCCGCCTGGACCTGAACAGCTCCGGGCTTCTGCTGCTCACCGATTCGGGCGAGCTCGCAAACCGCTTGATGCACCCGCGCTACGGCCTCGAGCGCGAATACCTCGCTCGTGTGAGGGGCGAGCTGAAGGCCGACGAGCGACAGCGGCTGCTGGAGGGGATTCCTCTGGACGGCGTACCGGCCAGGTTCGAGCGCATCGAAAGCCAGCGCGAAGGGCGGGGCAGCAACCGCTGGTACCGAGTGGTGCTGCAGGAGGGTCGCAACCGGGAGGTGAGGCGCCTGTTCGAAGCTTTGGGCCACCCCGTGAGCCGGCTTTCGCGCGTGCGCTACGGCCCGGTGCAGCTGCCCCCGGATCTCGCCCCCGGCGAATGGCGCGAGCTCGCGCCTCTGGAGGTAATTCGGCTTGTTCCGTCAGGGGGATACTGCTAAAATCCAAAGGCTTTGGAGTAGCAATAGCGACGCAGTAACCATGCAGTAACACAGATGGGCTTCGGCCCATTTTTTGTTTGAGCCTCGAAAACGTGGTGCAGCCGGTGGTCGCCGGCATGGGATACGAGCTGGTCGATGTTCAGGCCTCGAACGGCGGACGGTTGTTGCGCCTGTTCATCGACAAGCCGGGCGGGGTAGGCCTCGAGGATTGCGCGGCGGTAAGCCGTCAGTTGTCCCGGGTCTTCGAAGTCGAGGGGATCGATTACGAGCGGCTGGAAGTTTCCTCGCCGGGCCTCGACCGGCCGCTGCGCAAGGGGGCGGATTTCGCGCGCTTCGTCGGCCACAAGGCCGAGGTTCGGATGCGCAAGCCCGATCCCTCGGGCCGCAAGCGTTTCGTAGGGGTGCTGCGCGGGGCCGAAGGCGGCCAGGTGCAGATCGAATTGGACGGGCACACCATCGCGCTCGCTCTGGAAGACATGGAGCGCGCGCGGCTGGTGCCCGAACTGTAGAGGCAGAGAGAGGGCGAATGAGTTTCGGTAGAGAACTGCTGCTGCAAGCCGACGCGCTGGCGCGCGAGAAGAACGTGACGCGCGACATCGTGTTCTCGGCGCTCGAGCTCGCGCTCGCCTCGGCGCTGAAGAAGCGCTACCTGGAAGACGTCGACGTGCGCGTCGCGATCGACCGCAACACCGGCAACTACAACGCCTTCCGCCGCTGGAAGATCGTGCCCGACGGCACGGTGGAGCTTGCGGCGCAGCAGATCCCGGTTTCCGAGGCGGCGAAGAAAAACCCCGAGGCCAAGCCCGAGGAGTTCATCGAGGAGGCGATCGAGCCGATCGATCCGCGCCGCATCGGCGCGCAAACCGCGAAGCAGGTACTGCTGCAGCGCATCCGCGACGCCGAGCGCGAGCAGATCCTGAACGACTTCCTGTCGCGCGGCGACGAGCTCGTCACGGGCACGGTGAAGCGCATGGAGCGCGGCAACGCGGTGATCGAGTCGGGGCGCCTGGAAGCCCTGCTGCCGCGCGAGCACATGATCCCGAAGGAAAACCTGCGCGTGGGCGATCGGGTGCGCGCCTGGGTGATGAAGATCGACCGCCAGGCGCGTGGCCCACAGCTCATCCTGTCGCGCACGGCGCCGCAGTTCATCATGAAGCTGTTCGAGCTCGAGGTGCCGGAGATCGAGGAAGGCCTGCTAGAGATCAAGTCCGCGGCGCGCGATCCGGGCGTGCGGGCGAAGATTGCGGTGTTCACCAACGACAAGCGCATCGACCCGATCGGTACCTGCGTCGGCATGCGCGGCTCGCGCGTCCAGGCCGTGACGCAGGAGCTCGCCGGCGAGCGCGTCGACATCGTGCTGTGGTCCGCCGACCCCGCGCAGTTCGTGATCGGCGCATTGGCGCCGGCGGAGGTCAGCTCCATCGTCGTCGATGAGGAAAAGCATGCGATGGACGTGGTCGTCGACGAGGAGAACCTCGCCGTCGCCATCGGCCGCAGCGGCCAGAACGTGCGGCTCGCCTCCGAGCTCACCGGCTGGCAGATCAACCTCATGACCGAGGAAGAGTCCACCAAGAAGCAGCAGGAGGAGAGCGGGCGCATCAAGCAGCATTTCATGGAGAAGCTCGACGTCGACGAGGAAGTGGCCAACATCCTGATCGAGGAGGGCTTTTCGACCATGGAAGAGATTGCCTATGTGCCGATCAACGAGCTGAACGAGATTTCGGCGTTCGACGAGGACACGGTCAACGAGCTGCGCAACCGGGCGCGCAACGCGCTGCTGGTGGCCGCCATCGCCAACGAGGAGAAGGTCGAGGGCGTCGACCCTGAGCTCCTGAAGCTCGAGGGCATGACCACGCAGCTCGCGGCCAAGCTGGCGGAGAGCGGCATCAAGACGCGCGACGACCTCGGCGATCTGGCGGTGGACGAGCTTTCCGAGATGACCGGAATGGAGACCGAGGCGGCCAAGAAGCTCATCATGGCGGCGCGCGCACACTGGTTTGGAGATGGTGAAAACAAGGAGGCGGCGTAGTGGCGCAGACCAGCGTTGCCCAATTCGCTAGCGAGCTGAAAGTCCCGCCCTCGGTGCTGCTGGAGCAGCTGCGCGCTGCCGGCGTGGACAAGAAGGCGCCCGAGGACTCGCTCACCGAGCAGGACAAGTCGCGCCTGCTCGAGCATTTGCGCAAGATGCACGGCTCGGCCGAGCAGAAGAACAAGATCACGCTCACTCGCAAGCACACGAGCGAGATCAAGAAGACTGACGCCACGGGCAAGTACCGTACGGTGCAGGTCGAGGTGCGCAAGAAGCGCGTCTTCGTGAAGCGCGACCCGGCCGAGGTGGCCGCGCAGGCGGTCGCCGCCGAGGCGCCGCCACCGCCGCCGCCGGCCGCGCCGGCAGTGGATGCGAAGGAGATCGAGCTGCGCGAGGAAGAGGCGCGCCGGCAGCAGCAGCTCGCCGAGCTGCAGGCCGCGGAGCTGCGCGATAAGCAGGAGCGCGAGCGCAAGGAGGCGGAGCAGAAGGCGGCCGAAGCCGCTTCGGCGGCCGCCGCGCCGGCCAACGCCGCCGCGCCGACCACCCTGCACGCGCCGAAGGCCGCGGAGGCCAAGACCGACAAGAAGCCGAAGAAGGCGAAGCCCACCACCGTGCTGCGCGACGATTCCGTGCGCCGCCGCCAGATCAAGACGCGCGGCGACTCCGGCGGCGGCGTCGGCGGCTGGCACGCGCGCGGCGGCGGGCGGCATCGCTCCGGCTCCGGCGGCGGCGACCCGACTACCTTCGCTCAGCCCACCGAGCCGCTGGTGCGGGAAGTCGCCGTGCCCGAGACGATCACCGTGGGCGAGCTCGCGCACCGCATGTCGGTGAAGGCGGCTGAAGTCATCAAGGCGCTCATGAAGCTCGGCACCATGGCGACGATCAACCAGGTGCTCGACCAGGAGACCGCGATCATCGTGGTCGAGGAAATGGGGCACAAGGCCAAGGCGGCCAAGCTCGACGACCCCGAGTCCTACCTGAGCGAAAGCGACGAGCACGTCGCGGCCGAGCTCAAGCCGCGCCCCCCGGTCGTCACCGTGATGGGGCACGTCGACCACGGCAAGACCTCGCTGCTCGACTACATCCGGCGCACCAAGGTCGCGGCGGGGGAAGCCGGCGGCATCACCCAGCACATCGGCGCGTACCACGTCGAGACCCCGCGCGGCGTCGTGACGTTCCTCGACACGCCGGGCCACGAGGCGTTCACCGCCATGCGCGCGCGCGGCGCAAAGGCCACGGATATCGTGATCCTGGTGGTGGCGGCGGACGACGGCGTCATGCCGCAGACGATCGAGGCGATCAACCACGCCAAGGCGGCCGAGGTGCCGCTGGTGGTGGCGATGAACAAGATCGACAAGCACGAGGCGAACCCCGAGAAAGTGAAGCAAGAGCTGCTCGCGCACGGCGTGGTGCCGGAGGAGTACGGCGGCGATTCTCCGGTCGTTCCGGTTTCCGCCAAGACCGGTCAGGGCGTCGACGGCCTGCTCGAGCAGGTGCTGCTGCAGGCGGAAGTGCTGGAGCTGAAGGCGGCCACCGAGAGCCCGGCCAAGGGCGTCGTGATCGAGGCGCGCCTCGACAAGGGCCGCGGCCCGGTCGCGACCTTGCTGGTGCAGTCGGGCACGCTGCATCGCGGCGACATCGTGCTGACCGGCGCCGTATACGGCCGCGTGCGCGCCATGCTCGACGAGAACGGCAAGGCGGTGCAGGAAGCCGGACCGTCGATTCCGGTGGAGGTGCAGGGGCTGTCCGAGGTGCCGAATGCCGGCGAGGAAATGATGGTGATCGCCGACGA
>Ga0075430_100005642_pt1 | contig 10569 bp, 13 predicted proteins | sample RhiMetdeltSRZDD4_FD_75294 | JGI IMG/M metagenome (GOLD analysis project Ga0075430, IMG submission 75294) | Populus rhizosphere microbial communities from Tennessee, USA - Rhizosphere MetaG P. deltoides SRZDD4 | ecosystem: Host-associated > Plants > Roots > Rhizosphere > Soil | place: USA... | reverse complement strand
CCTCCTGCTTCGCGACCTCGCCCGGATCGGCTCCTCGCCGGCGCTTGAGATCCAGGTGCTCGCGGATCGCTTCGTCCAGGATTCCCATCTCGGCAAAGCCTACTCCGCCCGGACCCCAGCTTCCTCCCCGGCGCCGCGTAGCCCTCGTGGCATGCGTGGAGAGCGCCCGCGAGCGAGGTGCGAGGCACCGCCTCCGCGCGGCGAAGCGGGGCTACACTTTGCCGGGCCTGGGGCTATAGCTCAGCTGGGAGAGCGCCTCGTTCGCATCGAGGAGGTCGGGGGTTCGAGTCCCCCTAGCTCCACTCCGGGGGAACCCGTGCGTGCCGCGAGATACCTTTGCTCGATGGCACGTCGCGACGCGGACATCGTCTACTCCACCTCCGACGGCGACCTCCGCCGTGTACGCGACCCTCGGAAGGTCATCCGCTCCGACGGTGGCCGGGTGAAGGTTCGTCGTGAGGTCGCCGGCCGCCGCGGCAAAGGCGTGACGACGATCTCCAACGTCCCGCTCGACGACGTCGGTCTTCGCGGGCTCGCAGGCAAGCTCAAGAAGCGCTGCGGTGTCGGCGGCTCGGTCAAGGACGGTGTGATCGAGCTCCAGGGCGACCACCGCGACGTCGTCATGGACGTACTGGCCGCCGAGGGCCACGACGCGGTGCTCGCCGGCGGCTAGGTCAGCTCGGCGCAATCGTGACGAGGATGCCCTTGGCATCCCGCGTCAAGGTGCTGGTGTGCTTCGTGCCCGGCGCCGACTTGACGTAGACCAGCACGCGGCTCTTCGGCACGGACGCGGGGCGCTTGAGACGCAAGGTGGCCCTGGCGCCCTTGCCCATGACGATCGTCGCGCCGAGCTGGAGCTTGGCACCGACCTTGACCGTCACCGCCGTCGACGTCGTGGTCGCCCGGATCTTCACGCTCTTGGTACCGCTGATCGCGGTGACGCTGCCGACGAGCTTCGGCTTCGTGCTCCCTGCCAGGGCGACGGACCCGAGGGCAAGCGCGAAGACAACAGCGAGGCATGCGAGCAGCGCGTGACGAGTCCGCATCGAAGCCACCTAGCCCCTGACCCCGAGGATGCCGCCGTTGGTCTGGATCTCGAGCGGGTGATCGAGCGAGCTCGGCGGCGTGGCCATCGTCGTGCCCCGGAGGCCCTCGATTTGGCGATCGCCGGTGATGCGGACGCTTGAGTTTCGAGCAAGGCCGGTGCGACCGCCGATCGCGAAATCGATTGTCAGCACCGTCTCGCCGTCGGTGCTGATGACGTCGCCCGTCTGCAGCGTCGAGCTCGCGGTCATGCGGTAGCTGCGGCCGTCACGCGTGATCGTGACGCCGCCGTAGTTGCTCTTGCCGGTCGTCGTCGATTTCGCGTCGACCGGGCGGGCGTTGGACTGGGTCGCCGGCGGGAGGTCGGGCAACGCGGGCTTGGCGGCCTTGCCTCTGGTGATCGTCACGACGAAGGTGCCCGTGTTGTTCCCGAACTCGGTCTCGTAGTCGTTGATGCCGAGCGAGATCGTGCCGGGCCCGGTGACCGTCCCGGATCTCCCGACGACGGCCGGTTTGCCGGCGCCGACCTTCGCGACCAGCGCGCCGGCCGGCCCGGCGATGGCAGCCGTCTCCGCCGCGCAGCCGTCGGCGGTGATCGGGATCCCCTGGCACTTGGGGTCGCCGCTGCCGTAGGAGATGGTTCCTGCCGCCGTGATCGAGGCCGACTCGCCCGCCGCCAGCTTCACGGACGTCTTCATCCACATCGTGCTTGCGGGAACCGACACCTTGACGGTCTTGGCAGAGCTCGCGCCCCGGGCAGGAAGCGTCGCCAGCAGCAGCGCGAGCAGCGCCAGCGGCGCTGCCACGACGACGTACCGGCGGCGAATCCGGTGCACGGCGCGGCATTCAAGCATCAGTCCGACCGAACGGCACTGCCCATCCAGCCGCCGCTACGCTGAAATGACGTATGGACGCCCGTGTGCTCGCGATCGTCGAGGACGTCATCGGCGTCGTCGAACTCGATGAGTTCCGGCTTGCCCTGCTGCGGTCGCTGATGCGCGTCGTGCCGTCGGACTGGGCGTCGCTCAACGACCTGGGCCCGGACCCTGACGACATCGCGGTTCTGGTCATTCCCGAACCGCCGCCAGACCTCATCGACCTGTACGCCGCGCATCGCGACGAGAACCCGATTGCCGCCTACATCGCGCGCACGCACGACGGCCGCGCGACGCGCTTCTCCGACCACGTGACGACGGCGGAGCTCGAGGCGACCCCGCTGTACCAGCTCGTCTACCGGCCGATGCGCGCGCACCATCAGATCGCGTTCACCCTCGCCTCGAGCTCTGACCGCATGCTGGCGATCGCGCTCTCCCGCGCGGACCCCGACTACACCGACGACGAGCGCGACGTGCTCAATCGCACGCGCCCGCTGCTGATCTCTGCGTTTCGTGCCGCGATCGAGCACACGTCCTTGCGACGATCGTTGGCTCAGCTCGGCGACATTGCCGTGTTCGCCGGTGTGCTTGAAGCGGCGGGCCTCACCGCACGCGAAGCGCAGGTCGTGTGCCTCGTCGCGTTCGGGAGCTCCAACCGGGACGTCGCCGGCGAGCTCGGCGTGAGCAATCGCACGGTCGGCAAGCACCTCGAGCACGCGTTTCGCAAGCTCGAGGTACGCACACGCTCGGAGGCGGCGGCGCGTGCCTGGGCGCTCGTCCGTGCGGTCGGTGGCGCTGCGGAGCAGGACACCACTGGGCCGAGGCTGCAACCGCCGCGAAAGGGAGGAACAGCGCTATGACGCTGCGAGCAACCGCACGCCGAGCTCCCGCGCCAGCCCGACGCCGCCGCCGGCCATCACGCGATCGTGGTTCCAGACGAACACCGGGCGCGCGATCGGCCCGAGCGCGTTCATCCACGTGCGTGTCGTGCGCACGCGCCAGTCGAACACGACGGCCGTTCCCTCGCCGGCGAACAGCCGCCACGTGCCGACGCCCTCGAGCTCGCCGGTGACGCGTGCCTCGATCAGCCGCAACGGCTCGACCCGCGTCACGCGGGCGTCGAAGCGAAGCGTGTACGGCAGGACGCTGCGCCAGGCGTAGCGATCGATCTGACCGAGGCCGTCCTCGTCGCCCTCGGCGAGCAGCTCGACGCTCGCGACGCCCTGCCACCAGCGCGGATAGTCGGCGGACTCCTTGAGCACGTCGTAGACGGACTCGATCGGCGCGTCGAGGTGCCACGTGGTCAGGAACACATACGACGCCATCGCGCCGCCGACGGTAGCCGGAGAGGCCGATGCGAAAGACTGTCGAGCATGACTCCGCTGACGCTGCTGCGCTGGATCGCCCCGCTCGAGGCCACCACCTTCCTCGCCCTCCTGGTGGCGAGCTACATCAAGCATCAGGGCGACGGCGCCACCGGCGTCCAGATCCTCGGCCCGATCCACGGGCTGCTGTTCCTCGCCTACGTCGCGCTCGCGCTCGTGCTGCGGCGGGAGCTGGGCTGGAGCAACACGACCACAGGCCTGGCTCTGCTCGGCGCGGTGCTGCCGTTCGGCGGCTACGTGGTCGAGTGGCGGCTGCTGCGCGAGCAGCAGCCCGCGACTGTCTAAGGGTTTCGTCTTTCGATCACCGCGCGGACGCCGGCGACGGGACGTATGTGAGGGTTTTCGTCCTCGACGTCACACGCGCTGAACCACCTCGAACGACAACAACGACGACGCGTGCGAGACCGGCTTCTCGGAGCTCTCGCTGCGCGCCTGCGCGTGCCCGCGCGTGAAGGCGGGGCTCTCGACCCAGGCGCGGAACGCCTCCTCGCTCTCCCAGCGCGTGTAGACGTAGTACGTGTCGCCCTCGCTCGGCCGCAGCAGCTCGAAGCCCTCGAAGCCGGGCATCTGCTCGACTTCCGACGCACGCTTGGCGAACCGCTCCTCGAGCGCCGGGCCCATGCCCGGCGTGACCTCGATCGCGTTGATCTTGACGACGCTCATGGCCAAGGTCATATCAGTCGCGGCGATACGGCGCGGCGGACGGGTGTGCGAGCCTAAGAGCGGATGGCCGCCGCCCGCCGACGCCGTGCCCGCCTGCGTCTGCTGCTGCTCTGCGCTGCCGTAGCGCTGGCGCTGATCGTGCTCCTGCGCGGCTGCGGCGGTGGCACGCAGAAGCCGCAGCCGTTCAGCGGCAAGGACGGCGACCCGTTCGCCTACTCCGCGAGTGACCGGGCCCGCTTCGAGCGGCGCGCGGCGGTAGGCCTCGCCCACGTCCTCTACAGCCGCTCACCCGGCGGCGCCGAGGCGACGGCGCGGCGCGTGGCTCGCTACCGCCCGCTCGTCGACGCGGTCGCGGCGAAGGACGGCGTGCCGGCCGACATGCTCGAGGCGCTGGTCTTCCTCGAAAGCGCCGGGCGCCCCGACGCCCGCGCCGGCAACGACCTGTCCGGCGCCGCCGGCCTGACGCAGATCCTCGCCGAGACCGCGACGAACCTGCTCGGCATGCGTGTCGACGTCGCCGCCAGCGAGAAGCTCACGCGCGGCATCGCCCGCGGAACCAAGGTCGCGGCGCGCAAGCGCGAGCGCCGGCGGATCGACGAGCGCTTCGACCCGCCGAAGGCCGTCGCCGCCGCTGGGCGCTACCTCGTCATCGCCAAGCGGACGCTCGGCCGCGACGACCTCGCGTTCGAGAGCTACCACATGGGGATCGGCAACCTCCAGGGCGCGCTGCGCGCCTACGGCGAGACGAAGATCCCCTACGCGCAGCTGTTCTTCGACTCGTCGCCGCTGCGGCACCCGGAAGCCTGGAAGGTGCTCGCGTCGCTCGGCGACGACTCGTCGACCTATCTGTGGCGGCTGTTCGCGGCGCGCGACATCATGCGCCTGTACCGCGGCGACCTCGCCAAGCTGCGCACGATCGCCGGCCGGCAGACCGCCAAGAGCAGCGCCGAGGAGGTGCTGCATCCGGAGGAGACGACCGCCGCATTCGCCGACCCGTCCTCGCTCGCGCTCGCGTACTCCCGCGGCACCGTCACGGCGCTTCCGGCCGCGGCCCTGGCGAAGGACGGGATCACCGTCGACGCCCAGATGGGCGAGCTCGCTTCCCAGCTCGGCCAGCAGCCGGGGCTCTACCGGGGACTGCGACCGAAGGCGCTCGAGGTGCTGCGCTCGATCGGCCAAGCGACGCGGCAGATCGGCGGTGGCGGGGCGCTCGTGCTGACCTCGACCGTGCGAGACCGCCGCTACCAGCGCGAGCTCGGCGGCGTCAACGCCGAGGCGACGAACGGCTTCTCGCTGCACACCACGGGCTACGCCTTCGACATCCTGCGCAGCTACAGCTCGCGCGAGCAGGCGCTCGCGTTCCAGTTCGTGCTCGACCGCCTGACGGCGCTCAACGCGATCGCCTGGCTGCGCGAGCCGAAGGCGATCCACATCACCGTCGCCGGATGAGGACTACAACAGCCCGCGCACCTTCTCGGCGACGTGCTCGGGCGTGATCCCAAGCTTCTCGAGGACCTCTGCCCCCGGCGCCGAGGCGCCGAAGCGATCGATCGCCACCGAGGCGTCGACCCACTGCGCCCAGCCCATCGAGACGCCCGCCTCGACCGAGACCTTCGGCAGCTCGGGCGGCAGGACGGACGCCCGATATGCGGCGTCCTGCTGCGCGAACAGCTCCCAGCTCGGCATCGAGACGACGCGAACCGGCACGTCGAGCTGCTCGGCCGCAGCGAGCGCGACGCCGACCTCGGAGCCGGTGCCGACGATCACGGCCTGCGCGCCGGCGGCGTCGCGGACGACGTAGGCGCCCTTGGCGACGCCGGCGAACGCATCGTCGAGCGAGCCGATCGGCGCCAGGTCCTGGCGCGAGAGGATCAGGCACGCCGGGCCCTCGAGGTCCTCGAGGATCACGCGCCAGGCGGCGCTCGTCTCGTTGCCGTCGCCGGGGCGCAGGACGACGAGGCCGGGGATCGCGCGCAGGGCCGCGAGGTGCTCGACCGGCTGATGTGTCGGGCCGTCCTCGCCGAGCCCGACCGAGTCGTGCGTGAAGACCCAGGCGACACCGAGCCCGGTCAGCGCGCTGAGGCGGATCGAGCCGCGCATGTAGTCGGCGAACTGCAGGAACGTCGAGCCGTACGGGCGGACGATACCGCCGTGCGCGGCCATGCCGTTGACGGCACCGGCCATGCCGTGCTCGCGCACGCCGAAGAAGACGTTGCGGCCGCCGGGCTCGATGCCGAAGCGCGCCTCGTGACCGCCGGGGAACTCAGTCTTGGTCGACTCGGAGAGGTCGGCGGCGCCGCCGACCATCGTCGGCACGAAGTCGCTGAAGGCGGCCATCGCCTTGCCGCCGGCGCTGCGCGTCGCGATCTTGTCGCCGAACGACGGCAGCGCGGCCGCGACACCCGGCAGCGGGCGGCCCGGGTCCTGCCAGGCGCGGTCCCACTCCTCAGCGAACTCGGGGTGCTCGCCGCGCCAGGCCGTGAAGCGCTCGCTCCACGCGGCCTGCGCCTCAGCGCCGCGCTCGGGCGCGAAGGCCTCGTAGACGCCGTCGGGAACGAGGAAGTGCGCGTCCGGATCCCAGCCCATGACCTCTTTCGTCGCGCGTACCTCGTCCTCCCCGAGCGGCGCGCCGTGCGCCTTCGACGTGCCGGCCTTGTTCGGCGACGGGTAGCCGATGATCGACTTGACGCGGATCAGCGTCGGCTGCTCGTCGTTGGCCTGCGCGACCCGGATCTCCGCCCGCAGGGCGGACAGATCGTTGGCGTCGGCGACCTCGAGCACCTGCCAGCCGTACGCCTCGAAGCGCTTGCCCACATCCTCGGACGCGAAGCTGAGGCCCGTCGGGCCGTCGAGCGAGATGTCGTTGTCGTCGTAGAGGTAGATCAGGCGGCCGAGCCCGAGGTGGCCGGCGAGCGACGCGGCCTCCGACGCGATGCCCTCCATCAGGTCGCCGTCGGAGACGATCGCGTAGATGTGGTGATCCTGGATCTCCCTGCCGTAGCGCTCGCGCAGGAAGCGCTCGGCCATCGCCATCCCGACGCCGTTGGCGAAACCCTGGCCGAGCGGGCCTGTGGTGACCTCGACGCCGGGCGTGACGTGGACGCGGTCGCGCTCGGGGTGCCCCGGCGTCAGCGAGCCCCACTTGCGGAAGCGCTTGAGCTCGTCGAGCGGCAGCTCGTAGCCCGACAGGTGCAGCACGCTGTAGAGCAGCATCGAGCCGTGGCCGGCGCTGAGCACGAAGCGGTCGCGATCGGCCCAGCCCGGATCGCTCGGGTTGTGCTTCATCACCTCCGCGTAGAGCAGGTAGGCGACCGGCGCCATGCCGAGCGGCAGCCCCGGGTGGCCCGAGTTCGCCGCCTGGACGCCGTCCATGCTGAGCGCACGGATCGTGTCGATGCTGAGCTCGGCGAGCTCGGTGTCGGCGTTGCGCTGGGCTGAGGCGGTGGCCGGGGAATCGCTCATGCCCCACAGAATGCACGGTCGCGGCGGATCGCGTTCGCCGCCCGCCGATGCGGGGACGGCTGCGCCTTCGTCTAGGCTTCCCGCAGGATGGCCAGCCGCCAGGAGGAGAAGGAGCGGCGACGCGCTGAGCGCCTCGCCGCCGAAGCAGCCGACAACGCCGCGAAGTCGCGGACGCGACGCGTGCAGCTGGCGCTCGGCGGGCTGCTTGCGATCGCGGTGGTCATCGGCATCGCGATCGCCGTCGCGGGCGGCGGGGGCGACGACTCCGCGAGCGGCGACGGCCCCTCGTCGTCGGCCGCTTCGACCGTCGCGATTCCGGCGGCGAGCAACGGCGACCTCGAGTCGGCCGCGAAGGCCGCCGGATGCACGCTGCGCAGCCCGGCGATCCAGGGCAGCACGCACGTCACGACGAAGGTCACCTACGGCACGAACCCGCCGACGTCGGGCAACCACAACCCGGAGCCGGCGCTGGACGGCATCTACGCGCCCGGCAACACGCCGACGCCCGAGCACTTCGTCCACGCGCTCGAGCACGGGCGGATCGAGTTCCAGTACAAGCCCGGGACCTCGGCGCGCCGGATCGCGCAGCTCGAGACGCTCGCGAGCGAGCCGCTGAACGGCAAGGACGCGTACAAGGTGCTGTTGTTCGAGAACAACACGAACATGCCCTACGCCGTCGCCGCGACGGCCTGGGGGCAGATGATCACCTGCAAGACGTTCAACGCGAAGACGTTCGACGCGCTGCGCGACTTCCGCGTCAAGTACGTCGACAAGGGCCCGGAGCAGGGCATTCCGCCGAACAACTGACGCCGAGCGCGTCGGTTCCTTGGACAAGCTTCAGACCGCTGGATACAGTTCGGCCCCTGCCCGTGTTCGCTCGCCTGCCAGAGCAGGCGACGAGGACGTCTACATCCTTCGAGAGGAGACAGCGATGCCCGTCGTGCAAGTCAACATGTGGGAAGAAGTCCTGAACGAGACGACCGAGCCGGCGCTGATCGCCGCGCTCACCGACGCGATCTGCTCCGTCGTCGGTGAGCGGGCGCGCCCGTTCACGACGGTGATGGTCAACGGCGTGCCGCAGCGCCGCTGGGCGACCGGCGGCATCGTCGTTCAGGGCATGGAGGACCACCCGCGCCTCGTCGCCGGGATCACCGAGATGCTGCAGCCGGCCGAGGCCAGCGCCTAGCACGCATCCGGATGAGCGAGCGGGCCCTTGGTCCGCTCGCTCACCGCGGCTGCGGCGGACCGGGCGGCGCGACGATGTCGCGCCCGGTCGGCCGCAGCGCCTCGTCGAGCTCGAGCTGCCAGAAGTAGCGCGTGAAGGTGAACCCGGCGCGGAACTCGCCGACGTGCGGCTCGACTCGCTCACCGCGCGCCATCCGCACGATCAGCTCGGGATAGCTGCGGCCTGGAAGGGCCGCGTAGACCGGCGCCGGGAAGGCGCCGCCGAAGCGGGTGTTGACGTCGGTGATGCCGAGCCCGATGTCGCGGTCGCGGAACGCCTGAACGGTGCACGGGCCGCGCACGGCGAACGCCTCCATCACCGAGCGCCCGAGCTCGATCAGCTCGGCGTCGGCGATCACCTGCCCCTTGATCGACTCGCCGCCGCGCGACTCGATCATCGTCCGCGGAATCACGTTGATGCAGCGGCCGTCGAGATCGCCGAGGCAGTCCATCGAGAACTCGGGGCCGTCCATCAGCCGCTGCGCCATCACCGGCTCGTCGACGTAGCCGACGAAGAACGCCGCCTGCGCGGCGTCGCGCGCGGGATGGATCGAGCGCGCGCCGGACCCGCGCCGGGGCTTGATCATCACCGGATACTCGAGCCCGTCGAGACCGTGCTCGGGCAGTGCCGTCGGCGGTGACGGCAGGCCGTGGCGCTCGAGCAGCAGGTGCGTCTCGTATTTGTCGTAGGTCGCGCGGGCGATCTCGGGCGCCGGCGTCAGCGCCGGCAGCAGGCCGTCCTCGCGCGCCTGCGCGAGAACCTCGATGTCGAGGTCGGTGAGCGGGATCACGGCGCCGACGCCGTGGCGCTCGCAGAGCTCGGCGAGAAACGGGACGTACCCGGGATCGTCGATCCGCGGCGGCGCGTAGCGGTGCGTGGCCGCGTACTGCGCCGGAGCCAGCGGGCTCGGGTCGGCGGTGACGACAGTCGTGTGCTGCGCGAAGGCCGAGACGATGTCGTAGCGCTTGCCGACGCCCGTGAGCAGGATCGCGTCGCTCATCGGGTCTCCCCCGCGCGCGTCACGCGCCGCCGTCCCAGCCGCCGGTCTCGCCTTTGTAAAGGCCGTGTCCCGTGACCATCATCCGCACCGTCCTGACGAGGATGTCGAAGTCGAGCCGCCACGAGCGATGCTCGATGTACCAGAGGTCGAGCTCGATCCGCTCGCTCCACGGCAGCGACGCACGGCCCTGGACCTGCGCCCAGCCGGTGATCCCGGGCTTGATCGCGAGCCGGCCGAGCTGGCGCTCGGTGTACTGGTCGACCTGGACCGGCACCGTCGGCCGCGGGCCGATGATCGCCATGTCGCCGCGCAGCACGTTGACGAGGTTCGGCAGCTCGTCGATCGACGTCCGCCGCAGCAACGCGCCGACGCGCGTGATCCGGCGGTCGCCCTCGGCGATCGCCAGGCCCGCGCCGATCGACTCGGCGCCGGCGATCATCGTCCGCAGCTTCAGCACGTCGAACGGACGCCGGTCCTTGCCGACGCGGCGCTGGCGATAGATCGGGTGGCCCGCGGACTCGAGCCGGATCGCGACCATCGCCGCGAACACCAGCGGCGACGTCAGCACCAGTGCCGTCGCCGCGACGACGACGTCGAACGCGCGCCGGATCATCGCGTGCCCTCAGGCGCCGTCCAGCCTGCCGGCGTGCCCTTGACGAGCCAGTCGAGCAGGCCGAGCGCGATCGAGGCGTTCGTCAGCACGTAGTAGCGCGCGATCAGCAGCGGCCGCGCGACTGTCCTCGACAGCGGGCGCACCGCCGGGGCGAGCAGCGCGGACAGCAGCAGCGCCAGCTGGGCGGCAAAGATGGCGACGTAGACGACGCCGTCGCCGAGCAGTGCCACGTTGCAGCCGAGCGCGAGCAGGTGCAGGAACGGCGCCGCATAGCGCAGCAGCCTGTGCGAGACGATCATCAG
>Ga0075430_100005641_pt1 | contig 10570 bp, 8 predicted proteins | sample RhiMetdeltSRZDD4_FD_75294 | JGI IMG/M metagenome (GOLD analysis project Ga0075430, IMG submission 75294) | Populus rhizosphere microbial communities from Tennessee, USA - Rhizosphere MetaG P. deltoides SRZDD4 | ecosystem: Host-associated > Plants > Roots > Rhizosphere > Soil | place: USA... | reverse complement strand
GCAATGAACTGCGTGCCGGCCTGAATCGCGACTTCGGCGTTCCGGAACGTGATCCCTTCGAAGTACGTATAGTCGGCGGCGCGGACGTCGAACAGCGCGAAGTTGCCGGCGCCGTCGAACACCACCGGACCGTCACCCGCAGCCTTGATGGCGATCGGCATGTCTTCGGTGCCATCAGCCGTCAGATAGTAGGTGCCGTCGAGCGGCACCGTGCGATTCACCTTGGCATCGTTCGTGTACTCGTAGCGGTTGTACTGATACACGCCGGCGTGCACGAGGATGGTGTCGCCCGGCCTGACCCGCGGCCGGCCCGACGTCGCCCAGTCCGTCCCGGCGCACCAGAAGTTGTACGCGCACATCAGGCCTTCGAACGCCGGCTCGACCTTCTGACCGGTGTGGCCGGGCGGATAGACGTGAAGCACCCGGCCGCCTGCATACGGCTGCGGCTCGGGTCGCGTGCGCACCGTCACGATCCGGCTGCCCTCCCCTTGCACGCCGTCCGGATCGGTCATCGTCAAGCGAACGTCGTAGGTGGTGGCGGGCTCGAGATCGAGCACGCTGCCGGCGAACATGTTCGGCGCGATCAGATCGATGCGCGACTCGGCGTAGATCCGTTCGCCCTGCAGACGCAACAGCGGCAACGCCGGCTTCCAGGCGGTCTCCCCCTTCTTGCGGAAGGCGACATCGACACTGGCGTTGCGATTGGGATCGCCTTGAATGAACCACTCCAAGCCCAGATTGATGAGCGTCGGCGGTTCGATGACGATCTCGCCGGGGATCACGGCGTCCGGCGACACGCGCTGGGACTGAGCAGGACCCTGCGCCGCGGGCCCGCGCGCCATCACCGACGTCACCAGCACAACACCCAACGCAGGACAGAGCCAGCGCCTCATGACGAGCGTCCTTTCGTGGTTCGTTCCAGGAAACGTTCGGTCAGAGTGACGCGGTCTGGTGAAAACTGACTCACGGCTGCCCGCACGTACGGACCCAATTGCCGTGCCGCGAATGTGGCAAAGCCAACCTGACGGATATCGTCGAGCGTCGTGCGATAGTGATCGAGCAGCGCTGCCGCGACGATCTGCCCTGTCCTCGATGCACCGACGACCGCCGACGCCGACAGCCAGCGCGCGCTTTCAGGCAGTGCCTTGACCGCCGACACGGCCATCATCGACGAGGTCTCGAAGATCGAACGTTCCTGCCGCGTCGCCTCCGCCTTGAGCTGAGTCCACAGCCCGCTGACGGTCTCGCGCGACGGCAGCGTGGCTGGCGCCAGCGTACGTGCCTCATCTCGGAGCGCCTGCCATTCCTGCCGGAGCGTCGGCACATCGAGCGGCGGCGTATTGATCGTCTCGGCCAGCCTGGACGAGGTCTGCTCGAGGCCATCGAGGATCTGATCGACGCTGGTGAACTGTGCGTCCTTGTCGAGCAGGTTCTGTTCTTTCAACGAGGCAGCGATCTCGGGAATTAACTGGCGGCCAATGCCGCAGACGTCAGCCAGAGCGGCGAGCACCCACACCGGCGAGGCGCGAAACGCGACGACGCCAAGAGCTTCGATCACGTTGCCGGCCGTGCGCCGTTTGAGAAAGTCGTCCGGCAGCGGCTCGTCCTGCGGATAGGCGCCCTCGACACCGCCCACCTGCTCGATGAAAAACCGGAGGGTGGTGTCGACGAGGTTCTGATAGAGCCGCGAGCGCCGTACGCCATCTGGAAGCACGACGTCGCCGATTTCGCGCGCGACGCCGGCGCCGAGGCCAAGGCTGGATCGCAGCAGCCGTTCGGGGAGCGACAGGAGATAGGTCTTGATACCGTCGCGCGACATGATCCTTCAGGGCTCGACACGCACAGTCACTCGGCGGCTTCGCCAGTCGTCGACACCGTCAGCCGACTCCGGATCATCGCGCCAGATCAACTGCATCGCCGACTTCGAGACACCGGCGCCTTGAAACAGTTCAACGATCTCTTCAGCTCGCGCCTTGGCTATGCCCGGCCGCTCCGTGAGGACTTTCCCGTTCGAGAGCTTCGTCGATCCCCTGCCGGCTGCGACCCGCAGACGCGCGCCGGGAACCTTCTGCGCGTAGTTGAAGATCTCGGTGAGCATCCCGGAGTGACGCCCCATGACCAGCATGTCGAAGTCGTAGAACAGCTCGAATGACCGCGCTCCGTACGGCGGCTTCAGGTCTACGCTCGAGGACGGTGGTGGATCGAAGGCAAGGCGCCCACCACTCGGGCCCGGCGGGCGAGGCGCGAACGGCACCGTGAATTGCGGGACAGCGGGGCGGATGACGCTGCACGATTGATCGAGCTCGGGAAGCGGAGAAACCACGACCGGCTTGAGCACGACTCCACCGCAGATTCGCGGCTCGTCTGACACAACGCCTTCGACGAGAACCTGATGGCCCAGGTAGGGCGGGTCGAAGTCTGCACTGATGTCTGTCTGGATGCCGAGGTAGTACTCCTGGCCCTCGTACGCCGACAGCCAGCAGGGCACCGTGGCCGTGTCCTGCACGATCGGACAGCTGACGAAGTTCACTCGCTTCGGCGCCTGGCCACCGAGCTGCGGCGCCGATACGGCGACGAGCGCCGCGAGAGCAATCAATCGGCTTCGCATCGCGGTCATAGCGTGCTGAGGAAGTTCACTAGATCGTCTTTTTCACGATCGCTGTACTGAATGTTGTAGCGGCGATCGTAGAAGTCGACCAGCTCGCGCAGCGTTCTGGCCGAGCCGTTGGAGAAATAGGGTGCGCGGGCGGCGAGGCCGCGGAACTGCTGCATCACGATCGCGCCAATGTCATTGCACTTGCCCGAGATGAGCGCACGGCCGGGATCCTGCGTGTAGATCACGCGGCCCAGAAATGTGTGCGGCGCCACCGTGGCCTTGCACGTCAGCTTGAAGAGCGGCAGCTCGGCCGCCTCGGTCGACCACGGGCTCACCGGAGGCTCTTTGGCCCATGGCAGATTGGTCGTGCCGGTATCCATCCACCCATACACCGTGTCCATGCCCGTCATGTGCATGCCGTGGCACGTCGAGCATGTGCGTTTGGCAGGATTGCCGAGTCCCACGCTGTTGATGTGCATGGCGTCGCGAATCCAGAACGTGCGGAAGAAGAAGACGTCGTGTCCGCGCGCCACCGATTCGCGGAATGCGTTTCTCGCATCGGCGTTGCCATCGCCCGTTCTCGGCAACGACTTCCAGCCTTCGCCCATCGGAAAGACGAAGCGTGTCGTGTTGTTGCCCAGCGTCCCCGTACTCCCGCCGGTGAGCGCAGCCGGACCAAGCGCCGGCGGACCGCCTGGCTCGACCAGATTGCCTGCGTCGCGGTGCACACGCTGCGCCGCATAGATCTGACTTTCGAACGCGATGATTCGATCGAGTTGCGGCGCGGTCAACTGACCGGACAACTGCAGGTGTGTCGCAGCAGCCGAGACCGCTTGCGTGCGCAGCGTGGGCTCTCGAGCATCCGCCATCATGTTCATGCTGACGAGCGCACCCGTCTCCGGATCGCGCGCGGCCGGCTGCCCGTTCTTCACAATGAACGGCGAGACGCCGAATTGGGCCGCGGTCACATACTTCAGATTGGCCGCCATGCGCGGCCGGCGATACACCGAGATTGTCGCGCTGCTGCTGGCCAGACCGTACTGCGGATCGGTGTTGCAGCCGGTCGGGTCCCGCACGACCTCAATCGTGAATTCCGGGTCGATGCGTGTGCCGTCAGCTTTCTGCGGCGGCCATGGCAGGAAGACGCGAATGAGGCCTCGATTGAGCAGCAGCGAGTGCGATGCCGGATCGTCCTGCGGCAGGCTCGGACAGTTCTTGCCGTCGATCGCGGCAAACAGCGGATCCTTACCGCCGGTGTCGCGCCAGCGTTCACGGGCAGTCGCCGCCGACAAGCTCATGGCGTCGGACGGCTGATGACACGTGACGCAGGCGCGTCCATTCGTGCCGATCGGTTCGAAGAACGGATGGCCCGTGGTATCGATCGCGCCCGCGGTATTGAGAATGCCCAGTGCCCCGTCCGCGTTGGCGTAATCAACAGCCGCCGGCAACGTGCGCCCATCGCCCGGCGGCCACCATCGGCCGATTGGTTGGCCCTGCGCCGTGACACCGATCGAGGATGCGGCCGCAGCCAGAAGCAGGCCAGTCCCGACAAAAGCGGCGATCACAAACGCCGCCGATCGAGAGCGAATAGTCGATGGCATCGTCAGTTCTCGACGAGTGTCCGCCAATTCGAAACCACGTAGAGCGGCTCGGCGGAGGTGCTAATCCCTTCGGCAGGCTCGCGCACCACGAAGCGCTGACCATCCGGAGTGGCCGCATATTGATAGACCTGGAGGCTCATCACAGTTGGATTTGTCTTGAACAGTTCGTGAGGACGACCGGTCTTCAGCGTGTCGGGATCGACATCGACGGCCATCATCGAAAGATCACCATGGAAGAACAGTTCCCTTCCGTCGGCGCGCCACTGCGGTTGCGCCGCCCGGTCGATAGAGATCTGCTTACGATTGCTGAACGAAGGGAACGACGCAACCATCACTTCGGGTCGCCCCGACTCGATCGATGTATACGACACCCATTTGCCGTTCGGGGAGACGCGGAAGTGGTCCACGTCGTAGGCGGCCGTGAAGATCGGTTGCGGCTGCGGAGAAGCGGTCGAACCCGCCGCCGCCGTCGTGACGTCCGGCGATGGCGCGGGCAGCAGGCTCAAAGGGCCTTTCCCCTGACGCCGCGTCAACAGGTATTTTCCGTCCGGCGTCCACTGCTCCAGCAGGTACGGACCCTCACCGCCTGGAACAGCGGCGACCACACCAGAGCCGACGACGGTGTAGGAGAGTCCTTTCGCCGCCGCGAAAGCAAGACGACGAGAGTCGGGCGACCAGACTTCCTGGGTTTCCGCGCCCGGCGCAGACGTCACTCGCTGAAACGCGCCCGACGACAGGTCCTTGATCCAGAGATCCGATTCTCCTGATCCCACGACAACCGCCAGGTATTTTCCATCCGGCGACAGTTCCAGATTACTGAAGTCGCCGGCATCAGCGTGGACGAGGTCTCCTCGCTGCCCACCTCGCTCGTACCAGCGAATCCTCACGCTGTCCGCCAACGTGCCGCCTCGAAACACCAGCACGCCCGTCGACGACACGGAGAATGCGCTGCGGCTGGCCGCGGCCGCATTGCGCACGTTCTGAGCCACCGCCACCGGCTCACCGTCGAGCGCCAGCGTGTCGAGGTTGAAGCGATTGGCCAACAACACGCCGTCCCGCACATACAGCAAGAGTCCCGGATGGGAGTACACCGCCCTCGTCGCAGCATCCATAACCCGCTCTCGCTCGTCAGAGCCCAGGTTCTGGACCCAGACCGCAGCTTTATCGCCACGAGAGGAGTACAGCAGACGGCCATCAGGCAGAAACTGCGGAAAGACATGATTCGTCTCACCTTGGGCGAGCTTGGTCACCGCCGTCGAGATCCCACCCCTCGCTGGAACGCGAAGGAGCGGCCCGGCCGGCCCCCCCGCGAACACGATGACGCCTTCCGCGCCGTCGGCTTGAAACCAGGTGCCGCCTTCTGCGCCTTCGGCCGCACACACCACGAGCGGAGCACCGCCGGCGACGGAGATGCGTTTCAGTTGTCCATCGGCAAAGAAGGCGAGTTGCTGCGAGTCGGGCGACCAGAACGGATAGGTCGCACCTTCAGTGCGGTCCAGCCGTTGAGCAACCAGCGAATCGAGTGCCCGGACCCATAACGTTCCCCGGCCTCCAATTCCTGATCCAGCGGGTATCGTGACGAAGGCGATGTAACGACCGTCGGGGGAGATCGTCTGGTGAGGACCAGATGCATTGTTGGTATTGAAGGTCGTTCCTTCAGGGGGAAGGACGGTGAAACGCATGACCGGTGGGACGGCACCTGCCGACTCATTCCAGCGCGATCCCACCCAGAACGCCGCAGCGATCATCGCTAGTACTGGAACGGTCCACGCCAGCCACGTCATCCACGACCCGCGCTGGCGCGGCACAAGGGTGACCGCGGAATCGTCTTGGCCGATGCCAGCGATGACATCCTCGATCGCAATGCGCGCTTCGCCAATCGACTGAAGACGACGTCGCAAGTCGCGGTCCAGACATCGCGCCAGCAGCGTGCGAATCCTTCGCGGTGTGTCCGCCGGCAAGGCGTCGAGCGAGAAAGGCTCCTTCATCACGCTCGCCAATGTCTCGGACACTGTCTCGCCGCCGAAGAGTCGTTTGCCCGTGAGCATCTCGTAGACCACCACGCCGAACGCCCACACATCGGCGCGTCGATCGACAGGCCTGCCCTTTGCCTGTTCGGGAGACATGTAGGCGGCGGTACCCAGCACCACGCCCACGTGCGTGGCGGCCAATGACATCGTCGGCGAGTTCGCCAGTCGCGTCTCCCACGACGATTCGTCCGCAACCTCGAGGGCCTTGGCCAGCCCGAAGTCGAGCACCTTCACTGCGCCATCGGGTGTGAGCCTGATATTGGCTGGCTTCAGATCGCGATGCACAACGCCCTTGTCGTGTGCGAACTCGATCGCTTCGGCAATCTGTCGCGCGATCCGAAGGGCCTCTGCAACCGGCAGGGGGCCAGCGACCTCGCGACCGTCCACGAGCTCCATCACGATGGCGCGCTGTCCGACACTCTCTTCGAGCCCGTAGATCGCTGCGATGTTTGGATGATTGAGCGAAGCCAGCAGCTGTGCCTCGCGCTCGAAGCGGGCCATGCGCTCGGCGTCGCCGGCGAATGCCGACGGCAGCAGCTTCAGCGCCACATCCCGATTGAGCTTGGAATCCCGGGCGCGATACACCTCGCCCATCCCGCCCGCACCGATGGTCGAGACGATCTCGTACGGCCCCAGACGCGTACCCGTTTCGAGACTCACCGCGCCCGAATTATATGGCTGGCCAGGTTCATTGATGAGCAGACTTCGATGGGTGCACTTGCGGTAAAGTCATCGCATGCCCCGCCGATGGGTTGCGCTGCTGGTGATGACGCTGGCCGCTGGTGTGCCGGCCATTGCGACGGACTGGCCGCAGTTCCTCGGACCCGATCGCAACGGCACTTACGCCGGCCCCCCGCTGTCAGAGAACTGGGGCTCCTCCGGACCGAAAGTCGTCTGGCGTAAGCAGGTCGGGCAGGCGTTTGCCGGTCCGGCGGTCGTCCAGAACCACGTACTGTTGTTCCATCGCGTCGGCAACGAGGAGGTGCTCGAGTCGCTCGATGCGAAGACTGGCGCGTCGACCTGGCGCTACGCCTACCCCACCAACTATCGCGACGATTTCGGCTTCGACGAAGGACCGCGCGCAGTGCCTGTCGCCGCGAATGGGCTCGTCTACACGTTCGGTGCCCAGGGGCAGCTCCATGCCGTCGACCTCGCCAAGGGCACACGCGTGTGGAGCGAGGACACGATGAAGCGCTTCAACGTGCCGAAGGGCTACTTCGGCGCGGCAGGCTCACCGCTCGTTGAGGGCGGGCGTGTCATCGCCAACATCGGCGGCGTCAAAGCGGGCATCGTCGCGTTCGATGCGAAGACGGGCAAAGTCGTGTGGACGGCCACCGACGATGACGCGAGCTATTCGTCCGGGATGGCCGCGACGATCGGTGGGCGCCGCTCCGCCATCTTTCTGACCCGGGACAATCTCATTGGTCTCGACCCGGCGACGGGATCGATCCAGTTCCAGCGGCGCTGGCGCGCTCGCATCGCGGCCTCGGTGAACGCCGCGACACCGCTGGTCGTCGGCGACTCGATCTTCGTGTCGGCGCAATACGGACCCGGCGCCGGCGTACTCCGTGTTGAAGGCTCGAAGCTCGTGGACGTCTGGGCGTCGGACGAGGCCTTGTCGAATCACTACGCGACCAGCGTGTACCACGACGGATATCTGTACGGGTACCACGGGCGGCAGGAATTCGGCCCCAGCTTGCGCGCCGTCGAGTTCAAGACCGGCACGGTCAAGTGGAGCCAGGACCAGTTCCGAGCCGGCAGCATTACGCTGGTCGGCGACAAGCTGCTCATCATTCGCGAAGGGGGCGAGATGATTCTCGCGCCGGCGTCGCCGCAAGGCTTCAAACCACTGACCCGTGCGCAGGTGCTGCCGGGCGTTGTCCGTCCTCTGCCGGCCATCGCCGATGGCTTCGTCTATGTCCGCAACGAGAACACACTCATCTGTCTCGACCTTCGTCGTTGATATGCGCGTGCGTCTACTCTGGGTACTGATCGCGACGGCCTCGACGCTGGGAGTGGTTGCCGCGCAACGCGGCGGTGACGACCCGCGCGCGATTCTCGATCGCGCCATCGAGGACTTCCTGGCCGGACGACTCACTGAATCGGTCGCGGGCTTCGATCGCGTCGCTGCGCTTGCGCCGCAGGCCGCGCCGCAATTGTGGCAGCGCGGGATCGCGCTCTACTACTCCGGCCGCTACCAGGACTGCCGCGCGCAATTCGAGTCGCATCGCACGGTGAATCCCAACGACGTCGAGAACCCGGCGTGGCACTTCATGTGCGTCGCGAAAGCCGAGTCGCCAGCCAAGGCGCGGGCTGCCCTCCTGCCCGTCGGGCCGGACCAGCGTTCACCGATGCGTGAGATCTACCAGATGTTCCGCGGCACGATGACACCTGACGCGATCCTGAAAGCCGCCGGCAGCGAGCCCTCGTCGCGCTTCTTTGCGGAGCTGTATGTGGGCTTGTACCACGACGCGACCGGCGATCGTACAAAGGCCATCGAACATCTTCGTCGCGCAGCCGCCAAGGACTACGCCGCCGCTGGAGGCTACATGCATCGGGTCGCCGAACTGCATCCGCTCCTGCGATCTCGCTGACTACCAGATCACTCGCACTACTCCGGCCGCACGGATGTCGGCGTCGCGCGTCAGGAGCGGCAGCTCCAGCGCACGGGCGGCCGCACAAATCAGCAAATCGAATGGATCGCGACTGAAGCGGAGTTCGTCGGCGACGTAGACTTGCTCAGCCGTCATGTCGAACGGCTGATACGACGGGTTGCTGAAGAGATCGTCGAAGAACCCGCGTGCCGTGCGCCGGAGACTTACTCGTGACACGCGCGCCAGCAGGCTGACTTCCCACATGACGATCGCCGGCACGTAGATCACGGCCTGCTGCCGTTCGCAGCGGTCGAACATGGCGGCGGCTTTGGGACCAAGCCCGCGCCCGCCGGCAGCATGGAAGAGAATGGCGTGCGTGTCGGCGACGGCCGCCTGATCAGGCACGACGCTTCTTCGCCGCTCCGTATTTGGCGCGCGCCTCTTTCACGAGCGTTGGCCGTTTCAGCGACGCATCAAACAGTGTACGCAACACATCGTCGGCGTCCTCCAGAAGTGGATCGGACGCATCGATGTCGACCGTGCCGACCACTGACCGAACTGCCCCGCGAGGTGTGGTCCGGCGAGCCTCGGCGACTAACTGGTCGAGCAGTTCGCTGACGCTGCGTGCCCCGATCGCCCCGGCCCGCGCCTTGAGCCAGGTGAGATTGTCTGACCGTAGGGTGACCGATATAGCACGTTTAGACATACGATATCCTATAAATATCGTATGTCGACGCATTGCAAGACGTCAAACCGCGGGGTGGCCAGCCGCGTGACTTACTTGCGCTCGGCGATTCGGTAAAGGTGCGTATGCGTTCGCAGGAAGACCGACTCCTGGGACACGGCCATCGAGGCCAATGTCGCTCCGTCGAGCCGATTGATCGCGAGGCGCCGGAACTCGCGTCCGGGCGCGATGACCGTCGTCACACCCTCTTCGCTCTGAAAGTAGATCCGACCATCCGCGAGCACAGGCGACGCTGAATAGTTTCCACCCAGACGCTGCTGCCAGACGACCTGCCCCGACGTGGCGTCGGCGAGCGTCAGCACTCCGGTATCACTCACGTAGTAGAGGTCAGTGCCGACCAGCAGCGGCGACGGCGTATACGGCGCGCCGCGCGAGGTCGTCCACGCCACATGGGTGCGGGTCACGTCGCCCTTGCCATCCGGGCGGACTGCGATGAGCGAGGGCGTTTGAAAGCCGGTGGCGATGAACACCAGCCCTTGTCCGAAGACTGGTCGGGGGACGTTTGAAAAGCCATCGCCGTAGCTGACGCGCCAGATCTCCTGGCCGGTGAGCGGTTCGTACGCCGCGGCTCGGTACGCGCCGACCGACACGAGCTGATCCTGCTGGCCGACCGTGATGACGAGCGGCGTGGAATACGCTTGATCGGCCGGCCTCCGCCGCGACGTCTTCCATCGCGTCTTACCCGTCGCGGTATCTAGCGCCACGACGTAGGCGTCGCCGCCGTTGCCGTCGCAGTTGACGATCAGAAGATCGCGATACAGCGTCGGCGATCCGCCGTTGCCATGCTGCGACTCGTATCGCAGGTGCGTCGTCCACAGAATCTCGCCGGAGGTGCTGAGCGCCGCGGTGCCGTCGGCACCGAAGTGCATATAGACGCGATCGCCATCCACGATGGGCGTCGGCGAGGCGCGGCTGTTCTTTGGGTTGACATATCCCGCATCGGCCAGTTGGAACACTTCAACGTTGACCAACTCGCGCCCGGTGGCGACGTCGAAGGCCAGCGC
>Ga0075430_100005635_pt1 | contig 10575 bp, 10 predicted proteins | sample RhiMetdeltSRZDD4_FD_75294 | JGI IMG/M metagenome (GOLD analysis project Ga0075430, IMG submission 75294) | Populus rhizosphere microbial communities from Tennessee, USA - Rhizosphere MetaG P. deltoides SRZDD4 | ecosystem: Host-associated > Plants > Roots > Rhizosphere > Soil | place: USA... | reverse complement strand
GACGGGCGTGGCCGTCGGCGACGCGCTGCCTCCTGTCGGCAGGGCGATCGCGCCGGTGGTGTAGTACGCGGCGGCGCGGTTGCGGAAGAAGCCGCCGTCGTCGTCCGCGTTGTACGAGGATGTGGTGTTGCCGGTGATGGCCGCCGGGTTCGTGGTGCCGTCGCCGATCGCGTCGCAGGCGCACGTGGCCCCGTCCGCGCCGCTGCCGAACAGGAACGCGACCACGCCGGCCTGCACCTGGTCGTTCAGGTGGGCCCGGGTCGGGTCGTCCAGCAACCATTCCACCCGATTGTCCTGGTAGTGGCCCCAGCTGTTGTCCATCGCCCGCATCCGGGTGTTGCCGTACGGGATCTGCCAGAGCACGAGCCGCTTCTGCGCCACGCTCACGAATTTGGCGTTGAAGCGCGCGTGGCGGCGGAAGTCGCTCGCGTCCCACCATGCTTCGGGGCCGGCCCCCCACTGCGCGACCTTGAAGGCCGAGTCGCGGTCGCTGAACTCGCCGAAGGCGACGTCGAAATCGGCGTTGAGGGAGCGGTAGAAGTTCCCGGCCCGCGTCCCGAGCGCCTCGACCTGCGCGTCCGACGGGTCGCTGATCGAGATGTCGACGTTCGTGCCCCAGACGCTCAGGGAATAGCCGAGGACGACGTTCGGCGCGTACGCGTCGCGCAGCCTGACGATCGCCCTCGCGAACCCGGAGAGGTTGTCCGGCAGCCCGGCCAGCTCGGCAACCCCGGTCGAGCCGACCCTGGCCGACACGCCGGCCGCGTCGTCGTTGGCGACCCGCTGCTGCATGTACCCCCAGAGATCGGGCTCGACGTGCAGGACGACCATCCTGCCCGGGAAGGCGCCCGCGCGCCGGAAGAAGAGCCGGAGATCGGCGTAGTAGCTGGCCATGGTGGCGGCGTTCTGGAGGTTGCTGTGGACCTTCGCGCCCTCGCCCGCGCCGCTGGCGGGGCTCGATTGGAGCAGCATGTAGTAGCTGAACACAGGGATGGTCGAGTGCCGGATCGACTCGTCGACGTAGGCGGTCACGTAGCCGCCGTCCGGATCCCACGTCGCCCAGCCGGCGCCGGTGTTCGCGCCGCCGGACAGGTACTGGTACCGGAACGCGAACGGGGCCGTCGACCGAAGCGTGGCCGCGTCGCCCGGGGCGCTGGCCATCCCGAGCGGCAGCGAGCCCGGCCAGCCGACCGGCAACGGGGGTAGGCCGGCTTGGGCATGCGCCGCGGGCACACTCCTGGACGCTTCGATCGCTGGTGACAGCGGGACGCCGGCCCACGCGGCGATCACGACCGCGCCGAAGATGACCAGGGGTAACGGCAGGCGGGACACGGCTCTCTCCGGTGCAGGTTCGCGACAAGAGTCTACCACTTGATCCGGGAATGGAGCTCACATAGCGACCCGTGGCGCGCGTCGCGGCCAATTTGGCGGTCTACGCAAGCCTCGACGAGGCGGGCTCATTCCCAGGGTGCCTGAGCATATTGGAGATGGGGCGGCCGTGTCATCCATCCCCCGGTCCGCTCGCCGACACGGGTTCACCCGGGATGGGCGGGCGGCGACCTCGGCGAGCTGCTCGGGCGGGCGAGGGTCGTCGGTCGGGGTGCAGCCCCGGCCGCGGCGTCACGGGGAGGGCTCGTCTCGCCGATCGGCGAGATGGCCGAGGCGAGCAGGCCGCGGACCCATTCGGGGGACGCGCCCATCGCCTCGGCGACTTCGGCGACCCCGAGTCCGCGCGCCGAGAGGCCCAGGGCGCGCCGTTCCCCCTCGGTCAGCGCCGTCGCGTGATCGTCGGGTGGAGACATCAGGACCTCAGAGAGCGTCGTTACCATCTCTGGTCGCTGGCCCGGCCGCCCGAGCGGCGCCCTCAGTCGATGCTGGTCGAAACAGGGTATCGCGATATCGTGAACACGTCAAAATCCGGTTTCCACGGCATTTCCGAGCCCGTGTCGCCGACCGATTCTCCGACCTGGCCCGCACTGGGAAATGAGACGGCCGAACTACCAACCCACGGCCTGCCGTCCGTCCCGCCGCGGCAGTACGTGGCGGTAATGAGGCCGAGGGATCGATGGTGGCGACCTGCTGGTGATGCGAGAGGACGACGAGCCGGCCGATTGCCGTGACGCTGGAGGCGCCCACCGGACGGCTCGGGCCGTTCACGCTCTGTCTGAGGGGCTACCGGACCCGGTATTTCCCGCTGATCGCCGAGGCGCCCGCCGACGAGGCGCCTCGGGACCCCAGGGCCCGGAGCCATAACAGGAACGGCCCGCAGGAAGCCACACCGGCCGGCCAATTCGGTGCGGCCGCGAGCTCAGTGAACGTCAGTCAGCCTCCGTCCGCTCGCCCTCGCGATCTCTCAACCCCGGCCGCATGAGCATCGCAACCGGTGGCGCACCCGACCGCCCTACGATGCCCCGGGGTGGCGCGGCGGGCAGGGAAGGATGATCGTGAAAGCACCTCGGGGTACCGACGGCTCACTGGCAGGCGACGGCAAGACGATCCTCGTGGTCGAGGACGACGTCGACATCCTGGCCATGCTGCGGTTCGCGCTGGAGATCCAGGGCTATGCGGTCGAAAGCGCCGTTGACGGTCTGGATGCGCTGGAGAAGGCCCGCCGCGCGAGACCGGCTCTTGTGATCCTGGACCTCAACATGCCACGCATGGGCGGGCAGGATTTCCTGTACGCCTGGCGCATGGGACGGGAGACGCTCGGGGTGCCCGTCGTCGTCATCACGGCGGAGTCCGGTGCGCTCCGCCCCGCAGACTTAGGAGTCGAGGCTTTCTTCTCTAAGCCGTTCGACGTCGACGCCCTGCTGTGGCACGTCGGGGACCTCCTCGCGATCCCGTCCCGGGTGCCCGGGACGGTCCATCAAGATCCCCGGCGCACGGAGATGGCCGACATCACCGACGCTCTGGGGTCAGTGATGACCACGCTCATCATCGGCATCGAGAGCCTCCACGACGCGCTGGATCTCCCGGAGAACCTGCGCACGATCGCGACGGCGAGCCTGGATGCGGCGGTGCGCGCCTCGGCGCTCGGGCGCCGCCTGAACCAGCTCGTCAGCGCCCTAAAGTAGGCACCGGGGCTGCGCAGCCCGGCGCGCCGCCGAGAGAACCATTGGCCCGATCCGGACGTATCTAGGAGCATGCAACCGTCCCGCCGCGCCACAGATCCGCCGCCGTCCCTGGACACACCCGACCCAGCGCACAGCCGCCTGTCCGCACGCGAACTCGAGGTCGCGCTGCTCATCGGGGAGGGACTGAAGGATGTCGTCGTCGCCCGCCGGCTCGCCATCTCCGTCTCCACGGTGCGCGCCCTCGTCCGCAGGATGCGGTTCCGACTCGGCCTGACCTCCCGAGCAGCGGTCGTGGACTGGGTGGCGGCACGGCACACGCCCGGCCAGCCGGAGGCCGCCCTGCGTCGTGCCGGGGCCACCCGGACTTCGATGGACTTCGATCCTGTGGCCGACGACGGCCCGGGCCCCGTGATCCCCGACGTGCCGGCTCGCCGATCGGCACGCGAGTAGCCGGCCGCCCTCCCGGTGATCAGGTACCCCAGATGCCATCCGGGCTATGCGTGGCCGCGTGGGCCGCCGGCGCGCGGCACGGGGATCTTCACCGTCCGAACCACCGAGGCACGCCATCCCTATTCGTGGCCGGCCGGAAGAGCCATACGGCGAACGCGCCGCCTGGCGGGTCGGATGCCCGGAGCGTCGAGCAGGACGGCGCCAAGGTCCGCCTGACCGGCGAGGCCCGCTCCCAGGCCGGCTCCTGGCCCCAGGCACGCCGCGTCGTCTTCAAGGCCGAGATCCTGCTCAAAGGCCCGAACACGCGCTTCGTCGTCACCTCCCGAACCGACGACCCGCTGGCCGTCTACGACCGCTACGTCGACCGCGGGGCCGCAGAGAACTGGATCAAGGACTTCAAGAACGCCCTCTGCGGTGATCGCCTCAGCGACCACCGCTTCTGGGCCAACGCCTTCCGCCTGCTGCTGCACGCCGCCGCCTACTGGCTGCTCGATCAACTCCGCCGCTGGCTCCTCGCGGCCCAGGCCGCGCGCCTCCAACTCGATACGCTCCCCCTCCGCCTCATCAAGATCGGCGGCTGGATCCGCGAATCCACGCGCTTCACGATCCCGGACGTCTGCGTCCACCTCAGCTCACATCACCCGGGCCTCGCCCTCTGGCTCCTGCTCGCCCGCGCCAAGCGCATCCACTCCTGGCGCTGGTGAATAATCCGGGCTAGAATACCGGCTGTCAGGGCATCGTTGCGAGCTAGCAGCGGTGCCCTCCATGGTTAACCGGGACGACTGAGAGGCAGCCATGCAACGGGGCAACGGCGTCGGTCAGCACGTCGGGCCGAGACGCACCGAGCCAGAGAAGATGGATGGGCGGCTTATCGATCGGATCGGCCACTACGGACGGGTGTCGACCGACTCTCAAGCCGAACGCGGCACGATCGAGGCAAACCGCGACTACCTGCAGCGACAGGCCGAACGCGAGGGATATGCGCCGGTGATCGAGCAGTGGGACGCCGGCTGGTCGGGCACGATCCCGTTCCATGAACGCCCCGGCGGACGGCGAATCATCGACGCGGCCGAAGCGGGGCGGCTCGACGTTCTATATGTCTACGCCTGGGATCGTCTGGGTCGTGATGCTGCCGAGGGGATCGCCGTGGCGAAATACCTCGAATCGCTGAATGTCGAGCTGATCTCTGCCACGCAGGGACGGGCCAACACTGCCGCCGGGAGGTTCCAGCGGAACATCCATCTCGTCGTCGCGGAGTACGGGCGCGAGAACATCCTCGAAGTCACGCGCTCCGGCAAACTGCGAGCCGCCCGCGAGGGGAAATGGTGCGGGCGGGTGCCGTACGGCTGGACGGTCAAGGACGACATCCTTGTGCACCGTGTCGTGGAGGTGCTACCGGGGATGACCGAGGCCGATGTCATGCGTGACATCCTGGTTCGCCTCGCCGATACGGAGACTTCCCTTGTAGCCGAAGCGCGGCGCCTGAAGATCAGGCCGACGCCGAAGTGTGGGCCACAATCGAGGCGTTCCTCCCCAATCCCGGCCCGATTCTGGAGCGGGCATGGGCAGCGTACCAGGAGCAGCATCTGGGTCATGCCAGGGACGCCCAAGACGAGGAACGACGGGGGCTCTTGGCGGCACTCGGCCAGAAGGATCGCGAGCGACGGAACACCCTCGAACTGGCCCGGAGGGGCATCGAGGCCATCGACGTGGCCGAGGCGAAGATCAAGGCCATCGTGGCCGAGATGGCGGCCCTACAGCAGCAAATCGACCGGCTTGGAGCGGATGACGAGCTCGCGCGGATCCAGCGGGAACGGATCGCAACGCTCGAGCAGATGGCCGAGGAAGCCAGGTCCCGCATAGACCACCTCACGATGGATCAAAAGCGGCAAATTTGTCGCCATTTGATTGCGGATGCCTGGGTCGAGACCGACCCTCGGGACGTCGAGCGCAAGTGGGCTCGACGGTCGGGTCGCCTGCACGTTCAGCTACGATTGCCCCCGCCAGAGTCTGCTGACCCCGGCTCGGGTGCGGGCGGTGGCAGAGGAGGGGAATCGTGGGGACATATGCCTACGTTGGCTGCTACACCACGCCGGACCGCGACGGTCGCGGCAAGGGCATCGAAGTCTACGAGATGGACCCAAAGAGCGGAGCCTGGACCCACGTCCAGACGCTGGAGACGATCGGGAACCCGAGCTGGCAGACCGTCGGTCCCGATGGCCAGCATCTCTACAGCGTCCACGGCGGCGACGGGTTCACCCAGGTCAGTGCTTACCGCATCGACCGGGCCAGCGGGAAACTCACCTTCCTGAACGCCCAGGAGTGTGGCAGCCCCAACCCGGTCGCCATCTCGATCTCGCCGATAGCGCCGTACGCCGTGGTCGCCGGCTACAACGCCGGCAAGGTCGCGGCGCTGCCGGTCAACGCCGACGGCTCGCTCGCCCCGATGGCCGACCTCGTCACCCTCGAAGGGAAGCCCGGTCCGCACCCCACCGAGCAGGACCACTCGCGCCCGCACCACATCCCGATCGCCCCGGACGGCAAGTTCTTCGTGGTGCCGGACAAGGGGTTCGACCGGACCTACGTCTTCCGGGTGGACCCGGCGAACGGCAAGATCGTGCCGTCCGAGCAGGCGTCGGTCGTCTCGGCAGCGGGCGCGGCCCCCCGACACTTCTCGTTCCACCCGAACCAGAAGTTTGCCTACCAGTGCAACGAGATCGACTCGACGATCACCTCGTTCGGCTACGACACCGAGACGGGACGCCTCGACCAGCTCGAAGTCCAGACGACGCTGCCGGACGGGTTTTCGGAGCGCAACTCGACGGCCGAGATCCACGTCGCGCCCTCGGGACGCTTCGTCTACGTCTCCAACCGCGGCCACAACAGCATCGCCATCTTCCGCGTCGACGAGGCGAGCGGCAAGCTGACCTCAGTCGGCTGGGAATCGACCCAGGGCCGGCAGCCGCGCTACTTCGGGATCTCGCCGGACGGCGGCCTGCTGTATGCCTGCAATCAGGCGACGGACACCATCGTCACGTTCCGCGTCGACCGGGAGCAAGGCACGCTCACGCCGACCGGCCAGGTGATCCAGACCGGCAGCCCGGTCAGCGTCGCGTTCGTCGGCGCGTAGCGCGGGGCCGGCGCGGCTCGCTCCTTGCGACGCCGTCTCGGCGATGCGATGGTTCACGCGGCGCACCATCGACTTCCGGCGTGCGGAGGTCGTGGTGCGCGGTCGGCCCGTCACCTACCGGGTGGCCGGGTCGGGCGAGCCGGTCGTGCTGGTCCACGGGCTCGCCGGCTCGGCCCGCTGGTGGCGGCGCAACGTCGCGGCGCTCGCCGAGGCGCACACGGTTTACCTCGTCAACCTGCCGGGCTTCGGCTCGTTCGGCCGGCCCGACCGCCATATTTCCGTCGCGGACGGGGCCGACTGGCTCGCGGCGTGGATCGAGGCGGTCGGCATCGGTCCGTGCCACGTCGTCGCGCACTCGCTGGGTGGCTACCTGACGATCTCGCTGGCGGCCGCTCGGCCGGATCTCGTGCGCCGACTCGTCCTGGTCGCGCCGGCCATCATCGCCGGCCACCGTCCGCTCCGAGCGTACCCGCTGGCCCTGGTCGCTGCTGGACTCGCCGCCCGCCCCAGCTTCCTGCCGCTGCTGGCGCTCGACTCGCTCCGGGCCGGGCCGCTGACGATCCTGCGCGCCGCGCGCCGGCTGCTCGCCGACGACGTCCGCGAACGGCTCGGCACTGTCGCGGCGCCGACGCTGCTGGTGTGGGGCAGCCGTGACGCCCTCGTGCCGCCGTCGTTGGGGCCACAGGTCTGCGCCGCCCTGCGGGACGCCACGCTGCTGGTCCTGCCGGGCGCCGGCCACGTCCCGAACTACGACCGCCCGGGCGAGTTCAACGCTGCCGTGCTCGCCTTCCTGGCCGGCCAGACGATTGGTAGGTAACCGCGAGCGTCCCTTCGGTCAGGAACGGCCAGATCGCCGCGACCAGCCGGGCCGGCTGGCTGTAGTTGATGGTGTGGGCCGCCCCCACCAGCACCACCAGCCGGCCGTGCGGGAGCAGCCGCGTCGCCTCCTCGGCCCACCGTTGCGGCACGATCGCGTCGCGGCTGCCGCGCACGACCAGCGTCGGCGCCGTCACCCGTGGGAGGTTCAGCTCGATCCGATCCTCGAGTCCCTTCCGGATCATGTCGAACGCGCGGGCGGGCCCCAGGTCCCAGACGTCGCGTGCGAGGACCAGCCCCTCCGAGGACCGCTCGAACGGCACCACTGCCAGCCAGCGGAGCGCCTGGCGCCAGGCTGTCCGGGCGTCCGGATCGAACGTCGGCCCCTGGAGCACCAGCCGGCCGACCCGGTCGGGATGCCGGGCGGCCAGGGCGGCGATCACCTGGCAGCCGAACGAGTTGCCCAGCAGGTGCGGCCGGTCCAGCCCGACCCGGTCCAGCCAGCCGAGCAGCGCGTCCGCCAGCTCCGGCACCGTCAGGTCGCGCCCGGCCGGCCGGGCGCTCCGACCGTAGCCCGGCAAGTCCGGCACGAAGACTCGGGCGCGCGGCGCCAGCTCCTCGGCCAGCGGCACCAGGTACCGGCTGGAGACCGCCACCCCGTGCACCAGTACCACGGTCGGCGTGTTCGGCGACAGGGTCTCGGCCGAGGCCAGCGCGTGCAGCCGCAGGCCGTGGACCGGCGCCCAGGTGCTGATGAGTCGGCCGATCGAAGGGGGCACGCCATGGCCGGCGCACGCGCCGTGCCATCCTCGGGACGACTACGCGGGCATCGGGGCGACGGTCCGGCGGCGCCACCAGAGCCAGACGGTGAGCCCCAGGTAGTAGGCCACGAAGACCAGGCTCGACCAGGCCACCCAGATCGATGGCGTCGGCAGCCCGAACAGCAGCGCCAGCATCATCACGCCCCAGGCCCCGCTGCAGAGCAGGGTCAGCGGCCGGAACGGCTTCGTCTTCGTCGGGTACGGGAACCGGATCGGGATGAAGACCAGCACGCTCAAGAGTAGGATCAGTCCGACGTTGAACGCCTGCGAGGTTCGGAACACGTACAGGTAGAAGCCGATCAAGGGCCAGTACGACGGAAACCCCAGGAAGTAGTCGTCCTCCGTCTTGGCCTGGGTCTGCGCGAATCCGTAGCCGCTGGAGAGCAACGGCAGCAGGATCGCCCAGGCCGGCAGCAGGCCGTCCAGCACCAGCACGATCGCCGGGACGATCACCCAGCCGAAGTAGTCGACGATGTCGTCCAGGCGGCGGCCGTCGACCCACGGCAGAACATCCCAGACCCGCACCGCGCGAGCCAGGGCGCCGTCCGTCGAGTCGATGAACACCGTCGCGGCCATCAGGTACCAGGCCAGGCGGAAGTCGCCCGCGAACGCGGCGAAGACCGCCCAGACCCCGAGCGGTGCCCCGAGCGCGGTATAGAGGTGGACACCCCAGGCTGCCAGCGTTCGCGGCGGCATCGTCGTCTGTCTCGTCTCCTCATGGGAACTGTCCGGTGCTCCTGCACGTCTCAGACCCAGACGCGGATCGAGCGCCGGCCTGCGCTCGGCTCGATGCGCCCATTCTAGCCAGCCTCTCGGCCAGACTCGGAGCCTCACGTGTCACGATTGGGTCCCGCCGGCGCCGAGTGGCGGCTCGCACCGCCCCCCAGGACCGCCGGATCTGAGGATGAACGCATCCCGACCGATCTGCTCCAGGCCGTCCTCCGCGAGCACCTGGACGATCCGACCGCCGTCCTCATCGGCCTGGAGCTCGCCCCGGTCCCCGTCGATGGCTACAGCGGCAACCGGCTCTACCGCGTACGGTTCGATTGGGCCGGCGCGGCCGGCCGCCACGGTACCGCCACCTGGGTGGTCAAGCGCTGGCTGCCCGGCGGGCATGCCGAGCGCCTGCTCGGCGTCGATCGCCCGCTGGAGGCGCTGGCCTGCGAGGCCGGGCTGCTCCGTCCGGACGCCGTCCCGCCCGGCCTGTCCGTGCCGATGCTCGGGGCGCGCCGGGACCCCGATGGGCGGGCTGCCTGGATCGTCATGGAGGACGCCTCGGAGGCGCTTCAGCGGTACAGCCGTGATGCGCCGCTCCACCCGACCGAGGCGGTGGCGCGGGCGGCGCAGGTGTTGGACGGGCTCGCCCGACTGCACGTCTGGTGGGAACATCCCGAGCGGCAGGCACGGTTGGGGGCCTGCCCCTGGCTCGTGCCGATGGAGCGCGTCCTCTGGTGCGAGGCGGCCAGCTTCGCCGGCCTGCTGGGCCGGGCCGTGCCCGCCGGGCTGGCGCCCGGCAGCGCGCCGAGCGAAGAGTCTCGGGCCGACCTGGCGGCCTTTCTGGCCTGGCTCCCGGCCGGCGACCGCGCGCGCTTCGAGTCGCTGCTCACGCGCCGCGAGCCGCTGGTCGACGCGTTGCGTGCACTGCCGCGGACCCTGCTGCACGGCGACACCGACGACCGCAACGTCGGCCTCGGCGCGCTCGGTCCTGGGGCTGCGTCCGCGCACGACGAGGCTTTGGGACCCGACCTCGTCCTGATCGACTGGGAGTGGATCGGCCACGGCCCGCCGGCCCTGGACGTCGCCCGCCTCTGGGCGACGCTCCCGGCCGTCTGCGATCACACGCTCCCGCCCCCGGAAGAGACCTTCACCTTCGACCTGCCAGACCATTACTTCGACCGCTACCGGTCATACGGCGGCGTCCTGACAGACCGCGTCACCTGGCGCCGCGCCTGCACCCTGGCGATGCTCGGGCACGGCTTCGGGCAGATCGGCTTCTTCGGCGCGATGATCCGCCACGACGTCAAGCCGGTGCTGGCGAACATCGCCCGCCAGTTCGAGATGATCGCCGGGGCGGCCCGGTCGCTGATAGTCTAAGGCTGGTCGACCGGCGGGCAGGGCGTGGCGCTCGGTCGCCTCATCCGCCCCGGTGACAGAAGGTCACAGCGCCGAATCGCATCCGCATCGACACCGTCACACGCTCCGCCGCAACGCCGCACAGGACGTAAGACCGTGCTAGGCTCGCGGCGACAGAACAACGCCGTTTGGAGATGCACGGCGCCGTTGC
>Ga0075430_100005632_pt1 | contig 10575 bp, 9 predicted proteins | sample RhiMetdeltSRZDD4_FD_75294 | JGI IMG/M metagenome (GOLD analysis project Ga0075430, IMG submission 75294) | Populus rhizosphere microbial communities from Tennessee, USA - Rhizosphere MetaG P. deltoides SRZDD4 | ecosystem: Host-associated > Plants > Roots > Rhizosphere > Soil | place: USA... | reverse complement strand
TCGTGGTGGAGAACAAGCCCGGCGCCAACGGCCACATCGGCGTCACCGAAGTGGCCAGGCAGCCCGCCGACGGGCACACCCTGCTCATGTCCTCGGGCGGCGCCATCACCGTCAACGGCCAGCTGAACGCGGCCATCTCGCCCGATCCGATGCAGGCGCTCGAGCCGGTGGCGCCGGCGGCGGTGGTGAGCGTGTACCTGGTGGTGAAGCCGGCGATCCCTGCCAATACGCTGGCCGAATTCATCGGCCACGCGCGCGCCAACGCCGGCAAGCTCAACTACGGCTCGCCCGGCACCGGCAGCTCGCCGCACCTCGCCGGCGAGATGTTCAACCTGGCGGCGAAGGTGAAAACCACGCACGTGCCCTACAAGGGCGCGGCGCCGGTGGTCACCGACCTCCTCGGGGGCCAGCTCGACTTCACCTTCGACCCGGGCATCGGCCTGCAGCATGTGAAGGCCGGCAAGCTGCGCCTGCTGGCGGTGGGCAGCCCCAGGCGCCACCCCGCCTACCCCGACGCGCCGACGGTCGCCGAGGTGGTGGGCGCCGAGTTCGACGCCGACACGGTGTTCGGCCTCTACGCTCCCGCCGGCACGCCGAAGAACGTGATCGCGCTGCTCAACCGCGAGATCAGCGCCGCGCTGCAGACGGATGCCCTGAAAGCGCGCCTCGCGGCGATCGCGGCGCAGGGCCTCGCCCTCACGCCGGAAGCCTTCGCGGCGCGCAACGCCGCCGAGTTCCAGCGCATGGGCGCGCTGATCCGCGAAACGGGCCTGGCGGCGAAGTAGCCATGCGCGCTTGGTTCCTCCAGTCGCGCGGCGGCCGCAGCGAGCTCGAGCTGCGCGAAGCGGCGGCGCCGCAGCCCGGACCCGGCCAGCTCGTGGTGCGCGTGCGCGCCGCCGGGCTGAACCGCGGCGAGATCCTCGGCGCCGGCGCCGCGCCGAAGCCGGCCGGCATGGAGGCCGCGGGCGAGGTGACGCAGCTCGGCGCCGGCGCCGCGCAGTTCAAGCCCGGCGACCGCGTGATGGGCCGCTGCCCCGGCGCCTTCGCCGAGTTCGGCCTGATGGACGAGCGCGAGACCCTGCCGGTGCCCGGGCGCCTGTCCTGGGAGGAAGCCGGCGCGGTGCCGGTGGCCTTCCTGGTGGTGTACGACATGCTGGTCGCCCAGGGCCGGCTGAAGGCGGGCGAGTGGCTGCTGGTCGCCGGCGTCACCTCGGGCGTGGGGGTGTACGCGCTGCAGGCGGCCAAGGCCCTCGGCGCCAGGGTGATCGGCACCTCGGGCTCGGCGCAGAAGCTCGAACAGTTGAAGGCGCTGGGACTCGACCTGGGGCTCGCCACGCGCGCGCCGGATTTCGGCGACGCGGTGCTCAAGGCCACCGGCGGCAAGGGCGCCGACCTGTGCATCAACAATGTCGGCGGCACGGTGTTCGCCGAATGCGTGCGTTCGCTCGCCTTCGAGGGCAGGCTGGCCGTCGTCGGCTACCTGGACGGCACGCTCAGCGCGCAGATCGACCTCGACGCGCTGCACGCCAGGCGCCTCACGCTGTTCGGCGTGTCCAACAAGCTGCGCAATTCCGAGCAGCGCAGCACCACGGTGCGCGGCTTCGCGCGCGATTTCCTGCCCCTGCTCGCCGACGGCCGCGTGCGGCCGCTGCTCGACCGCAGCTACGGCTTCGACGAGCTGCCGGCGGCCGTGGCGCGCATGGAAGCCAACGCGCACCTGGGAAAAATCGTTCTAAAAAATGGGGTCTGACCCCATTTTTCAGTTGGCGGTGATTTTCGCTTCCTTCACCACCCGCGCCCAGGTGTCGTACTCGCGCTTGATGTAGGCGGCGAGCTGCTCGCGGCTGCCCGGCGCCGGCTCCATGCCCTGGTCGAGCAGCGCCTTGCGCACGCCGGCGTCGTTGAGCACCTTGACCAGCTCGCGGTTCCAGCGCGCGACGATCTCGTTGGGGGTCTTCGCCGGCAGCACGTAGGCGTACCAGTTGGTGGCCTCGAAGCCCGGGTAGCCCGACTCGGCGACGGTCGGCACCTCGGGCATGAACTCGGTGCGCTGCGCGCTGGTCACGGCGAGCGCGCGGATGCGTCCGGACTTGATGTGCGGCCCGGCCGAGATCGGCGTGGCGAAGATCGAGGCGACCTGCTTGCCGAGCAGGCCCTGCATCGCCGGCCCGCCCCCCTTGTAGGGCACGTGCACGATCTTCACCTTCGCCATCATGGCGAACAGCTCGCCCGACAGGTGGCCCGCGCCGCCGATGCCCGAGGAGCCGTAGGTGAGGTTGCCGCCCTGCTGCTGCGCGTGCTTCACGTACTCGACGAAGCTGCGCACCGGCACTTCGTCGTGCACCACCAGGACGTTGGCGAAGGTCACCGCCATGGTGACCGGCGCCAGGTCCTTCAGCGGGTCGTAAGGCAGGTTGGCGATCATGTGCGGCGCCACGGTGAGCGGACCCACCGAGGCGAGCAGGATGGTGTGGCCGTCGGGCGGCGCCTTCGCCACCTGCTCGGTGGCGATGTTGCCGCCGGCGCCGGCGCGATTCTCCACCACCACCGGCTGGCCGAGGCCTTCGCTCGCCGCCTTGGCGATGATGCGCGCCGCCGCGTCGGTGCCGCCGCCCGGCGCGAAGCCGACCACCATGGAGATGGTGCGGCCGGGAAAGCCTCCTTGCGCCGCGGCGCCGCAGGCGCAGGCCAGCGCGGCCAATCCGAACAGCAGTCGTTGCATGGCGCTCCTCCCTAGATTGCCTTCGCCGCGCGCAGCCGCGCGACCTCGTCGCTGCCGTAGCCCAGCTCGGCGAGGATCTCGTCGGTGTGCTCGCCGATCTCCGGCGCCGCCGTGCGGATGGCGGCCGGCGTGCGCGACAGCCTCACCGCCTGGTTGAGCAGGCGGAAACGGCCGAGCTTCTTGTGCGCCACCTCGGCCGCGACGCCGAGGTGCCGCACCTGCGGGTCGGCGAACACCTGGTCCATGGCGTAGATCGGGCCGCAGGGCACGCCCGCGGCGTTGAGCAGCTCGATCCACTCGGCGCTGCGCCTCGTGGCGAGCGCCTCGTTGAGCGCCGCGTTCAGCGCCGCGCGGTTCTGCGCCCGCGACTTGTGGTCGGCGAACTCCGGCCGGGCGAGCAGGTCCTCGCGCCCGAGGGCCGCGCACACGCGCTTCCACATGCCGTCGCCGGTGGCGGCGACGTTGATGTAGCCGTCGGCGGTCTTGTAGGCCGAGGTCGGCATGCTGGTGGGGTGGTCGTTGCCCACCTGCGGCGCGACTTCGCCCTCCTTCAGGTAGCGCGCGGCCTGGAAGTCGAGCAGCGCCAGCCCCGCCTGCAGCAGCGACGATTGCACCCACTGCCCCTTGCCCGAGCGCTCGCGCTCCAGCAGCGCGGTCATGATGCCCAGCGCCGCCAGCAGCCCCGCCGACACGTCGGCGATCGCCGCGCCGGTGCGCACCGGCCCCTGGCCGGGAAAGCCCGTCACCGACATCAGGCCGCTCATGCCCTGCGCGATCTGGTCGAAACCCGGCCGGTCGCGGTACGGGCCGTCCTGGCCGAAGCCCGAGATGCTGGCGAGGATCACGCGCGGATTGATTTTCGCCAGCGACTCGTAGTCGATGCCGAGGCGGAACTTCACGTCGGGCCGGTAGTTCTCCACCACCACGTCGGCGGTCTTCACCAGGCGCCGGAACGCCTCCAGCCCCTCGGGCACCTTGAGGTTGAGCGTGATGGCGCGCTTGTTGCGCTGCAGGTTCTGGAAATCCGAGCCGTTGCGCGCCCCGCCCATGCCCTCGTTGGGATCCAGGCCGGCCGGGGTCTCGATCTTGATCACGTCGGCGCCGAAGTCGGCGAACTGGCGCACGCAGCTCGGGCCGGCACGCACGCGCGACAGGTCGAGGATGCGCAGATGCGAGAGCGCGGCGGTGCCGGCGGGTGCGGACATGGCGCGCATGTTAGCCCGAGCCGCGCCCGCCGCGCCATGCCGGGCAGGCCGGGTTCGCCGGCGCTAGGCCTGGCGCGCCGCGCCCTTGCCCGCCTGCCGGCTCGTCTCGCGCTGCTGCCAGGGCGCGCGCCGGAAGCGCGCGCGCCGCCCGGGCAGCGGGGGTCCGAGCCCGGCGCATTCCTGGATGCGCGCGGTCACCTCGCGCCGCACGCGTTGCGGCAGCGCGGCACCGGCCTGCGCGAAGCGGCGCAGCAGTTCGCGCGGATCGGAGGTGGACTCGGGCGCGCCGTCCTGGAAGAAACGCCCCTCGCCCAGCCAGACCAGGGCGCGCTCGCTGGCGCCCGCGCCGTAGCACAGGTCGAAGCGCGCCACCGCCCCGCCCGGCGCCTGCCAGACGAAAAGGTCGAAGTACTCGTCGTGGAACCAGCGCCGCTGCAGCTGCGCCTCTTCGCCCACGCCCTGGATCTCGCGCATCACCCGCGTTAGACGCCCGCGCGCGCCCACAGTTCGCGGCACGCGCTGTCGCCGCCGGGCGACGCTAGCGCGCGGCGGTGAACCGGGTGTTGGAGAGCACCAGGCGGTCGACCAGGTTCCTCACCAGCGCGCGCGTGAGCTGCAGCTGGGCGCCGCCGCTCATCCTGCCGAGGGCCGCCGGCTCGAACTCGGCGAGCATCAGCTTGGTCATCGACTCGACGGTGGCGTGCCGCGGCAGCGCCCCGCCCCAGATGTAGGCCATCTCGCCGAAGCACTCGCCGTGGTTCACCACGTTGAGCAGCCGGCCGGCGCGCGTCACCTTGACCTCCCCCTCGGCGAGGAAGAAGAAGCTGCTGCCCTTCTCGTTCTCGCGCACCACGATCCTGCCCTTGTCCACGCGCGTCCACTTGCCGGCGTTCACCAGCTCCCAGATCTCGGCGTCGGCGAGCTTGGCGAGCATCTCCACGTTCTTCAGCGCCACGTACTTCTCGGTGTCCGGCACGGCGTTCGCCGGCAGCACCTGGCGCACCACCTTGGACAGCTCGAGGGCGAACTCCGCCCAGGTCGGGTAGCGCTGGGCCGGATCCTTGCGCATGGCGCGCAGGATCACCGCGTCGAGCTCCCTGGGCAGGTCCTTGCGGATCTCGCTCGGCGGCAGCGGGTCGAGCTGGGTGATCTTCTTCAGCAGCGCTTCCAGGTTCTCGGCGCGCGCCGGGAGCTGCCCGGTGAGCAGCTCGTAGAGCACCGCGCCGAGCGAGTACATGTCGCTGTGGTGGGTGAGCGTGCGCCCGGCGATCTGCTCGGGCGACATGTAGTAGGGCGAGCCCATCATCGCGGTCTGCACCACCTGGCTCTTCCTCAGGTAGGCGGCGCCGAAATCGGCGATCTTCACGTCGGTGCCCTTGCCGATCATCAAATTGGCGGGCTTGATGTCGCGGTGCACGATGCCTTCGTGAAACGCGTAGTCGAGCGCGCCGCAGCACTTGAAGCCGATCTGCAGCACGTCGGCCACCGGCAGCAGCTTGTCGGGCTTGGTATGCGCCGCGAGGTCGCCGCCGGTCACCAGCTCCATGGCGATGTAGCCCGAGTCCTCGCCCACCACCGCGTCGAGGATGGTGACGATGTGCGGGTGCTTGAGCTTGCCGGCGAGCGAGGCCTCGTTGAGGAACTGGCTGCGGTACACGGTGCCGAACTCCGGGTCGCGGAACACCTCGGGCTCGATGGTCTTCAGCGCCACCTCGTGGCCCGAAAAGGTGTCCTTGGCGAGGTACACCGTGCCGGTGGCTCCCTTGCCGAGCATCTTCTGCACGTCGTACTTGCCGACCTGTAGGCTCAGGCCGAGGTCCATGGCTTCCGGCACCGCCGTTTCCTTCCCCAGTGGGCTGCGCAGCGCCGATGTTACTGCATGGCGCGCTTGCCGAGCGCGCGGCGAGGAACGAGAATCGGGCCACTCCCACCGCCCGGTCGCCCCCGCGCATGGCCCACAAGGAAGTCCCGGTCGAATACCTCGAGTTCGGCATGTTCGTCGCCCGGCTCGACCGCCCATGGACCGAGACGCCGTTCGTCTACCAGGGCTTCGTGCTGAAGACCGAGCAGCAGCTGCTCGCGCTGAAGAAGTACTGCAAGAAGGTGTACGTCGACCCGGAGAAGATGGAGCGGGTCGAGCCGCCCAAGCTCACGCTGCCGCCCAACGCGCGGGCGGCGATCGCCGCGCAGGCCAAGGAGGTGGTGCGCGGCACCGAGGTCTACAAGGAACTCGCCAGCGTCGAGGAGGAGCTGCCGCGCGCGCGCAGCGTGTTCCAGCAGACCGGCGCGGTGGTGGAGGCGCTGTCGCGCAGCGTGCTCGAGGGCAACGCGCTCGACGGCAACCGCGCGCGCCAGGCGGTGGTCGAGATCACCGACAGCGTGGTGCGCAACCCCGACGCCATGATGCTGCTGGTCACCATGCGCGAAAAATCGGCGCAGACCCTGAACCGCGCCACCCAGGTCTCGGTGTACATGACGGTGTTCGGCCGCTTCCTGCAGCTGGCGCGCGACCGGCTGGAGCTCCTGGGCCTGATGGGCCTGCTGCAGGACGTCGGCATGCTCAAGCTCCCCGCCGGCCTGCCCGAGCGGCGCAGCAACCTGACCGGGGCGGAGGAGGAGAGCTTCAAGAGCCACATCGGGCACAGCGTGGAGATCCTCAGCCAGACGCCGGGCCTGCCGGCGGAGCTGCCGGGCCTCGCCTCGCTGCACCACGAGCGCTACGACGGCAGCGGCTATGCGCGCGGCCTGAAGGGCGCGGCGATCTCGCAGATGGGCGCCATCGCCGGCATCGTCGACACCTTCGACGTGCTCACCGCCCCCGCGCCCTACGGCATGCAGCTGCCGCCCTCCAACGCGCTGAACGTGCTGTTCCAGAACCGCGGCACGCAGTTCCACGCCGCGCTCATCGAGCAGTTCATCCAGTGCGTGGGCGCCTTCCCGGTGGGCAGCGTGGTGGAGCTCAACAGCGGCGAGGTCGGCGTGGTGATCACGCAGAACCTGGTCAAGCGCCTGCAGCCGCGCGTGATGGTGGTGCAGGACGCCGACGGCAACCCGATGCACCCGCACAAGATCCTCGACCTGGTGAACGAGCCCATGGCCAACGAGGACGAGCCCTACCGCATCCGCCGCACGCTCGACCAGACCACGGTGAGCATCAACTCGCGCGAGCTGTTCCTGTAGGCGGCCGCGCGCCTTGGACCCCGCCGCGATCCAGCACCTGATGGACGAGTTCGGCGTCGACGCCGCCGCCATCGCGGCGCTGGACGCGCTCGGCGCCGCGCTGCGCGCGCAGGCGCCCGAGGCGCTGCTGGCGGCGCGCGGCGAGAGCGCGCTGTCGGCCGCCACCTCGCCGTTCTTCCTGCCGCTGCTGCCCACCGGCATGTCCGAGCCGCAGCGCGCGCTGGTGAACGCGCTGTCGCTGGGCGCGCTGGCGCGCGAGTCGCTCGCGCAGCTGCTGCAGGAATGGGCGGCGACGCTCAACCCGGAGGAGCCCACCGAGCGCGCGCAGCGCGACTGCCGCCCGCTGCAGGACCTGCTGCGCGCGGGCGCCCTGCGCATGTACGCCGGCGAGCCGGCGCGCTGCGAGGCCGCGCTCGCCGCCGCCGAGCGCCTGGGCGCGCTGCAGTCCGCCATCATGGCCGAGGTGGCGGCGCGCGGCGCGCACGCGCGCCCGGCGGCGGTCGCCGGCCTGGGCGCGTTCCTGCAGCGGCTCGAGGCCTGCGTCGCGGCGCGCGCCGCCGACGGCCAGCAGCTCGCGCTGCTGTTCGTGGACTGCGGCATCATCGGCCGCATCGACGGCGTGTGGGGCTACACCGTGGGCGACGGCGTGCGCGACCGGCTGAGCGCGCGCCTGGGCAGCGAGGTGCTGCGCGCGCAGGACCTGCTCGGCGACCCCGGGCGCGACGAGTTCGCCTGCGTGCTCGCCAGCGTGCAGAGCGCCGGCGTGTCGGTGCTGGCGGCGGAGAAGATCCTGCGCACGCTGGATGCGCCGCTGTGGGTGGACGTGGAAGAGGTGTACGCGCGGCCGGCGGTGGGCATCGCCCTGTATCCGGAGGACGGCGCGAGCGGCGTGGAGCTGCTGCAGCGCGCGCGCGTCGCGGCGCGCGCCGCGCGCGAGCGCCCCGAGCGCTTCGCCGCCTACAGCGCGGAGCAGGAGGGCCTGGAGGCCGAGCTGCTGGTGTACGAGAACCGCCTGCGCACCGCCATCGCCCAGGACGCGCTGGACATCGTGTTCCAGCCGCAGCGCGACCAGCGCAACGGCCAGATCGTCGGCGCCGAGAGCCAGCTGCGCTGGCGCGACGCCAGCCTCGGCGCGGTGCCGGTGCAGCGCGCGATCGCCGCCGCCGAGTCCGCCGGACTGGTGAACGAGGTGACCCTCTGGCTGGTGAACGGCGCGCTGCGCAACTGCCGCGAGTTCCGCGACGCCGCCGGCCTGGACCTGCGCGTCGGGGTGAACCTGTCGGCCAAGAGCCTGCGCCAGGCCGACCTGCCCGATTTCATCGCCAGCGCGCTGAAGACCTGGAACCTGCGCCCCAGCCGCCTCGCGCTCGGCATCACCGAGACCGCGGTGCTGGCGCGGAGCCTGGAGTCGGTGGAGACGCTGCAGCGGCTGCGCGAAGCCGGCGTGCGGCTGTGCCTGGACGACCCCGGCGCCGGCTACGGCTCGCTCGCCTGGCTCTCGACGCTGCCGTTCCACGAGCTGCGCGTCGACCTCGCCGCGGTGGGCGACGTGGCCGAGTCGCCGCAGCACCTGGCGCTGGTGCGCACGCTGGTGGACTTCGCCCACCGCCTGAAGATGGAGGTGCTGGTGTCCGGCGTGGACGACGAGGCCACCCTGGCGAAGGTGCAGCCCCTCGGCTGCGACTACCTGCAGGGCGCGCTGGTCGGCGCGCCGCTCGACGCGGCGGCCTTTGCCGGCCGCCACCGCGCGGACCAATGAGGAGGAGGCAAGGATGCGCAACCGCCTGATCTGTACTCTCGCCGCCCTGGCGCTGCCGCTCGCCGCGCTCGCGCAATCGGGCTACCCGCGCAAGCCGATCCTGATGCTGGTGCCGCTGCAGGCGGCGAGCGCGGTGGACAACGCCGCGCGCGTCGTCGCGCAGAAGATGTCCGAGAACATGGGCCAGGCGATCGTGATCGAGAACCAGCCCGGCGCCGCCGGGCTGATCGGCGCCGAGCGCGTGGCGAAGGCGGCGCCCGACGGCTACGTCATCGGCGGCTTCAACGACAGCATCATGACCATGCTGCCCAACGTGCACGCCAGGATGCCCTGGGACATCCTGCGCGATTTCGAGCCGGTGTCGCTGGTGGCGACCATGGAGTGGGCGCTGGTCGCGCCGCCCGGCTCGCCGTACCGCAGCGCGGCGGACCTGATCGCCGCGGCCAGGGCGCGGCCGGGCGCGCTCAACTATTCCTCCGGCGGCAACGGCAGCCCGCAGCACGTGGCGATGGAGCTGTTCAAGTCGCGCGCCGGGGTGTTCATGACCCACATCCCGTACCGCGGCGCGGCCGCCGCCGCGGTGGACACCGCGGCGGGCCAGGTGGACGCGAGCTTCTCGGGCATGCCGACGGTGTTCGGGATGATCAAGGGCGGCAAGCTCCGGCTGCTCGGCGTCGCCAGCCCCGCGCGCTCGGCGCTGTTCCCGGAGGCGCCGGCGGTGGGCGAGTCGCTGCCGGGCTTCGTGTTCAACTCCAATTTCAGCGTGGTGGCGCCCGCCGGCACGCCGAAGGAGATCGTCGCGCGCCTGAACGCCGAGATCGCGAAGGCGACCAGCGCGCCCGAGGTGCGCGACAAGCTGGTCGCGCAGGGCTTCACGGTGAACGCCACCTCGCCCCAGGAGCTGGCGCGCTTCACGCGCGAGCAGCTCGCGCGCTACGCGGCGCTGTTCAAGCAGGCCGGCATCCGCGCCGACTAGGGATTGCCGATGTAGTCGCGCTTGGCCAGCTCGACGCCGTTGTGGCGCAGGATGTCGTAGGCGGTGACGGCGTGGAAGTAGAAGTTGGGCTGCGCGAATCCCAGCAGGTACTGCAGGCCCTGGAAGGTCACTTCGCGCGGGCCGAGCTTGAGCACGATTACCTTGTCCTCGCTGCCGTCGAGCTGCGCCGCCTTGACGCCGCCGATGAACGCCACCGTCTTCGCGATGCGCGCCTTGAGCTCCTCGAAGGTCTTCTCGCTGTCCTCGTGCTTCGGATTCTCCACCCCGGCCAGGCGCGCCACCGCGCCCTTGGCCGTGTCGCAGGCGATGGTGATCTGGCGCGTGAAGGGCAGCATGTCCGGGTACAGCCGGAAGGAAGTCAGCGCCAGCGGGTCGATCTTCTTCGCCTCGCAATGCGCCTGCGCCTTGTCGAGGATGGCGGACAGGTTGTTCAGGGTGTTGGCGAAGCGCGGCGCGCTCGCCTGGTACATCGAGATCGGCGTCATGGGTTTCTCCTTGGGGCCGGATTCTAGCCGGGCGCCGTGACGCAGTAGCGCGCAGCGGGGTTTCCCGGCGATACTTCGCCCCGCCATGGCCGCCCCCAACGCGCTCTACGACCCCGCGGTCGCCCTCGCCTTCTTCCGCTCCGCCGGCAAGGCCGAGCGCTACGCGCCGGGCGCCACCATCTTCGCCGAGAACGCCAAGGCGCGGCCCCTGCTGCTGCAGCAGGACA
>Ga0075430_100005630_pt1 | contig 10578 bp, 9 predicted proteins | sample RhiMetdeltSRZDD4_FD_75294 | JGI IMG/M metagenome (GOLD analysis project Ga0075430, IMG submission 75294) | Populus rhizosphere microbial communities from Tennessee, USA - Rhizosphere MetaG P. deltoides SRZDD4 | ecosystem: Host-associated > Plants > Roots > Rhizosphere > Soil | place: USA... | reverse complement strand
GATGGATCTCGAAAAGATCGCGCACATGTCGTGCAATCCGGCGGTGGGGGGAATTGCCAAGGGCCATCTCGTGAAAGAAATCGATGCGCTCGGAGGCGAGATGGGTTTCAATACCGATCGGGCCGGCATTCAGTTCCGGATGATCAACACGAGCAAAGGTCCGGCGGTCCGGGCTTTGCGTGCGCAATGCGATAAAAAACTGTATCGCCACGCTATGCAACGCACCATGGTGGTACAAGAGAGACTGACCATCAAAAATGGGACAGTCGATCGCCTGCTGACGGAGCACGGTGAGATCCGTGGCGTCGTGGCCGACACGGGTGATCGAATCGTGGCTCAAGCGGTCATCCTGACCTCGGGCACTTTCCTCAAGGGGCTAATCCACATAGGGCTCAATCGATTTCCGGCAGGAAGGGCAGGAGAAGCGTCTGCCGAGCATTTATCCGATTGCATGTATGATTTGGGATTTGAACTCGGTCGTCTCAAAACAGGAACGCCGCCCAGATTGGATCGAGATACGATTGATTTCGCTTCGATGGCCGTTCAACCTGGTGATAATCCGCCCATTCCATTTTCATATCGCACGGAGCACCTTTCTCAGGACCTCTTGCCTTGCCACCTTACCTATACGAACAAGCAAACGCATGAAATAATTAGAGAAAACATTGATAGGTCGCCGCTCTATAGCGGGGTCATCGATTCTACTGGCCCTCGTTATTGCCCGTCGATTGAAGATAAGGTTATTAAATTCGCGGAGAAAGAGCGCCACCAAATCTTCATAGAACCGGAGGGGTACGACACTCGAGAGTTTTATCCAAATGGAATTTCTACCAGCCTTCCTGTTGACGTTCAAGCTGCGATGTTACGCACGATACCAGGCTTGGAACATGCTCGGATGTTAAAGCCTGGCTATGCGGTTGAGTACGACTTCTTTCCGCCACGCCAACTTCATCCGACATTGGAGACGAAGCTCGTACAAGGGCTCTATCACGCGGGTCAGATCAATGGAACGTCAGGGTACGAAGAGGCGGCAGCGCAAGGGATCATGGCAGGAATAAATGCCGTCCTTCGGATTCATAGCGAGGAGCCGCTCATACTCGACCGCTCTCAGGCATACATAGGTGTCCTCATTGACGACCTGATCACAAAGGATACTTACGAGCCATATAGAATGTTTACCTCACGGGCGGAATATCGATTGATGCTGCGGCATGATAATGCGGACCTTCGATTGACTGATATCGGATATCGGGTGGGCTTAGTCTCAGATGCAGGCTATCGTCGGTTTGAAAGAAAGAAGATCCAGGTTGAAGGGGAAGTGAAAAGACTAAACGAGACAAGGTTTTCAGCAACTTCGGACGTGAGAGAAAGAATGTCGGAAGCCGGGATCGGCGAGGCGACTCCTAACCAGACCTTAGCGCATCTGTTGCGAAGGCAGGGCATGACGTATGAGACGGTGCAACAGATATATGGCGATCCTGTAGTGACAGAAGAGAGAGAAGTCATTGAGGCGATCGAGTTAGAAATCAAATATGAAGGGTACATTAAACGACAGATTCAGCAGATTCAAAAGGCGAAACGGTTGGAGGAGCGCAGAATTCCATTCTCTTTCAATTACGACCAGCTTCCAGGTTTTTCCCGAGAGGTCTTGGAGAAGCTCAAAAAGATCAGGCCTGCATCAGTTGGTCAGGCATCCCGTATCTCAGGCGTCACTCCTGCCGCCATCTCCCTCCTGCTTGTCGGTCTCGAGAAGACACAGCGAATCGTTCGAGATTCACGACAGTAGGCTTTCCTTATCTTTTTGCGCCAGAAAACTATCTTGACGTTCCGTGTGGTTTCACGTAATTGTTCCACGTGGAACACAAGAGGGATTTTCCGGAATATCTTACAAGGGCAGCACAGTTAATCTCGGTTTCCTTGTCAACGGAACAGATTGACAAATTTTCGACATACCTCAGTGAGTTAAAACGCTGGAACGCTACCACCAATCTTACTAGTCTTGCTGAAGATCAAGAGATCATTGTTAAGCATTTCATCGATTCGATCGCCATCCTTCAATTCATCGACATTGAGCCATATGGTTCCGTATTGGATATAGGGGCCGGAGCCGGATTCCCTTCCATTCCACTAAAGATCGTGAGGAGCGATCTACGGCCGAGCCTGCTTGAATCAAATGCAAAGAAAGTGTCTTTTATTCGATATATAACGGGAACATTGGCCCTCCACAATGTAGCGACTTTCTCTACCACGTTGGCCCGGTTTGCTGCGACATGTGCTCAAAAGTTTGACTGTGCCGTTGTGAGGGCATTAAAGATCAGCCCTTGGAGCAAGCAAGTTTCAACGTTGTTGAAAGATACGGGTATTGGGATTGTCTATCGCACTACTCCAATGGCTATCGGTGACATTCCAGAGGGAGCACAAATTAGAGATGAATTTAGATACCAACTTCCATTTGGATATGGATCGCGGGTTCTCACTCTTATCTCTTGGTCTCGATAGAATGTTCCACGTGGAACGGTACTAGGGGGCGATGTCACGAACGATTGCGGTTGCCAATCAGAAAGGGGGGGTTGGGAAAACCACCACCTCCATCAATTTAGCAGCGGCCCTTGCAATCGAAGGGCAGTCCGTTCTGCTCGTGGATATCGATCCACAAGCGAATGCCACGAGCGGGCTCGGCGTGGATCCGAAATCACTCACGCGAACAATTTACAATGCATTGATAAATAACGATAATATAAACTCAGTTGTGGTCGAGACCGGAGTGCAAGGCCTGTCCCTCGTACCCTCGAATAGTCATCTTGCAGGAGCCGAGGTGGAACTGGTCGCGGTTGAAGATAGAGCACGGAGGCTACGGGCGGTCTTGAACGGTATGGACCAAAAGTACGACACGATCCTGCTGGATTGTCCACCAGCTCTTGGCTTCCTCACCATTAACGCCTTGGCGGCGGCGCATTCAGTCTTGGTACCGGTGCAATGCGAATATTATGCAATGGAAGGGCTAGGTCGACTCATGGAGAGTATTGAGCGGATTCGTGAGTCAGTGAATCCCAATCTGGAAATCGAGGGGATCTTGCTGACGATGTACGATGCCCGTAATTCACTTGCACGACAAGTCACCGACCAAATCAGGTCACATTTTGCCGGCAAAGTCTATGATACTGTCATTCCCCGGAACGTGACATTGGCCGAAGCGCCGAGTTACGGCCGGCCGGTTCTTCTTTACAACGTGGCATCATCGGGTGCACAGGCGTATCTGTCCCTAGCGAAGGAGTTTGCAATCCATGGAGAAAAAAGCGCTCGGTAGAGGTCTCGACGCATTGCTTCCTGCAGTAACCAGGCCGGTCGCGGAACCCGATCGGGGTGATGTACAAGAGCTACGATTGGATGCGGTGGTCCCGAACCGGTATCAGCCACGGCAACAGTTCTCCGAGGCCGAACTCGTCGAACTCGCACAATCGCTCAAGCAGAATGGCCTACTTCAGCCGATTCTCGTCAGGCGTAAAGGAGACGGCATTTTCGAATTGGTCGCGGGGGAGCGCCGACTGCGGGCAGCCAGGTTGGCGGGGTTCGAAAAAATTCCGGCATTGATCCGAAACTGCACGGATCAAGAATCCATGGTCCTGGCACTCGTTGAGAATTTGCAGCGGGACGATCTCAATCCGATGGACACGGCCCGCGCGTACCATCGCATGGTCAACGAGTTCGGATTGACACAGGAGGCAATCGCGCAACAGGTAGGGGGAGATCGGTCATCGATCGCCAATATGCTCAGGCTCATGACGTTACCGATCGAAATACAGGAATTCGTCGAGCTGGACCAGCTCTCCATGGGGCATGCCAAAGTCATTCTAGGCTTGGTGACGCCTGACGCTCAGATTCAGCTGGCGCGCCGACTCATCAAAGAACAGTTGTCGGTGCGCGAAGCTGAGAGGCTTGTGCAGCACCAACCGCAGGCACGGCGAGGCGGGAAGCGCAGTGTACGTCAGCCGGTTCGGTCCGATCTCGAGGAGCGTCTCCAAAAAAGACTGGGCACCAGAGTGACGGTCGAAAAAGGTCGGCGCGGCGGCAAGATCATCATCCATTACTTCTCACCCGAAGAGCTTGATGGAGTCACTGAAAAGATTTTGAACGAGGAGAGAGCTTTTTGATAAAGCTTTTTGCGCGTGATCCCGGTAGAATGCCTTTTTGCACAGATGTTCAGGAACCACCGCAGTTGATTGCTCGCAAGTGGGGCTGTCACAGGCTGTCCGTACGTCTATGAACTGATACAAGTAGGAGGTATGTCAATGTGGAACAAGGATAAGCAGGAGGGTAAGCGTCAATCATCCCAAACGGAGGGCACTGAGATGGAAGGCCAGGAGCCTGCAGCACAACGTGAAGGTAACGAAGAGATCAATGCTTTCGTGGGGAAAGGCGTGGCGTTCAAAGGTGTCATTACCTATAACGGGACGGTTCGCATCGACGGCAACCTGGAAGGTGAAATACACACCGAGGGCGTGTTGCTGGTCGGTGAAGAGGCAGTGCTCAGCGCCAAAATCACCGCCGGTACGGTGGTCTGCAAGGGAAAAATCACCGGAGACATCAGTGCGCGAGAAAAAGTGAAATTGCGGGCGCCAGCCGTCGTCAACGCAGGAGTGAAGGCCCCATTGCTCTCGATGGAAGAAGGGGTGGTGTTCAACGGTCATCTCGAAATGAGTCAGCCGTCGACCCGGGATGCCCCACGCGACAGTGCTCGAGGGCCGGGAGTGAAACTCGTCTCCGGCTAGTTCGAGGTCTATCGGTACGCCCTATGTGCTTCATTGGCATAGAACGGCACATACCTGTCCAGCAGAGTCGGAAGGCGAAGAATACAGCAACATGTCAACGCGCCCTGACCGATGACAGTCGTGGGGTCTGCGAAGGGAGACGACTATGTGGGGTGAAAAGAAAACGCAGGTGGTCGCGGAAGATGACAAATTTACCTTTCTGGGCAAGGGAACAAGTTTTAAAGGCATTGTCAGTTTCGACGGGACGGTTCGGATCGACGGTCGGGTGGAAGGCGAAGTGCATACTGGTGGTGCGGTGATCGTCGGTGAGAGCGCCATCATCAAAGGTATTATTTCCGCCGGATCTGTTGTGATCAGTGGCAGAGTGAAGGGGACGGTCACCGCGTTGCAGAAGGTGGAAATACAGAAGCCCGGTATTCTGGTCGGAGATATCCATAGCCCTGCGGTGTGTATTGAAGAGGGAGGTCATTTTCACGGGATGTGCGATATGGGCACGGACAGGTGGGCGGAGGATGAACTCCCTGCCGCTGGAACCCCTCGCGATCCTGCGGTTCATGACTTGGCGGCTCACCGCGGAAAACTAAAAGGTCAGGAAACATAGCCGAATTCGTTTCGAGCCGTTTCCGCGCCGGTACCCTTCATGAAACAACCTACTGCCATACTTGGAATGAGCGGTGGAGTGGACAGCTCCGTTGCTGCCGCACTCCTGGTCAGCCAGGGGTTCGAAGTGACGGGAGTGACGCTCCAGGTCTGGGAGCACGAGGATGAATCCGTTGCGGCCTCGAAGCGGTGGCAGGAACGCGGGTGCTGCAAGGTTGGAATCGCAAAATACGTCGCACAAAAGCTGGGTATCAGTCACGAAGTCGTCGACATGCGCGACATCTTTCGCCGGAATGTCATCCAGGATTTCGTCACGGGATATGCTTCCGGTACCACGCCCAATCCGTGTATTCGTTGCAATGAGCGCGTCAAGCTCCGCTCTTTACACGAGCTTGCGCAAGAGAGAGGGATCGAGTTCGTCGCGACCGGACACTATGCACGAGTGGTATGGACGGAAGGCTATCGAGGATTACATCGTGCCGTGGATGGGCGAAAAGATCAGAGTTATTTCTTATACCGGATGGATCCAGATTGGCTCTCCCGGACCATCTTCCCTGTGGGGGTCATGCAGAAAAGCGATGTGTGGAAGGAAGCGGAAGGGCTTGGATTACCAGCCGATGAACTGAAGGAAAGTCAGGAGATTTGCTTTGTGAGCCAAGGAAACTACCGGACGTTCATCGAACAGGAATTGCCCGAATCGAAAACGGGCGGCGAGTTTGTCGACACAACGGGCCGAGTACTGGGCAAGCACGATGGGATCGCCTTTTACACTGCGGGACAGCGTCGAGGCCTTGGCATTTCCAGTGGTTCACGGTTGTATGTTCAAAAGGTCATTCCCGAGACGAGGACGGTCGTCGTCTGTGGAGAAGATGGCCTTATGCAGTCCCACTGTATAGTGACGGATCTCAACCTATTCGACAATGAGTTGCTCAATGGGTCACGAGACGTGACGGTGAAAGTGCGCCATGCCACTCCTGCAGCCCAGGCGACCATCTATCCCGATGGGGTCGGTTCGATCCGCATTGTGTTTCTCCAGCCGCAACGTGCGCTGAGCCCTGGTCAATCAGCCGTATTTTATGATGGTGAGCGTGTGCTCGGCGGCGGGATTATTCAGAGATCATAAATATATGTTCCGATGGACGTTATGTGCGTCGTATAAGTCTGAGAGGCACGCACAAATTATCGATAGACTCGACCACGCTTCATTTCACCGAATCCGGCCGTCATTTAACCCTTGGTGCATCCTTCGGTCGCCTTGACACTTCCCCATATTGAATGCTAACCTGGCCCGCTTTTTATCGTGCCCACCGCACGAAAACTTCCCGTTTGCTCTAATACGGTTACGTCACCGGAAAACCACTGTGATCAAGACAGCCGTCGCACGTCGATACGCCAAAGCCTTGTTCGATCTCCTCGATAAACACAGCAGGGAGCCGGCTTGCGCTGCGTTGCAGGGATTAGGTCTGGCAATGGTGCAGTCTGCGGAATTACGGCATGCGATCGCATCTCCCGCGTTTGCGGAACAGGATAAAGTGGATGTTCTGACCGGTTTGGCCAGCAGGATGGGGATTCCGCCCATAGGAAAGAATTTTCTGGGCCAACTCGTGAGAAAAAGCCGTGTCGGGTTTTTGCCTGAGATTGCCGCTGCCTTCGCGAAATTGGTTGATGAATCAAAAGGTACCCAGCGGGTGGCTGTCTCGTCCGCCGCCGCCCTTCGACCCGAGGAGCAGGATCGGATCCGGGTGCAATTGCGCGAGGTGCTGAAGCATGACGTGGACGTGATATTCGAAACCCAAGCCACTCAAATGGCCGGTCTGCATATTCGACTCGGGAGCACAGTCGTGGACAGTACAGTCCGCGGCCGATTGACCGCCATGCAGCGTCTGTTGACCAAGGAGTAGCCATGCAGATCAAGGCAGAAGAAATAAGTTCGATCATCAAAGAAAAGATCAAGGGTTTCGACAAGCAGGTCGACGTTAGCCAGACCGGCTCCGTGATCCAGGTAGGCGACGGAATTGCCAAGATCTATGGACTCGACGGCGCGATGGCCGGAGAGATGTTGGAATTTCCAGGCGGGCTCTATGGTATCGCGCTGAACCTCGAAGAAGACAATGTGGGCGCCGTGCTGATGGGCGAAGACGTCGGGATCAAAGAAGGAGATATGGTCAAGCGCACGGGTCGTATCGCGGAAATTCCCGTGGGCGAGGCTCTCGTTGGGCGCGTGGTGAATGCCATCGGTCAACCCATCGACGGCAAAGGGTCGATTAATTCGAACCGTTCGTCCCGGATCGAGGTGGTCGCGCCCGGCGTGATCACGCGCCAATCCGTCCGGGAACCGCTCCAGACCGGGATCAAGGCCATCGATGCGATGATTCCCATCGGGCGCGGGCAGCGTGAGTTGATCATCGGTGACCGGCAAACGGGAAAGACCGCGATCGCCATCGATACGATTATCAATCAAAAGGGGCTCGATGTCTTCTGTATCTATGTTGCCGTCGGACAAAAGCGCTCCACCGTCGCGCGGGTGGTGAAAACGCTGGAAGAATACCACGCGATGGAATACAGCATGGTCGTATCCGCGACGGCCAGTGATCCCGCACCGATGCAATTCCTGGCGCCGTTCGCGGGCGCCGCGATCGGCGAATATTTTCGAGACAACGGCAAACATGCGTTGATTGTCTATGATGACTTGTCGAAGCACGCAGTGGCCTATCGTCAACTTTCCTTGCTCCTCCGCAGGCCGCCGGGTCGAGAGGCCTACCCGGGAGATGTGTTCTACCTTCACTCGCGCTTGCTGGAGCGCGCAGCGAAGTTGAGCGACACACTCGGCGGCGGGAGTCTCACCGCGCTTCCGATCATCGAGACGCAGGCCGGCGACGTGTCCGCATATATTCCGACGAACGTCATTTCGATCACTGACGGACAGATCTATCTCGGCAGCGATCTCTTTTATTCGGGGATTCGCCCCGCCATCAATGTCGGACTCTCGGTCTCTCGTGTCGGTGGATCGGCACAGATCAAGACGATGAAACAGGTGGCCGGCACATTACGACTCGATCTCGCGCAATATCGGGAAATGGCAGCCTTCTCACAGTTTGGCAGTGAACTCGACAAAGCCACGCAGATGCAGCTGGCGCGCGGAGTTCGTATGGTGGAGCTACTGAAGCAGGGCCAATACAGACCGATGCCAGTTGCCGACCAGGTGATCTCCATCTATGCCGGCGTCAACGGATTCTTGGACGACGTGCCGGTAGACAAAGTCCAACAATTCGAAGGGGACCTCCTCCGCTACATCTCGCAACACCATCAGGACCTCAGAAAAGAAACCGTCACGATCGGAAAGATCGACGACAAGGTAGGAGCAAGATTGAAGGACATCCTGTCGACCTTCAAACAAAAGATGGGGTACGGAGCGAAGTAACCAACCTAGTCCTCTGCGACGGCCGATGAAAACGGTCATCCAACGCGGCCGCACAGAGCCGGGCTCCTGAGACGTACACTGAAATAGAGAATAAGTGCTGAGTGCTCAGTATTGAGTAGTGAGCGAGAAAGTCATTCGGAGAGTTCATAACCTGCACTTAGCACGCAGGACTCAGCATTCGGCACTGACGAAAGAAGGAGCGTTATGAGCACAGGCAAAGTCATTCAGGTCATCGGGCCGGTCGTAGATGTGGAATTTCCTCCGGGCCACCTTCCTAACATCTATAACGCGCTCAAGGTCAATCAAGCCGAGGACAAGTCCGCCGGGAAGCCTGCGGTGAGATTGACCCTCGAAGTGTCGCAACACCTGGGCGAGAATCGCGTCCGTGGCGTCGCAATGTCTACTACCGACGGTCTCACCCGAGGGATGGACGTGCAGGACACAGGTGCGCCGATCTCCGTGCCAGTTGGACGGGAAACGCTCGGGCGCCTGATCAACGTGCTGGGTGAACCAGTGGACGAAAAGGGTCCGATCAAGACCAAAAAAACCTATCCAATTCACCGCCCTGCTCCAAAACTCGAAGATCAGGAGACGAAGACCGAAGTGCTCGAAACCGGCATCAAAGTTGTCGACCTCCTCGAGCCTTATAGCAAGGGGGGCAAGGTCGGACTGTTCGGCGGCGCCGGCGTCGGCAAGACCGTCATCATTATGGAGCTGATCAACAATATCGCCCTGCACCATGGTGGATTCTCCGTGTTCGCTGGTGTCGGTGAACGGACTCGTGAGGGTAACGACCTCTGGCACGAAATGCAGGAGTCCAAAGTCATCGATCCTGATGATTTCACGAAATCCAAAGCGGCATTGGTCTATGGCCAGATGAATGAGCCACCGGGGGCCCGCCTCCGTGTCGGTCTGACGGGCCTCACCGTTGCCGAATATTTTCGCGACGAAGAGAACCAGGACGTGCTGTTGTTCGTCGACAATATTTTCCGGTTCACCCAGGCGGGGTCGGAAGTGTCTGCGTTGCTCGGCCGTATGCCGTCAGCGGTGGGCTACCAGCCGACTCTCTCGACCGAGATGGGCGCCTTGCAGGAGCGCATCACGTCAACCAAACGTGGGTCAATTACCTCCGTTCAGGCGATTTATGTTCCTGCCGACGACCTCACCGACCCGGCGCCGGCGACGGCCTTTGCCCATTTGGACGCGACCACCGTGCTGTCGCGCCAGCTGGCAGAATTAGGTATCTATCCCGCAGTCGATCCGCTCGACTCCACCTCTCGTATTCTCGATCCACAGGTGATCGGTGAAGAACACTATAAGGTCGCCCGCGGCGTCCAATCAGTCTTGCAGCGCTACAAGGATCTCCAAGACATTATCGCCATTCTGGGTATGGACGAATTGTCGGAAGACGACAAAATGGCCGTGGCCCGGGCCAGAAAGATTCAGCGATTTCTCTCGCAACCCTTCCATGTGGCCGAAGCGTTCACCGGCTCACCTGGCAAATATGTCAAACTCAAGGATACGGTCAGAAGCTTCCAGGAGATTCTTGAAGGTAAATATGACCATCTGCCGGAGCAGGCCTTCTATATGGTCGGCCCGATCGAGGAAGCAGTGGCAAAGGCTGAAAAGATGGGAGTGAAAGTTTAAGCGAGCTAGCAAGACCGACTTCTGTGCACGCAGAACGCGCACGATCGGAATGTGCTCGTTCGATGCGCGCAGGTGAAGCCGGTCTTCCAGGCTCGCTCTGGAGAGAGGGAGTGAGCAAAAAAGATGGCTGGAAAGATCTTA
>Ga0075430_100005629_pt1 | contig 10580 bp, 9 predicted proteins | sample RhiMetdeltSRZDD4_FD_75294 | JGI IMG/M metagenome (GOLD analysis project Ga0075430, IMG submission 75294) | Populus rhizosphere microbial communities from Tennessee, USA - Rhizosphere MetaG P. deltoides SRZDD4 | ecosystem: Host-associated > Plants > Roots > Rhizosphere > Soil | place: USA... | reverse complement strand
GGCTTCATCGCAAGATCATAAAACTTCGTACCAGAACTCTGACCCGTTCCGTAGAACTTTGGAGTGATCTCCTCGGCGTCAATGCCCAAAATTTGTCGGACAATATAACGACTAGGGATCTTGGCCTCTCGCAAAGAGAATTCCACGTCCTCAATGAGGTCTGACGCATGCAATACAACAGAGGTCAATCTCATGGGACATTCAACTCCTCTTTAGCAAGAGTAATCTGGTTACGAGTCTGCTTGTAGATTTCGCCAGTCGACAATTGCTCAGGCGCGTAGATGTTCTGCTCGAAGCTAACTCCACCCTTAGTGTCCGTTTCCTTGGTATCAAGAAGGTTCTGAGCCGGAGTTGGGCTAGTAGCAATCATCTGAGCCGTTCTGAGCGTTTGATCAGGAACAAGCGTCGGCTGAATATCCGAAATATAACTCTGAATTCGTGAAGCTTCGTCCACAAGCTGGGTCGTGTCTAGAACCGGAGTAATGGTCGGAGTCAGATTCTCTATAACACCTATCTCGTCACTAATCTGAGAGATGATCGTTGTGAGAGAACTGACCGCGGCCTTGCCCATATTAGAAGCGCTCTGCTCAACAGCAGAGGTATCGTTCAACCCGATCGCCAGGCCATCTCCCATGAACTTACCGATCTCGATAAAGACCTTTGAGGGAGAGCCGATGCCGAGGAACCCTGTGACTGCGTCTACAGCGCCTTCAGCAACATCTACAGCGCTGTTCGCGACGCTACGAGCCTTACTGGCCAAGCCTCCTGTGATGCCATCAAGAATCGCGAACGCGATGTTCGCACCGGCTGCGCGAAGCTCACCGGACTTCCTCTCGATAACAGCAGCAAGCTCGTTAAGGAACGTAATAACAACGTCGAAGGCTGCTCTGGCCAACCGGATACCATTTTGAGATACGCCTTCGAGGAACTTGATGATCACGTCCACGCCAGCCGTAATAACACGATCAGCGTTTCTGCCAAGACCCTCGACGAAGCTAATAATCGCATTCGCGCCGGCCGTGACCAGTTGGTTTGCCTGAGCTGCGACAGCGCCTACGAACGTGGTGATAATTCCACCAACAGCCTCTACCACCTTAGCCAAGTTGTCCGAAATTCCCCGGAGGAATTCAACCAGAAGGTTTGTTCCTGCGTTGACGATCTCGCTCATCCTGCCAGTCAAGGCGTTAAGGAAGTTGATAATTATGTCCGCAACAACATTGACGATCTCTCCGATGTTGTTTCTGATGCCGGTAAGAAGGTTGATAAGAAGCTGAATACCAGCCTCAATCATCTTTGGCCCGGCTTCAGTAAGAACACGGATCATAACATCAATAAGCTCCATCAGAAGTTCAGCGACCTTTGGCGTTATCTCTACCAAAGTGTCAATAATATGAACCAGAAGGATGCCCAAAGATTCCGCGATAATCGGAGCAGCGTCCGTAAACACCTTAATAAGGTCGACGATGCCCTGCGCGAATCCCGCCACAAGAGCAGGAATTCCCTCACCAATGGCTCTCATAGCCGCGACAATTGCGTCCGCCGCGTCCGGACCAGCCTTAGCCAGGATCTCGAACGCCTTTGCTGTGGCCAGCGCGCCGATACCGAATAGGGTAAACGCGCCGCCAATAAACAGCAACGCAACACCCAACCCCAGAAGGGCCGGGATAACCGGTTGTAGAAGAGCAGCAGCAATACCAAATACGGCAAGAGCGATCGCAATTCCTCCCAGAGCCTTCAAAATGTCTCCGAACGGAACTGCCGCGATGTTCTTAAGCACCTTGGCGAGGATTCCTAGAGCGACAGAGACAATAAGAATGGCACCGGCTCCGGCGATAGCTCCAGACATAGCGTTAGTAGCGACAGCCAGAATAAGAAGGGCGCCGGCCATAACGGTAAGCCCTCGGCCGATTTCACTCCAAGACATTCCACCGAATTGCTTCATGGCCTTTGCGATGATGTTCAAAGCAACACCAACGATAACCAAGCCGGCAGCTGTCAATATCATGTTCGGAGGCATAAGGTGCATGGCGCCAGCAATAACCAGCAACCCTCCACCAATACCAACCAAACCATGACCTAGTTCGCCCCACTCAATGGTAGCGAACTCTTTAACGGCCTTGGCTAGGATCGTCAGCCCGGTCGCGATTAGAATAAGACCGGCGCCTTGAGCAACCATTCCGGGAGGCATGAGATGGGCAGCGCCAGCTATGATAAGAAGACCTGCTGCAACACCAGCAAACCCTCTGGCCATTTCTTCCCATTCCATAGTTGCAAATATAGCAACTGCACCCGCAAGAATATTAATAGCTACTGCCATGGCAATCATGCCCACGCTGGCCGCGATAAGACCGACAGAGTTTGCCGACAATATAACCGCTGCTGCACTGACAATGCCGAGTAGAGCAGCGACACCGGCTAGCCCTCTAACCAAATCGCCCCAGCTCAATTGAGCCAAGATGGCTACGGCTCCGGATAGAATAACGATTGCCGTACTTAGAAGGATCATACCCGCTGCGACAGCCGCAAAGGATACGCCTCCGGTTATGCTTGCGCCTAGAGTATTTAGAACAGCGAAGCTGGCCATTAGCTGAGCGAAACCGACCGCCATGGCTGTAAGAGCCTTGGTCAATGCCGCAGAGTCGATCAAAGAGAGGACTAGAACCGCGGCAGCAAGAATACCAACCGCGGCAGCAATCTTGAGCAACGCGTCAGCTCTAATGCTGGTTTGCATAGCTTCAAGAACGCCAGTCAACTCTTCGAAAGCTCTTGAAATGTTCGAGAATACGCCACTGCCTAGATCGAAGTTAATGCCTCCCTGAAGCCACTTCCCAATCAGTAGAGCAATTCCACCAAGAAGCGAAACATTCAGAGCATCTAGGACAGCATCGAAATCGCCAGGACCCATGGAGTCAGCAAGCTTTTGGCCAAGTTCAGAGAACCAGTCGCCAATAGCTTCGCCGACGGTGTCCAGAATTTCAAGGACGCGGCCCATGAAGTCAGCAAAGCGTTCGCCAACGCCCTTGAGCCTGTCTACAGCACCATCAACCAGTCCAAGCCTAGTGGTGAAACGTTCAACACCAGCCGCGGCAGCGTCAGCAGCACTATCGTCGAAACCGTCAAACAGCGCGACAATCGTGTCCTTAAGATCCTTGATGAACTCGATAGGACCTTGTACAGCCTCAGTCAGATCGTCGAAGAAACGCTTGATGTCTTCTCCTTGATCCAACCCCTCTCTGAGGCTGGTAAAGAAGTCAGCGACATCAGCCGTGAACTCCAACAAACGACCACTACCAAGACCAGTGATCTGGATCACTAAATCCTTGAGGAACACAACGCCAGCCTTAATTACCTCCCACCCAACATCTAGGGCAGAGAATAGGCCGGTAAATATGCGCTTGACATTCTCGATCGTCGTTTGACTGGGCTTAAGAGACTGAGCGAACTCAGAAAACGACTTGGTGATATTGAATAGCTGCTGCGCGGTTGTGGCTGGGAAAATATCCCGGAACGCGTCCTTAATCGGCTTCATGATCTGGCTAAGAGCCTTGAACGCGTCCGAAAGCCCCTGGATAAGGAGAGTTCTCCCTCCCATATCCTTCCAACCCTGAAGCAGTTCCTCTCTGGCATCTGCTTGAGCGTTAACAAACCCGCTCACCGCATTGTTGATTCCAGTGAATAGCTGCGTGGACTCTTCGAAGTCACCAATTACGGTTCGGAAAGCCCTAGACCAACCAGACCCGATAGTTTCCCGAATCGTGGTAAGAAGCTGGCTAAAGGTTCGAATTTTCGTCGCTGCCTCGACACCAACGCGGCCGAGTTCCATAACCGCAGCAACTTGCTCTTGAGTATACCCAAGAGACAGAAGCTGAGCTTCAGTAAGATCTCCGGTAAATCCTTGGAGGGTCGTGGTCAGAACCTGAGAGGTAAGCCACCCGTCCTGAAGAGAGTCGCGGAAGCTGTTTCCAGCAGAAGTCCATTCTTCGAAAGTGGTATTAATAGGCACGTCAGTAATAGTGCCCAAGGCCTTGCCAGTTTCGAAGAGCGCCTTCTGGAAGACTTCGCCACCCATACCAGCATTAACGACGGAGTTCCAGTCAATAAGCCTGAGTGTTCCCGTAGAAATAGCCTGCGACAACTGGTACATAGCTGTTGCGGCTTGCTCAGACGTTGAGCCAGAAATGGCCGCGAGGTTGGCGATACCCTTGATCGAATCGACCGAGGTTTGAAGATCGACGCCAGCAGCGGTGAATGTGCCGATGTTTCTGGCCATCTCACCGAAGTTGAAGATGGTCTTATCGGAGAAATCATTAAGCTGATCAAGAGCAGCATTAACTTCAGGAAGCCCAGTGTTGTCGGCTCTCGTGTTGGCCAAAATAGTCTGGATCGAACGAACGTTTGTCTCGAACTCCCCAAACCCATCCATGATGGGGTCAAGAGAAAGCGATTTTAGAATCTGAGATCCAGAGGTAATAGCTGCGTGAGTGATGGTCGATAGAGCGGTGACCGCGATGGTACTAAGCGCAAGGAACCCCGTGCTGACGTTTTGAACAGCGGTCTGGACGGGGCCTAGATTAATTTTGCTTGCCGCCGAACTAATATCGGCAAACCCTTTATGTGCGCCTTCAAGCTTCAACGCCTTATCAAGCTGAGAAAGGCTTGCAAGGGTCTGCTTAATTCTCGCCTCGAAGGTGGCGTTATCAAACTCCATCCTAACGATGCGATTTTCAACACTAGGCATTTGTCACCACCCTCCAAACATCTTCAAGGATCTTGTCAAATATGGGTCGCATGGCAGGATTAATATAGTCTCTTCCCTGAACATAACCACCTGTTCCGGTGCCGTGACCATATTGGATGATGACAGCGATGTTAACTCCGCCTTCAACATCGGTGTTGAACCAACTTATAGAGACTTTACCTCTGGATTTTCCAATTTGGTAACCCCAAGATTTAGAAGCAAGCCCCGTTTCAACAGGAGTAGCACGTTCGAGAGCGTCAACACCCATACGTCCAAAACGATCTAGATTAGCAAACATCCTGTCGCCTTGAATGCGATTCAAAAATGTTACTGTCTTGTCGAATGAACCTACAGATTTGACGCCGATCATCTTACGCTCCAGGTACTCCGTATTCTACGATCATGAACCAACGTTGCTGGGCTGGGACTTCGAAAACCATTCCGCCATTAACGAAATTAGCGTGAATAAGGAAATCGTCGGTAGAAGTAGTAGCAGAAGGCGTCCACAGAATTTCTCCATCGAGAGAATCCCAGTAGTTACCGTTTCGAACGTCGCCCATGTTTCGAATCTTCTGAAGCAACGAGCCATTTCGGTAAACAGAGAAATCCCATCTGCCACCTTCTGGATCCGAGAAGAAGTTTGACACGGCCATGGGGACGTGCATCCTCAGACCATAAAGTCTTCCAGAAACGACAGGAACGTTGTTCAGAGCAAGGTCCAGAAACCCGGTTTCATCATAAAGGACCGGGCCACTACTAAGAATATGAGGCGCAATTGGCAACCGCATTGGCCCAGCAGCACCAGCAGCACCCGTAGCTCCGGTAGTTCCTGTAGGACCTCTAACGTTACCCGCGTCAATTGTTCCGCCATCACGGCGCTCAAGAATCAGGTTGTTACCAACCACAGAACCATCAACAATGGTGCTGTCATTGATCTCGTCCATCTTCTCGGCCGTATAGCCGGTTACGGTGGTCATATCTCCTCCTCGCTGCTACTAATTTCGTATGTGTCCGGATCCAAATATACAGCAGTATCAGTAACAATTTGGAAGGTGTCCGGATCAAGCATTGTGATAACGCCTTCCAATGGCGTAGTAGCAGTCCATGTTCCATCGCCATTATCTGTGATAATGAAGCGACCCCACTTGAGAACGAAGGTGACAATCGTGTTAAGGCTCGGAAGAGAAGGATCGGAGTCTTCGTCTCCATAAATAAGATTTTCAATATCTAGAAGAAGAAACGGATCGATCTTTCGACTATCAATAACGACGTACGCGGTGGGACGGAAATTATCCACTTCTTCCGGGATGGCAGAAAGGTCCCATTCGAAATCAATTGGCTCGTTATCAAGAGAAAGAGTTTCGTAACGTCTTTCCGCAGGAATGGCCAAAAGATTGTACAGAAGATGAATCTTATAACCAACCGATTGACCAAAGTCATTATTTATCTCTGTACGCCAAGAAAGTCCGAATCTTGCCTTGGGCTGCGCTGTCAGAGAGAAGCCGTTATCCGCTTCAACAACGCCTTGATACGGGAGGAACTCTTCTGGGTAAGTAAAAGCTTTTAGAGTTCCTTCGAAATCGCCCAGAGTCACTAGATCTGCGTACTTGAAGCCATCGAAATAAAGTGGACTAGCGGTATCTACTCTTGCTTCTTGAATCGAAGTTAAACCATTCCAGACAACACCTTTTCCGTCTTTTCCGTAGAAGACGCCTCGACTTACACCGTTCTCATAAAAACGGGCGCCAAGCTGGTCCCAAGAAAGAGCAGTCACTCAACCTCCAATCATCCACTCGTACCGTATTTGGCTTTTCTTTCCGCATTGATCTTAGCATTTCTAGCCATCAACTCAGACCTGGACATCTTCTTAGGCTTCTGATTCTTAACGTTACAAATACGAATCAACGACAATAGCCTATTCAAATGCCAAACTTCAGCCTCGAATGGAATGTTGAAAACAACCATCCAATAATAGATAAGTTCTGAAGTTATAGTTTCGCCACGGCTCTTCTTTACCTCGGGCATGTCGCCGAAGGTTGTTGCTGACTGAGAGGACGCAATATACTCTTGAACGACAGAAAGATGCTCAAGACTTAATCTGGAGAGAACCCCCCGGGGAAAAATTGCAGAAACGATCATCGCTTCTATGTATAACAATAATTCTTCCGGAGTCTTCTCTTCTTTAGACAGGAAAGGCTTTTCCGTCTTGGACTCCCATTTTGACAGTGAGACCAGAGAATGCTCTAATTCCAATTCGAAAGCCCCAACGTATTCAAACTCTTCTGTTTCTTCGTTGAAGAATTCTTCTTCTGCGATAACAAGTTTAAGCATTCTCTGACCTCCAACTATCACGGGCTGGTCAACAGAGTAATGACCTCGTCCGGGAAGGGAAGGTTCGGCGTAACAGTAAGGCTTCCGAACAACTCCGTCTCCAGAGCCGCGAGGTCGGTGGGGTTAGCCGCCGTTGAATCCACAACCAGAAGTGACGCAGGACGATACCCGGTCACAGGAACAGGAGTCGTAGTGATCTCCCAACTGAAGGTCACAGGCTCCGGGGAATCGTTAATGGTGTTGTAAGCCTTTTCCGAAGGAGAGGCCACACAACCATAAACGAGATGCAGCTTGTACCCGTAGTCGTCCAGTTCGACGTCATTACCCAATCGGGTACGATAGACGAGGCCGAAAGGCTTACGAGCCTGCTGGCCGATCACAAGACCGGGAACAGCAGTCGCGGAGCCCAGACCATCGTGCTGGTTGAACTCATCCGGATAAGTGAAGGCCTCCAAGGTGGCCCCGAACGACTCAGCCGAAATCAGGTTGAGGTACTTAATGTTGTCGGCGAACTGAGGGTTCGACTCAGCGCCGGTAGGGGTCTCCTGAACGCTCACAAGACCATTCCAGGCCACGCCAGTTACATACGCCCCGGTACCATCCGGAGTGTAAAGGACGCCATGATCGACACCGGTCTCATAGAAACGAGAACCGACCTCGTCCCAGGTCAGAGCAACCATTTGTCTTCCTCCTAGAAGAACAGTTTGAACACGTTATGATTTAAATCGTCGGCCGCGAAGAAACGATCGTACACGCATTTAGGCAAACTTCTAATTTTCTGTGGAATCAAGCTATCAGGATCTCTGTCAATGACAGTCACCTGATAACGATCCTCCTGAAGATATGGTTTGCTGTCAGCCCAATCCGAAAGCATGAAATCCCTTTCGTAAACGATGCAGGGATATTTCATTTTCACATTTGGAGGAGGCTGAAAATATACGTTATCGCTTCCTAGAATCTCCACAAATAGTGCTTGTAGTTCAAGGCGTTGGGCCATTATAAACTCCTCCCAAACTAAGAATGAGACGAGGAGATCTCACTTCCACCGAACTTACTGTCCAGCGAACTCCTTGCCACACCACATACTTAATCTGGAAGAAATGAGAATCTGCATACTCATCAGCGACGATGCTAATAGAATTATTAACGCTAAGGTCATCGTTCAGTTGTTGCCCTGAATCGAGCCTTCTCGTGTTTCTAATAACATCGCCGCGATAAGCACGTTCTTCTATTACATCGATCCAAACACCAGAACCAGGTGGAGTTTCCGTTGATTCTCCGTAACCAACTTCTCCGTAGAATCGCATCGGAACTCCTGTGGAAATCTATCAGGCGTCAGCGTGATAGGTGAAAGACCAGGTGTCGCCTTCGCTGGTAGCGAAGTGGAAACCGGCGTTGGGAACGGCAACGACGTTCAGGGTCGCGCCATCCGCAAGAGCCGCCTGGGCACCGGTCGACAGAGTCGCCAAGGTGTCGGCGTTCTTGTAGACGACGTTGGTGGTAGCCACGATGGTGACAACACCGGTCTCGCCATTGAAGGTCGGAGCGTTGGGAACCAGGAGCACAGAAGTCGAACCGGTCTTCTTGATGACCATCGCCGAACGGGGGCGAGTAAGGGCACCAGAAATACGCGTCTCGATCAGGTACTTGTACTGGTTGTAGTCGATGTCGAAATCGTCGAACAGAGAAACCTGCCCGCCGCGATCGGCGCCGATGTTGTAGTCGGTCATGTTGACGATAACGCCAACGGTGGTGGGATAGGCCTCGAGGGCTTCCACAGGAACGATCGCCGAAACACCCATGTCGGTCGCGACCTCGTCCAGGCTGGAATACAGACGACGACCAAGAGTGTCCTTGAGCAGCTTGAACCGGGCAATCGTAGTAGCCGTGGTGTAGAAGACGGGGTTGCCTGAGCCACGGTAGTACTGCATGGCCAGAATCACGGCCTCGATAACCTCGGTGTAGCTAGAGCTAGCGTCGTCGAGGTTAACGTTAACCTGAACCGTGTAGAACTCGTCGTCAGTCGCGACCGGACGGATGTTGGTCTCGTTGATCTTGTCTTCGTCGTCAACGGCGCGACCGTCTCCGAGAAGAACTGCCCGAGCGATTTCCTCGTCGAGCATGATCCGCATCTCACCCTTCATCCACTGCACCACGTCGAAGTCAGCGATGTCCACGATGTCGTCGCGGTCCAGCTTCTGCTTCTTGTAGATGGTGGTGGGGGTCGTGATACGACGCGACACACCGAAGAACTCTTCCTTCTTCAGGTTGCCCTTGATGTAACCCTTGGCCCGAGCGTCGTCAAACGTCAGGTCGGCGGTCCAAGACTTGATCCGAGAGAAGGGGGTCTTGTGGGCGCTACCCAGGACACCGTTGACCCACTCTGTCCGCCGCTTGAAGAACTCGGGCGTCTGAGTAAGCGCCTGAGCCTCGGGGAACAGAAGGTCGATGTCGTTAATCCCATGCTCGAGGCAGTAATCCTCAACAGCCTGCTTCAGGGAGCCGCCCTTAACCGCCGCGGCCACGATACCCTTCATGGCGTCGTGGGTGAGAACGTGAGCGTCCTGGGTCTTGTCGCCCTCGGCGTCCTTCTCGAAAACGTTCCGACTCATCTTTTCGTTACCTTCCTTATCGGTATCGTTGACGTTTGTATCGCTATGCTCTGCCGAGGTGTTCTCGTCATCAGCCTTCTTAGCAGACTCGAGAGCCTGTCCAACCATGTAATGAAGAACGCCCTGCTGAATAGGCGTCATGGAGTCGTAGACTTCCGTAACCGTCTTGTCATCAGGGTCGTCGGACTTGTTGTCGTCCTCTGCATGCTGAACCTCTTCTTTAAGGCTCTCATGCTCGAGTTCGAGACCAGTATAAATAATTGCCTCATCTTCGAGAACGTCACTTCCACCGTCGGAATGACGAATGGTCACATTCTCAATAAGTGCGCCGGGATTAGCACCGGAAAGAACGAGACTAACCTCACGAATAGCCCCGTGAAGAACCTTTCCAGCGCGCTCAATGAGCTGATTAGCCCAAATAGAGAGCTGAGTGATGTCCTTATGCTCAAGGGCATCAGCGACCTTAGTACGACCCTTGTTGTTGAGGAACGCGTAAGTATAAACGCCTTCCTTACGAGCCTCCAGAATTGCGTGGCCAAGTACGTTCTCAGGATCACTGTGACCATGCTGCCAAACCAGCGGAACTTGCAGCTTATCCTGATGATCAAACGCCCCCGGCATGATGGTTCGACCGTCCGAGCACTTAAGCCCAGACTTAGTCGCCCACCCGCTGAAGTCTGCTTCCATTTTGACGGTTCCTTTCTAAGCTTCCGACCTCTGAAGTCTCTAGCTGTTGAGGCATGTTACTGTTCTGCAACTTGTCAGCCTTAGGATCTGGATGAGGAGCGATTCCCATGAAACCTCTGACTTCATTGCTGGTCAGAACTTCGTTTCTTGTGAACTTATCCACAACCTCTGCCAGATCTGAGGCAGGAGTAAACTTGAATGGGTTCCTGAAG